>Ga0268298_10006969_pt1 | contig 10118 bp, 12 predicted proteins | sample WWTPWeurt_MetaG_FD_194462 | JGI IMG/M metagenome (GOLD analysis project Ga0268298, IMG submission 194462) | Activated sludge microbial communities from WWTP in Nijmegen, Gelderland, Netherland - WWTP Weurt | ecosystem: Engineered > WWTP > Aerobic digester > Activated sludge | place... | reverse complement strand
AATCGGGCCGGTGACGAAGCTGTTGGTGGCGGTGACCACGGCAACCACTGCGCCGGATTCCAGCTGGGCCCGGACCAGTGCCTGCGATTTTGCGGTCATCATCGGACGAATGCGGGTTTCCATGAATTCCCGGTGCCAGGCGTCGAGTTGGGCGCGACTGTGGCGGGCCAACGGCTTGAGCTGAAAATCAAGGAACTCGAAGATGTCGAGGGTGCCGTCCTTGTACTGATCGTAAAAGACCTGGTTGCGGGCTTCATGGACTTCCTTGTCGAGCACGCCCTTGGAGATCAGGAATTGAGCCCACTCGAAGTCCGAGTCGCCGGCGAGCAGGGTGTTGTCCAGGTCGAAGAGTACGAGATCCATCGTTGGTGTTTGCCGCTTATAGAGTGGGGTCGCGCTGCAGGACTTCCCGCAGCAGGGGCAGGGTGATCGGACGCTTGCGCTCCAGGGAGGCCGCATCCAGGGCGTCGAGCGTGCGCAGCAGGCTGGCGAGGTCGCGGCGGCCATGGCGAAGCAGGTACTGGATGATTTCCGGTTCGAGGCGCAGGCCGCGCGTGCCCGCCTGGGCCTGCAGGATCGCCTCGCAGTCGTCGTCGGTGAGCGACTTGACCTCGAAGATCAGGCTTTGCCCGATGCGCGTGCGCAAATCCTCGCGCAGGGCCAGGTGCAGCGGGGCTGCGCCGCCGCTGGTAATCAGCGTCATGCGTTGGCTGCGGGCCGCGTTGAAGGCACGGAAGAGTGCGATCTGGGCGTCGGGGCCTAGGGCTTCGACGTCATCGACTGCAAGCAGCAGGCCGGGCGCTTCGGGCAGGCGGTCGCCCACATCGGCGGCCTGCAGGTAGCAGGCCGGCCGGCCAGCCTGGGCGGCGGCGGTGACAACGCTTCTCAGCAGATGGCTGCGACCGCTGCCCGCGTCACCCCACAGAAAAAGATGCTGCGGCACATCCGCCAGCGGTACCGCCTCGTAGAGGGCTGCGAGGAGGTCGGCGTTGGCGGCGGCGACGAAATTTTCCAGCTTTGGCGGCGCGTCAGCGCGCAGATCGAGGGTGAGTTGCTTCACACGGTGGTCTGGATGGCACACCCGGCAGGGCGGGCCGTCGACATTTCGGCTAAAATTCGGGTTTGTTTGCACGCAGCTGGCTGTAGGCCCCTGCTGCTGCAAGGCCCGTTAATGTAGCCGGTCCCGGCGGGGCGCTCAACCCGATGAGTGCATTCCGGTGGCGGTCGGACGCTTCAAAAGAGATCACAGAACCCATGAGCTCCCTTACTTATCGCGATGCCGGTGTTGATATTGATGCCGGCGATGCACTGGTCGACCGTATCAAGCCCTTTGCCAAGCGCACCATGCGCCCGGAGGTGATGGGCGGCATCGGCGGCTTTGGCGCGCTGTTCGAGATCTCGAAAAAATTCAAGGAGCCGGTGCTCGTATCGGGCACCGACGGCGTGGGCACCAAGCTCAAGCTGGCTTTCCAGCTCAACAAGCACGACACCGTCGGCCAGGATCTGGTGGCGATGAGCGTCAATGACATCCTCGTTCAGGGTGCCGAGCCGCTGTTCTTCCTCGACTACTTCGCCTGCGGCAAGCTCCACGTGGATACCGCCGCTACCGTGGTCGAGGGCATCGCCCGCGGCTGCGAGCTGTCCGGCTGTGCGCTGATCGGCGGCGAAACCGCCGAGATGCCCAGCATGTATCCGGATGGCGAATACGATCTGGCGGGTTTTGCGGTGGGTGCAGTTGAAAAATCGCAGATCATCGACGGCTCCACCATCCGCCCGGGCGACGTGGTGCTGGGCCTTGCTTCCAGCGGCGCGCACTCCAACGGCTACTCGCTGATCCGCAAGGTCATCGAAATCGCCAAGCCCAACCTTGAAGGCGACTTCCATGGCCGCAAGCTCAAGGACGTGATCATGGAGCCGACCCGCATCTACGTGAAGTCGCTGCTCGCGCTGATGGAAAAGCGCGCCGGCCTGGTCAAGGGCATGGCCCACATCACCGGCGGCGGCCTGCTCGAGAACGTGCCCCGCGTGCTGGCCGACAACCTGACCGCCGTGCTCAAGAAGGACGCGTGGGAAATGCCCTACCTGTTCCAGTGGCTGCAACACGCCGGCAACGTGGAAGCCCAGGAAATGTACCGGGTCTTCAACTGCGGCATCGGCATGGTCGTGATCGTTGCGAAGGAAGATGCCGAGCTGGCGGCCGAACAACTGCGTACCACCGGCGAAACCGTGTTCCACCTGGGCACCATCGAGGCCCGTGCCGAAGGTCAGGCGCAGACTGTCGTAGTGTGATGCCTGTCGGGATGCGGCCCATGGGCCGTTGACGCAGTTTTGATCAAGGCGGGCCCATGTGGCCCGCCTTCAATTCGGCATCGGCACACAGGTGCTTCGAGCGCCGTTTCGGCGACGTAGGGCGCTTGACCTGGATGGCCTCGAGCACCGCCTCCAGCTGCGTGACATCGTGTCGGCTCGCCCCGGTCACGACGAGCGATAACGGGACTCCACGCCCGCCCACCAGCAGGTGGCGCTTGCTCCCGTTTTTTCCCCGGTCCGTAGGATTCGGGCCAACCTGCTCCTTGGCCAGCGGCGCTGTCATCATCGCCCCATCGATGCTTTGCCAGCGCCAGGCAATGCCTTCCAACTCGTCGTACTCGGCCAGTCCGGCACGCCACAGCGCTTTGAAGAAGCCGGCCTTCTCCCACTCCAGAAATTATTTGTGCACGGAACTGGCGCTGCCAAAGCGTTCAGCCGGGAGCGCCTTCCACTGGCAACCGGTTCGGAGCACGTAAACAATGGCCTCGAAGACCACCCGCGCAGGCTTTAGTTTGCGGCCGCCGCCGGGCGTTCGAATGAAGAATTTCTCCGAGGCACGCTCACGTCTAGCCAGGATAAGCGGCTCCACCCGGCTCCAGAACGCATCCTTCACTTCCCACGACTTGGCGGCCATCTTCGCGAACTCGGTAGGAACAAAAGCCGCATTGTCGGTTAATTGCGGACAAATTCTTAGTCCTGCAGCTACGGCGCGGCATCAAACCCTTGCAAGCTTGAGCAGGGTCCGGGAGCGTTTTTCTTTTTCAGCTGTTGTCCTCTCAGACTTGCTCGATTCCGGTGAGTCGCCAGGCGCCGCGGTTTTCATCGACGAAATGCCAGACTTCGTCGAGCCTTTCCGGCGGGGCATCAGGGCCTTCGACGATCGTGCCGGTGTAGCGTATCGACACCAGCCGGCGACTGCCCTGATCGGTGACGTCGACGGGCTCGGCCCGCATCGAGACGACCTGCGTGCGGCCCGGGCCACCGCGCTGGCGGATGTCGGCCTCGGTTTGCTGGAACAGAAGATCGTCCATGCGGCTCTTCAGGAAGCTCAGGTCGCCGCGGTTGTTGGCGTCCTGCAGATCGTTGAAGGTCTTTAGGGCGATCCGTTCGATGTCGGTAGTGGGGGCGGTCGAGCCGAAAGGCGGTGTGTCGCTCGTTTTGAAGGAAGCGGTCTGCGCGCCACTTTGGGCAGCGCCACCTTGCTGCGCCTTCTGATACCGCCGGAAGGCCCAGAAGCCGGCGCCCGTCAGCAGCAGCAAGCCCAGCACGGTACCTAGCCCGCCAGCATTGTGTTGCTGCGGCATGGGCGCGCCGGCATCCGCCGCCGAGCGCTGCAGTTCACGGGGGGCAGCCTGCCCGCCGCCGTTGTCGGAGGCGATCTGCGGGTTGCCGACCTGAGCCGTCGTCTGCGGCGAATTGTGGTCGCCGAGCATGTAGCCAGCCGCCGCACCCACGGCGGCGGCACCCGCCACCGTGCCCCAGCCGGGGCCGCTGCGCGGGGCTGGCGCCGGTGCGGAAGGCATCGGCGCGCCGCCCGCGTAGCTTCCGGCGGACGGGCTGCCATAGGCAGGCGCGTTGCTGCGCGCCCGCTCCATGACGTCGGGGCGGGTCATGCCGGCGCTGCCGCCGCTCCCGAGGCGGGACGATGCTCCGCTGAGCATCGGGGCCGAGGCCGATTTGCTCACGGCCATCGAGCGGTTACTGTTGCCGCCACCGAGCCTGGCTTCGCTGGCGAGGGGAAGGCCGGCCATCGCAGTGGCGAGCAGCACGGCCATGAGTTTTCGGGCAGGCTGGCGAGTGCGTTGTTGCATGCGTGGTTCCTCGTGTTTCGTTGTGCTGAAGACGTGGTTTTGACCGGAATCGCAGGCCTGAGTTTCGCTTCAGGCGTGATCGGCGTTTCGGCTGATGCAATGAACCGAGGCCTTCACCGAAAGATCGGGAAGGCCTCGGTTCAAATGAATCCTGCCAAAGGCTTACTTGGTGCCGGCAGGCTCCGCGACGTGCCGGGCTTCATGCTTGGTCTCGGCCTTGACCGTGTGCTTGTCGGCGTGTTTCTTGACGTGGGTCGCTTCGGTCTTGGCGGGCTCGGAAGCCTTGTTTGCCTCGGTCTTCACCGTTTCGCCCGCCTTGGCAGCTTCGGCCTTGGGCGCTTCGACTTTCTTCTCGACCGTGGTGGCCGGCTTGGCGGCCGGAACGGCTGCGGCGGGGGCTTGGGCGAAGGAGGCGGAGGCGAAACCGGCGGCGATGGCGAGGGCGATGATCTTGTTCAGCATGTGCGTTCTCCTGGAAAAGGCGGGGTGTTCGGTATCGGGTGGCATGATTGCCGGCCCTTGCTCCGAATAACGCGATGCTCCGCCGGACGTTGTCCGCCAAGATGTAAGGCCATGTTGGTTTGTAACCGGGCCGGCCGAGGCCTCAGGGCGAGCCCAGGGCTTGACGCCGTGTCATTTCCCGGATGACCGCCGAAAACTGTTCCGCGGTTTCGTGCCGGACGAGGGCCGGGCCGATCATGGGCGGAAACCAGAAGCCTGGGACGACTTCGGCGTGGTAGAGCAGCCGCGTGCCGCCCGGCTCGGCTTCAAGCTGCATCACGCTTTCCAGGCGCTTGAGGTTGCCGCCAATGCCGTGGGCGCGGATTTCACGTATGGGCGTGAGGCGCATTTCCCGGACGGATTCGAAATCGGTCGAAAAGAACCCATAGCGGGCCGTGCCCTTTTGACCGACCTTGACCAGGTTGTCGCGACTTTCGAGGATCTCGCTGCGCGCCAGATTGGGGACAAAATCGGCCATGTGCGCAAAATCGGTGAGTACCGCCCAGGCCAGGGGCGGCGCAACCGGCGCATGCATGACGACGTCGACCGTAAAGCTCGGCCCGGCCCGCTCGACGCGGACCGCGTCGTCGGGCACCGCAGGAAGGCTGACTCCGGCCGCTATTGAGTGGGCCGGCAGGAGCGATACGGCCAGCCATACGAGCCGTGCGGAGAGCGAGCGAAGCATGTCGTGAGCCTTGGGGAAACCTGGCGGAGGGGCAAGATGAAGCCGATAGCTGTCGGAGGCCCCGCCGCCGCGGGAGGATTTTGGCGCGGGTTTCAGCCCAGGCTGCGACCGAAAAAGCGCAGGGCTCTGTCCCAGGCTTGTTGCGCCCAAACAGGGTCGTACTGGGTGGCGGAAATGCGGCCGGGGCCAACCGCCGTTTCGTTGGCAAAGGCGTGGTGCGCCAGATAGCGATGGAAATCGGTGGCCACGCCGGCCGCCTTCAGCTTGGTTTCCAGTTCATCGATGGTGGCGATCGCGAAGAACGCGTCCTGAGTGGCAAAGTGGCCCTGTACCGGCACCTTGATTTTGCTGGCGTCGATGTATTCCAGCGGCGGGCAGCCATACCAGACCACCCCTGCGTCCGCCTCCGGCACATTGGAGAGCGCCAGCAGCGTCAGCGCCCCGCCCATGCAGAAACCGGTGACGCCGACCTTGGCCGAACGGGCTTTCAAATACTGCACTGCGCCGCGGATGTCCTGGCTTGCCGCGTCGCCGAAGTTAAGGCCGTTCATGAGGTGATGTGCTTCCTCCTCCTCGACCGTGGATTTGCCGCGATACAGATCGGGCACCAGCGCCACATAACCAGCCTGAGCCAGCCGGTTGGCCACGCCCCGGATCTGGTCGTTCAAGCCCCACCATTCCTGAATCACTACCACGGCCGGCGCACCGGCAGCCTGCGCCGGCTCGGCCAGATAACCCTGCACGTGCTGTCCGTCCGGACGGCTGAAGCTCACCATATTTCCCATGTTCGATCTCCTCGGTTTGCAAGAGCGTTGAAGTAGAGCCCCGCATCCGGAGGCAAGTCAAGGCAGCCCGGCTTCCCGCGCGGATTGGCTTTTTTCGGAGGGGGTGGCGGAGATGCCTTTAAGAACGTATCCGTAAATTATATTAACCGCCAACGGCACCTTGCAAAACGCCATGATGGCGGCGACCAAGTGGTTGAAGGCGACGAAGCTGCGTTCGAGCTTTTCATAGCGCACCAATGACTTGCGAAAGCGGTTGACCAACCGTGGGCGACCTCGACAATCCAGCGGCGAGCCCGTTTGACGGGATGGCGTTCAAGCGCCTTGGCTTCCTGAGCGCGTTCTTCACGTGTGGGATGTATCCGAACCAAGGTCTTTAATGCTGATGTTCCTCAGTATCAGCAGGCGGTAACGCTTCCACTCCCTGCGCCGACGGACGATACGCGGGCGCTCAACTCCACAAACGCGAGGCGGTCGCGTTGCGGCTGGGTCAAATCGGCAAGTTTTTTTATCGACATCCTGGCTGGCATTCGGATCAACAATGGCTCGTACATCGCGAACCTGCTTGGAAACATCAGAAGCCACCTGGCGGGACTTCAGGGCTATGTGCGTCATGGCCCTCGAGTGAGGTTTGGCGCAGGGTTCTTGGCCTTATTTACGTCTGTAGTGTTCCAGCAAATTCAGGGGAAAGCTGCCCGCTCAAGGGGTGCATCCACACCCTCACCATAGAGGTCAGCGATGCTCCAGCGCCTTGCCGGCGATCTAGGACCATAGCATGCGCTGAACGTGACAAAGCCCTCGAAAACGAGGGCTTTGTCAGCAGTCTTAAGCGGGCGTCGATGACGCACGCTTGTGTTACGAATATATTGCCAACGTTTCTGGAAAAGTTACGAATATATTGTCCAGAAACAAAAGCTCAGGCGATCAGGCGAAATTCGCGGAAGCGAAATCCCAGTTGGCCAGGCTGTTCAGGAAGGTCTCGACGAACTTCGGACGGGCATTGCGGTAGTCGATGTAGTAGGCATGTTCCCACACGTCGATGGTCAGCAGGGGCTTGCCTTCGCCGCTCTTCAGCGGGTTGCCGGCAGCGCCGGTGTTGGCGATGTCGACGGAGCCGTCGGCCTTCTTCACCAGCCAGGTCCAGCCGGAACCGAAGTTGCCGACAGCGGAAGCCTGGAAGGCCTTCTTGAACTCTTCGAAGGAACCCCACTTGGCGTTGATGGCGTCAGCCAGGGCGCCCGTCGGAGCGCCGCCGCCGTTCGGCTTGAGGCAGCTCCAGAAGAAGGTGTGGTTCCAGACCTGGGCTGCGTTGTTGTAAACGCCGCCGGCCGGGGCCTTCAGGAAGGTTTCTTCCACTGACAGGTTTTCGTACTCGGTGCCCGGGATGAGGTTGTTCAGGTTGGTGACGTAGGCCTGGTGGTGCTTGCCGTAGTGGTATTCGAAGGTTTCTTCGGAAATGTGCGGAACGAGTGCGTTCTTGGCGTAGGGCAGTTCGGGCAGGGTGTGAGCCATATGTTCTCTCCGTGGGGTTAGGGATTGAAAATTGCCCGACGATTCTAGTCGGGAATAGGTTTTCTATACAACCGGGTGCAGCGCTTTATCCCGCTGCAGCGGCATAGCTCTCTATTTTGCACCGCGTTTAGCGGCTTTGCTTGGCTTGTCTACGGTGGCCTCGACGCGGCCGTTCTGGAATTCGACCTGGATGCGCGCGCCGGCGTCAAGGCTTGCCGCGTCGCGCACGATGCTGCCACTGGCATTGCGGGTGATGCTGTAGCCGCGCGCCAGCACGCCGCGGGGGTCGAGGTGCGCAAGGTGTTGCCCGAGGGCGTCGATCCGGCTTTGCTGGCGCTGGACAATGCCGTGGGCGGCGCGTTCGAGGCGCCCGGCAAGGGTGTCGAGCTGGCCGCGGCGGGTTCCGATATCCGGACGCCGGGCGGCCAGCCGCAGACCGAGGGTATGGGTGCGGGCCTGGCTGGCGGCGAGCTGCTGGTGCGCCCGCGACTGGAGGCGCTGGGCAAGGTTGGTCAGGCGCAGGTAGGCCTGCTCGATGCGTTGCCGGGGGTGGATCAGCCGGGTGGCGGCGCGGTCGAGGCGCTGGGCGGCGGTTTCGAGACGCCGGTGCATGCCCCGGGCGAGGCGGGTCGAAAGCGCTTGAAGCCGGTCATGCAGGTCGGCGAAGCCGGCGCTGGCGAGTTCGGCCGCCGCGGTGGGGGTGGCCGCGCGCAGGTCGGCGGCGAAATCGGCAATGCTCACGTCGGTTTCGTGGCCGACGCCAACCACCACCGGCAGCGGGCAGGCGCGGATGGCGCGGGCGACGGCTTCGTCGTTGAAGGCTGCGAGGTCTTCCAGGCTGCCTCCACCCCGAACCAGGAGCAGCACGTCGTTGCCGTCGGCGATGGCACGCCGGCTTGCGGTGTCAATGGCGGCCGCGATGCGTGCCGGTGCGCCGTCACCTTGTACCGGGGTTGGATAGAGCGTGAGCGGGAGGTGCGGCGCACGTCGGGAGAAGGCTGCGGTGACATCGCGCCACGCGGCCGCCTGCGGCGACGTGACGACGGCGATGCCGCGCGGGAAGCGGGGCAGGGGGCGTTTGATGGCCGGGTCGAACAGGCCTTCGGCCTCAAGCCGGGCTTTGAGGCGAAGGAAGGCCTCGTAGAGATTGCCGATGCCGGCCTGGCGCACGGCCTCGACACTGAGCTGGTAATCGCCACGCGGCTCGAACAGGGTGACGAGGGCCCGCACCTCCACCCGCATGCCATGTTCGAGCCGGAAGGGCAGCAGTTGGGCGCGATTACGCCACATGGTGCACCGCACCTGGGCGTCTTCATCCTTGAGCGTGAAGTAAACATGTCCCGAGGCGGCGCGGGTGAGGGTCGAGACCTCGCCGCCGATCCACATCAGCGGAAAGCTGCCCTCCAGCGCCTCGCGGGCTGCGCGGTTGAGCCAGGACACGGAAACGACTTCGCCGGGCTTGACTTCGGCGTTAAAACGGGGGGCATTCATGGGGCTGGATTGTACCGGAATCCACATCTGGGCCTGATCCGCCTTAAAAAATCCCGCGACCGGGCTTGACTTGGGTGAAAAGTTGTAAGTGATTGATTTTAAATGAAAGTAAGCTTAGCTTAATTTTTGACCCGAGTAGAAAAAAGCCTTACAGGCTCTGGGTTTAGCGCCCCTGTTTGGCTTTAATCCACAAAGTTATCCACAGATTTTGTGGATTGTCTGGGCTCGCAATTGTATTGCTCTGAGCCCTGCTCCGGGTTACATTCTTAGGCTTCGTTCGATTCGCAGGAGTTCTCGCGTGTTCGCCATTCTTCAGGCTGCCGGCTGGCCAATCTGGCCTTTGTTGTTTGCTTCAATCGTTGCAGTGGCGCTGATCATCGAGCGACTCATTACACTGCGCCGCAGCAAGATTCTGCCCGAGGGGCTCCTCGAAAAAGTCGTCGGCGAACTCCGCCAGACCGGCGCCACCCCGGAGATGATCAACCGGGTCGCCCTCAGCTCGCCGCTGGGCCGGATCTTCGCTGCCGGCCTGCGCAATGTGCGCAGCCCCCGCGAGGTGATGAAGGAGTCCATCGAAGAAACCGGCCGTGCTGTCAGTCACGACCTGGAGCGTTTTCTGACCACGCTCGGCACCATCGCCTCGATCAGCCCCCTGATGGGCCTGTTCGGAACCGTGGTCGGGATGATCGAAATCTTTGGTTCCCAGGCTCCGGGTGGCTCCAACCCGCAGCAGCTCGCTCACGGTATTTCCATTGCGCTCTACAACACCGGTTTTGGTCTTGTGATCGCCATTCCGAGCATGATCTTCTGGCGCCACTTCCGCTCGACCGTGGATGGCCTGATCGTCGAGATGGAGCAGCAGGCGATCCGTCTGGTCGAAGTGGTTCACGGCGACCGTCGTTAAGGCACAACCATGAATTTCGGCCGTGGCCGCTCCCGCGAGGAGCCGGAGATCAACCTGATCCCGATGATCGACGTGTTGCTGGTGATCATCATCTTCCTGATGCTCACCACGACGTATTCCCG
>Ga0268298_10006968_pt1 | contig 10120 bp, 11 predicted proteins | sample WWTPWeurt_MetaG_FD_194462 | JGI IMG/M metagenome (GOLD analysis project Ga0268298, IMG submission 194462) | Activated sludge microbial communities from WWTP in Nijmegen, Gelderland, Netherland - WWTP Weurt | ecosystem: Engineered > WWTP > Aerobic digester > Activated sludge | place... | reverse complement strand
GATCAAGGCAGCCCATAGGTAGCCGTTGTTGCTCTTTTGAGGAGCAGGATAAGATTGTGCGGGCATTTCGTTCATTTTCTTTACCATCCTTTCAGAATGGGGTTTGTATTCCCGAGAGGGAAGAGGGTGAAATTGGGGGGGGAACTTTGCAGAGTCTCCGGGGAGTAGACAACATGTATTAGTGTTATCTCTTCCACGGAAACTCTGCATACCTGTTTTTGAAAGGTTGCGTGTTTCTAGCTTGTTAAAGTGCTTAAGGGGACTACTATACATAAGCGCAGTCGCTTACTTGAGCAGTCGCTCTTAATCCGATTTTTTAGGATCGGAGGTGAAGGGGCTAAGATTTGGGTAGTAATTAAACTGCCCAAACTTTAACAGGCGCCCCTTCGCCTCCGGCTTTAACTTAAATGCTCTTTTTGGAAAATATGTATGTAACCAATGAGCCTGTTAAAGCTCGCGAATCATAACATGCTATGGGACATTTGTCAAGCCTATAGGTCTATTTCTGGAAGTAGATATTATCCAGGCTTACGGTCACTGGATCTGGGTTATCGCCAGTTTTTTCGATGATGATGCCGGAGATTGAGGAGAGGCCAGAATCAGTAGTTGTCAGAGTATTTTCTCCATTTAATAGTGAGTAGGTTTTGGAGAGAGTGCCATCGTGGGATTTGAAACGAAGTGTTAGGTATTGTGGACTACTTGCATCGAGCGTTAGGCGGAGTGTTTGGTAATCACTAGGATTTAGGCGACGCGACGTATTTAGGTTAATACCTGAGCCACTACTTAGATTAGTTTGGATAGAGGTAGTTAAGGTTAAGGGTGAACCCCAGGAGTAATCAGCAAAACCAGAGTCGAGGAAGTCGGTATAGACCATGAGCTTATCTAAATCTTGATTAAAGGTGGGGAGGACAAAGGTATTGGTCTCTTTATTAACGAGTGCCTGTTTAACGAGGTCACCGTAAGGACTAGGGCTAAAGGACGCTTTGTCTGAGAGGAGGCAGGGACAGCCAGTGCTCGTAAAGTGCCAGGCAGTCCAGCCTAAGCCTAGCTTATCTGCGTAAGCCAGAATATTGGCGACGTCGGTCTGGGACATACTGAGCTTATCCATAGTGCCAAACTCTCCTAAGAAGACGGGATAACGCTCGGCGATGCGGCCGAAAAAACCTGGGAACTCGGCAGTCTTGTTGTAGGGGTTACTACGATAGACGATATTATCGTAGGGTAGCGGCTCTGTCTCCCAGGCGTTAATATCACGTCCCCAATCGAGTCCGGTTACCATGATTAGTGAGTTTGGGTTAATAGCTCTAACTTGGGGGATCAGAGTGGTATAAGTGGAGACTAAACCTTCAAAAGTGATATCTCTCGGTTCTGCGAGGAGGTCATAGATGATGTGAGGATCGTTTTTGTACCTATTTGCGATAGATAGCCACATTTTGATGCCATTCTGGTTGGGTAGGGATGAGTTATCTGTAAACCAGGGGTGGAGGATGACGTAGAGACCATTCTCACGCGCAGGGTTGAGGATTTGCGCTTCGAGTTTGAGGAAGAAGCGAGAAGGATTTTCCTCGAATTCGTGTTGGTACACCCTGGTTCTTACGACGTTGATGTTCCAGTCTTGGGTGGCAACCTTAATAGCTTTTGGGTTCCAACCCTCATAGTTATCGCCCCAGTTGGTGCTAATCAAGTTGATGCCGCGCAAGATAACTGGATTCCCTGATGCATCGACAATATTTTTGCCACTAGTTTTGAGTGGTGAGACTGTGGGTTCTTTTTTACTACCATGATCAAATTGGTAAAGCGAAATTTGTGGAGTTAATTTTTTAAAACCCAGATAGAGGAGTGGACTAAAGGCAAGGAGAATGATGAGTGTAATCTGGAGTCTTATGATGAGCAGTTTCATACATTAATACTAGCATGAGATAGGTTGAGTGTTTTTGATGTATTTTTAGTGGTTGTCAGGTAATGCTAACTCTATATATAGTGGATAGATGTATGTTGTCATTCGATGCTATTCATCCAAAGTTGGTAAAAAAGCATGAACATTTATCGAGATTGGTTGATGATAAGCCTGGAATACTAGGTGAATATCCAATTCTAGCTCATTATCTAGGTGTTCAGATTGAAATGCTTAAAACTCGAGATGTTATGTTTGCGCATGATTTTGCGGGGAACTCTGCAACATTGATTAGTTATGCAATTGGCGAAATGCAGGAGCTGAGTGAGGAAATCCCGGTGCTAAACAAGAATGTAGCAGACTTTGATCCAAATAGTGCTTCTAGTGAGGGTGGTGATGTGTTGTGGTTTTTGGGCATGCGCGTTGGACTGTCGTATCTAGATAGTAGTAAAAGGTTGAGCAGCTTTGAAGGAAGAATGATCTCTGGCTTAATAGGTATTATTAATGGTGTGGCGCAAATATACCCCGACTTTGATCCTGTACGAAATGCTCAACTTGTAAAGGAAAAAAACGAGCTAAATTATCCAGATAGAACGCTCAGGGCTGCACCCAATACGAGCATTGACGTTATGGCGAGAATGTTTGAAGAAGAACGAATAAGGAAACTAAAATCTTTCCGTGGGAAGCTAGACAATCGTAAAATTACCTTACCGATTTATGAGTCAATTCAGTTGGCTAGACCAAGAATGCCCAAGGTACCAGAGGCTAAGCGGGGTGCGCAGACGCGATATAAAGAAGTCGTGGTTTATGCTAGAGAAGCGTCACAGCATTATGCTTATGCGTAGTTGACTTAGTGTGTACCAATTGTGTATACTTAACCCCCGATGAGCAAAAAACAGCACATCGGTTTTTTTGTACATATCCTCTTAAATAGAGGATTATTTTTGATTATTGGAGATCCCGCGAGAGCGGGATTTTTTTATGGGTAGACCAGCAATAAGTGAACTAATGGGAGTAGTACCTGGGGCAGATATGGGACTCATATCTTCTGCGCTACATAAGCAAAGGGGGTGGGTGGAATCCCTAGGGCAGTATCCTGTGGTGCCAACAGCGATCCCGACCATGAAGGGACTACCTGAGCCAGATGATCCAAACCCAGAATTAACAGCAAAACAAAAACTAACAGGCTTTGCGGGACGTGTAGATTTGACGAGACCTGCGAGAGTTATGAGCCCTCGTGCAACGGGCACAATTTGTGATGTGTTGTTTGTGGCACGTAACGAAGTTCAAACTACTGATAGAGCAGGACTTGGTGCTCCGATTGTGATTGGGGCAATAGGGGAGATCATGAGAGAGTCATTAAAAGGAGATAGGCCTGGAGTGATGGAGATCTTTAACACTACGGGAACTGCGAGGATTGCCGATTTGGTTGAGTATAAGCAAAATACTCCCTCGGAGTTGATCCATAGCGCATGGGAAGAAGGATTAATCGCATTGTCACCCAGGTTGATAGACCTACTAGCTAAGCCTAAGCGGCTGTTTGAGCTCCATCGGCGTGGGGTGGTGGGTCCAGGGATAGTAAATCCTGGATCTATCGCTGGGATTAACTGGCCAGATCTTGCGAGATGGGTGCCACAGATTGCACGGAGTGTTAGAGGTGGACATAGAGATATATCGATGGAGCTAAGAATCGGGAGACATGTATACCATTATCTATCGGCGGAAACTACGGCTGACGCGGCAGAGAAAGCAGCTAATGAGCTAAATATAATGACTAGGGGGATACCTGAATCGATCATACCCGGGATTGTGAACTTCTATTTGCAATGATTTGATATATATAGATTTATTTGTATGTATTTGCATCCTAGGCCTATATAGATATAATGACAAAAAGTGTATAGGAGGTATGTATGAGTGGAGCTAAAGCAAATACAAATGGATTCGTAAGAATTGGAAAAGCAGTGGCTGCGGCGATAGTACGTTCAGGATTTGTGCCCAAATTTTTTAAGAGTGACGATGCAGAAGGCAACGCTCTGATTAGTGTGGAGGATGTTGTGACACTTGCCGTAGATGGAGACGAGGTATTGAAGCAGCCGGGCGTTGAGATTCATGGTGGTATGCAGAAAGAAAACGACCCTACTCGGAGATAATATCTGTTATTTTTTTAGCTAGTTCTTTTATTTGCTCATTGGTGTAGTTTCTGGTGGTTAGGGTGGGGGTACCTAGTCGGAGGCCGGAGGGGTTCCAGGGTTTACCTGTTTCACCTGGTACAGTATTCTTGTTAGATATAATTCCAATACTTTCTAGCTTTTCGGCTGCCTCTTTACCACTGATTCCTTTGCTCCTTAGATCGATTAAGATCAAATGCTTGTCGGTGCCGCCAGTTACGACATCAAAGCCTGCGCTTGCGAGCTCACTGGCTAGGAGCTGGGCATTACTAACACAGTTTTTTGCGTACTCTTTAAACTCTGGCTGAGCTGCCTCATGTAAGGAAACGGCAATCCCCGCAATACTATGGTTCTGGGGACCGCCCTGCAGAGCGGGGAAAACGGCAAAATCTATGGCATCAGCAACGCCTTCACCTAAGAGTTTTTTGTTGGCAAAGACCATGGCGCCGATCGGGCCACGCAGCGTTTTCCTGGTAGTCATAGTAACGAGGTGGGCGTAGGGGAATGGACTAAGGTTTGCTCCGCCCGCAATTAGACCTGCTTCGTGGGCGACATCGGCCATGTAGATAGCGCCAACTGAGTCGGCAATCGCCCGCATCTTTTGGTGATCAATCTCCCGGGGGTAGGCAGTGCCACCACTGATTAAGATCTGGGGTTTAACTTCATTGGCTCTAGCTTCAATTTGAGTATAATCAAAAACCCGAGTTTTGGGATCGACATTATAGAAATAGGTGTCATAAATACGGGAAGTAAAACTAATAGGTTTGCCCGTATCGGGGAGCTTCCAGCCGTGGGTGAGGTGGCCACCGTCATAGAGGGACATGGCCAGCATTTTGTCCCCAGGCTTAAGGACTGCGGCATATGATGCAAAGTTGGCAATACTACCAGTTACGGGCTGGACGTTAACGTGCCAGGTCTCGCGGTTTAGCCCAAAGAGAGAGAGGGCGCGGGACTCGGCTAAGCTTTCTATCGCATCGATGAACTGATTGCCTTGGTAGTAGCGCTTGCCGGGCTGTCCCTCACTATATTTATTCATGAGGACAGAGCCAACTGCTTCTTTGACTGCATCACTTACCTCGTTTTCGCTGGGTATAAGAGAGATTTGCTCAGCTTGCCTTTGCTCTTCGGCTTTGATTAGATCGTAGATCTCGGGATCAACCGTCTTTAAATTCATAGGTGGATTATAGACTATTTATGTAGCATCAGTGTGTGTTGGACTACCTTGTAAAATGGAGAGTAAGCGTATGAGCAATAATCAAATACCCAAGTGGTCCATCGACATTAACTCGCCTTTTTTAGGGAGTGATGAAATGCGCCGGGCAGATGGACAGGGACTATGGGAGTACTTTAACTCTGCGAACATTGATTATAAAAAAGAAGATTTTCCTTTTCTAACTAACCACAAAGTGCCAAGGGTAAAGCGATTATTTGATTTTGGCGAATTTTTGCATTTGTCGGGAAAAGGGGAAGCCTTATCTTACCTCTACTCAGGGCTCGGGAAAGTCTGGAATTATGTCGGACCAGTACTGGACCGGGAGCTACCCCATGGTTTTAACGATCATACCGATCGGCACACCCTCTGGGTGACACAAACAGCAGTGGAGCTGTTGTCACGCGCTGGGAGAAGCTATAAAAATGGCGGGGATTTGTATGGAAGTCAGAGTGAGGTCCTACTAACCCTCGTTGGGATGACGCATGACCTAGGTAATCTGATAGACCGCAAGAGTCACTCGATGTATTCGGCATGGCTACTAACTAGATTATTTGGGAACACCGAGTCGCATCAGCAGGAATGGTGGAGTGTGCTGTACACAATCCTGTTTCATGAAGAGCCAATGCTCGTTGATCTGTCGGTTAACCTAAGTGGTGGGATACCGCTACAGTGGGCGCTGGTGGCAGCAGACAAAATGCATGTGGGGAGAGATCGGATTGGAGATAGATCATATGAATCGGGGATTGCCAACAATGCACTCGAGGAAGACGTGCACATTCTATTAAATGCATTAATAGTCAGGAGTGCCTGGGTGATGGCGGCCAACTCGTACGTCTGGCACCTGGATTTTGAGATTGAGCAGCTCCAAGATAAGTTTGCGAGTTTCACTAAGGGGAACGGCCGGATTTGGGTGCCTAAGGCATTTCATGCCAAATATATCGCCGGGCAATCGTACCGAGAGATTTTTACAGAAATGTTTTTGGAGCTTTATGAAGCAAGAATTAGGATGGCAGCAATGAGTATCTTCTTGCTATACCCATACATTAATCGGTTCCAAGTATTTTTGTCTGATGCTAAGCGAATACCGGGACAGATTACGCCAGGCGAGATGTTGGTTTGTGAAGTAGTGAGGTAAAAGGGTATTAATGCCTTATAATTAAAGGCAAGATGATAATTGATGGATCACAAGTTGCTAAAGAGATAGAGCAGGAACTGGAGAAGAAGGTCTCTAAATTAGCGTTGCAGCCGAAGATTGTAAGTATCTTGGTGGGGGAAGATCCAGCGAGTTTACTGTATAGCCATCTCAAAGAAAAGGCTGCCGAGCGAGTGGGAATTAAGTTTAAAATTGTGAGGGTAGCTAGTGCTGATAAAACCGATTTAATAAACTTGGTACATGAGGTGTCGGAGAGGAGTGAGGTTACTGGGGTAATGTTGCAGCTGCCTATACCCAATATTTCGGGAGATGAGTTAACTCAAGTTATTTCTACTATCCCACTTAATAAAGATGTAGACGGGATGCGGTGGATGGAGTCTGGAGTTATGCCAGCTACTGTTAGAGCAGTGACAACACTTCTTGCAAAAATCGAAAGTGAGACCCGGGGCAGTTTGGTTAATAAGAGGATTGTGGTAGTCGGGGCGCGAGGAGCAGTAGGGAGACCTCTTGTTTTTTACTTAAAGAAGTTGGGATATAGCCAGGTGATCGAAGTTGAATGGGATACAGTTGATCAAGTCGAAATCATACAGAGTGCTGAGGTGGTAATAAGCTGTACGGGTCAGCAGGGATTGATTACCCAGGAGATGGTGCAGCCTGGATCTATAGTGATCGATGTGGGGGCTCCACGCGGAGACATGATGAAACAAGTCTACGAGAAAGCTGGTGTTGCCGTGCCTGTGCCGAATGGGGTAGGACCAGTGACAATTGCGATGTTAATGACGAATGTGGTTGACTTGGTAGTGAAATAGATTCATTTTGATCCATTGACTGATACATATTCGTTACGCATAATAGCAAAGTTATTCAACTTTGTGGAGTATGTCTATATGGCTAAGGAGCGTGTAATGACTGAGGCAGAAGCTAGAACTCTTGCTGAGGTAAAGTTTGAAAATGAACATACCGTCATGGCAGCATTATGGCTATATCGGCTAGGACTGTGGAAACCAAAAGTAGACCGAAGCGCTAGTTTAGAAACACGATTTATACCTACTCAACGTGGCACAGTTAAAGCCGTGACGTACGATGCTGCGAATGGTAGCCATACTTCAAGTGAACACTAGTTAGATCTGTGCTATAATTCCCCCTGTTATAAAAATCTACATCTAGAGACGACCTCCTGATTATCAGGCCTCTAGAGAAGTATAAGGAGGCAACTTATGGCAGCTAAAGCGCCAAAAACAGTTAGTAAAGAAGTAGTAGAGAAGGTAGTAGAAAATACTACATATCATTTTCCCGAACTTAAAGAAATGCTAGAAGCTGGAGTCCATTTTGGGCATTCAGTAAAACGCCGCAACCCTCGGATGGATGAATATGTTTATGCCGTTAAGAATGGTGTCCAGATTTTTGACCTAATCAAGACCCATGAGCAGCTAAAAGATGCTTGCGATTATCTTAAAGAGCTTGTCTCTAAAGGTGGCCAAGTATTATTGGTCGGAACCAAGGGACAGGCTGCGCCAACTATTAAGGCTGAGGCCGAGCGCATTGGAGTGCCTTACATCTCTACTCGCTGGGTAGGTGGACTATTTACTAACTGGGAGATGCTGAAGGGTCGTATTAACAAACTAGTTGAGATGCGTAAGGCATTTGAGACTGGAGCATATAGCAAATACACCAAAAAAGAGCAGGTAGTTTTAAAGAAAGAAATGGACCGTCTTACCCGTATGTATGGTGGCGTAGTGACACTTAAAGAACTTCCTAAGGCAATCTTTATCGTAGACCCAACCCGTGAGACCACGGCCCTCCATGAGAGTTTGCTCCGTGAGATCCCGGTGGTTGCTATCTGTGATAGTAACTGTAACCCAGACGGTATTACCAAAGTAGTCCCCGCGAATGATGATGCATTAAAGAGTGTAGTGATGCTAGTTACTGCTGTAACACACGCGGTAGAAGAGGGATTACAGCTAGCTAAGAGAAACGCTTAAATAATAGGAGAATATATGGCAAATATTTCGATGGATCAGATCAAGCAGCTTCGCGAGGAAACAGGAGCTGGGATTATGGATGTTCGTAAGGCACTGACTGCCTCTGATGGCGACATGAAAAAGGCTAAAGCTTGGATCACGGAAAAAGGTCTAACACGCGCGGCGGAGAAGGCCGAGCGGGTAACCGAAGCGGGCTATGTCTTCTCTTATGTTCACTTTAACGGTCGCGTTGGAGCACTAGTTAAGCTCGCCTGTGAAACTGATTTTGTGGCTAAGACCGAAGACTTTCAGCACCTGGGTCGCGAGATTGCGATGCAGTGTGCCTCGATGAAGCCAGAGAGTGTAGAAGCGCTTCTTGCACAAGATTATCTGAGAGATAGCAGCCAGACAATTGAAAAATTGATCAAGGCAGTTTCTGGTAAAACTGGCGAGAACATCCGAGTCATCGCTATTGCGATCCTTTAATTCTGACAATCAGAAGACTCTGTGAATCAGTGTGTCAGAGATTCAGAAAATCGGATAATGGATGGTATGATATTTGGATGACCACCATACTCTTACTCTCGCTTCTGATCCTTTTGCATGAATTTGGTCACTATATTGTGGCAAAACTTTTTGGGGTTAAGGTAGAAGAATTTGGGATAGGAATACCACCAAAAGCTCTAAAACTATTCACCTGGAGAGAGACAGAATTTACCTTAAACTGGCTCCCCTTGGGTGGTTTTGTACGCTTAGCGGGTGAGGATCATGACCCATCACTATGGGAGAAAATTAATCCGTTTTTGCGCAAAAAAATGTTTTTTGCGAAACCCGCGTGGCAGCGAGCACTCGTAATCCTGGCCGGGGTTTTTGTAAATTTTGTTGTGGGGATCCTGGCTTTTTCGACAATATACTCGATTAAAGGTGTGCCGAGGGAAGCGGGCGAGCAAGTAATGATCTCGCAGGTTTTGCCTAATACACCAGCTTCGATGGCAGATTTGGTAACAGGAGAGGTGGTATACAAAATTGATGAGACAGAGGTAAAAAGCTCTGCTGAATTTGTCGAATTGATTAAAGAGCGCAAAGGAATGAATGTAGTCCTCTGGGTAGCTAAGGTCGATGCGAATGGGGAGAGGAGTGGGGAGAGTCGTGTTGTTACGGTAGTGCCAAGAGAAAATCCTCCAGCAGGTGAGGGGGCACTGGGAGTAGCGGTTTCGACTGTGCCGATTTTTAAATATGAAAAGCTGCCCTGGTATCAAGCTCCTATCGTTGGAACGGTCGAAGGATTTAAAGAGGCGATTGGATGGAGTAGGGAATTCTTGCGAATCTTTATGCACCCTGCTGAACTAATTAAGAATGTGGGTGGACCTGTCCAGGTGGTTAAGGTAGGGCAGCAGGCAGTAGAGATGGGCTGGGACGTAACCCTACGGTTTGTCGGCATAATCTCACTTAATCTTGCGATATTTAACCTACTCCCATTCCCAGCGCTAGATGGTGGGAGACTACTCATGGTAGGACTAGAGAAGGTGGTGGGGAGGAAGAGGGTGGCTCGGGTAGAGCAGTATGTAAACGCCGTTGGGATGGGACTACTGATATTACTACTTATTGTAGTAACTATTAAAGATATCTTTTTTAGTTAAGGGTGTTACAATTTTGGTGATGAAGAAGATTGTCGTAATCGGTGGAGGAACTGGGACATATACGGTTTTGCGTGGACTAAAGAAATAT
>Ga0268298_10006967_pt1 | contig 10120 bp, 6 predicted proteins | sample WWTPWeurt_MetaG_FD_194462 | JGI IMG/M metagenome (GOLD analysis project Ga0268298, IMG submission 194462) | Activated sludge microbial communities from WWTP in Nijmegen, Gelderland, Netherland - WWTP Weurt | ecosystem: Engineered > WWTP > Aerobic digester > Activated sludge | place: Netherlands... | reverse complement strand
GCCGCGCGAGCGCGGCCACGGTGTTCACCACCTGCTCGGTGTCGGCGCCGGTATTGGGAACCGGGCTGTCGAAGCTGTAGCAGATCTTCATGTGGGTGGCTCGGTGACCGAAAGCCCTGCGGGAGCGCATCCGCACGGGCCGGGCCCGAGGGGACTCCCCGCTGGACGGCGCGATGTCCCGGCCGGATGGTGATGGTGGCGCCGCGGCGATATCCAGCCCGGCAAACGTAGGAACCACGGCGCGTGAACGCCAGTAACGGAGTCCGGTGACCGACCGCGCGATCGACGCGAAGCACGAAATGCAGCGGGGGCTCTGGTGGATGGGAGCCGCCACCCTGGCCATGCGGCTGCTCGACGTGGGCGGCAGCCTGCTGGTGCTGCAATTTCTCTCCCCCGCCGACGTCGGCCTCGCGGCCCTGGCGTGGAGCATCGCCGTGGCCCTCGAGGCCTTCAACGGCCTCGGTGTGGGCCAGTGGATCGTGCGCCAGCGCGACCTCACCCACGAGGCGCTCTCCGGCCTGTTCTGGTTCTGCACCCTGCTCGGCGTGGCGGCCGTGGCGGTGATGCTCGCCCTCGCCCCGCTGCTCGCCGTCTTCTATGCCGACCCGCGGCTCGGGCCCATGATCGTCGTGAGCGCCGCCAAGCTCATCTTCGTCGGGGCGGCGCTGGTCCCGCTGCAGCTCCTCACCCGCGACCTCCACTTCCAGCGCTCCGGCGCCGTGCAGACCCTCGCCACCCTCGGCGAGGCGGTCACCAAGGTGGTGCTGGTCGTGGCGGGCTTCGGCGCCTGGGGGCTGGTGCTCGCCGGCGTGGCGCGCGGGGTGTTCCTCTGCCTGGCCCTCTGGCGCCTGGCGCCGTTCCGCCCCGCCCGCGTGGCGGCCGACGGCACCACCCGCGAGGCCATCCGCTTCGGGCTTCGCACCGCGCTCGCGAGCATCCTGTACCACGTCTACCGCAACATGGACTTCCTGCTCATCGGCCGGGTGCTCGGCACCCGCGTGCTGGGCATCTACCAGACCGCCTTCCAGCTCGGCATGACGCCGCTCGAGATCGTGCTGCAGCTGGTCAACCGGGTGCAGTACCCCATCTACGCCCGGCTGCGCGACCTGCCCGGGGAGCTCACCCAGGCGTTCAACCGGAGCGCCCGCGCCCTGCTGCTGATCCTCGGCCCGGTGGCGGCGCTGCTCTGCTTTGCGAGCACCGACATCCTGCAGCTGGTCGGGGCGGGGAAGTGGCTGCCGGCGGTGCCGATGATCCAGGTGCTGGTGTGGGCCAGCCTGCTGCGTGGGCTCTCGCAGCTCTTCCCGCAGCTCTACAACGCCACGGGCCGCCCCGGCTTCTCGGTGGTGGACGCGCTGGTCACCGGCGCCACGCTGGTCTCGGGCTTTGCGCTGGCGCTGTGGCTCGCGCCCGAAGGCGATGGGGCGCAGTGGGTGGCGTGGGTGTGGCTGCTCTCGTATCCGCTGCCGCTGGCGGCGCACTTCTGGATGGCGGCCCGCTGCTCGCCGGTGCGGGCGGGCCCGCTGCTGCGGGAGCTGGTGCGGCCGCTGCTCGGCGTCGTGCTGGTGGCGCTGTTGCTGGCGCTGGCCAGCCGGCTGCGGCCGCTGGTCGGCTCGCCGGTGCTGATGCTGGCGCTGCTCATCCCGCTGGCGCTCGCCGCGCACGCGCTCTTCCTGCGCTGGGGGATGCGCCTGCGCCCGGGCGACATACTCCCGAAGAAGTCCGCCGCCAGTTAGGCTGGCGTTGTCTACCGCCGTACCGCCGTACCGCCCTACCGCCCTACCGCCCTACCGCCACTCCCTCGGGCCCGGGTCGCGGCTGCGCCGCGCCCGAAGGGCCCTCGGTCGCCGCCCTACCGCCGTCCCGCCAGCGCCGCGATCACCTCCGCCATCCGCGCCGAGGTCCCGCCATCCACCCCGTGGATGTGCGCCGCGAGCCACGCCGCCGCGCGTTCGCGGCAGCAGTCCGGCTCGGTGAGCGCGCGGCTGACCGCGGCCAGTGCCTCCGTGGCATCGCGGGCGGAGAGGCCGCCGTTGTCCTCCGGCGCATTCATCCAGTCCGGGGCGGCCTCCGCCCGCCGGGCCCGCAGCCCGAAGCGGGTCAGCCGCGAGAACCGCACCCGGGCGCCGGGCGGCGGCACCAGGTGGACGCTCGGCCGGCCGGAGTAGTAGAAGAAGGTCACGAACGACGACAGGTTGCTCACCATGGCGTCGGCCACCACCAGGTCGGCCAGGTTGTCGGGCCGCTCGTTCTTGAACTTGAGCTCCACGTGGGGGAACCGCGCCGCCTCGCGACCCAGCGCCTCGAGGTAGGCCGCCTCGTACCGCCAGCGGTCGTGCAGGCAGAACAGCACGTTGGCGCCGTGGTCGGCGGCGCGGGCACACAGCGCCGCCACGAACGCGAGGTCGGCATCCATCGGCGAGCGGCCCAGCAGCGACGGCTGCCAGCTGCCCGGGAAGATGCGGCCGTAGTGCCAGGTGAAGTTGAGCAGCAGCGTGGGGCGGCCGGTCACGTCGATCCGGTAGGCGGGCGCCAGCTCGGCCCGGGTGTACGGCGGGGCCAGCAGCAGGTCGCTGAAGCAGGAACCCACCACCGCGCAGTTGTCCGGGGCCACGCCCCACGACTCCACCCGCCAGTCGCGGTCACGCGCGTGGTAGCATTGCGCCACGAACCGGCTGGCGGGTGCCCGCGGGTCCTGCCCGGTGAGCCGCGCCACGTGCCGCAGCCGCTCGGCCACGTCCGTGGGCGGCGTGGACTTCCACCCCAGCCCGTGCCAGAGGAAGCACACCCGCGGCGCGGCGGCGAACTCGGGGAAGTGGTTGTCGCACACCACCACGTCGGCCCGGAACGCCTCGACGGCGGCGCGGGTGGCGGCGTCCTTCCGCTCGAGCATCGGGGCTCCCAGCGGCCGCGCCCGGGCCAGCGGCTCCCCGCGCCACGCGGCCAGTCCGTCGGCGGCGATGAGCAGCTCGGTATCGGCCCGCGCGTCGAGCGCCAGGGCCAGCGCCAGGATATCGGCCTGCAGCGTCGAGACCCAGAGCAGCACCCGCATCAGCGGCCCGCGCCCCGCGCGTGGCGGGCCCGCGCCTCGTCGTAGAAGGCCTCGAGGGCGCGGCCCCGGGCGCGCACGTCGTACTCGCGGAGCATCTTCTGGCGCGCGGCGCGGCCCAGCCGCTCGCGCAGCGCCGGGTCGGTCACCACGCGCTCCAGCCGGTCGGCCAGCGCGGCCACGTCGCGCTCGGGGACCAGGAAGCCGGTGGCGCCCTCGTCGATGATCTCGGGAATGCCACCGTGCCGGGTGCCGATCGGCACCACCTCCGCGGCGCTCGCCTCCTTCACCACGATGAGGCCCGACTCGCGGTTGCCCGCCGCGTCCACCACGCTCGGCGCCAGCAGCACGTGACTCGCCGCCAGCCGCGCGGCCACCGCCTCCGGCGCCAGCGGCCCGGTGAAGCGCACCCGCGCCGTCACCCCGAGCTGGTCCGCGAGGCGCCGGAGCTCCGCCTCGCGCTCCCCCTCCCCGATCAGCGTGAGCTCGAGCGCCGGGTGCCGTTGCGCCACCCGGGCAAAGGCCTCGAGCCCGTAGCCGAAGCCCTTCTTCTCCACGAATCGCCCGATCATCACCACCTGGAGCGGCGCGGCGGCCCGCGCCCCCGACTGGAAGGCGCCCAGGTCCACGCCCAGCCGGTGCACCCGCAGCTTCTCCGCGGGCACCCCCTGGGCCTCGAGCAGCGCCTGGAGTTCCGCCGAGGCGCAGAGGCCCAGGGTCATGTCGCGCAGCACACGGGGGCCCTGGATGGCGTAGCGCAGGTGCTGCGGAAGGAAGCGGCGCGGGCTCGCGAGCAGCGGCACGTCGTAGCCGTGGAAGGTGACCACCAGCGGCAGCCCGTGCCGACGCGCGAAGGGCCGCGCGTACACCGCGCCGAGGCCGAAGTGCGCGTGCACCAGCGCGAACCCCCGGGCGCGGAAGCGGTCGTCGAAGGCGGCGTCGCGGCAGGTGAGCGGATAGAGCGTGCCGCCCACGTGCACCGGCGCGAAGGGAAACCGCTCCGGCAGCAGCCGGGCGCGGCAGAACACCTCCACGGCGTACCGCTCGTGGTGGCGGATCTCCTCGTACACGAAGGTCTGCGAGTAGGCGAGGAAGTTGGTGCTGAACAGCGCCACCAGGTCGGTCATGGCACCGCGGGTCCCGGCCACACGCGATCGGTCTCGAGCAGGTAGTCCACCAGGGTCTGGTCCCACCGGATCCGCTGGGCAAGGTCGGCCGCGCGCATCGGCGCGGTCGGGGCGAGGTCCCGGCGCTGCAGCGGATCCTCCAGCGCCCGGTAAAGGTGCAGGGCGCCGGTCGCCGGGTCCACCACCAGGCTCCACGCGCCCTGGTCGGCCCACGCGGCGCTCTTGCGGAGGCCGCTGGCGGTGCGGGCCGCGGGCACCGGGTCCAGCAGGCTGTGCCCCATCCACGGGACGCTGTCGCGGACCCCCGCCAGGTCGGCGAGGGTGGGCGCCACGTCGAGCAGACTCGCCACCTCGGGGCGCATGCCCGCCGGGAGCCGGGGATCGGCCCCGTGCAGGAGCAGCGGCACCCAGATGGTCTCGCGCCAGCCGTTCCGCTGGGCGGCGGTGCCGTCGTGCTCGCCCAGGTTCTCGCCGTGGTCCCCGGTGATCACCACCACCGTGCTGTCGAACCACGGCTCGGCGCGGAGCGCGCCGACGAACTCCCGCAGCACGTCGTCGGTGTAGTGCATGGTGTTCCAGATGGCGGAATCCGGCCGGGTGGAGCGGACCAGGTCGAGGGCCGGCTCCCGGCTGCGGAACGGCAGGTGGTTGCTGTAGGAGACCACCGTGAGCAGGAACGGCGCGTCGCGGCGGCCGAGCTGCCGCGCCCGCTGCACGGCGCGGCGGAAGACGTCGCGATCCTCTTCTTCCGCGCGGTGCGGCACGTCGAGCCGGTCGTACCAGCGCCGCAGCCAGAAGGTCTGGAAGTCCCAGTCGGGGTCCACGCCGGTGATGAACTCGGTGGTCCAGCCGTGGGCCCGGAGCACCTCCGGCAGGCAGCGGAAGCGGGTGCCGGTGAACATCGCCGTGGGCGACTCGCGCCGGTGCGGCTTCACGGAGCAGTGCCCGGCGAAGAGGCCGTTGACCGTCTCGGGGCCGAAACTCAGGTGCCGCAGCCACGCCGCGCTCCCCGGCGCGCGCGCCAGCGAGTCGAGGAACGGGGTCGGCGTGAAGTCCCGGTCGGGACGGAGGTACCCCACGTCCCAGCCACGGAAGGTCTCGAGCTGGATATAGATGATGGCGCGGGGCCGGGGTGTGCCGGAGGCCGCCGGCCGGGTGGGAACGCGGAGCAGCGGATAGGCCGTGTCGGGGAAGGCCCACCCGCTGTCCACGCTTCCGGCCAGCCACGCCTGCTGGTAGCTCGAGGCGAGGGCCGTGAAGTCGTCCGGTCGGCGGCCCCAGTGGAGCCGGCGCCGGGTCTCGCTCACCACCGAGGCGAGGGCGGGCTTCACCCGGCGCCACCGGTTGCCGCTCGGCCACACCACCATGACGATCGTCGGAAAGGTGATCAGCGCGGTGAGGATCACCAGCGTCCGGCCGGGAGTGTCCAGCCGCGGCCCGTACTGCCGGCGGATCGTCCGGGAGCCGCCCCACCCCAGGCTGGCGCCGGTGGCGAGCAGGAGCAGGAACGGCAGCCCCGGGCCCCCGCGGTCGCGCAGGAAGAGCTCGTACATGTCCCGCGTCCACGCCGAGACGTTGTAGTAGGTGCGGACCACGGAGAAGGACAGGTGGAGGCCCATGAACCGCATCAGCTCGTGGTCCACCTGGTCGAGCAGGGTGGCGAGGATCAGCGCCGCGAGCAGCACCCGCTGCGCGCGCCGCGCCGTGACGGCGGGCACCGGGCCATCCCAGCGCACCAGCCACCAGACGAACAGCGGCAGGGCCGGGGCCAGCGCGGCCCACATGTTCCAGGCGATGGCGAACGGGAGGTAGCGACCGACCTGGTCGACGTACGGGGTGCCGTAGGGGGTGCCGCGGAGGAAGAGGAACAGCTCCTGCACGGTCATGGCCAGCCAGGCGAGCAGCACCAGCCCGAGCGAGACCGGGGCCTGTCGCGCGCCGGTGGTGTGGCCGGGACGATCGTCGTCGGGGTTCAGGCGGCCCTCTGGCACGGGGCGGAAAGTAGTTCGCGGCCCGGGGGCTCGCTACGCCCTTACGGAGCCCGCGCGGGCCCCCTTATGATTCCGCGTCACAGTTCCCGGAGCACGCCCTGTCGTTCCGCATGTTGACGGTCTGCCTGGTGGCCCTGGCGCCACTGGGGCTCACCGCCCAGGACAGCCTGCCACCCGCCGCCCGCGATTCGGCCTTCAAGCCGGTCGGGGAGGCCCCCCTCGGTCGCGATTCCGCCTTCGGGCCGGTCGGGATGCCCGACACCCTGCGCCGCATCGTGAAGATCCGGATCCTGCAGTCCGACGTTTTCGACAGCGCCGACGCGCACAAGTGGTTCGGCAAGATCGGCAACGGGCTCCACGTCATGACCCGGCCCGGCATCATCGAGTCGGAGCTCCTCTTCAAGGTGGGCGAGCCCTACGACTCCGTGAAGGCGGCGGAGATGGCCCGCAACCTCCGCACCCGCGGGCTGTTCCGGAAGGTCGTGGTGGACACCGTCACCGCCGACAGTGGCGTGGTGCTCCAGGTGATCACCAAGGACGGCTGGACCACCCAGGTCGACGTGCGCTTCCGCTCGGCAGGCAAGCAGACCGACTGGCAGTTGGCCCTGATCGAGCGCAACCTGCTCGGCACCGGCACCCGCTTCGCCACCCGCTACCGCCACACCCCCGACCGCAACAGCCTCAACTTCCAGTTCCTGCAGCCGCGGCTCATCGCCAAGCGGGTGTCGCTTGGGCTGCGCTACGAGGACCGCTCCGACGGCGCCCGCGGCCAGGTGGCCATCGAGCGGCCGTTCTTCAGCCTCTCGGACCGCAACGGCATCACCACCCTGCTCGACATCCGCAACGAGCGGGTGCTGCGCTTCCGCGACGGCGTCGGCGACCCGGCCGACTCCCTCCGCCGCCGCTTCGTGCTGGGCCGGGTGGAGGCGGGACACGCCCTCTATGCCAGCAGCAAGGGCTACCTGCGCGTGGGCGTCACCGGCCAGGTGCGCCGCGACGACTTCGTCCCCTGGCCCACCCGGACCACCACCCGCAGCGTCACCGCCGCGCTCGGCCCGTTCCTCGAATGGCGCCGCGCCAACTTCGCCGTCACCAGCGGCTTCGCGCGCGTGGGCCAGGACGAGGACGTGGACCTGAGCACCTTCGCCCGGGTGCAGCTCTTCGCCGCGCCCGAGCTGTTCGGCTACCACCGCGATGGCCTCGGCGGCCTGGCCCAGATCCGGCTCGGCCGCCAGCTCGCCAAGGGCGGGTTCGCGTGGCTCGACGGCCGCCTCAACGGCGTCGTCACCTCGGCCGGCCTCGACTCCGGCTCCGCCGTCCTCGGCGGCACGGTGGTGGTCAAGCCGCACCGCGGCCACCTCGCCATCGGCCACGCCGACATCGGCTGGATCAAGAACCCGGTGCAGGGCACCGAGTTCGACCTCGGCTTCGCGGTCGGGCCGCGCGGCTTCCCCATCCACGCCTTCACCGGCGACCGCACCTACTTCACCACCGCCGAGTACCGGGTGATCCTCGCCGACGAGGTGCTCAAGACCCTCGCCGTCGGCGTGGCCGGCTTCGTGGACCACGGCGGGGCCTGGTTCAACGGCACCAAGCGTCGCACCGGCACCAACCTCGGCATGGGCATCCGGCTCGGCCCCTCGCGCGTGGCCGACGCCAACCAGACCCGGCTCGACCTCGCCTACCGCTTCAAGAACGACCAGGAGAAGGCGGGCTGGGTGTTCGTCATCGCCTCGGGCCTCACGTTCAATACCCAGCCGCGCGGGCTGTAGCCCGCGCCGCTGGCGCGATTCCGCCCACCGGTTATCATTGCGCCCATGACCAGCCCTGACGCGACCGCTCCCGCCCCCGACGCCCCGGCTCCCCGCAAGCGGCGCTTCGGCAAGTACCTGGTGATCGCCCTGGTCGGGCCGATCCTCCTGCTGGCGCTCTACACCTGGCTGGCCCTGCACTGGGACTACTCCAACGGCTACCGGAGCGGCCTGCTGCAGAAGTTCTCGAAGAAGGGGTGGGTCTGCAAAACCCACGAGGGCGAGCTGTGGCAGTCGGTGGTGGCCCAGGTGGCGCCCAACGTGTGGAACTTCACCGTGCGCGACGACCGCATCGCCCGGCAGCTTGATTCCCTGGTGGGCAAGCCGGTGCGGGTGCACTACAGCGAGCACCGCGGCGTCCCGACCAGCTGCTTCGGCGACACGCCCTACTACGTGGACAGCGTCACGGTGGTCACCGGGCCGTAGGCGCGCACGGCTGTGCGCGCCGGCGCATCGCCTAGGTCCCCGCCACCACCGCCTCCCGGACCCTGAGCAGCTGCAGGTCGCCCAGGTCGATCACCTCGCCCGTCAGCATCACGCGGATCCCCACCAGCCCCCGGAACCACGCGGGGGCCGGCCCGCCGTCCGCGTCCGTGAGCAGCAGATGGACCGGTGCGCCATCGGCGCCGGTGGTCATGAGCAGTGGCGGGATGCCGCCGCTCAGGCAGCGGGTGGCGCAGCCACGGTGCACCGTGTGCCGCGCCGGCTTCATCACGCCGAGCCAGCACTTGCTGTCCACGATCTCGCCGGTGAGGCGCTGCACCCCGCGGGACACCGGAGGCGGCACCGCGATGCCCAGGCGCACGTTGGGCGCGGGGGGCGTCTCGACGATGCCGCCCGCAACCACCTCGAGCATCTCCCGCTCCCCGCGCGCGATGCGGGTGCCGCGCACCGCGGCCCACTGGCCGTCGCGGCCCGCCGTGAGTGCCTGCGCGCCGTGCTTGCCCGTGGCCACCAGCAGGTAGCGGGTGTAGGTGGCCTGGCGGTCGTCGCCGCCATCGGCGGGCACCAGCAGGGCGGGATAGGGGAACTCGCGGATCTGGCCGTGCAGCAGGCGCAGGTGGCCGTACTCGAACACCCCCGGCCCGGCGCGGTCCTGCGCCAGGGCCAGCACCGCGGTCACGCCCAGCGCCGCGGCCAGGAGCCCGGCCACCCGGATCAGGGTGGCCCGGCCGACCGGCGCCGGGGCCGTGGCGTGGTAGCCCACGTAGAAGGGGTCGTCGGCGGCCCCGCCCGCTGCACGCGCCCCCGCGATCCGCGCCGGCTCCACCCGGGTGCCCGCCGGGTGCGCCTCCGGATGCACCAGCACCCGCCCCGCGACCACGCGCACGTCGTAGGTGGGAATGGTCTCGGTGAAGGGCGGCGGTGACTGGCCGCTGTCCGGCAGGTACTGGTAGCCGTGCCAGGGGCAGGTGATGCACCCGTCCACGATCTTCCCCTCGGCGAGCGGCCCGTTCTGGTGCCGGCACACGTTCGACACGCACGAGACCTTGCCGTCGTAGCGGAACACCGCGATCCGCTCCCCACCCACCACCGCCATCCGCGCCCGGCCCTCGGCAATCGTCTCCACCGGCCCTACGTCCACCCACCCCTCCGCGGTCCGCGGCGCCTCGGCGCGGTCCCGCGCCCCCTCGCGCCGGCCCGCCGCCAGGTGCAGCCCGAAGACCGCCGCGGCCGCCGTCACCAGCAGCGCCGCTGGCGCCACGCTGTCGGTCTGCTGCAGCGTCCCGAGCGCCACGTGCGCCACCAGCAGCGCGTAGGCCACGTACACCAGCATGTGCAGCGCCTTCCAGAACGGCGCCGACAGGGTGGCCAGCCAGAAGTCGTGGCTGGTCGCCGCCATCACCAGCAGGATGCCCAGCGCGGCCAGGCCCGGCAGCTCGAACGGAAAGGCGTCGGGCCGCCCGGGACGCGCGGCGGCGCTGAGCAGGGAAACGAACGGGTGCACGTCGCCCAGGGCGTGGAACTGGATCAGGGTGAACACGCCGTGCGCCAGGGCCAGCACGCACATCGTCACGCCCAGGTGCCGGCGGTTGTACAGCAGCGGGAGGAACCGCGCGTCGAGCCGCGCCAGCGGGCCGATGGCCAGGATGATCGTGAGCAGCGTGAACGCCGTGACGCCGAGTCCGCGGATCAGCGCCG
>Ga0268298_10006966_pt1 | contig 10120 bp, 12 predicted proteins | sample WWTPWeurt_MetaG_FD_194462 | JGI IMG/M metagenome (GOLD analysis project Ga0268298, IMG submission 194462) | Activated sludge microbial communities from WWTP in Nijmegen, Gelderland, Netherland - WWTP Weurt | ecosystem: Engineered > WWTP > Aerobic digester > Activated sludge | place... | reverse complement strand
CCTCCAGCGGTCAGGAGTTTTCGGTCCGCCTCTTGACCTTCCCCCAGAAGTTTGGCGATGCCGAAATCCAGCAACTTGATGACTTCACTCGCCCGAGTCTTATGCAAAAAAACATTTTCGGGCTTGAGGAAACGAGGGTGGTTTCTGTCGGAGTTACGCGGGGTTAGAGAGGGTGCGTATGGGTTGCGTATGGAAACGATGTGGAGAGGTGATTGAAGAAGACAGAGAATGGATGGCCTGTAGGCGGATGCAGAGCGGACGGCACCGCATCTATCAGAGACGGAAGCTGAGTAGCGAATCAGCCTGCCGATGCATCCTGACTGTTCTCGAACGCAGCCTTCGCGGGCTCACCCGTCGGTTCGGCAGCAGCACCAGAGGAACTCCATAAAATCTGTAAGCCCCCAATTGGTGTGCAGAGCAACTGTTCACGCGGCGTGCTGGCCGCCCACGCGATCGGCTAGCGACCGCGACGTATGCGGGTGCCGTTGAAGTCTGTCTTCGCGCGGCAATCCTTCTTCCAATGACCAGGGCGGCCGCAACGATCGCAGGCAGAGGGGTCGCTGTGCAGGCGTCCATGAACCGAGGGGCTCACGACGGTCAGATTGCTCCACCGGTTGTCGAGCTTGTCCCCGTTACGGTGGTGAACGTGGGCACCCGCGGGCAGTTCGCCATACTTCTTCTCTGCCGCCCGTCGGTGCGTCTGAATCCACTCGCCAGTATTGGGATCCTGATACTCGGCGTAGCCTCGCGAATTTATGCGAGTAGGTAGGTCGGCCATTGTGTACCTCGACTCAAAGGATCGTTACTTCCTGCCACGATAAGCGCGATATCCACGGTGCGTCGACGAGCGCGAAGCCGGTTGCGCATCGGCAATCATGCTGAGCAGAGCTAGTTCGGCGAGCTTCACCAGTAGCTGAGCCAAGGGTGAAATGTGAGGCACTGGCTGCCATGGCGTCGCGGGGCGCGGCTGTGTGGGCTGGCTTGGAATGATTCTCGCGCGCTGTGCTGCATCATAGGCCGCACGTCGAGTTGGGTCGCCCACTACCTCGTATGCTGCGGCGATCTGTTTGAACTTGGCTTCCCTCGCTCGGTCTCCCGGATGACGGTCGGGGTGGTTCTCTTTTGCCAGGCGTCGGAAGCTCGACTTGATATCTTGGGCGCTCGACGCATGACTCACGCCAAGTGTTTTGTAGTGACTCATGGCTGCTTTCTCTGATGCTGGCAGTGTTGCCTGCGCGATTCAGAACCTGGCATGGGCTGCATCGCGTCCGCAGCGCGGTCAGTTCACCGTATAGGTTCGCCAGGGGATCGCGCGAAGCGGCACCGATGCCATGAAGCGAGCAATGTCCTGGCGGCCGTAGTACGTCGGCGTGCCCCGGCTATCCTGAGCCATCAGCACCACTGGCATGCCCGGAAACACTGCGCTGAACTGGCTGACCGCTCGCGCCGCCGCTAGTCGATTGTCAACCACATGCCGCTGGACGACGACGACCGCGAAAGTCTCACCTTGTTCTCGAATAACTGCGCCTTGTAGCTGCACGGCTCTAGACTCCATGGGCGGATTTTGATCACGCAGCTCGATAGATCCGGGACAACCCGGCCACATATGCTGCGCTGCTACTAGGCTAAGGCCGCACCCCGGCAAAAATTCGCCATGCAGGGCCATTTTTTCATGGACTAGAAATCGGAGTCGGGCGGGATCCACAGCAAAGAGAGCGTCGCTGCATTACTAGAGATGACTCGACAGTGTTCCTTGAGATCGTGGTAGCGTCCGACCCGTCGGCTATCGAGCCAACCCTGCGCGGAAATCGTCTCCATGCGGTCGGCCACGCTGCCTTTCTTGAAAAAATCACTGGCCATCGTGAAGGTACTGAGCTGGTCATCACGACGAATCGAATACCGAAAGTCTGTTCCCAGCGCCGCCCAGACAACACGGTTGTCTTGAGAAAACACCGCGGCACAACGCTCAGGACACAGTTTGACGAATCGAATGGCCGCAGCCGTGAAGCTAACTTGAAATTCACGAGAGAGATTGGACACGACATCGAGTGAAGGAGTCTTCACATCCACGCGCTTGTCCCAGAGTGCTTTGGGCATCAGCAAGGCACTGGCAAAGGCATTCGCCTCCCGCTCAGTACCCTGGTCATAGTGCTCGCTGATTGACGCCTCGGCACACAGTGACAATTGATTCTTGTCCCGATGAATCTCCAGGTGGCCTAGTTCGTGAGCAACGACATAGCGCCGCCGCGGCAAGTAGGTAACCTGCTCGTTGACCGAGATGATCGCTCGGTCTCCGATGCGACAACTGCGACCTTGTGCCCCAGTCATGGGAATATCCCGCACCAAGGCACCACGCATATAGGCCAGAGTGTCGATGTCGACTTCGACTGGGTGGTTGACCTTCAGATCGGCCAGTAGCTGTCGGGCTGCTCGTTCACCACGAGCAACATCAGCATCCTCCCAAGCCGACATCCTAATGCTCCCCGTCAGAATCAAGTCCGAGCAGATGCTCGAAATCGGCAACGATGCGCTCTAAATCCTCCGCAGAGGCTGCCTCGAAGTTCTTGAAGTATGCTTGGGGCTGAGTCTCGCGCGGCGCAAGTCCCTTGATCTCTGTGAGCCGTTGCAGAAGCTGTTGACGTGATCGCTGCTGCTTCGGATGTGTCAGCTTGGCAAGCGCAGATCTGCGCTCGGCGTCAGCTTTGACAAATCGCGCCTGCCGTTGTCGTTGCTCCTCGGCTTCGATCAGCGCCATCGCTCGTTTGAGTTCACGATCAGGATCGAGTCCTGCTTCGCGAAGTATGACATCAGCATCCTCGTCGGTCAGCGGCACAGAGCTATCTAGCTCCACGAGCCGGGCGACGAATTCCTGCGCCGTACTTGGGGGCGTACGCTTCTTCATGGCCGCCTCCGTTTCTTCTGTTCCACAACCTTCATGCGGCGGTGAAGCCTTCGGTTTCCTTCGTAGACCTCCGCCAGGCTGAGGCCGCTGACTTCAGCGATCTCATCGGCCTTCACATATCCTGCCATGATGGCTTCGAGCATCTTTTGAAGGACGGCATCCTCACCGGCCACTGCAAAGGCTTCGCCCATGATTTCGTCGCATCGCTCAGCCTCGATCAGCAGTGTCTCCGCAGTTGGGGATGGCGGAGGAGCATCATCATGATCGACGTATTGTCCAACACCATCGACGGCGAGTTCTCGACTCGACCCGCCAGTCACGAGATGAAACGCCAAGCTCCGAACAACCCCGGTCAAGAATACGTGCAGTTCGGGGACGCTGACCGGATCCCATTTGCGCTCCCCACTGAGCACCTTCTCCACGGCTTCATGAACCAGATCAGCGGCCCCCTGTCCTTCTGGTAGCGCGCAGTCCCCTCCCCGGCGTTTTGCGCGCACGATTCCTACAGCCCGCGCCAGCACCTGCTTATAGACCCGAGGAAGCTCCTGCTTGAATTGTTCGAGGACCGCGCTGTCCAGAGGCCACTGTCTCCTTGCCCACTATAGGCCGGTCAGGAAAAATTTTTCGCCATGGCAAAAAGCAGTACCTGTACGGCCTAGGGATTTGAACCTTAGCAAAGTGCGAACCAGACCCAAGGAGAAACGAATGTCCAAACGGAACCAGCATGTCGTACCTCATCCGAACGGATGGGCCATCAAGGCCGAACACGCGGAGCGGCCATCGGCAGTAGTTTCGACGCAGCAGGAAGCGATTGCGCGGGCGCGTGAAATCACCCGCAATCAGGGCACCGAACTATTCATCCATGGTGAAAACGGCCGCATCCGCGAACGGGACAGCCATGGACGTGACCCGAAATCGTCTCCTGGATAGTCACACGGCTTCATCTTTTCCAGCGGCATTCCGTCCTACCCTATAGGAGAAGTTTTGGTGCCCCACGTCCGTGAACTCGTGCGCGCCCTCGGCTTGGCAGATGTCTCAGACGGTGCATGCCTAAACACCTGCCGATGGCGCAGTGGTCAGCTTGTGTATGGCCACAGCATTCAGTAGGTTGTCGTCGTGCATCGCACCCACATCCTGTTCGCAGCGAAGTCCTTTCAATGGCTGTCGGGGTTTCCGTCGTGACAACTCGGCGATTGGCAGGAATGGCGGCACCGGGGACCAAGGCGCTCCCGACGGAGGCTGTTCACTCGCGGTCAGCAGTGGATAGCGCCCAAGTGGCAGCCTTCGACGAAGTCCTGTCCCTGATCGACGCTGCAAAACGCCGCGCCTACCAGGCTGTCAACACGGAGCTGGTGACCCTGTACTGGCAAGTCGGCGAGTACGTCAGCAAGAAGCTCGCAAGCGCGGAGTGGGGCGATGGCGTTGTCGTCGAGCTGGCCCGGGCGATTGCGCGACGGTATCCGGGGCTGCGGGGGTTCACGCGCTCCAACCTGTTTCGCATGTGCCAGTTCTTCGAGGCGTACTGCCGCCACGAAAAAGTCGCGCCACTGGTGCGACAATTGTCGTGGAGTCATCACCTCATCATTCTGGGTCAGTGCAAGCTCGACGAGGAGCGTGAGTTCTACATGCGTCGCGCGATTGCCGAGCGGTGGGGCAAGCGGGAGCTTGCGCGGCAGTGTCGCGCCCGCGCGTTTCAGCGTGCGGTGGTCAAGCCGCCTGCTCGATCGACGGCACTGCAAGCGGAACATCCGGGGGCAGTGGGGTTGTTTAAGGATGTCTACTCGCTGGAATTCCTGGAGCTGCCCGACGAGCACACCGAAGCGGATCTGCACAGCGGGCTGCTGCGCAACCTCGGGCGCTTCATCACGGAGTTGGGTCGAGACTTCTGCTTTGTGGGCTCGGAGTATCCCGTCCAAGTTGGCAAGCAGGACTTCGCCATCGACCTCGTGTTTTTCCATCGCGGCCTCTGTTGTCTGGTCGCCGTCGAACTGAAGGTGCGCGAGTTTCGCCCCGAGGATCTCGGCAAGCTCAGCTTCTACCTGGAAGCGCTCGACCGCGACGTGAGGAAGCCCCACGAGCGCCCGTCGATCGGCGTTCTGCTCTGCGCCACCAAGGATGCAGAGGTCGTCGAGTTCGCGCTCAGCCGCACGCTGTCGCCTGCGCTGGTGGCCGAGTACCAGACGGTGCTGCCGCCCAAGGCGGTGCTACAGGCCAAACTGCACGAGCTATACGAACAACTCGCGCCCCCAGAGGAAGATGTAGGGCCGGAACAGAAGCGGCCTGCCTCGCTGCCGCCGAAGAGATCAACGAAGGGAACTGCTCGCCGGAAGCGTCCATAACCACGACGCAGATCCCGGCGAGAGCACGTCACTTCCCGCTGCGACGGTGCAGCGTGACCAGGCTGTCCAGCACTTCGCGCGGCAGACTTCGGAGGAGCTGTTCCGCAGTCTGCTCGGGTTCTGTGGTCTGCCCTTCAGTGCCCAGACTCAGCATCTCAACCATGCGCGCCGTCTTCGCGCCGCTGACCGCTTCGGGCTGCGCGTAGTGCCGCTCGGTCATGCTGAAAGATCCGTGACCCAGGCTGGCTGCGACGGCATGAGACACAGCACCCGTCTGCACACCAAGGGTGGCCCACAGTCCACGGAGACTATGCGGACACACGCGCGGGATTCCTGCCGCTTGGCAGATGTCTCCGACGGCGCGCCAGAACACCTGACGATGGCGCAGCTTGCCGGTGCGGCCAAAGCCAAACAGCGGTTCGGTGGGGAGTCGTTGGGCGGCGATCTTGGCGAGCCGTGATTGAAGCACCACGGGCACGTCGAGGAATCGGCGCGCGTTGCGGGTCTTGCCACTGTCGATCCACAGGATTTGCCCGGCGCGGTCGACGTCGCGGGCGCAGCGATTGAGCACTTCCCCTGCTCGCAGACCCATCAGCAGCGCGACCACAGCGCCCAGCGCCAGCTCGCTTCCTTTTTGGTCATATCGGCGCAGCGCTTCGTCGATGAACAGCTTGGCCTCTTCGATGCGAAGCTGCGGTTTGCCTGCTTCGACGCGGCCAACGGGCTGCACATCAGCGAAGGGGTTTACGCTCGCGCAGCCCTTGCGCACGGCCCAGGTGAACATCCCTTTGACCAGCGCCAGGTAGAAGCGGTGCGAGGCAGCGGCCATCGGCTTGCCGGTCTTGGGGCTCGGACGCTCGACGGCATCTTGGTAGAGCGCGGCAGCACGTCTCGGGGTGAGCTGTGCCAAATCGAGCTCGATGTACTGGCGCAGAAAGATCGTGATGCGGGCATGCTGCTCGCGGCACGTCTCGGGTTTCGAACGACCGGAGCGCTCTTTGTCGGCGAAGTATTCGCGGATGACATCACCGAGGACGCGATTCTGCACGGCCTGTAGTTCGCGCTTGGCCTGCACGATCGCGGCGAGCGCTTCCTTCTCGGTGTGAAAGTACAGGTCTTGGCGCTGAAGGTCGTGATGAAAGATGCGGACGCGAAAGCGTGTGCCGTCCCGGTCGGGGTACGGGCCGTTGACGCGCGGCGGGGCTTTCGGACGAGGCATGGCTTGGCTCCAGAGGGCGGCCCGAGCACGCAAGGCAGAGACCGCCAGAATCGAATGTACCACCGATGCGGCTATCCGTGCGAAACGACGTTGGTTTTGCTCCGCGGGGTGCAGTCTGTCGGGAAATCCCTCACTCAACGCGACGCCAGCGCCCGTTTCAGCCGTGCCACCTGGGCCAGCAGCGCGATCGCCGCCAAGAGCGACAGCGCCGCCAGCACCGCGAAGAAACGATGATGCGGCCAGCCGGACGACAAGAGGCCCAGTCCTCCCGCCGCGAGGTTTCCGACTGCACTCGCCGCGAACCACAAGCCAATCGCTTGGCCGCTGCGACCTGCGGGAGCCAGACGCGTCACCAGCGACATGGTCAACGGACCCAGGAATAGCTCAGCCACGGACAGCAGGACGTACCAGCCGAACAGCCAGGCAGGACGCGCAGCGTCCCCATAGCGCAGCGATGCGGCAGCCAGCAGAGAGAATGCTGCCGATGTGAAGACGTAGCCCCAGACCATTTTCAGCGGAGCGGATGGCTCGGTGCCGTGGCGGCGTAGCCAACCGGCAACGAATCCCCACGCGGGCAGCAGTACGATCACGAGCAGGCTATGCAGCGACGCGAAGTCCGTCGGGCCGATGCGAAATGGATGGCCATTCAGTGAGATGGATTGCGCGGTGTTGCTCTCCGCGAACAGCGCGAGCGAGCCGCCTGGCTGCAGCGCAGTCAGCCAGAACACGATCGCGAGCGCAGAGAGCAGCCACACTGCACGCCACCGCTCTTGTGTTTGTGCGTCGCGGGGCTCTGGCTGATGCCTGTTTGATGGCAGCCGTGCGATCTGCGGCAATCGACTCGCCAGCACCGCCAGTAGCAACGCACCGAACAGCATCACCAGTGCGGCGACGGTGAACAAGCGTGGCCAGTGAACACCCGCCCACACTCGCTCGGCGGCAAGCGGGCCGAGGACACCGGCGACGTTGATCGCGAGGTACTGAATCAGGAAGCTCCGATCTCGCTGCATGTCGTCTGTGGATGTGGCACCGATCAACGTTGTCATGCTTGGTCGGAACAGGCTGTGGCCCACGATCAACACAGCCAGTGCCGGCCAAAGCAGCAGTGCGCCATCCGATGCCAGCAGCGCATTGCCCAGCGTCAGCAGCGCAGCGCCCAGCAGCAGCCCCGTCGTCGGGCCGAGCTTTCGATCGCTCAGCATGCCGCCAGGCAATCCGCCAACGTACGACAGAGCGTGGAACAGGCCGAGTACCAGCAGCGCCGTCGGCTCTCCCAAGCCGTGGCGGTGGTGGAGATACAGAACGAACAGCGGCAACATCGCGGATCCAGAACAGTACCGGCTTTCAGTGGATTTTAGGCGACAGCTTAAAGCACGTGCAATGGAGTATACTATTCCGATACAGATTATTCGCGAATCTACAATCAGCGCAATGGCCTCAGACAAAATCAGGCGCGGCTTAACACCTCCTTCTGACAGGGCCTGGAATCTGGCTACAGCCCTATATTACAAAGCAGGGGGAAAGCCTTGGCGGCTGGCGACTGCTCGTGAAGGTGTCTGCCATGTCGGCATCGCTTTTCGTCGAGAAGACCCCACGTCAGCCGCACGTACTGCCTGCTGCGCTGCTCAGATGTTTATTGACTCTGGGGATGGAGTTGTATTCTTGGGTGAATATGGTCCATGGTATTCACATCAGGATCGCCAATATCACCTGACAAGAGATGCTGCCGGGAAACTCCTTAGGGGAATTCTAGAGAATTACAACGATCTCCGAGGCCGACCTTTGCGGGAGGTTTTCATACATAGTAGGTCATGGATCGACGACGAGGAGTTTAGCGGTTATCAGGATGCAGTGCCCAGGGGGACGAATGTGGTGGGAATCCGGGTACGCACAGAGTATGCCGGTGTCAAACTTTTCAGAGAAGGAAAATGGCCAGTGATCCGAGGATCGTGGTGGCAAGTAGACAGCCGATCCGCCTATTTATGGGCGTCTGGCTATAAATCAAGGCTTGCCTGTTACGATGGGACTGAGACGCCTGTGCCGATGCGAATAGATATTCAACACGGAGATGGCAGCATCAGGCAAGTAGTTATAGATATTTTCGGTCTCACTAAACTACAATACCTGCAAGATTGGCGATTCCGAGCCTGTAACTATCGGTTTTTCAGATGCCGTTGGAGAGATATTGATAGCGAATCCGACCATAGCAAGGAGGAGGCCAAATTTTAAGTTCTACATCTAATCATGTGGTCTTGAGTGTTAGGCATGGTCACTGACGGAATGGATATCAATGGCCACGCCTCTATGTGGCCCCAAACAATTAGCAACCGGTTAGGACGCCTGAGAGAGAATCAATCATGTGCAGAGCTTTTGACGTAGATATGAACTTAGCTAAATGGCCTTCTCTGGTTCGTGAAAGGTATCGCCAGGCCGGGCTGGCTTTGAAAGATGCACACTCTTTGGACATCAGGAGAAAGATTGAAACATTCTTGTCAGATGATGCTTCACTTGATGGCTCCGCAATGCAATCCAACTGGTTTCCGTTGATTGCCGCTGATATTTTCATCTCACATTCCCACCTCGATGTCGACCTGGCGTTAACTGCCGCTGGCTGGTTATCGGAAAGATTTGGATTGCAACCATTCATCGATTCCTGTGTTTAGGGAAATGCCAGTGATCCACTAAAGCAAATTGATGACGCATATTGCCTGAATTCTGGCGACCGTACATACAACTATACGAAGCGAAATGGTTCCACAAGTCATGTTTACATGATGCAACCAACTCTCTTGGCAACAATGATTGACAATACGGAGTGCGCCTGGATTTTAAATACTGATAACTCAATTACGCCCGAAGAGGCCACGGCAAGCACTAAGTCTCCGTGGATTCTCTCCGAGATCGCGACTATGCAACTGATTCGCCGGAAGGACAAAGATCCACAGCGATATCAAGCGAAGGTTGCGGCGAAGCTTTCCAATGGGCGTATTGATGAGCAATCGGTAGAAATTAAATACATAGTGCCGCTGTCCTCATTTTCCAAGATAGACGTGGATACTTTGATGCTTTGGGAGAGCAGTTTTAGTACGCCTTATCCCCTCGACAGATTGTATGAATTGGCTCCAGAATATTGATGCGAGGCTTGCCTGACCAGACGAAGCAGTCGCCCTTCAGCCGGTCTTCCTCCGTTCTCGTGCAGCTTGCCCCTGCCCACTCCGCAAAATCTGAAATGCCCTCCTCGTCCTCTCCACCGCCCTCACTGTCGCCTCATCCTCTTCCCCCGCAAGCTGCGTCACCAGCCCGCCAACCTCCCCAACGATCTTCTCCATCTCCGCCATCTTGGCTTGGAGCTGCTTTAGGATCTCGGTGGTACGCGGATCGCGGATCGGCACAGCGGTATCATATCGGTCTTGAGGATACGCTGTCGAGCGCTCCGTCTGCGGCGGGCTGGCGTTTCCGTACGCAGATTCGACCGTCGCCGTCGCGGACGAAAAACACCGTTTCACGCGGCCTTCTCCTCGGACGTCTCTGTATCGGGCTTGATGTCTCGGTGGATGAGTTTGGCGGCGTGGGCTTCTACCAGAACGTCACACACGGGAAGAATGATTTGCAGCGATCTGGCCAGGGTGAGGGCGCGTTTTTCTTTTAGTTCGTCGGCCA
>Ga0268298_10006965_pt1 | contig 10121 bp, 17 predicted proteins | sample WWTPWeurt_MetaG_FD_194462 | JGI IMG/M metagenome (GOLD analysis project Ga0268298, IMG submission 194462) | Activated sludge microbial communities from WWTP in Nijmegen, Gelderland, Netherland - WWTP Weurt | ecosystem: Engineered > WWTP > Aerobic digester > Activated sludge | place... | reverse complement strand
CACTCGCATCCGAACCACCGGCTCGACGAACTCCTGCCGCATCGCTGGCAGCCACCCGCCGCGTAGCCGATTCGTCAAGGGGGAGCGGCCAGACGCTCACCGATCAGGAGTGATCAAGGCGGACTTCAGCCAAGCCTCGGCCCGTGCATTGCCCTCGGAAGTGCGTGGCCCGGCGGACTTGGGGGTGCCGCGGCAAAACCGGCTGACTGCAAAGCGAAAGCCTAGTCTGGGCGCGTGAGGAAGTACGTGGCGATGTACGCTAGCCAGCCGAATAGGACGTAGGCTTTGAGGAGCCGTGCAGTCAGGAATGGGGCAAGTGGATCAATGGTTAGCGCGGCAAGCAATGAGCCTTCGAGTAGTTCTGCGCCATGAAAGAAGATGACCCAAATAGCCAAAGCTGTGTACACCGCGAACAGGAGCAAGGCCAGCATAGATGGGCGGTGTTCCGGTGACTGCCTCAGCAGTGGAGTATGAAGCCTAACGTTCGCAGTGAGCTACTCACGGAGACGGGGCGCCTGGCCCGTGCAGCGTTGAATGAACATAGGTACCGAGCTGGCCAAGTGCCATGCCGTGGAGACTCAGCCCGACCACGGGGCTAGGCGCCATCTCTACTCGTCAGTCTTTGCTTCCTTTTGCGGCGTTGCTGGCATAGGCTTCCGCGAGAGCGCGGAGAATGCTGACTTTGAAGCTTCGGCAAGTTTGTCGCGGAGTTCAGGGACAGTGTCGATGGCCTTCTTAAACGCATCCGATGTCACGAGTTCATGCCACGGACTTCCGTGTGCCGAAGATTCAACTAGTCGCAATGGTGCTTCTTCTAGCCTTGTCAACGCGGAGGCAAACAAGCGAGCTTCAAACGCTGAATCAATACGCGCAGCCTCCTTCCGATAGCCTTCATAGGCGCGCGCAACCGCCGCCTTGAAGGAGTAGTCCTCTGCCAACCGAAACCGCTGACCTATCTGCTTTGTGGCGAGCCAAGCGAACCAAACCGGAGCGCCGATGCTGGCGACTGAAAGAAGCGAATGCATGAGGATTGCTCCCCATCTCGGATCGGGCGCCGACAGTGCAACTGATAGCGTATTAATTCTCTCTACGCCTAGATGGGCACCGGCCGCCAGGGCGGCAAGGAGGCCGACAGTCCAGGCAGTCATTGACCAACCAAGTTGAGTTGCCCGCTGATCGAATGCCGCTGCCAAGCCGCGGCTGGTGCTCGCACGGTAGGCTTCTTCACACTGCTTCAAGACAGCTTCGGCCTCTTCATTCCGAGTCTTCATCACCTCGGCGCGCCGATAGGAGTCCGAAGCATTGTCTGCCGCCTGCTTTGCCTTGGCAGTTGATTCTTCGACTGCTTCATTCATGGTCTTCCGCGCCTCGGCCAATGCTTGAAGATCCAGAGGCAGTGATTCGGCTGCCGAGTGTGCCCGTTTGATGTCTGAAATTTGCGCTTCAAGCGCATCCTTCTTCGGTGCTAGCTGTTCAAGTTCTGCGCCTATCGAACGTACGCGCCTTGCTAGTGACGAAGGCATCGCCTTTGGATCACTGATAACCTGCCAGTCGAGGAGGCTTGAAAGAATTGCCCGCATTCCGACGAACGTGTTCACAAAAGCGGGAACAGCCTGGGGAGAGTTGCCGCCAAACATCTGTGGCAACGTATTGCTCTGCAATATCTGAAGTCGTCGAGGGATGTCACGAAGCAGCGTGGAAACCTGCTCATCGGTCTTCTCGGGACCAGCCGCTCGCAGGTCCCGTGCGAGGAGCTTAGGCAATGCGGCGAGATCGTGTCTGGTCAACGCTGGGCTGCTCCAGCCAACAGCATCAGTCATGGTCGAGTCGTTTCCCCACGTGTTGGTCACTTGCGTGGCGAAGGCGTCAAGCGCGTCACAGGCTTTCGTAAGGTCATCGGTCAAGTGCGTCCTCCGCGGGATTTGTGCTCTGAATTCTATGGGCGACAGCGGGTAGCACTTGATCTGAAGCCTAACGTTCGATGCGAGCGAAGAGCGCAGGTATGGCGCCTCGCCCGTGCGTCGCCATGCCGTACAAAATCAGCTCAATCAAGGGGTTAGGCGTCAACGCGGAAACTCCGTTGCCGGGATGCCGGAAAAGCCTTGGTAGTACATTCTTTGCTTACGGACGGCGTCTTTGAAAGGCAAGCCATAGTCAATGGCGACAATATTGCCTCCAAGCATGCCAAAGTCATCGTGCTTTGTCTCCGAGGTGATGTTCGGATAGTAGTCCGGCATTGCATCGACTTGCTCCTGTGGGACAGGTTGTACGACTCGGGGCATGACAACCATGAGACCAAACGGATCAGCGTAGTAGATTGGGCAAAGTGTCTTCCAGAGAAACCGAGGACGCCAGCTGAACCACATCTCGCGCTCCCACCGGTTGCTGCGCATACCGGCGCTGAATTGTTGCCAGCGCGGAAACTTCAGCGCGAACTTACCCAGTAGTACTACTCGACGGAAGACCCCTTTTGGCATTGTTGCTGTGGTGATTTGATGGGAGGAGAAGCTTGAGGTCTTGACGCCTAACGATGAAGATGTGCTGACCGTGTAGGCGTGGCGCCTTGGCCGTGAGGCGGAGAATGTACAAAGCCGCCGAGCGGCCAAGGTGCCATGCCCGAGCGGGTGAGCTCGACTGACGGGTTGGGTCGCATGTCGCAGCCTGTGCTACTCAAGAGTTTCAGCGCTGACTGTCGTTGATGCCTGACAAGACGGGCACTCAACATACACGCCACCAAAGACGGAGCGAATGTGCCCACGGCCGAAGTTTGATGCTCGCCAGGATTCTCCGCACTTCATGCACAGAACTGAGAGTGAGGCAATTCCCGTGCGGACTGGGGGCCTCCGTTGCACGGCAATTTCCTTGGACTCGGTGTACGACCACTCAACGCTAGAAAACTCGAAATCGGCCTGTTGCATGCTCGGACTGCCTTGTGATCTTAGACTCAACAAATCCTACGCTGTGCGGAGCGGAAGCGGAAGCTCTGGAAGCCCTACTCCGAGAATCTTGGCAGTACGGGAAGTGATCTCCAGGATGGTTGGGGCGCGTGACAAACGATCCGTTTTGAACTTGCGGCCTAACGTCCTTTCAACATCGACGCCATCGGCGAAAATGTTCACTTGTATTCATGGCCGGCAGGTAGTGCCCTAGATTCGCTGTCTGTGCATGCACATCTTAGCGGCCTCCGGGTGCGAGTGAGCCCACATGCAAGGGGCGTAGCAATCACGCAGGGAAAATGTGGTCTGGGTATAGAACCAATGTCATGAACTTGTCGTTGTGCATTTGGTGTCTCAAGCCGAGCAGCGACACGGCTGTCGAGCACGTCTTCCCTGAGGCAATTGGTGGCACGATGAACTGTGTGCTGCCTGGGCATGTTGTGTGCGAACGCTGCAACAACCGAATGGCGCCGCTGGTCCGCGCCGTTGCTGACGAATTCGACGTTACGGCGTTCTTCGCCGAGGTCCGGCGCAAGAAGGGACGGCCACCATTCATCGGGAATCGCGGCAACTTTGCAGGGGTTGTGACCCCATCAGGGCCTGCGTTGTTCCTGAATCTGGATCCGGTTTCGGTGTCGATGCCGGGATATGGGCCGATTGCCGCATTCCGTGGAAAGGCCCGTGATGTGCAGGCGACAGTTCGCAGGACCGGCGCAATCAACGAGGTGACGGCAGAGGTTCAGTTTGGGCAGGGCAAGAAATTCATTCGAGGCATCACGAAGATTGCATTCAACTCTTTGGCGTTCATGTGCGGCGCGGATGAAGCGAGGGCCTCTCGCTACAACGAGATCAGGGAGTTTGTGCGGCACGGGGGTATGGGCCGCCACATCATCATCGGCGTGGCTGAGGACGAACAGTATGTTTTGAAACCTGGCCCGTTCTGGCGCTCACAAGGCGGCGATGGATGCATGCAACTCCGAATCGCTTCTGTGACGTTCTTTGTGGATTTGAGTGAGGGCGAGAAGATGTTGCCGACATTGATCGAGGCGGTGCATGAGCAGCACGGGCCAGATGGCTGGACGTGCCTGCCTGCCTAGAGTGAGCAATTGCCAAAGCAGCTCGGGCCCATGCAGACCAGTTGACAGGGCAGAGGCCGCGTCCTCGGCTGCCAATGGCGCCGTCATCCTGGCCCTGGAGAGCTATGCCGCCGAGGTGCACGCCGTGCTGGGCGATCCGCAGTTTGCCGGGCCCTATGGGCTGGACGAGACGCTGTCGGCCCACGTGTGGCCGCCGCTGTGGATGCCTGCGTGGTGGAGTAGCACAAGGCGCCCGCACGGGCCAGCGCCCCCACCACCCGTATACCGCACAGACGCGCAAGGCCGCTTCGGCTAGCGTTTCTCCACAACCATGGAGACGCCAATGCCAATTGGTCCTGACTGCCGCACTAATTTATTGATAGGGTCGTTGTTCTTGAATGACCTATCCCGCTGGCTTTCGCTGCTCGAAAACGTAGAGCTCGCCCCGGGTGAAGTGATCTTCGATGCAACCCATCTGAACGGCTACATCTACTTCCCGACGAGCGCCACCGTGGAGATGCTCCACGCCAAGCCGGACCTACCGCCGGTCTCTGTTGCAGTGGTTGGGTCAGAGGGGGCAGTCGGCATTGCGATCTACATTGCCGGCATTGCAGCTCCAAGCGCGGCTGTCGTGCTCACCGGTGGTGGGGCTTGCCGTATGGCCTCCTCCACCTTTCTGGCCGAATTCCATCGGAAGGATGGACCGATGCCCTTGCTGCTGCGGTACACAGTTGCGCTCACCGCCAAGCTTGTCGAAGGCATCGCACGAACAGCCTGACGGTCCCCATTTTGGGAGCTCAGGCGCCCAAACCACAGCCGGACGGTCCTGCTACTGCGGTAGCGCCGTGATCACGATCGCCGGTGCCCAAGGCTCATCGTCTACGCCAACCAGCCGTTCCCAGGCCGAGCACCCGCGCTCGGGCGACGATCGCACCCTGCAGCAGCCCGGGCGCGTGCACAGTGCCGCACCGTGGTCGGCTAGGCACTCAAAGCCGGTGCAGTACCAGCAGGGGGTCGGTGCAGCCTCGGATGAGTAGGGTTGAAAGCTCATGCTGGCCACTGTGGTCTCGCGGTCGCTCAGGGCGCGAGCCTCACGCCGGCCGGGTCGGCATCGGCGAACACCGCGATGCGCCGCGCGCCAGCCGGCCGCATGTACCCCGCCAGGGTGCCAGCCGAGTCCGCGGCCACTTTAGTCACGAATCGCTCAGGTTTGGGGTGCGGGCGACTCCCCCGTCAGGCGAGGTAACAGCGCCTTGAACAGATCCCTCTGCGTCACAGAAAGCTGCAACTTTCCAGTGGCTGTCGCAATGAGGGCATCGTAGGCGTCCAGACCTTTTGCGACGTGCGAGGCGTACTCAATCAACAGGCTGTGCGCCACTAGCAACACGGCGGCCATCTGCAGTCGTTCTCCCCGAGATTCTCCGGGGGTGAGCGCTTGTTCTGAGAGCCAGGACAGGGTGTTTCCGGCTGCCAAGACTTGATCGATGTTCATGGTCTCTCCACAACCTCAGTCTGAGTCCGCGTCGAGGGAGTTTCAGGGTGCTGACACGGCGGTGGCTGCCGGCTGGCCAGTGACGACCCGGTTACGGCCTGCGGCCTTGGCCGCATAGAGGCTCGCATCGGCCTCTCGCAGCAGTGCGTCCAATGATAGGTCCGGGGCGGGGTGCAGCGTTGCCGTGCCGATGCTCACCGTCACCTCGGCGGCCACCGGCGAATCGGCATGCGGGAGGTGCAGCGCGTGGATGGCCTCCAGCACGTCCCGGGCCACCACCAGTGCGCCTGCGGCCGGTGTATCGGGCAGCAGCACCACCAACTCTTCGCCGCCATATCGTGCCAGCAGGTCTGCCGGCCGCTTGGCCGTGGCGGCCGCCGCAGCCTGTGCCACGGCCTGCAGGCAGCGGTCGCCCGCGGGGTGTCCGTAGTGGTCGTTGTAGCGCTTGAAGTGGTCGACATCGATCATCAGCAGTGACAGCGGCGACCGATCGCGCGCAGCGCGACGCCACTCCAACTGCAGCCGCTCGTCGAAGCGCCTTCGGTTTGCGATGCCCAGCAGTCCGTCGCGCCAAGACATGTCCTCGAGCCTGACATTCAGGTGGGTGAGGTCGGCGTTGGCCTGGGCCAGCGCCGCAGTTCGCTCAAGCACGCGGGCCTCAAGCAGCTGATTGGCCTCTACGAGGCCGGCGTTCTGGCGCGCCATCACACGGTACAGGCTCTGGATCGCCAGCAGCAATGCCTCGGTGGCGTTGTCCTGGTGCGCCAACTCGCGGTCGAATGCCACTTCGGCATCCTCGCCCGAGCGCACGGCAGCAATCTGGCGAGCCAACGACTGGTCTACGCCCAGTATGTGCATCGCCAGCCAAGCACTCAGAAAACCGTGCAGCACCGAAGCCGGGTCGGCGGTGCTGCCACGGGTCGACCAGATAAGACCCAACTGCTTGACGAAATCGCTGTGCAGGGTCTGGTGTACAGCCTGATGACGGGCCGAGACGCCCGACGCAGCCATTAGGGCTTCTTCCTCTCGGAAGTGCCGGCTTGCGTAAGCAGAAAGCCGGTCGAAAGCCGCCTGCAGCTGAGCATCGGCGAGATCCCGGCCTTCCATGAGCGCGCCGCCCAGCTGATTTATCAGGTGGACCAGCTCTCGGTGCTGGTAGTCCACCGAGGCAATGCCCGTGGTGAAGTGGACGTCCCAGACGAAGGTTTCCATAGGCTCAATAGTGTCACTGCACACAAATTGTTGCCATTGATTTGGTCACGGTCAGGGGTCAGGCGCTCGGATGGTTGGTTGCCAGCCCCGCAGGCAGGGGACTTTGCCTCCACGGAGCTCGCGCCTGTGCAGATTCGGCAGTTCGGGGCCATCTGGGGCCCATGCTTGCGCGGAGTCAAGGTGGCGTCGCGCGGCCATGTAGCGGCGCGCGGAGGCGCCGCTACAGTGGATTTGGTAGAGCACCCGACTGCCGGTACCGGTCGCGGGAATACTGGCTCCTGCACAGAAAGGTCTGCGATGACGATTCTTTGGCGCCCGGCCATGGCCATTGGCGACGAAATGGTGGACACCGACCACCAGAGTTTGATCAACCTCATCAACGCCGTGGAATTGACGCTGCACGCATCGGAAGGCGAAGCCTCACTGGGGGGCGCTCTGGACGCACTGTCTTCCTACACCAAAGAACACTTCGAGCGCGAAGAGACCTTGATGCGCACGATCGGCTACGTCCGCCTCGCAGCGCACCGCGAGGCGCACCACAAGCTGCGCAGCCGCCTTGTTGAGATAGGTCGACACATCGAAGAGGCCAAGGCCACTGTGGCATCGCCGCACGAAGTGCAGAAGCTGATCGAACTGTTGCGGTCCTGGCTGCTGGACCACGTTTTCAAGGAAGACATGCTGCTCAAGCCGGCACTGTCCGGGCGGCGCTGAGCGACTGCAGGCCAGTGCAAGGGATGCGCGCAATGATGGTTGACGCAGTCCGGTGCCGGTACAGCGGAAGCGCGTACGCATCTGCGGCGCACCTCATACACGAGTTCACCCCCCCTGGCCGTGCCGCTTTCGACATTAGCAATGTCGGCCGAGATCAGCGCCTTGCTCTCGTGCGCGGCGGCCGATGATCGGCCCGCCAGCAGGCACATCCGGCGTGCAGCGCGCAGCCAGCGCGGCTTCTATGCCCTCCGCGATGCCAATGCACCAGACATCGCGCTCGGCCAGCTTGATGCACGCGCCGGCCAGCGGCCCGGCCGTGGTCGTCATTTGCCTGACGGCCCTGGTGTTGGTGCTTTGCTGCCCAAGGGTGTCAGCCAGGGTCGGTGCAGCGCCAGCATCCGGCCATCTTGGAGCTCATGCGGGCCACCACAGCAGGCCCGCTGACCGCCTTCACACCATCACGGCGGTGGGGCGCCGCCGATTGGTGGGGCAAGCCTGTGGACAGCGGCCACACCTTGCACTTCAGCCTGTGAGCCAGACCGCCGCCCTGGTCAAGCTCGCGCGCCGTGACGATTGCGTTCGGGAAGCAGCGCGCCAAGGTGATGCGGACCAGACGCAGCCCATGTTCCGCATGACGCCGGATCTCGAGCCCGTCTCAAGGATTCTGAGGGGCTGGCGAAGTACCGGCTGGCGTTGGCGCCGCAGCCGACTGGGCGCTCGGCCTTCAGTCCGGCACAGCCTTCTCGGGATTGGCAAAGCGCGGGCGAGGCTCGTCCTGAATCTCGTTCATCCGCCGGCACGTGCTGTCTTGGTTGAGCACCGACTTGGGTGCTGACGCGATCGACGGCGCCGTCGGCTCGCTCATTCCCCACCGGTTCATGCCCATGTCAATCCCCTTGGCCTTCCACCACATCGGCCCGAGCGCGCGGTGCATGCAGGCGCTGTAGCGCGAATACCGCGAGGCCATGATCTCTTGAAGCGTCGCCGATGTCGCTGAGTTCGGCAAGGAAGCGGCCGCGACTATGGCTGCGATCATTTGGGGCATGAACAATCGGCGTTCCATGGACAGTCATTGTGCGGCCATGACCTTTGATGGCTGGCGGACCGTTTGTCCGCCTACGATCGGCGCGGACTGCGGAGCACGGCAGAACTGGAGCGCCTGTTCGCTGCGGCCAATGCGTGCCGGCTGAACCGTTAGGGTGAGTCGCTGCGCTCAGCGTGGCGCCACGCTGAGCGGTCCCACTGCAGCATCTCAGGGCGCTCACCCCCGCGCGACGCCGCCACACGCAGATGTCACACACAACCAGCAGCATCCGGTTGCGCGCATAGCCCCGCCCTCCAACCTAGATCTGATTCGCCCGGAATTCCCCAATCCTGAACGGGCCGTTCATAAGGGTTGTATTCGCGTGTATCGGGTCATCGTGAGGCGCGGTCAGCGTGTCATATTGAGGTGTGAGAGTGCCGAAATTCAACCCAATTCAGCCTAAGCCCAGAAGGGTGAGAGAACCGGCACGCCCACCCACTGGCACCTCCGACACAGGGCTCAAGCAGTCCGGTGGAGTCCGCATGGCGACGAGATTCAAGAAGACAGCGCTGGGCCATCAAGAGATCCGGGAGCCCAGCCTTGGGCTACCCCGAAACGCACGCCTTGTGCTGGTGCTTTCAGACGGACAACGCACGCTCAAGGAATTGATGTCCCTGGTGAAGGGCGCTTCGGCAGACGATATCGCTCTGCTGCTCCACAAAGGGCTGATTGATGACATCGAGGCGGTTGTGCTGGGTCAGGGCGCACGGTCGAAACATGACTCGGGGGATTCCTCACAGCCAGTAAGTTCAGAGGCCGCTGCAGGTGCCGACCCCGCCGATCCGCGCATGTGCGTGCTGAACCTGTGAAGCGGCCGACAAGGTATGGCGGACCGTGCGATGGAAGTGCGTCACTTGGCTCAAGCCGACCGCCACATTAGCGAAGGTGAGCACCGGGTGTTGGTGATGGAAAGGGCCATCGCACTGGCCGTGGGCCGGGGGATGAGACCAATCGCGCGTTACGCTTGCGTTGATGGCTGAAACAATGTCCATCCTCAAGACGCTTCGGCTCATGATCTTGAGTGCTATTGAACGCATCGACCGCGCCACCACTCGTGTGGCGCCCGGCAAATTGGCCCCAACTTTTGGCACACCCGGATGACGAACGGCTTCGCTCACCACAAAGGTCGTCCAAGACACCGGACAGGCAGCTTGATTGCAGCAGCTCAGGGCGCCCAGGCGACCGGCAGGCGCTCTTGCTGCTGCTGCGGTAGCGCCCTGATCACGATCACCGGCACCCACGGCTCGTCATCCACACCGACCAGCCGCTCCCAGCACGAACAGCCACGCTCGGGCGATGCGCGCACCCGGCAGCACCCAGGGTGTGCGCACAGTGCCGCCCCGTGGTCGGCCATGCGGTCGAAGCTGGTGCAGAACCAGCAGGGTGTCGGTGCAGCGCTGTCGCGGTAGGGTTGGAAGGACATGCCGGCCAGTGTGGGCGCGAGGTCGCTCGTGGGGTGGGCCTGGGCGCGTCTGGTGGCGTCGGATCTTCCCGTTCCTCCGCGCCTCAAAATGCCCTCTCGTTCCATCGGCAGGCAATTGATGGGCTCCATGTGGGGCTCCAATCAAAAACAGGCTGCAACCCGCATGAATGCTAGGCCCTTGGCAGAC
>Ga0268298_10006964_pt1 | contig 10121 bp, 10 predicted proteins | sample WWTPWeurt_MetaG_FD_194462 | JGI IMG/M metagenome (GOLD analysis project Ga0268298, IMG submission 194462) | Activated sludge microbial communities from WWTP in Nijmegen, Gelderland, Netherland - WWTP Weurt | ecosystem: Engineered > WWTP > Aerobic digester > Activated sludge | place... | reverse complement strand
TGATGGTGTTCGACATGGTTTTGGCTCCTCCTGGGGTTCAGGTCTCCCAGGATGGCAAAGCCTGCCAAGGGCGGGATGGGGACAGCCGCCTACTGCACCAGCTCGAAGAAGTCGTAGGTGAGCGTCACGGACTCGATGACGTTCTCGTCGGCCTCGTTGTCCCAGTCCCCGGCGACGAACTTCACAGGCCAGGCGCGCGAGAGCGACCAGCGCCGAAGCGTGGTGCCGTCGCGGTCCTGCTGGACGATGTCGAGGTTCCGCTTGTAGTTCACGTCGGTCAGCCCGAGGCCGCTCGAGGTGATCGCCACATCCTGGAACCAGTCGAACAGGTCGCGGTCCTGGGTGGCTCCTCTTTCGAGGGTCACGTCCGCGAACGTTAGGCGGCCGGGGCTCTTGTTCGGGATGAGCGAGCCGCCCTCGAAGTACTGGACGTTGGCGACCTCGACCGACAGCTCACTGCACTTCTGGAAGCCGGCGTGGCCGATGTCGTCGATCTCGACGATGAACTTGAACTTCTTGTGGAAGCTCCTGGGGTTTCCGATGACGGGCATGTTCGTTCACCTCCTCACGCGCCGGCGGCGGCGAGCTCGGCCTCGAGGGCACGGGTGTCCTGGCTGATGCGCAGCACGACGAACTCGGCCGGCTTGTTCGTGGCGAGGCCCACCCTGGCGATGAGCTTGCCAGCGAAGATCACCGACGGCGTATTGAGCTGCTCCGAGACGTCGACGAAGAAGGCCTTCTTGGGCTCGCGCGAGCGGAACGCGCCGTTGTTCATCTGCGTGAGCAGGAACGCTGTGATGGTCCGGCGCACCTGGGCACGCAGGCCCTCGGTGTTGTTCTTGTGCCGCGCGAACTGCAGCCCGGCCTTGAGGCTGCGCTCGACGAAGATCACGCCCCGGCGCTCGGAGACGTAGGGGAAGTTGCCGTCGCCCTTGAGCGTGCGCGAGCCGTCGATGTAGCGCGGCAGGCCCGGGCCGGCGGTGAGCGGGTTGATGCGCTTCGGGTACACGAGGTCGCGCTTGCGCTCCTCGAGCACCTCGTCGGTTTCGAGGCCGAGCACGCCGAGCATGCGGCCCTTGTCGATCCCCGCGGGCGGGTCGTAGACGCCTCCGGGACGGGCCGCGTCGGTGCGGGCGTACACCCCGCAGACGATGCCCGAGGGCGGGACCACGATCTGGTCCGCGGTGCCGAACACGGAGCGGGCCGGGTTGAGCACCTTCACCCGCGGCCAGTAGACAGCGCCGAACTCGGACAGGCCGAGCAGCGCGGCGGTCGTCTCCACGTAGGTCACGATGCCGGTGGCGCTCTGGCCCTCGGGCGGGTCGAGCACGGCGAACGCCATGCCGTCGCGGTCCACCTCGCAGTAGCGGACCAGGGCGTTGTGGACGGCAGGCGTCGCCCGGCCGGGCACCGCCACCAGCGAGACATCGAGCACCTGGTCGAGGGCGTTGAGGCCGGTCTTGCCCGTGGGCGAGCCGACGAAGTCGTTGTCGTCGAGGCCGGTGAGCCCGTCGTCGCCGCCGGCGAGCCCCACGGCCTGCACCGCGGGCTCCGGATGGCCGGTAAGGAGCTGGTCGATAACCCGTACGAGCGACGAGCCCGAGCGCGGGTCGTTGACCACGGTCTCGATGTACCGCTCGTGGTCCGGATCGGGCGACAGGTTCGGGAAGGCCTCGCGGTAGACGCCGTCCTCGATGACCGCCAGGTCGAAGAGCCCCGCGTCGCCCGAGGTGGGCGCGCGGACCTCGGCCTCGAGGCGGTTGGCGTAGGCGCCGGGGTCCTTGCCCTCGACGCGCAGGGCGGCGGCCGGGCCGGCGTCGCTGCCGCTGTGCACGGTCGTGTCGAAGCCGAAGGCCGATGCGGTGGCTGCCCGCGCTTGGATCGACGCCGAGGTTCCCGTCGCGGTCGTGCGGACGTCGATCGCGCCGCCGGCATCGGGCTCGACCACGACTCCGGCCATGGCATCCTCGACCACCGTCTTTACCTCGGCTGCGGTGACCGCACGGATGCGGGCGACGTTGCCCGTGCCTGAGACAGCTCCCGCCGGGAAGCCCAGCGAGCCGTTGACGGTGCCACCCGTGACCTCGACCTTGCTGGCGGTGCCAGCGGTGTCGCTCGTGATCGCGATCCCGCTCTCGGGGTCAGCGACCGCCCTCGCGCCCAGGATGCGCTCGTTGATCGCGGCGGCGATGCTCTCCACGGGGGCCGTACCGGGTCCCTCGACGTTCAGCTCCGGGAAGACCAAGGTCTGCTCGGGTCCGTCGTCGATGCGGACGATGAGCGTGTCACCGTCGTTGACGGTATAGGAACCGTGGTTTGCCGTGACGATGGACGCGGGCGTGCCGTTGAACACGGCCTCCTGGTCGGCCCCGCCGCCAACCGCAAGCACGATGCGGTCGCCGTCGGTGAGCAGGAACGGACCAGGGTTCGCGCCTTCGAGCCGCGCGGGCGTCGGGACGCCGGGGGCCAGGAGGTAGGCGAAGCCGCGCACGGCGGTGGCGCTGGCCGGGTCGGCGATGTCCGCGTGGTGGACCGTTCGCACCGCCCAGAGCATGCTGCCGCCGTTCTCAAAGAAGCCCATGGCGGCGAGCGCCAGGTCGGAGTTCGGCGTGAAGCCGCCGAAGACCCGCTGGAACTCCTCGAACGAGGTGCAGAGCATGGCCTTGTCGATCGGGCCGCGCTGGGTGATGCCGACCGCGCCGACGACCGACGTGGGGGCGGAGGGGATGCCGCGGACGGCGGGCTCCTCCTCGACGACGACGACCTTGGAAGACAGCAGATCTCCGCTCATGCATCACCTCGCGTTCTCTTGCCGGTGCGGCGGTTGTTGGGGTCGGTGTTCGCGGGCCTGACCGGCGGCGGCGGTTTGCGCTCGACGCGAAGGTCGCCGGCGCGCAGCGCTCGCTCGATGTCGGGGACGGCGAGCACTGCCTCGTCGAGCCCCTCGAGCCGGGCATCGGCGGCCAGAGTCAGGGACGAGGGGACGAGGCGGGCGTCCCTGCCCGGTGTCTGGGTGCAGGAGCACCGACCGCGGGCTTTGCAGTAGCTCTCATGCGGCAGCGTGAAGGTCTTCAGGCGGCCACCGGTGTTCGTCAGCGTGATGGTCATGGGGTTCCTCCAGGGACAGCGCCCAGGTCGAGGTCGGTCTCGACGACCGCCTTGCCGACGTCGGCGGGCAGTCCCTCGTCGATGTCGAAACCGCGGACGAGCAGCCCGCAGGTGAAGACGCGCACCTCGCCCTCGCCGTCGAGCTTGGTGCGGATCTCGCCGTCGGGGTCCATCTCCCAGCGGACCGCGCCCTTCGACGAATCGGCGGGGTCGCGCTCGAGGACGAGCCAGCGGTTGCGGTTCAAGAACGTCGCGGTGGCGGCGAGCAGGTTGAGCAGTTCCACGGTCCGATCCGAGGCTGCGGTGATGGTGAAGCCGAGGTCCACGGTGAACGGCGGCCGGCGGCGTTGCAGCTCCGGCCCCGAGGGGCCAGCAACCGCGTCCTCGCGAGGTTCGTTGGTGGAGAAGAAGCGGTTCTCGACCACGCGAGGACCGGACAGGACGAGCGATGGCAGCTTAGCCATAGCCACGACGTTCAGCCCGTCCGAGGGCGTGTCGTCGTAGTCGAGAGCGACCGACGCGCTGACGTTCTCGATGACCTGGCGCTTGAGCTCGCGCAGGAGCGCGCGGACCACGCGGGTGAGGTCGGCTTCGCGCACGATCGGCGCGCGCTGGAAGCGGTACGCGTCGGCGAGGCTCGCCTCCTCGCCGGGCACCGGGGTGCCGGCCGAATCGAGGTTCCGTAGCGTGATGTGCGCCGCCCCGGGCGCATGAGCCGGCGTGCGGATATCCGCGAACGACTCGCCGCCCGCCGCGCGGACGTTGAGCACGGTCGCGACGGCGTCGCCGCACAGCACCTGGACCTGCTCGGCGAATCCGGTGCCGCGCAGGCGCACGAGGTCGCCGCCGCTCGCGGGACCGGAGGTCGGGCTGATGGCGATGAGGGTCGGGACGGCCATCACACGCCTCCCCAGCCCATGAGCCTGGCTACCCGCCCGAGGAAGCGCTGCTGCGCGCCCTCGGAGAACTTGCGGAAGGCCGGCCGCAGAAACGGCCGCGCGGGGATGGTCACGACGACCACGCCCTTGCCCGACCCCGGCTGCGGCTCCTTCCCGGCCTTGCGGAGCATGGCGAAGAGGAACCGGCGCATGCGAGCGGTGACCGGGATGACGATCGGGTTCGAGCCGAACTCCTGGACCTGGGCCACGTCGACGAGCGAACGGCCGTCGCGACCGCGGGCCTTGCGGGGCACGCCCACGAAGGCCTCGTCGCCCTGGACGATGGTGGCGACCGAGTTGCGCAGGTCGCCGCGGACCATCAGCGCCTTGGTGCCGCCGAACCCGGCCAGCTTGCGCGCCGCGAGGGTGAGCGGGGACAGCGGCTTGAACGGCTCGCCGCCGGGGGCCTGGCTGGTGATGCCGGTGACGATCTCGTTGCGCAGGACCTCGGCCTCCTGGCGCAGAGCGGTGCCGACCGAAGCCTTCAGCTTCATCGGCCCCTCGACCAAAATGCGGCGCGCGAGCGCCCAGTCGCCGGTCCTGCGTACGGTCATGCCACCCTCCCTGTGGCAACCTGACGGTCGCCGAAGGTGACGAGCAGGAGGTTCCGGCTCGGCCTGGACATGTGGAGGCCGAAGCCGATGGGACGCGCCTCGGTCGCGTAGAGCCCGGGCGGCGTGCGGACCGCCTGGACCAGCTCGCCGGCGCGGTCGTAGAGCGCACCGAGCCGATCGCCGGGGCGCACGAGGGCGTCGCCGGTGGCGGCGTCCACGAGCCCATCCCGCTCGAGGTCGGCGAAGTGGAATACGAGCTCGAAGCGAGACTTCGGGCTGTTGCCGGCCGCGTACATCCGCAACGCATCGAAGGCCTCGGGCTCGACCTGGCAAGGCAGACGCACCGGCGGGTGCTCGGTGCGAACGCGCTCGCCCACCCCGTCGTCATCGGCGTCCACGAGGACCGACTCCTTGAAGTCGGGGTCGTAGCCGGCGACGAGCGGCCCGGCGCCGTCCGGGTCGGCCTCCGCGGTGGCGCGGGTGTCAAGCCGGTACAGCTCGGCCAGGAACGGGAAGATGAGCCGCCCGCGCATCACGCCGCCCCCAGGCCAGCCGGCCGGCGGTAGCGCAGCAGGATGCCGTCGACCTCGGGGTCACCGGTGAACGGGCCGGTGTCCTTCACCCCGTCGAGGCGGTAGCTCTGGTCGCGGGTGCGCTCCTCGAGGATGCGCCAGCGGTTGCGGGCGTCGGTCGAGGACTCACCCGCGAGCGGGTGCAGGATGCGCAGGACGAGCAGCATGCAGGCCCTGCGGATTTCAAGCGGCACGCGGCCCTCGGGAGTGCCGTCGGGCTCGGTGAAGCCCCACAGCCCCTCGGCCGTGATGTTGCCCTTGCCGCGCCGGAAGGTGCGACAGCCCCGCAGGGTGAGCCGCGGAGAGTCGAAGCCGGGGTTGACCGGTGCGCCGACGACCACGAGGTCGTCCGGCGAGAGCGAGAGATCCGTGTCGCCGACCGCCAGGCGGTCGAGCCGGATGGGCGGGACCGGCGGCTCGATGGTCGGGTGTCCCCGGCCGTCGAGCGCGAAGGTCTGGGCGCGCGGCTCGAAGAACCATCCCGTGATCCGGTCGATGGTGCTTCCCGCCTCCTCGATGAGCGAGGCGAGGCGGGCGTCCGGGGCGATGGCCTCGGTGACGCCCTCCGCGCGCAGATCGGCGACGGTCGCGTACATCTCAGGCTCGGTCCTTCCGCGGCTTCTTGTCGTCCTTGGCCGGCTCCGGAAGGTCGGCGGTGGTGACTGCGCCCGCGGGCCGCGCGACGGACAGCTTGATGTCGTCGGTCGCGGTCTTGCGCGCGTTCGCCGCCTCCTTCTCCTTCGCCTCCGTCGAGCGCGCCTCGTCCTCGGTGCAGATGTCGAAGGCGAGCGGCGAGTGCGGGTCGGCCGGCTGCTGGTGGACGGAACGCAGGTAGTCCGCGACCGCCTTGGCGACGCGGTACCAGCCCCGCTCCTCGTGGAACTTGATCCCCTGGTACGTGAACCGCCGCAGCACGTTGCCGCGTCGCGGGTCCAGGGGCTTGAGTCGGACAAGCATGGTCTCCATGGGTCACCTCGCTCAGAGCTGGACGTTGATCGCCTTGGCCACACCCGGCTCCTCGGCGAACTTCGCGTCGAAGCGCAGGGTCGCGACGATCTTCAGCGTCCCCTCGGAGATCTCCCGGGCCGACTCGATGCGGATCTGTCGCCAGATGCCGACCTGGATGTTCTTGGGGTTGCACAGCAGGACGACCGTCTGGTCGCTGCCCGCCCCGAGGTTCTCGGGGAAGAGCGGGATCGGCTGGACGGGCACGCCCGAGTAGAGGACCGGCGTGTCGCCCTCGAGGAACTTGTCCCCGACCGCGGTCGCGCGCTCGGCCAGGGCGTTGCGGTAGTCGAGGTCCGCATCGACGCTGGTGAGGAAGCCCATCGACTTCTTGTCGCGCAGGTGCTCGGACGGCAGCGTCTTGAGCATGTCCGCGAGCAGGTTCTTCGAGATGTGCGCGCCGGCCGCGTCGACCACGTGGCTCGTGGCCTGTTTGACGACGCCGTCCATTGTGGCGAGGAACGGGTCGGCAGACGCCGTATCGCCGCTGACGACGATCTCCTCCATGTCGCGGGAGATCGCCTCGGCGATCATCTCCATGATGGTCTGGCGCAGCTCGCCGCGCTCGATGCTGTCCTCGAGCGTCTCGTCGGAGAGGCGCACCTCGGCTTTGAAGAGCTTGGCGTCGAGCTCGACCGAGGTGAGGTCGGGCTTCGCGCGGTCGCCGACGGCGAGGGCCGTCGCCTCCTGGCCGGGGCGCAGGATGCGGCTGCCGAACTTGATCTTCGAGATCTGCTGCTTCGGCGAGGCCATGGGGACCACGGTCGCCATCTTCAGAAGGACCGAGTCCTTGATGAGCAGGCGCATGAACTTCTGCGCCTGCGCGGGCTTGAGGATGCCGCCCCCGGCGGTGAGATCCGCCAGCGCCAGGTCGGCCTTCTCCAGGATGGTGCGGTTGCTGAGGTAACTCATTGGTTCGCTCCTTGTCTTTGCCGGCGTCTGGGCGCTGGGGCTCACAGGTCGTGGAAGGAGACCGCCTTGTCGACGTTCTCCCGGTCGAAGGGCCGATTGAGGTCCATGGGCCATCCCACGTCCTCGTCTTCCGGCCGGTTGCCTTCCTCCCGCGCGGGCGCGCTGTTCGGCAGCCCGAAGCGCTTCTCCAGCTTCGAGAGTCGCTGCGCCTGCTCCTTCAGTGCCTCGACGAGCTTCGTCACCGAGTCGGTGAGGCCCGAGAGGTCCTTGCGGAGCGGGTCGTCCGGCGGGGGAGTGGCGGGCACGTCCCCAGGCGCGGGGTCGCGCTTCTCGTTCTTGTCCTTGGGCTTCTCCTCGTCCGTGCTCGCGTCGGGCGGGGACTTCGGCTTGGCGGTCGCCTTGCTCGCGTCGATGAGCGAGCCGACCCGCTGCAGGGTGGCGCGCACCGACTCGATGGCGACGCCCAGGTCGGGACTGTCGGCCGGCGGTGCGGGAGCCGCCTCGGCACCGGCGGACGCCGCCAGGCGATCCGCGAGCGCACGCAGCTCGGCGGCCAGCTCCGCGATCTTCGGCCTCACCTCTCCGTCTGCGAGCGCGCCCAGCGTCTCGACCGTCTCGGTCAGCCGCTCGAGCGCCTCCACGGCCGCCTCGAGCATGGCGCTGTCGCCGGCCATGCCATCGGCCTTCTCGGCGAGGTCGCCGGTGTCGTTCTCGGGAGGCGTCTGCTTCGCGGTGTCGACCGCCTCCCCATTGGGGGTCTTTGCCTTGTCGGCGTGGTTCTCTTCCATGGGGTCACTCCTCTTCACGATGAGAAAGCGGTGCTTGTTCGCCGCCCGGTCCACGAGCGAAACCTCCTCGACGACGATGTCGAGCAGGCGGTGGATGCTGTCGTCCTGCTTGGCCGTGCTCATGCGGCCTCCTTCTGTTGCTCGGCGGCCTCGGGCACGCGGCGAGCGGAGCCACCGATGGAGAAGCCGGTGAGCTTCCCGTCCTTCACCTCGGCCCACAGCCCGTCGGAGAGGATGCGGACCGCGAGCAGCCAGGTGCCCTTGCGGACGGTCGTTTCGCCCACGGCGAAGTCGACCGGCGCGAGGTAGCTCTCCAGCACCTTCACCTGGCCGTTGACCCGCATGCGGTGCATGAGGCCCAGCCCGCCGAACTCCTCCATGAAGCGATGAGCGGCCTGGCGGACCTCGTCCGGCGAGTAGATGTCGCCCTGGGCGTCGACCACCTCGGGCTCGAGCACGACGCCGAGCACGTACCGCTCGTCCGTCGGGTCTGTGCCCTTGATCAGCGGGATGGACTTGGCGAAGACGTCGTTCTTCCGCGTCGCCTCGGCGAGCAGCTCGCGCGCCCGCTCCTGCAATCCGTGGAGGTCGTCCTCGGTGAGGCCGGGGATGCGGCTCTGGGGGATGCGCGCGATGGCGTTGCGCAGGTGCGGGAGGTCGACCTTGCCGTCGGCGCCGCGGACCGGGAAGTGGCGCAGGTTCCGGGGCACCGTCTTGCCGGCGTCGTCCGTAGCGCCGCCCGGCTCGACGTAGAGGAACGCGCTGTCGGGCAGGTCGTTGACGAACGCCCGGGTCCACGCGGCCTTGTCGGCGTCCGCGAGCTCGATGTGGTCGAGGACCTCGACGTCCTCGGACTTGGTGATCTTGAAGTTGGCGCAGAACAGGCGCGAGGCCGTCTTCGCCCCGCCGGTGCCCGACGCCTCGCGGACCTTGAGCCGGAAGACCTGGCCGACGCGCTTGAAGGCGGCGGCGTTCTCGGGGCTGTCGTTCAGGACCGCGATGAAGCGGCCGCGGATCTTGGCGAGGGCCTCGACGAACTCGTCGACGTCCACCGCCGCTTCCTTGTCGTACCACTCGCCCGGGTAGGGCGGGTCCACGAAGAAGAAGGTCTCGGGGCCGTCGAAGCGCTCGACGGTCTTCTTGTAGTCCTGCTTGAGGATGGTCACGTCCTTCAGGCGCTCGGCCGCCCCAAGGAACTTCTCCGGGTCGGTCGTGCTGCCGAGGTGGTTGCGCGCCGGGTGCGTGCCGTCGGGACGGCAATCGCGGGCGTGCGTCCGGACGAAGACCAGCTTGTAGAACCGGTCGAGGTCGCCGCGCGGCGTGAGGTCGCGGGCCTTCTCGAAGCTCTCCTTGGTGCAGGTCCACTCGAAGCGGCGCAGCTTCTCGACCGTCTCGGCGGTCATCGACTTGATCGAGCGGTGCAGGAACACCACGTCGTCGTCGAGGTCCGCGATCACCTCTTTGGCCGAGGGCTCCTTGGCGTAGAGCACAGCCGCCGCCCCGGCGAACGGCTCGACGTAGGTGGCGTGCTCGGGGATGAGCGGGACGATGCGCTTGGCGTAGTGGAACGAGCCGCCGAAGGTGCCGAACGGCTGGCGCTTCTCGACGTCGTCGTCGAGCGTCCAGTCGTGGCCGAGCGCCTCGGTGAGGCTCTTCTCGACGAGGTCGTAGTTCGAGACGAGGAGCGTCGTGAGCACCTTGGGCCCGCCGACGCCGCGCATGGAGCCGATGGTCCGGCTGGGCCGGATGCGCTTGACCCGGAATCCCTCCTTCTCGAAGCGCGACGGCAGCTCGCCCCGCGTCCCGTAGGTCACGAGGAACCTGCCCTTGATGGACTTGAGCAGCGCGAGGAAGCGCGCTTCGTCGAAGTCCGACTCGCCGACGTCCACGTTGTAGCCGGGGTACGGCGGGTCCAGGTAGAAGGCGGTGTCCTTGCCGTCGTACTTGCGGACGACCCGCTCGTAGTCGCCGCAGTGGATGCGGACGTTCTTCAGGCGCGGGCCGAACTTCTCGATGCGATCGACGGTCGCAGCCTCGATGCCCTCGCCCGAGGGGCTGAAGGACCGGCCGCGCAGCTTCCCGTAGGAGAAGTGGGTGACGTACAGGAACCTGTGCAGCCTCTCGACGTCGTCCTTGGGCCGGGCGTCGAACAGGCGCTTGAAGGTCGCCTCGTCGCCGGTCCATGTCATCTTGCGCAGCCGTGCGACCTGCTCGGGCTTGAGCCGCTTGATGAGCCGGTAGGCT
>Ga0268298_10006962_pt1 | contig 10125 bp, 4 predicted proteins | sample WWTPWeurt_MetaG_FD_194462 | JGI IMG/M metagenome (GOLD analysis project Ga0268298, IMG submission 194462) | Activated sludge microbial communities from WWTP in Nijmegen, Gelderland, Netherland - WWTP Weurt | ecosystem: Engineered > WWTP > Aerobic digester > Activated sludge | place: Netherlands... | reverse complement strand
CCCGCGGGCGTGGCGCCCCTCCGGAAGACGATATTCGACTTGTTTGATGGACCCATCTCCCTGGTGTGGTTCCAGCGTCCGTAGCCCGAATGGGGTTCTACCGCGACCTGCGACAAGGCTGGAGCGTAGACTCCCAGGGCATAGCTACCATCTTGGGTCGCCAGAATGACCGGCAATCCTTGTTCCCCCGGCCCATCCGACAAATACCTTAGCTCCTGGGTGTTGGGATTATATGTCCAAAAGCTCGAGAAGTCGGCCGCAAGATACGGCGTGACAGCCTCAAATTGAGCACGAGCGTGTGCCTCTGGAACGCTAAAGGTAACCTGATAGTCGATGACATTAGCAATGTCCTGATAGCCAATCGTGACAGTCTTGCTAACAATGTGATTCGAGAGCTCTGTGGTATTAGCCGCGAGGCAGTCGTTGGCGTGGTCGTCATGAATGCTCGTCTCGCCAGGCGCAAGCCAAAACGCCATACGGGTGCGGGTAGAGAGCCGGTTCGACGAGGCGGTGATCGTCTGCAGTTCGCTCGTGGTCCTTGTTAAATCCCAGAAGTCTTTGCGTGACCCGGCCTCTGTTGGATTAAAGCACTCATGCTGGTCGTCAAAGGAAGCGGCGGATTGAATCTCGCGACCGTGGTCGAATGCGTTCACAAACTCCTTCCCCTTCCAGACAAGCGAGCTGATTGCCCCAGCAAAGGCGCTAGCGGTGCTGATCGTGATTCCGGAGCCATCGAATAGCGCACTGATCTTCCGATCGCCGTCGCGGATAAGCCTGTGATCGACGACGTATCTCGCACTCTCGCCTAGCATGACGGTTTCGACCCAATCCGCATACTGCTCCTTGACAAGCTTCAACTCGTAGGAGCCGCGTGGGAGTACTTCAAACGAAGTCGGTGTCAGCAGATTGGAATCCGTCCAGGTGAAGCCGGCGTCGTTGGAATAGAGAATGCGTGCCCTGTCTGGTCTGGAGTTTACATAGAGGCTGACCGGAGCGCCAGCTTCAATGAGATATGAGAAGAGCTCCAAATCCTTCGAAAGTTCGAAGCCCTTGACATAGTCGACAAATCCATCTTTGACGAGCTTGACCCAGTAAGTTCCTGGGCCGACCTGTGTAAATACGTGATAGGTGGTCTGATTGGTATCATTCCATTTAATGCCATCTGTGGAGTAGAGGATGTGGGCCTCGCTCGGCGAGCAATCTACCGTTACCGTAAAACCGCTGGCGAGAGCCTGTGAGTCCCCACTGAAGCCGTAGCCCGTGGGTTTACGGGTCGGGGATGTTCCGGCAGTGGGAGTCGCGGTCGCTATACCCATGGCTGGCAGTGTCATTGGTGCATCAATGAGAAGCGGGTTTGCTGCGTCTGGGCCGATGTTGATGGCATATGCATATATCGCGTGGGGCTTGTTGTCCCTTAGGCGCGTCGGTATTGACACCCTAAAGCCGTGAGCAGTGTGCGTTCCGCAACGCGCCCCGACCGCCGCCTCTCGCGGGAGGTCCGCCTTGGTCGCAGTCACAAAGTTGCTGCTTGCCGTTCCATCGGCGTAGATGTGGATGTCTAACGCCTGGTCATAGTTGTCCTCGTCGCAGGCCCATCCTGTAATGCCATTTGCACTCACCGCATCCAGGAAGCCGATCGGGGGCTTGGCCGCAGGGAGCGCGGGGAGTGCGTTCAGCGTTCTGGGGGCATTGGAGAGCAGCGGGTTGGGGCCAGCCGGCCCGATGTTGATCGCATAGGCATATATTGAGTGAGAGCGAGCATCGCGAAGCGTAGCCGGCAATGAAAGATTGAAGCCATGGGCCGTATGACCTCCGCATCTATCTCCGACTGCCGCCTCGCGCGGCAAATTCGCCAGCGCGGAGCCCAGGCCCCGAGACCCTACGGTGCCGACAGGCGCATCGGCATAGAAGTGAACCTCCAGCGCCTGAGTGTGAGCATCGCCATCGCAGGTCCATCCTGCGATGCCGTCGGCACCTACGACATCCAGGAATCCCACAGGGGTCGAACCAAGGGTTGGCGGCAGGGCGATCGGGGAGTGTGTCAGCAGTGGGTTGGTGTTCGCGCCCGAGCCGATATTGATGGCGTAGGCGTAGATGTTGTGCTGCTTGTTGTCTTTCAAGCTGGCGGGAAGCGGGATGATGAATCCATGAACGGTGTTGCCGCCGCAATTTGTGCCGACGGCTGGCTCGCGCCGAAGGTTCGCGACCCCAGATGTTACGAGCCGGGCGCCGGTGGCGCCTGCGGGCCCATCGGCATAGATATGGACGGCCAGCGGCTGAGTGTAGTCGTCGGCGTCGCAGGCCCAACCGGTGATGCCAGAATCGGCGCTCACGGTGTCGAGGAATCCGAAGGGTGTGCTCGCCGCCCAAAGCGGGCGCGCGCAGAAGGTCAGGAAGAGGGCGAGACAGAGGGCTTTGCGATTAGCGCTGCTCATTTCACGTCTCCTTGCCTTGTTTGGTGGGTTGTGTGGGAGGCGTTCAGATGTGGTGTTTGGACGGCGGCGCCGCGGCGAATGTGGTCAGTGAGCCAGGGCGAGTGCCGCGGGGAGGCGCGGTCGACTGGCCCAGAAGTCGCGACGCCCTGATGCCGACGCAAGCTAGGGTAAGGCGTGAAGGACAAGGCCCTAGGCGAGCAGGCGCGGCGCTGAGAAGGGCCGTGCATCGCATTTCCACTCGGCTCCTTGGTCAGCGCGGTTTGGGGGTTCGCAATCGATCACCGAGGCACGGTTCGGCGCAGCTCGGTGACTGCATGCGTTGTGCCGGTCGAATGGGCTGGCGATACCCAGCCGAACCCAGCCGAGCACGGTGGAAATGAGGCGGGCGCCGGGCGGACACGGCCTCTGACTGGGAGTCAACCCCCCGCCTGGGATGGGGGTCTGGGGGGCAAAGCCCCGGAGACCGTGTGTGTTTACGGCTCCGCGCACTTCAACGCACGGCACCCGAGCCGTCGCCCGCGGTGCGGGACTTCGCGCGGGGTGGGCCACAGGCGATGCGGGTGCGGGCCTGGACTACCTGGGCGTCAGGCGGGGCCACGAGGGCCTGCGGCACTCAGCGAGGGCGCGCCACGGCGCGCCTCTCGACGTCTCTCTTAATCCGACGGTGGCGCGTCGTCGAGGCTGCTGCTCTCGACGTTCCGGTCGGTCGGGGTGCAGGGCAAGTGCGGTTCTCGCGATGCGGTGACACATCCCGGCGAGGCCGCCGCCACTTTGCCGGGTTCGCCGCCGGGTCGCCAAAGCGTTTTCCTGGCGAGGCGTCAGGGCTTCTGGTACGGGAAGCCCATGCGTCAGTCACAGCAGCTGCGGAGGTCCAGATTGGTCAGTCCCTACTTCTTGGGTCTGGGAGCCGTAGCTGGTGCCGCGGGGGGGCATGACGTCTGGTTGCTTTTCTGCCTACCAGCGATTGCGCTTGGGGTCGTCTGCACAGCACCCAATCTCAATCTAGCGGACGGTTGTTTGATCCAGCTTCTGGCCAGCGTCTGCTTGCTCTTCAGCTGCTTCTTCGGGGCTAAGCTTGCCGTGCCGGGCTTGGTCGGTTGGGTCGCTTGGCTTGTTGCTGGCATCGAAGCCGCCGCGAGGTTGCGCCACAGGTCCCGCACGAGCGAATCAGAGGGTGCGGGAGACCCAGGTAAGGCCTGAGCGCGCCGCGGCCTGGAGCTTGACACGTGCAGCGGCTGAAACGGCGCCCAGCGGCAGCGCCGTGCGTGGGGCCTCACGCGGGGCCCTGCTAGGGTCGCCGCGCTATTTCTCGCTCAGGTACTTCACCCCGGGCAGCTCTTTGCCCTCGAGGAACTCGAGCGAGGCGCCGCCGCCGGTGGAGACGTGGGTCACCTTGTCGGCCAGGCCGTTCTTTTCGATGGCGGCCACGGAGTCGCCGCCACCGACCACGGTGATCGCGCCGCGCGCGGTCGCGTCCGCTAGCGCGTGGGCGACGGCGAGGGTGCCCTTGGCGGTGTCGGCGATCTCGAACACGCCCATCGGGCCGTTCCACACCACCGTCTTCGCGCCGCTGATCAGCGCCGCGAAGGCGGCGCGCGTCCCCTCGCCGATGTCGACGCCGATGTCCTGCGCTCCGATCGCGTTCCAGGCCACGGTGCGCAGCGTGCCCACCTTGCGGGCGTCGAAGTCGAAGGCGTCGGTGACGACGGTGTCCACCGGCAGCACCAGCTTGTCGCCCGCCTTCGCGAGCAGCTCGCGCGCCAGGCCGACGCGGTCCTCCTCGACCAGCGAGCCGCCGATCTCTTGACCACGGGCCTTGAAGAAGGTGAAGGCCATGCCGCCGCCGATGATCAGCTTGTCGACCTTGGGCAGCAGCGCGGAGATGACGTCGATCTTGCCCGAGACCTTGGCCCCACCGATGATCGCGACGAAGGGCCGCTTCGGCGCGTCGACGGCCTCGCCGAGGAAGGCGAGCTCCTTCTGCAGCAGGTAGCCGGCGGCGCGCTGCTCCAGGGCCACTCCCGTGATCGAGGCGTGCCCGCGGTGGGCGGTGCCGAAGGCGTCATTGACATAGACGTCGCCGAGCTTCGTCAGGGAGCTGCGGAACGCCGCCACCGCGGCCGGGTCGGCCTTCAGCGAGCTCCCGTCCGCCTGCTTGACCTTGCCCTCCTCCTCGATGTGGAAGCGGAGGTTCTCCAGCAGCACGACCTCGCCCGGCCGCAGCGCCGCGCAGGCGGCCTCGACCGCGGGTCCGACGCAGTCCTCTAGGAAGCGCACCGGTCGGTCGAGCAGCTCGGCGAGCTTGCCCGCGATCGGCCGGAGCGAGTACTTGGTGACGTGCTTACCGTCAGGACGTCCGAGGTGGCTCATCAGCACCACGCTCGCGCCCTTGCTCAGCGCGTAGCGGATCGAGGGCAGTGAAGCGCGCAGGCGTTTGTCGTTCTCCACCTGGCCGTCCTTGACGGGCACGTTGAAGTCGACCCGCATCAGCACCCGCTTGCCCTGGAGCTCGAGGTCCTCGATGAAGAGCTTGGCCATGATTTCGCCTCCTGATGGTTCTTGGTGAGAGCCTGCGGTTTGCCGGATCGGGCCGGGTGGCTCGCATAGTGCGCGTCCAGCACGCCAGGACGCCGCGCACCGCGCGGCCGTACATACCCTGCCTGCCGGGCCCTTCGCAGCAGCGCTGGATCATGCGGAAGAGGGCGGCCCGTCGAGGGCCGCCCCCGGCGAAGGCGCGGGTCCGTGCGGGACCGGCGCCCCTTAGGGCGCTACGGCGCTACTTCGCGCCGTCCCGCTTCGCCATGTAGCGCAGCAGGTCGACCACGCGGTTGGAGTAGCCCCACTCGTTGTCGTACCAGGACACGACCTTGAAGAAGCGCTTCTCGCCCTTGAGGTTGTTCTGCAGCGTCGCCAACGAGTCGTAGATCGACGAGCGATCGTCGTGGATGAAGTCGGTGGAGACCACCTCTTCGTTGCAGTAGCCGAGGATCCCCTTGAGGTAGGTCTCGCTGGCCTGCTTCATCAGGCCATCGATCGCCTCGATCGAGGTGTCCTTCTCGGAGCGGAAGGTCAGGTCCACGACCGAGACGTTGGGCGTCGGCACCCGGAAGGCCATCCCCGTCAGCTTGCCCTTGGTGGCGGGAAGCACCTCGCCCACGGCCTTGGCGGCGCCGGTCGAGGAGGGGATGATGTTGATCGCCGCCGCGCGACCGCCGCGCCAGTCCTTCTTCGAGGGACCGTCGACCGGCTTCTGCGTCGCCGTGTAGGCGTGAATCGTCGTCATCAGGCCGTTCTCGATGCCGATGCCGGCCTTGAGCAGCACGTGGACGACGGGAGCCAGGCAGTTCGTGGTGCAGGACGCGTTGGAGACGATGTGGTGCTGGGCGCTATCGTACTCCTCGTGGTTCACGCCCATCACCAGGGTCTTGACCCCGCCCTTGCCGGGCGCCGAGATGATGACCTTCTTCGCGCCGGCCGCGAGGTGACCCTTGGCCTTCTCGCTGTCGGTGAAGAGGCCCGTGCACTCGATCACGTAGTCGGCCTCGAGCTCCTTCCAGGGTAGCTGGCTCGGATCCTTGGCCGCCATCACGCACTTCACCGCGTCGCCGCCGACGACCAATACGTCATTGGCCTCGGCCGCGGGGCTGCTCTTCTTGGTCGAGAGCGCATGCTTGAAACGGCCGTGGACCGAGTCGTACTTCATCTGGTAGGCGAAGTAATCCGCGTCGGTCGACACATCGACGACGCCGACGACGTCAATCTCTTTGCCGAGCAGGCCCTGATCGCAGAGCGCCTGGAACACCAGGCGCCCGATTCGACCGAAACCGTTGATCCCCACCTTGATTGCCATGTGAATGCCCCCTTTCCGGGAATTGGTGGCGCACTCTAGCCAACCCCTCGACGGCGCACAAGGGCCCCTCGCGGGCCCGTCGCGGACGATCGCAGGGTTTGCCCTTGACCCCCGAACCGCGCCCGATCGGGGTCACCGCCCGAGGTGAGCGGTGCCCGCGCGTAGCGGACCTCGCCCCCCGATGATCCTCTCACTCGTCTTCGCCGTCCTGCGCCGCGGTCGGCAGGCCGGCGTCGCGCGCGAGGCGCAGCAGGGCAGGGTCGAGCAGCGTCGCGGGCTGGACGTTGGTCAGCGCCTTGCGCATCTTCAGCTTGAGGTCCGGGTGGTCGGCCTCGAGGCTGGCGAGCAACCGCTTGATCACCTGGCGCCGGCGGTCGGTCGCCGCGCAGTGCGGGCTGGCGCAGGGGATGATGGGCAGCCGGCGCGCCTGGGCGTAGGCGGCGATGTCGCGCTCGAGCGCGTAGCAGAGCGGGCGAATCACCGTCGGGGGCCCGTCCTTCGGCTCCAGCGCAGGCGCCATCGCGCGCAGCGTGCCGGCGTAGAAGAGGTTGATCAGTAGCGTCTCGAGCAGGTCGTCGAGGTGGTGGCCCAGCGCGAGCTTGGTGAAGCCCTCGCGGCGCGCCAGCGTGTAGAAGGCGCCGCGGCGGATGCGCGAGCAGAGCGGGCAGGCGGCCTGTCCGGGGGCCAGCTTGTCGGCGACGAGCTGCTCGACCGGTGCCTGAAGCATGTGGATCCGCACGCCCTGCGTTTCGGCGAAGCGGCGCACGACCTCGGGTTGGTAGTCGGCGTAGCCGGGGTCGAGGTTGACGGCCTCGAGGGTGAACGGCACCGGCGCCCGCCGTTGCAGCCGCAACAGCAGCTCGAGCAGCGTGGCCGAGTCCTTGCCGCCCGAGAGCGCCACCAGCACGCGGTCACCGGCGGTGATCATGCCGAAGTCCGCGACGGCCTGGCCGACCGCGCGCCCGAGCCGGCGCTCCAGGCGCGGCAGCTCCTCGGTCGGGTCCGCGTCAGGGGCCTGCGCGTCGCTGCGGGCGGGGACCGTCGGTGGCGCGCTCATCGGCCCCCTGATAGTCGATTCCGCGCCCGCGGGCAATCGGGGCGGGGAGATGGCCGGAACGGGCGCGCTCGTCGCGGGAGCGCGCGGCCGGGCGGCGCCGGGCGCGCGAGGGCCCTCAGAACGAGGCGTCGAGCTGGAGTCGGGCGAGGTGTCGTCCGGCGTGGTCGTCGGGGCCGAAGACGAAGAAGTAGTCGCCCTGCAGCTTGAGCGCGTGGCCGTTGAGGTAGAGGTTGACGCCGCCGCCGATCGGCCACCCCTGCGCCTGGGCGAACCCTTGGAGCTGCGGATCGGTGCGTCGATTCCAGGCGAAGAGCTGCTCCCAGCGCGCCGCCAGCTCGATCCGTCGGTGGACCATCAGGCCGGCCTGCACCAGGTAGCCGTAGCCCGAGCGTGTCCACTCGCGCGGCGCTGGGCCGTCGGGTGCACCGTCGACCGCACCGTCGGCCGCACCGTCGGCTGCACCGTCGACCGCACCGTCGACCACACCGTCGAGGTGATCGCGCGTGACGCGCCGCAAGAGCGCCTCCGCCAGCAGCGAGCAGCCGCGATACTTGAAGACCAGATCGACGGCGGCGTGCCAGTCGTTGGTCGTGCCGAGGGTGAAGGTGGCCCCCGAGGTGCTTTGCTGGCGTTGCGTGCGGTGGTTGTAGGCTCCCGCCAGCCCGAGGGCCAGCCGCGGCCGGCGCTCGCGCAGCAGGTCGCCCTCGCTGTCGTCGTCGAAGGCGCCCCAGGGGCGCAGCACGAGCCGCGCGACGACCAAGGGGCCGAGCACCTGCGCGCCGAAGCGGTTGCGACCCTCGCCGCTGCCGAGAAAGAGGTGGTAGCCGAGCACCCGCGTGCCGAAGAGATCGACGGACGAGAGCATCAGCCCGACATCGCGGTCGAGCGTCAGCTCGCGCACCACCTGGGGCCGATCGACGAGCTGCAGCGCGAACTCGCGCACGGTGCGCGCGCGGTCGAAGGGCACGAAGAACTGGCCGACGCGCAGGTTGAGATCGCGGTAGCGCACGAGCTCGAGGAAGGCGTCGAAGATCGGCGAGGCGCTCCCGCGCTCGAAGTCGCCGCCACCGAGGGCGAGCTGGAGCGAGAAGCGCAGCTCGGGGTTCAGCAGATGGCCGGCGGCGCTCAGTCGTACGGTCTTGATCACGAGCTCGCTGGTGCTGCTGCCGGGCGCGTGGGCGAGGGTGCTGCGGAGCTGCAGGCGGCTGCGCAGCGTCAGCGCGAAGCGCTCGTCGCGCGCCGCGAAGGTGACGCCGCGTCCGGGCGCCGCGCTCACCACGACCGGGCTGGCAGCGCCAGCGCCGCCGACCCCTGCGGGAGGCGAAGGCGACCCCGCGTCCGCCGCGGTCGCGCTGCGCAGCAGCGCCAGCAGGAGCAAGGCCGCGCGCGCGGCTACCGCCGCTGGCCCAGGCAACCGTTGTTTCGCCCGGCGTGCCTTCGCCGACCATGCCCGCAGCTCTTCGTCCCGAGCTTCATCCTTCATCGCCGGCGCTGCTCCCTTGTCGAATGCGGTCGGGCTGGCTGGTCCCCCGGCGCGCGGCCCAGGCGATGCCCCCGAGCGTCGCGACCAGCGGGAAGAACTCCACGACGTAGCGCGGCTCAGGGTTCTCCATCCGCGCGAGCAAGACGAAGCGCGGCAGGATCGCGAGCCCCAGCAGCAGTAGCCAGCGTCTTGCTCCGGGAGACCGCCACAGGATCCAGGCGCCGGCGGCGGCGAGCAGGGTGTAGACCCACGTCAGCAGCGCGAAGAGCGGCAGCCAGAGCTGTTGGTGGGTGCGTCGATTGAGCTCCGACAGGGGCAACAACCAGCCACCGAAGGGGTAATAGCGCGAGTGCGTGCTGAACCAGAGCGAGGCCGCGCGCCGCAGCGGCAGGAGGAGCTGGGTCCGCAGCGGGTGCCGGGCGGTGCGCTCGCGCGCGAGCTGTGAAAAAGAGGCGTCGAGCGCGGGAGTCAGGTCGACGGCGGGCGCTTCGTTCCGTGACCCCGCCGCGCTCGCCCCTCGCGCGGCCCGCAGCGGGTGATTGTAGCGCTCCAGTAGCGCCGCCACGCGCTGCCGCTCGCTGGGGCTGTCGAAGGCCTCGGCGGGATACTGCTCGATCCGCAGTGGCGCCTGCCCGAGGGGCCACGCCACGCTCTCGACGGCGCGCTCGTCCGTGACCCAGGTGCGCAGCCAGGTCAGATACCCCCATTCGACGAAGTCCTCCGGCATCGTCGCGCGGGCTGGCGTCAGCGGTTGAAAGACGCCGAAGACGCGCCAGTTGCGCACCACCCAGGGGGCCAGCACCGCGGTGAAGCCCACCACGAGCAGCAGACCGGCGGCGAGGCCGCAGCGCAAGACGGCCCAGCGCTCGGCCCGCAGCCCGGCGCTGGCTCGACGCTCGCGCCCAAGTTGGACGGTGCGTGCCAGCACGACCAGCACCAGTGTCAGGCCCGCGGCCGCCGTGTAGAGCCCACGGTCCGGGCGGAGCATCGTCAGAGATCCGCCGAGGACGCCCGCTAGCAGCCACCAGGCGAGCGGCGGAGCGCGCTCGTGAGGGCGAAGGGCGATCGAGGCGACGAGCGCCAAGCACATCAGCAGTAAGATCGCCAGCGTCTCGGTCAGGAGCGTCGCGACGTAGATCGCCGTGAAGGGACAGGCCGCGGCCAACGCCAGCGCGGCCAGGCTGGCGTGCTGCCGGCGCCCTGCGGGCCACCCCACGGGCGCCCAGAGCAGCGCCAACAGGGCGACGACGACGCAGCTGGCTGTGTCGACCAGGGCCTGGAGCACCCGCACCGGACGATG
>Ga0268298_10006960_pt1 | contig 10125 bp, 5 predicted proteins | sample WWTPWeurt_MetaG_FD_194462 | JGI IMG/M metagenome (GOLD analysis project Ga0268298, IMG submission 194462) | Activated sludge microbial communities from WWTP in Nijmegen, Gelderland, Netherland - WWTP Weurt | ecosystem: Engineered > WWTP > Aerobic digester > Activated sludge | place: Netherlands... | reverse complement strand
TCGCAGCTGCGAGCCGCGCAGCCCGTCGATCGTGTCGAACGACGGCCGCACCTCGGGAAGCGTCAGGTAGAAGTCGTAGTTGGCGCGCTCGGCTTCCAGGTGCTCGAGCTTCGGCGCCATGTTGATCGCCTTGTGCTTGACCGCGGTCTTGCTGCGGGTCGGGCACACGTCGACGCAGATCCCGCAGCCGGTGCAGTCCTCGGGGGCGACCTGCAGGCTGTACATCAGCCCGTCCAGCGGTCCGCCGTCCTTGCGCGCCCAGGGCACCGCCTTGAACGAGGCGGGCGCGTCCTTCATCGCGTCGGCCGGAAAGACGTTCATGCGGATCGCCGCGTGCGGGCACACGAGCGGGCAGATCGCGCACTGCGTGCAGATCGTCTCGTCCCAGATCGGGATCTCCTGCGCGATGCTGCGCTTCTCCCACTGCGTGGTGCCGGTCGGGAACGTGCCGTCGACCGGCATCGCCGACACCGGCAGCAGGTCGCCCTTTCCGTCCAGCATCATCGAGGTCACGCGCTGCACGAAGTCGGGCGCGGCGCGCGGGACGATCGGGCGGCGCGACATCATCGAGTCGGCGCGGCCCGGCACGTGCACCTCGCGCAGCGCCGCGAGCGACGCGTCCACGGCGGCGAAGTTGCGCGCGAGCACGGTCTCGCCGCGCTTGCCGTAGGTCTTGCGGATCGCCTCCTTGATCTTGGCGATCGCCTCCTCGCGCGGCAGGATGCCGGAGATCGCGAAGAAGCACGCCTGCGTGACCGTATTGATGCGGCCCGCCAGGCCCGCCTGGCGGGCGACCGTGAGCGCGTCCACCACGTAGAACTTCAGCTTGCGCTCGAGGATCGTCGCCTGCGCCTCGCGCGGCAGCCTGCTCCAGACCTCGTCGGGGCCGTGCGGGCTGTTCAGCAGGAAGGTCGCGCCGGGGCGCGCGAGCTCGAGCACGTCGAGCTTTTCCATGAACTCGAACTGGTGGCACGCGACGAAGTCCGCCTGCCGGATCAGGTACGAGGATTCGATCGGCTTCGGTCCGAAGCGCAGGTGCGAGACCGTGATCGCGCCCGACTTCTTGCTGTCGTAGACGAAGTAGCCCTGCGCGTGCAGCGGCGTGTTCTCGCCGATGATCTTGACCGTGTTCTTGGTCGCCCCCACCGTGCCGTCGGCGCCGAGCCCGTAGAACACCGCGCGCGTCACGCCCTGCGCCTCGGTCTCGAAGCCGTCGTCCCACTTCAGCGACAGGTGGGTCACGTCGTCGACGATGCCGACCGTGAAGTGGCGCTTCGGGCTCGGCCCGGCGAGCTCGTCGAGCGCGGCCTTCGCCATCGCCGGCGTGTACTCCTTCGACGACAGCCCGTAGCGCCCGCCGATCACGCGCGGCAGCGTGCCGTACGGCCAGGCCTCGGCGAGCGCTGTGACGACGTCCTGGTACAGCGGCTCGCCGATCGCGCCCGGCTCCTTGGTGCGGTCCATCGCCGCGATGCCGCGCACGGTGCGCGGCAGCGCCGCGACGAACGCCTCGGCGTCGAAGGGGCGGTACAAGCGCACCGTGACCAGCCCGACCTTCTCGCCGGCCGCGACCAAGCGCTCGACCGCCTCGCGCGAGGCGCCGACGCCCGATCCCATCTGCACGAGCACGCGCTCGGCGTCCGCCGCGCCGGAGTAGTCGAACAGGCCGTAGCGACGCCCGGTCAGCGCCTCGAAGCGGTCCATCGACTCGCGAACGATGCCGGGGACGGCCGCGTAGAAGCCGTTGCACGCCTCGCGCGCCTGGAAGAACACGTCGGGGTTCTGCGCCGACCCGCGCAGCACCGGGTTGTCGGGGTTGAGCGCGCGCGCGCGGTGCGCGCGAACCAGCTCCTCGTCGACGAGCGCGCGAACGTCTTCCTCGAACAGCAGGTCGATCTTGTTGACCTCGTGGCTGGTGCGAAAGCCGTCGAAGAAGTGAAGGAACGGAACGCGCGACTTCAGCGTCGACATGGTCGCGACCATCGCCATGTCCTGCGACTCCTGAACGCTCGCCGACGCCAGCAGCGCGAAACCCGTGGTGCGCGCGGCCATCACGTCGCTGTGGTCGCCGAAGATCGACAGCGCGTGCGTGGCCAGCGTGCGCGCCGCGATGTGGAAGACCGCCGGCGTGAGCTCGCCCGCGATCTTGAACATGTTCGGCAGCTTCAGCAGCAGGCCCTGCGACGCGGTGAACGTCGACGTGAGCGCGCCCGCCTGCAGCGAGCCGTGCACGGCGCCCGCGGCGCCGGCCTCGCTCTGCATCTCGATCACCTGCGGGACCATGCCCCAGATGTTCTTCTGCCCCGCGGCCGACCACGCGTCGGCGAGCTCGCCCATCGTCGACGACGGCGTGATCGGGTAGATCGCGATGACTTCGCTGGTCAGGTGGGCGATGCGTGCCGCGGCCTCGTTGCCGTCGAGCACGTGTGAACGTTCGGTCATGGTCTTTCCTCGGCGATGATCTTTGCCGGCGCGCGCGGCGCCGCTACAGGATGCCGGTCTTGCCGGACTGCCAGCGGCGCAGCTCGGTGGTCAGCAGCTCCACGTGCTCGCGCTCCTCGGCGGCGAGCTCGCGGTACAGGTCGCGCTCGACCGAGCCGTCGGGCGCCTTCTCGCCTTCCTGCGAGAAGAAGTCGACCGCGCGCTGCTCGAACGCGATCGCGATGCGGAACAGGTTGGCCGGGTCTTCCGGCTTGCGGTCGATGCCCGCGAAGATCGCGGCGCGGTCGATCTGGAAGTCGTCGGCGGGCGCCGGCAGCTCCGCGTGGTAGCGCCTGGACAGCGTGCGCATGTGCTCGTCTTCCATCGCCGCGAAGCGTGCGAACAGGTCGCGCATCTGCGCGTCGGCGGCCTCCTGCGACGCGCGCAGGTAGAACGCGCGGCCGCCGAGCTCGATCTCGAAGGCCTTGCGCACGGCTTCCATCGCGAGGTCGCCCTCGATCGGGCCGCGGTCGAGCAGCTCGAGCCGACCCTTGCAATAGGGGCACAGCCCGTAGGGGAACGCGAAGCCCTCCGCGACCTTGTGGCAGGACGCGCAGCGCCAGCGCAACTCGACGCCCGCACAGCAGATGTACGGCTCCTCGTCTTCCAGCGGACGCTTGCAGCGGGGGCAGATGCTCATGACCGGACCTCGGCGGGTTGGGTTTCGGTGGATGCGTCGGCGCTCGCCGGCGCGGCGAACGCCTCGGCGTCCTCCAGGGTGATCGGCCACTTGGCCTTGCCGCCGGCGAGATACGCGCCGATCGCGCGCGCGGCGCGCCGGCCGGCGCCCATCGCGAGGATGACCGTCGCGCCGCCGGTGACGATGTCGCCGCCGGCGAACACGCCGGGCAGGCTGGTCGCCTGCGTCGCCTCGTCCGCGACGATGAATCCCCACTTGTTCAGCGCCAGACCCGGCGTGGACTTCGTGACGATCGGGTTCGCCTTCGAGCCGAGCGCGTAGATGACGGTGTCGCACTCGAGGTCGACGATTTCGCCCGTGGGCACGGGCTTGCGCCGCCCCTTGTCGTCGGGCTCGCCGAGCTCCATCTTCTCGACCTTCATGCCCTGGACGTTGCCGTCGGCGTCGACCAGGATCTCGACCGGCCCGTGCAGGAAGAAGAACTCGATGCCCTCCTCCTTCGCGTGGCGCAGCTCCTCGATGCGCGCGGGCGCCTCGGCCTCGGAGCGGCGGTACACGCAGCGCACCGTCGGCGCGCCCAGGCGCTTGGCCACGCGCAGGCAGTCCATCGCGGTGTTGCCCGCGCCGATGACGACCACGCTCTTGCCGAGCGTGACCGGCGTGTCCAGGTACGGGAACTTGTCGCCGCCCATCAGGTTCACGCGCGTGAGGAACTCGTTGGCCGAGTACACCTGGCCCGCGAACTCGCCCGGGATCCCGAGGAACGACGGGGCACCGGCACCGACGCCGACGAAGACGGCGTCGTAGCCCATCTCCTCCATCAGCTGCGGCACCGTGAACGTCTTGCCGATGACCTTGTTGGTCTCGAACTTCACGCCCATGCCTTTCAGGTGCTCGACCTCGCGGCTGATGATGTCGCGCGGCAGCCGGAACGCGGGGATGCCGTACTGGAGCACGCCGCCCACGACGTGCAGGGCCTCGTAGACGGTGACGTCGCACCCGTAGCGAAGGACGTCGGCCGCGACCGCGAGCCCGGACGGGCCCGAGCCGACGACCGCGACGCGACCGAGCCGGGGCTCGTCGCCCGGCGGCACGGGCGCGCGCGGACGCGCGTTGTCGCCGACGAAGCGCTCGAGCCGGCCGATCGCGACCGCCTCCAGCTTGCGCCCGACCACGCACTGCGCCTCGCACTGGGACTCCTGCGGGCACACCCGCCCGCAGATGGAGGGCAGCAGGTTCGACTCGTTGATCACCGCGAGCGCGCCGTCGAGGTCGCGCACCAGCACGTGGCGGATGAAGCGCGGGATGTCGATCGAGACCGGGCAGCCTTCGATGCACGCGGGCTTGGAGCACATGATGCAGCGCTCGGCCTCGGCGAGCGCGTCGGCCATCGAGTAGCCGAGGTTGACCTCCTTGAAGTTGCGCGAACGCTCGATCGGGTCGCGCTCGGGCATCTTCGTCGCGTGCGGCGCGAGGTCCTTGTATTTCTTGTAGTTGTGCTTCTCCTGCTCGAAGAGCACCTTCTCGACGTTGCACACGTGCGCGTAATCGGCGTTGGCGGCGGCTTCCTCGCCCTTGAAGCGCTTCTGGCGCAGCATCAGTTCCTTGAAGTCGACCTGGTGCCCGTCGAAGTCCGGCCCGTCGACGCAGGCGAACTTGATCTCGTCGCCCACCGTCACCCGGCACGAGCCGCACATGCCGGTGCCGTCGACCATGATCGCGTTCAGCGACACCATCGTCTTCACGCCGAACGGGCGCGTCGTCTCGACGCACGCGTTCATCATCGGCAGCGGCCCGATCGCGATGACGAGGTCGGGCTTGTCGCGCTCGAGCACCTCCTGCAGCGCCTGGGTCACGAACCCCGGCTTGCCGTAGCTGCCGTCGTCGGTGCACACGATGAGGTCGTCGCACTGGGCGCCGAACTTCTCTTCCCAGAACACCAGGTCCTTGTTGCGGAAGCCGATGATGCCGGTGGTGCGGTTGCCCGCCTCCTTGAATGCGCGCAGTTGAGGGAACACGGGCGCCACCCCCAGCCCGCCGCCGACCAGCACCACGTGCCCGACCTTGCTCACGTGCTGCGCGAGCCCCAGCGGCCCGACGAAGTCGGCGAACGTGTCGCCCGACTGGAAGTGGTCGCGCATGTGCAGCGTGGTCTTTCCCAGCGCCTGGATCACGAGCGTGACCACGCCCTTGTCGCGATCGTAGTCCGCGACGGTGAGCGGGATGCGCTCGCTGCCCTCGTTCAGGCGCAGCATCACGAAGTGGCCGGGCTGCGCCGCGCGCGCCACGTCGGGCGCGAGCACGTCCCAGAGGAAGGTGGTGTCGGAGAAGGATTCTCGCCGCGCGATCGTGTACATGGAGCGCCTCAGGATGCGTGGGTCGGGATGCCACGCCGTGGCGCGGCCGGGAGGAACAGGGGGAACCAGGCGGAAGCGTCCGGAGTCGGGAGGGGCGCCGCCGGGCGTCGCCCGGCGCGGCCTTCGCGACGACGACCGCGACGGCTGCTCGCCGCCGCGCTCGTCTCCCGCCACCCGTTGTCGTTGTTCACGCTGCCGTACTTCCGAATTCACCGGGCGCGAATCGGCCCGGTCTGCAGGTTCGCGTCGATTATAGGTGTTCCGGATCTGAAATTCCATGATCTGGACCGGATTTTCAGATTATGGGATAGGTGCTGGGCGAATGCAACACCTCGCCCGCGAACGGCGCAGACAGGGAAATCTCGACGGCGGGACCGTCGCCCGGCCGGGCGACGCCGCCTCGGGGTGCGCCGCCGCCGGCTTACACGCGCGTCGCGGGGCGGCGCGTGATCCGGAGCGGCACCTCCGCGCTCGGGCGGGCTTCGCCGGGCGCAAGCGCACCCGGTTCGGCGGCACGCGCCGCCCCCCCCTCGCAGCCGTTGCAAGCGTGGCAGGCCGCCGAGCCGCCGCAGGCGCCCCCGCCCGCCGCCGGGAGTTGCCGGGCCGGGCGAAGCGCCCGCACGGCCCGTGCCAGGACGACGACGCCGCAGCCCCCGACCGCGAGCCCCGTCAGCGCGAACTCGATCACCGCGTAAGCGCTCAAGACGCGCCCCCGGGCAAAAGCGCCACGGCCGCCGCGTGCACGACGAACGCCAGCACGTACGCGAGCGCGAAGAGCGCCGCCGCCGACCCGACCATCGTCTTCCACGATCCGGTCTCGCGCCGAATCACCGCCAGCGTCGCCACGCACATCGGCGCCGCGACGTACCAGGCGAGCAGCGAGAGCGCGGTCGGCAGCGGCCACTGCGCCGCGATCAGCGGCCCCAGCGCGTCGGCCGCGGATTCGTTCGCCGCCGACAGCGCGTAGACGGTCGCCAGCGACCCGACCGCGACTTCGCGCGCCGCCAGCCCCGGCACGAGCGCGATGCAGATCTGCCAGTTGAATCCGAGCGGAGCGAAGACCGGCTCCAGCGCCGCCCCCAGCCGCCCGGCGAAGCTGTACGCGAGCGGGTTGACGTCCGAGCCGGCCGGCGGCGCGGGGAAGCTCGCGAGGAACCAGAGCACGACCATGAGCGGCAGGATGATCGTGCCGACGCGCTTGACGAAGATCTGCGCGCGCTCGAGCAGGCCGATCGCGAGGTCGCGAACGTTCGGGCGCCGGTACGACGGCAGTTCGAGCAGCAGCGCCTGCTCCTCGCGTCCGCGCCGCAGCCGCTTCAGCAGCCAGGCCACGCCGACCGCGCTGACGATCCCGGCGGCATACAGCGAGAACAGCACCAGGCCCTGGAGATTGAACAGCCCCCACACCTCGCGTCGCTCGACGAACGCCCCGATCAGCAGCGCGTAGACCGGCAGCCGCGCCGAGCAGGTCATCAGAGGCGCGACGAGGATCGTCGCGAGCCGGTCGCGCGGATCCTGGATCGTGCGTGCCGCCATGATCCCCGGCACCGCGCACGCGAAGCTCGACAGCAGGGGAATGAACGAACGCCCGCTCAGTCCGGCGCCGACCATGAAGCGGTCGAGCAGCACGGCGGCGCGCGGCAGGTACCCCGACTCCTCGAGCGCCAGGATGAAGAGGAACAGGATCAGGATCTGCGGCAGGAACACCATCACCGCGCCCGCGCCCGCGATCACGCCCTCGACCAGCAGGCTGCGCAGCGGCCCGGCGGGCAGCGAAGCGCCGACCACGTCGCCGAGCGCGTCGACCCCCGCCTTGATCAGTTCCATCAGCGGTGTCGCCCACGAGAACACCGCCTGGAAAACCAGGAACATCGCGAGCGCGAGGATCACGAGGCCCCAGACGGGGTGCAGCACCACGCGGTCGAGGGCGTCGTCGAGTTCCGCGGTGGCCCGCGGCACGGTGACGGCCGCCGCGAGCAGCCGCCGCACGCGCGCGTGCACGTCGGGCGTCGGCGCGACCGCCGCGCCGTCTTCGGACGCCGCGCCGGAATCGGAGGCGGCGCACGCGCCGGCCGCCGCGGCCTCGACTCGCGTCCCCGAGGCGTCCAGCAGCGCCGTCAGCGCGTCCGCCCCGTGGCGCCGCACGGCGACGGTCTCGACCACCGGAACGCCGAGTTCCCGGGCGAGCCGGTCCGTGTCGACGCGGATTCCGCGCTCGCGCGCCGCGTCCATCATGTTCAGCGCCACCACCATCGGCCGGCCCAGGGCCTGGACCTCGAGGATGAAACGCAGGTGCAGGCGCAGGTTCGTCGCGTCCGCCACGCACACGAGCAGGTCGGGCGCCGGCTCGCCCGGCAGCGTCCCGCGGCAGACGTCGCGCGTGATCGCCTCGTCCGGGCTCACGGCGTCCAGGCTGTAGGCCCCGGGCAGGTCCAGCACGCGAACGACGCGTCCGCCCGGCGTCGTGAAGCGCCCCTCGCGCCGCTCGACCGTGACGCCCGCGTAGTTCGCCACCTTGTGGCGGCTGCCGGTGAGCCGATTGAAGAGCGCGGTCTTGCCGCAGTTCGGATTGCCGACCAGTGCGATGCGCATCGCCCCGGCCGCCGGCGAATCAGACACCGCCGTCCTCCGGCGGCTCGATTCCGAGCCGCACGCGCCGAGCTTCGGCGTGCCGCAGCGCGAAGCGCGTCGAGCCGACCTGCACCACCAGCGGTTCGCCGCCGAAGGGCCCGGTCGCGACCACCCTCACGGGTTCGCCCGGCACGAGCCCGAGCGCCTCGAGCCGCTCGGCGATCGTGTCGCGGGTGCCGAGGTGCTCGACGCCGGCCACGACACCCGCCTGTCCGCGCACGAGGTCGCTCAGCGCGGGGGCGAATCGGTTGGCGTCGGCGTGATCCATCGGGCGTTTGTCCGTCACGCCGGAGCACGGCGCCCGGCGGAACAGGACGCATGATACACGTTAATAAGAATCGCTTGCATTTAGACTCCGGACCGTCGGTCCCTCGGCGACACCCGGCGGTCCGGAATCGAGGTGTGCGACGCGGGCAACGCCGGCCGTCCGCGAAGCGGTCGGCGAATCCCGGGCCGCGCGTGCGGTGATAAGCTGGCCGGACGCTGCGTGGGGCCGTCGCGGTCCGGGCGGCGCGCCACGCGATGTCGATTTCCGGATCCCTGAAGCGCCTGCTGCAACGTGCATACGTCCGCGCGATGCTTACCATCGTCGCGCGTGCGCTGGTCGCGGCGAGCCGCGCCGACCCGGTCCTGCGCGGCGAACTCGCGGCCTTCCCCCGCGGCTGCCGCGTCGGGATGCGCGTGCTGGGCACCGGTCCGTCGATGACGATCGAGTCCTGCGGCGACGGCACGTTCCGGCGCGTGGCCGGCGCGGGCGCCCGCCCCGATCTGGCGATCGGCTTCAAGCACCTGTCCCACGCCTTTCTCGTGCTGTCGTTCCAGGAAGGGACCGCGCTGGCGTTCGCGCGCGACCGGATGATCGCCGACGGCGACGTCGCGCTCGCGACGCGCCTGGTGCGCTGCCTGAACCGCCTGGAGTCCGTGATCCTGCCGGGGGTCGTCGCCCGCCGTGCGGTCAAGCGCCATCCGCGCCTGCCGGCACTCGAAAAGCTGGCGCTCGCGACCCGCATCTACGCCGGCGTCGCGCTCGGCTTCGTCGGCGCAGGCGGACGCTGACCGATGCCACGCCCGTTCTACGAGTTCTTCTGCCCGGTGAAGATCATTGCCGGCCACGAGGCGATCGGTCACCTCCCGTTCGAGCTCATCACGCGGGGCCGCAGCCGCCCGCTGATCGTCACCGACGCGGGGGTCCGAGCGGCCAGGCTGCTCGCCCCGGTCGTCGACGCGCTCGAGTCGGCCGCCCTCGCCTGCGGCGCGATCTTCGACGACGTCCCGCAGGACGGCAGCCTCGACACGGTGCGCGCCGCCGCGCAGGCGTTTCGCGCGGCGCGCTGCGACGCGCTGGTCGCGATCGGCGGCGGCTCGGTGATCGACACCGCGAAGGCGGTGAACCTGCTGGTCTCGGAAGGCGGGGAAGACCTGCTCGCGTACTCGGGCGCGCACAACCTGCGCCGCCCGCTCGGCCCGCTGGTCGTCGTGCCGACCACCGCGGGAACCGGCAGCGAAGTCACGCTGGTCGCGATGATCTCCGACCTCGCCGGCGGCCGGAAGATCCCGTTCACGTCGCACTTCCTGCTGCCCGACGTCGCGGTGCTCGACCCGCGCATGACGATCACGCTGCCCGCGTTCGCCACCGCGATGACGGCGATGGACGCGCTCACGCACGCGATCGAGGCCTTCACCTGCCTGGCCGCCAATCCGATCAGCGACGCCTACGCGGGCGCGGCGGTCGGCAAGATCGCGCGGCACCTGCTGCCGGTGATGGACCACCCCGGCGACGCAGTCGGGCGACTCGAGCTCGCGCAGGCGTCGACGATGGCGGGGATCGCGTTCTCCAATTCGATGGTCGGCCTCGTCCACTCGCTCGGGCACGCGCTCGGGGCGCGCGCGCACCTGCCTCACGGCGCGTGCATGAGCCTCCTGCTGCCTTTCGTGCTCGAGTACAACCTCGAGGCACGCGCCGAGCGCATCGGCGAGCTGCTGCTTCCGCTCGCGGGCGCCGACGCCTGGGCCGCG
>Ga0268298_10006958_pt1 | contig 10126 bp, 4 predicted proteins | sample WWTPWeurt_MetaG_FD_194462 | JGI IMG/M metagenome (GOLD analysis project Ga0268298, IMG submission 194462) | Activated sludge microbial communities from WWTP in Nijmegen, Gelderland, Netherland - WWTP Weurt | ecosystem: Engineered > WWTP > Aerobic digester > Activated sludge | place: Netherlands... | reverse complement strand
CAGGATCGCGCCGTCGCGCAGGGCGCCGAGCAGGTTGTCGATCGATATCTCGATGAAGTCGGCCTGGCGGAACAGGCGCGTCTCGATCTTCATGCCGGCCGGCAGCGCGGTCTGGATCTCGGCCAGCGTGCGGTCGAGGGTACGCGTCAGTTCCAGCGTGTTGGCCGCCGGCTGGCGCTGGATGCCCAGCACCACGGCGGGCTTGCCGTTGGTCGAACCGACGCCGCGCACGATGGCGGTGCCGAGCCCCACATCGGCGACGTGGCGCAGCAGCACCGGCTGGCCGTGCTTCATCGCCACCACCGCCTCGGCGATGTCCTCCACCGTACGCACACGACCGATACCCTGGATCAGATACTCCTGTCCGTTCTCGGCGTAGAAGCCGGCGGCGGCATTCTTGTTGGCGCCCGCGACCGCTTTCACGACCTCATCGATGGTCAAACCGTAGGCAGCCAGCCGCTCGGGCTTCAGCGTCACCTGATACTGCTGCACGTCGCCGCCGATGGGCAGCACTTCGGCCACGCCGGGCACGGCGAGCAGGCGCTTGCGAAGCACGTAGTCAGCAGTATTTTTTAGAACCGCCGTCCCGCCAGCGCCGACTTTTGCCGGATCGTCCCAGGTCAAGGCGATGAACATGATCTCGCCCATGATCGAGGCCGCCGGCGCCATCACCGGCGCCTCGATGCCGGGCGGCAGCGCGGCCTTGGCCAGTTGCAGCTTCTCGGCGACGATCTGGCGCGCCAGATAGCCGTCGGTGCCCCAGGCGAACTCGACGGTGATGACCGACAGGCCGATCTTGGTCGAGGAGCGCACGCGCCGCACGCCGGGCGCCCCGTTGAGCGCGGTCTCGATGGGGAAGGTGACAAGTGCCTCCATGTCGGCCGGGGCCATGCCCTCGGCCTCGGTGACGACGGTGACGGTGGGCGCGGTGAGGTCGGGGAAGACGTCTACCGGCGTGCGTGCGGTCTCGATGCCGCCCCAGACCAGCAGCAGCAACGCGCCGACAACGACGAAAAGCCGGTTGCGCAAGGACCATTGGATGATGTAAGCGATCATGATCGTTCCACCTCAATGGGCGTGGCCGACGGCGGCCGACATCGAGGTCGACAGGCGGATCAGGTAGGCGCCCTTGCCGACCACACGCTGCCCCGGATCGATGCCGTCAAGGATGGCGACGCGCTCGCCGTCGCGGCTGCCTATGCGCACGATGCGGCGCTCGAAGCTTTCGCCGCCGGTCTGCACATACACAACGGACGTGCCGCTTTCGTCCTGCACCGCGCCGGCGGGCACCAGCACGGCCTCGACGCCCGCGCCGGCATAAAGCTGCGCCTTGGCGGTCATTCCCAGGCGCAAGCCGCCGGGGTTGGTGAACTCGAAAATCGCCGGCACGGTGCGCGTGTTGGTGTCGACGACACCGCCGACGGCGATGAGCTTGCCGTTCCTGCCGGGCTCGATGACGAAGGGCTGGGCGAAACCATCGACGGCAAACGAAGCGCCGCTCGGCGTTCCCAGCCGGCCGATCTCGCTTTCCGGCACGCGCGCTTCCAGCCACAACCGGCCGGTGTCGGCGACATGGAACAAGGGCGCGCCCTCGGCGACGAAGGCGCCGGGCGCCACCGCGACATCGGCCAGCGTGCCAGCAACCGGTGCGCGGATGGCGATGCCGCCCGCTCCCCCCAACTGAGCTTGCCGCGCCTGCGCCGCATTGGCCTCGGCTTCGGCCATGCGCTCGTTGGCGCGGGCTTCGAGCAGGCGCCTTTCAGCGATGGCTTCGTCCTTGAACAGCGCTTCCATGCGCTCGCGTTCGCGCCGCGCCTGCTCCAGCCCGATGCGCGCCTTGCCGGCGGCGGCCTCCAGCGTCGCCTGATCGGTCTCGCCACCGAGACGCGGCGCCAGATACGCCAGCACCTGACCTTTCTGCACCGTCTGGCCGACGCGCGGAAAGCTGCCCGCCGGCCTCAGCACGCCGGCCGCCGGCGCGGCCAGCAGCGCCTCGCCATTCGGCTGTGCCTTGATCGTCGCCGTGGCGGCGACCGAAGGCCGCGCCGTGCCCTTGACTGCTTCGACCGTGGCGAAGTCGATCTTCCACTGTTGCTCCTTGGTGAAGGCGATGCCGCTGGCGTCTGCATGGTCGCCGTGGTTTGCGGCGGCAGCCTTGGCATCCGCGAAAACCTGCACCGGGCCGAGCTCGTGCGTCATGCTGCCGTTCGGCGTATCGACGATCAGCGTCAGCTCGCGCTCGCCGCCGGCCTTGGGTGTCACGTTGGGTTTGAAGATGCCGGGCACGGCCGGGGCGTCGGCAACGAATCGCTCTTCGGGCGCACTGCCGCCTGCCAGCACGACAGTGAGTTTGCCTTGCGTCACCGGCTTGAAGTCGGCGAGCCAGGTGAAATGGGCGATGAAGGTCGCGGCCTGGCCGACGACGAGGGTCGGAAACTCGACATACAGTTCGGTCTTGTCGCTGAAGTGGGTGAGCTTTTCGCCTTCCGGGCCGTGGTCGGCGTGGCCGGCGGCCTGTGCGGTGGCGCCGTGGTCGTGGCCGCCGCTGGCGGCTTCCTTCTCGCCGCAGCCGGCGAGCAACAGGGCGGCGATCAGTGCCGCCAGAGAAATCATGTGGGGGGAGTTCATAGCGGGTGGTTTCCTGTCAATTGGTCGAGTTCGATGCGCACGTCGCGGGCTTTCCATTCGAGATCGAGGGCCGTGAGTTCGGCCTCCAGTGAGCCCTTGTAGGCGTCGAGCAGTTCGAGCACGCCGGCCTCGCCGGCTTTGTAGGCACTCTCGGCGATGCGCAGCAGTTCTGCCGAAGGCGCGACGGCCTCGCTGCGATAGCGCATGGCGGCAGTGGCAAGTTGCGTGGCCTGGCGATGCAGCCCGAGCAGTTCGCCTTCCGCCTGCTGGCGGGCGAGGCCGAGTTCGGCGCGAACCGCCAGCGCTTGTGCCGCGCTGCGGCGATCACCGGCTTGCTGGCGTTCGAACAGCGGCAGGGAAAAGGACAGCATGACGGTGTTGCCATTTTCGCGCAGCGGGCCATCTTCGATGCGCTTGTTGCCGACACCGAGGGTGAGTTCCGGAAGGTTCCGTTGCGCGGCGGCGTTGTCGGCCTGCGCCGCCTCGGCGCGCGCAGCCAGTGCGGCGAACTCGGGTCGTGCGGCGAGCTTGCCCTGCAACTCGGGCAGGGGCGGTGGCGCTGCCGGCAACAGCGGCCCGGAGAGATCGTCCCCAATGTCCCTGCCAATCAGGCCGGCCAGCCGGGCGCGGCCGCGCTCCAGCTCGGCGCGCGTCTCGGCCAGTTTCGCCTCGGCGCTGCGCTGCTCGCGCGCCAGACGGCGGCGATCGTAGCCGGCGACTTCGCCGGCCCACGCCAGCTTGTCGACGACGCCGTCGATCACTGCGAAGCGTCGCGCCCAGGCGGCTACGGCGCGTTGCGCTTCCTGCAGGCGCAGGGTTTCATGGAAGGCGCGGCGCAGGGTGGCGGCTCGTTCGTCACGGCGGCCGAGGTTGTCGGCCTCGCTGGCGCGCACGCGGTGGCGCGCCGCATCCTCGCGCAGTCCGCGCCGGCCCGAGAGGTCGAAGGGCTGCGCGAGCTGCCAGGATTTTTCGCGTTCGCTACCAAGCTTTTCGCGGGTGAATTCCAGCGTCGGGTTGGGCCAGGTGCCGGCTTCCAGCACGTCGGCCTCGGCTTCCTCGACATGGGCGCGCTGCAGTTCGGAGAATTCGGGACGGGCCAGACCGAGGCGCAGCGTTTCGGCTTCGGTCAGGGTTTGCGCGACTGACGAAAGCGGCAGCGCGCAGAGCAATAGCAATAGCAATAGGGGATTTCGCATCGGATTCCTCGGGACGACAAAAAATGGGAGGAGAACGATGGCCGGTAAGGGCCATCGCGATCAGATGCGAACGGCAGGGGGCGGGTCGGGCAGCAGCGGGATGTGGGAGGTGAAGGACGCGGGGGGCGCCTGTGGAGGCTGCTCCCTGCGCGTGTCGTCCGGGCTTTGGCCGGTGTCGGTCACCAGAAAGCTGAAGCCGGGATGGCTGTGACAGCCATGATGGCCGTCCTCGTCATGGGCGCCAAACGGGTTATCCACGAGGTCGAAGAAGTCACGATCGCCGTGGTCATGATTGTGGTCGTGATCATGGCTGTACGCCGTAGCCACCAGATGTTCGTGCATGGCATGCCCCGCCGACCAGACGGACTGGAAGGGCACGAGCCACATGAGGAAAATCAGGAGCGCACGACGCATGGGGCGCGATTCTATCCGATACTCGCCGTCCCGTCGGCGCCGACTTTCTTTAGGGCGCCGGATCGATGTTGTAGCGACCGGGTACGGCCGACCGAGGTCAGGCAATCCGCGCGAAGGCCTCGATGACATCGGCAGGCGCCTGCACCAGTTCGATCAGCACGCCCTCTCCGGCAATCGGGAACTGCTCGTTGGCCTTGGGGTGCAGGAAGGTGATGTCGAAACCGGCGGCGCCCTTGCGGATGCCGCCCGGCGCGAAGCGTACGCCCTGCGCGGTGAGCCATTCAACGGCCTTCGGCAGGTCGTCGATCCAGAGTCCGAAGTGGTTCAGCGGTGGTTCGTGTACGGCCGGCTTCTTTGCCGCATCGAGCGGTTGCATCAGGTCGATCTCGACCTTGAAGGGACCGCTGCCCATCTGCGTGATGTCCTCATCGACGTTTTCACGCTCGCTGACGTAATTGCCGGCGGCGGTCAGGCCGAACATTTCGACCCAGAGCTTTTTCAGGCGGTCCTTGGAGGGGCCGCCGATGGCGATATGCTGAATGCCGAGTACCTTGAAGGGGCGCGCCGCGGATTGCTGAGTCATGTTTGCGTTCTCCGGTTGGGACGTTGCGCGAGCGGCCACAAGCGCGCCGCGCGAGCGTCAGGACTGCTTCTCGATACACTCGTTGATTCGGGCCAGCAGGCCGTCTTCGTCGTAGGGTTTCCCCATGTAGAAATTCACGCCGATTTCCTCGGCATGCAGGCGGTGCTTGTCGGCGGTACGCGAGGTGATCATGATGATCGGGATGCCCCGCAGGCGTTTGTCATTGCGAATGTTGCGCGCCAGTTCGAAGCCGTCCATGCGCGGCATTTCGATGTCCAGCAGCATGACGTCGGGCACCACGTCGACCAGTTGCTCGAGGGCATCGACGCCATCCTTGGCGGTCAGCACATGGTAACCGTGGCGGGCCAGCAGCCGGCCGCTGATCTTGCGCACCGTCAGCGAATCGTCGACCACCATCACGGTCGCCGCGGCGCCGGGAGCCGCCGCGGTCGCGACGGGCTTGGCGGACGATTCCTGCGCGGCAGGCGCCGGAGCTTCCGCTGTCGCTTCCGTCTGCGCCGGCACTGCGTGGGCGAGGGCACGTACGGTCAGCGCGATCGGGTTGATGATCAGCACCACCTCGCCGTTGCCCAGCACCGTGGCCCCCGCCAGACCGGGGACGCGGGCCAGTTGCGGCCCGACCGCCTTGACCACGACTTCCTGGTTGCCGGAAAGGCTGTCAATTTCGAGCGCGACGCGTTCGGTTCCGCCCTTGATCAGCAGTATCCAGTGCCGCCTCTGTTGTGGCTGGGTGGGATCCTTCTCGCCCAGCAACGCAGCCAGGTAGTGGTAGGGATAGCGATTTCCGAGCCATTCGGTGCTGCCTGCGGCGCGGATCCGTGCCGCGGCTTCGGGCCTGTGTTCGGTGGCCTGCTCGATCATCGACGAAGGGATGGCGTAGCGTCGATTACCCGCCGTGACCAGCACGGCCTGGGTGACGGCCAGCGTCAGCGGCAGGTAGATGCGAAAAGTGGCACCGTGCCCGGTGACCGAATCAATCTCGATGCGGCCGCCGAGGCTGGCCGTCTCGTTTTTCACGACATCCATGCCGACGCCACGTCCGGCCAGCGTCGTCACCTCCGTCGCGGTGGAGAAGCCGGCCTGCAGCACCAGTTGCGCGAGGGTGGCTTCGTCGGGATTCGCATCGGCCGCGATCAGGCCGTGCTCGACGGCGCGGCTGCGGATGCGCGGAAAGTCGAGGCCCGCACCGTCGTCGGCGATGGACACCACGATTTCGTTGCCTTCCTGCGCCAGGGAAAGCGTGATCTGGCCGATCGGGTCCTTGCCGGCGGCAATGCGCCCCGGCGTGTCTTCAAGACCGTGGGCCACGCTGTTGCGCAGCATGTGTTCCAGCGGGCCGGCCATCTTTTCCAGTACCGAGCGGTCGAGTTCGGTCTGACCCTGGCGGATGTCCAGGTTGGCGCGCTTGCCGGTGTCCTTGGCCGCCTGCCGCACCACGCGGTGGAGCCGTTCGGCGAGGCTGTCGAAGGGCACCATGCGCACGCCCATCAGGCGCTGCGACAACTCGCGGGAGAGGCGCGCCTGGGCGGCGAGCGCGGAGGTGGCCTGATCGAGGTTGCGCATCAGGGTCTGCTGCACGGTGGCGACGTCGTTCACGCTTTCCGCCATCATCCGCGCCACTTCCTGGAAGCGGGTGAAGCGGTCGAATTCGAGCGGATCGAATTCCTGCGAGCGTTCGCTGGCCAGCGCCTGCTGCGACTGCATCTGCGACTCGGCCTGGATTTCGACTTCGCGCAGCTGTTTGCGCAGGCGGATGACGTTTTCCGTGAGTTCGAACAAGGAGCCTTTCAGCGCCAGCAGTTCGCCTTCGATCCGGCCGCGGGCAATGGCGACCTCGCCGGCTTCGTTCACCAACTGGTCGACCAGGTCGGCGCGAACGCGAAGCTGCACCGCTGCGACTGGCGCAAAGGGTGCCGGCTGCGGGACTCCGGGTACAGCGGGCGCCTGCGGTGCCGCGGCAGGTGCCGGTGCTTGTTCGGGTCGCTTGGCTTCGGGCGCCGCGGTTTCCACGGAAACTTCCGGACCCGTCTGGGTTGCGGGTGCTTCCGGCTCCGGGGCGGCCGCGTCGGGGTTGCGCAGGTGCTCGATCAGCATTGACGCGCGGTCGTACGAGGTTTCGAGGCCGTCGATGGTGGCCGGCTGCACCGACTTCATGCGCACGGCCTGATCGATCCGGTCTTCCATCGAATGCAGCAGTTCGCCGCAACCCATGGCGCCGGCCATCCGGGCGCTGCCCTTCAGGGTATGCAGGGCGCGCTGCAGCGAGCGTGAGGTTGCGGCGTTGGTCGGATCGCTTCTCCATTCGCGCAGCATTTCGCCGATCTCGCGCATGAGATCGACGCTTTCTTCGAGGAACAGGGGCAGGATCTGCGGATCGATCTCGTTTTCGATCCGGGCGGCCCGGCGTTCCGCCGCGCTGATGGTGATCTCGGGCAGCACCGGCTCGACGGTCGGCTCAATGGACGGTTCGTCGATTGGCTCAACGGCGGATTCAACAAGAGGTTCAAGTGTCGGCTCAACGACCGGCTCGACCATCGGCTCAAGTGCAGGAGCGGGGACCGGTTCCGCGACCACCGTCATGGCATTCAGTTCGGCGGTGAGCTCCGCCTCCGCGCCGGGCATGCGACGTTCCGCAACGGCACCCAGCATGCCTTCGAGGGCGCCGGCGCAGCGCGCAAAAACGAAGCGTTGCGCTTCGCTCGGAACGACGCCTTCGACGGACAGGCGCGTCAGCGCGTTCTCGAGCGCACGGGCGAGAGCCGAAATCGGCATGATGCCGGTCGCGGCGGAAATGCTGGCCGTGGTATGTGCGGCGCGGACCACATCACTGCCGGGCACTTCCTCGATGCCAAGCCGGGCTTGAAGCGTGGTGATGTATTCGCGGGATTCGTCGAGGTAGAGTTTGTAGAGTGTGGGCGCTACTTCCACGTCGCCGATGCGGACCGGTGGCGGCGCCGGGAAGCTGACGACTTCTGCCGAGTGCGTTGCCGGCGCCGCAACTTCCTCGACGGGCGTCGCTTCGACGATGAATTCTTCGGGAGCAGTTTCCTCGGGTGCAACGTCTTCCGGGCCGACCGCTTCCAAAGTCGGCGCTGGCGCGACGGCGCCGGCGGTCTCGGCATCTTCGGCTCCGCCCAGAACCTTGCATTGCCGGATCAATTCGCCGGCCTCGAAGTGCCGGTTGCCGCCGCTCTCGAGCTGTGCAATCCATTCCTTGAAAATGCCGGCCGCAAGATCGAGCATGGCGAGCAGGCCCGGCGTCGCCGTGCGCGCCTCGTGCAGCCAGGCGTTGAGTACCTGTTCCACGGCCCAGCCGGCTTCGCCGAGATCGGCGAGGCCGACCATGCGGCCGCTGCCTTTCAGGGTATGGAAGCTGCGGCGCACCGTGACCAGCGCCTCGTGGTCGCCCGGGGAGGCATGCAATTGCGGCAGCTGCTGGTCAATGGTCGCCAGCACTTCGTTGGCTTCCTCGAGGAAGATGCCGAGCAGTTCGGCGTCGAGGTCTTCCTCGCTCGATTCCATCATGCGCACGGCGTCTGCCGACGGGGCCGGAGCTTCGAGGCCCGGCGCAGGTGTCGGGGGTAGCTCGGGCGGGGCTTCCGGTGTCTCGAAACCTTCCACGACGAAGTCCGGCAGCGCCTCTTCCGCCGCGACCTCAGCGACGATGAGGGGGTCCGCTGGCGCGGCAGGCTCTTCGATGGGAACGGCGAGCTCCAATGTCGGAGCAGGCGTTTCGGCGATTTCGGGCAATGCAGGTGTCGCCGGAGGCGCGGGCGCGGGGGCTGCTTCGGCCGCCACCGGCATGACCGGCTCGACTTCTTCGTGAACGCGCTTGGCAACGGGCGGCGGCGTGAGGATCGCGTCGATGTCGGCTGCGCCGCTCTGCAACTGGGTGACGAAGAAACCCAGCGCCGAAAGCTTTTTCGCCACGTTCTCGAAGTCGTTGGCCTGCGGGGTGAAGCCGGGTGCGGCGAAACGTTCGATCTCCTGCGCGCATTCGGAGAGCACGGCATTGGCGCGATCCTGACCCAGCACCATCAGCGCGCCCTGGACCTGGCGGATCGGCTGCGCCACGCCCGCCAAAGTGCCATGGCGCGAGGTGTCGCGGAAATAGGCGTCGAGCGTGGTTTCGATGGCACCGAGATTGGCGCGGATTTCGCGCGCCACCGATTCCAGCAGCAGGCGCTCCTGGGCCCGGCGCGACATCGCGTCCAGATGCGGCAAGTCCATCATGCCGAGCTCTTCGCCGCGGCCGAGCGCGGCAAGGCGATCGACGACGATTTCGGCGGCGTCGGTGAATTCGGCGTCCAGTGACTGGAAATTCTCCAGCGCGGATTCGGCAAGCACGAGTGCGGTCGCGATTTCGAGGGCCAGGACTTCGTTGTGCCGCGACGGATCGCGCCGCAACTGGTCGGTCTGTTCGAGGATCGCCGCGGTCAGTCGCGTGTAGTCGGACTGTCCGGTCGCCGCGCCTTCCTCGGCGATTTTCGCCACGCGTTCGTGGAAGGGCGGCAGGGCAGCGACGGTCCCGGCACAGAGCCGGTTCCAGTCGTCCTTGGCGGCACCCAGCAATTCGCGCAGGCGGCGCACGATGGGCAGCAGGCGCTCGGTCTCCGAAGGCGTCGCGGTGGGCACCAGGCCTTCCAGGCGGTAGGCCGCACGCACCACGGTCAGGGGCTCACCGCCGGCAGTGGCGCTGGCCGCCAGGTACAGCGCCTCGCGCAACAGCTGTTCGCTTGCCTCGCCAGTGCCCTCGACGAATTTCTTGATCTGCGCGCCAAGACGCATGGCGAACATCTTTGCCTGCATTTCGTCAGACAGGCCACCGGCCGCCATGGCGTCGAGCACGCCGAGGGCGATCCACCAGTAGGCGCGGGCGGCCGGCGTGCTGCGCGTCATCTCGATCATCGCTATCGCGACTTTCATCTCGGCAACGCCCTTGGGATCGTTCTTCAGCCACTTCAGCAGGCCGCGCTCGAAGCCCAGGCGGGCCGCCTTGAGCCGCGCCGCGAGGGCGTCCGGCGCTAGCGGCGGGATCTCCCTTTCGCGCTTGGGCGGACGCTGGGAAAGGTCGGGGAAGAACAGGGCGATGGGTCCGGGTGCCAATTGTCCGCGCGCCACCGCCATCGCCCGGTAGGGCGCGAAAAGCCTCAGCGGCTGGTCCGGGTGACCGGCCATCAGGTCATCGAGATAGCCGCGCAGCGCGGCGAACCCGGCCTGGGCTGCCTTGCTGGCCGCCGCCGCATCTGGCGCGCTGCCGTCGGCCAATGCGGCGAGCAGCTGC
>Ga0268298_10006957_pt1 | contig 10127 bp, 5 predicted proteins | sample WWTPWeurt_MetaG_FD_194462 | JGI IMG/M metagenome (GOLD analysis project Ga0268298, IMG submission 194462) | Activated sludge microbial communities from WWTP in Nijmegen, Gelderland, Netherland - WWTP Weurt | ecosystem: Engineered > WWTP > Aerobic digester > Activated sludge | place: Netherlands... | reverse complement strand
CGTCGGGGTGGGCGCGCTCGAGCGGGCCGGCGCGGCTCCCTGGGGAGCAGGGGGGAAGAACCGAGCGGAGCCCTCATGACGCCTCGCTCGCGCCCACCGCCGTGAACACCGGGCCCGACAGGGGTCCAGAGGACACGTGTGTCCTTGAGGGGCGTGGTGAGGTGTTTTCGGGGGGGATGCCCACGCTCTTCTTCTTGAGGGCGACGCGAAAGCTCGCCCCTGGTCCAAACTGAATACATCCGGAGATCGTTGCTTCCCGGGTGAAAAAGCATGCCACGCCGCCGACGAGCGGGTTCGTTCAACACACGATTTAGCGCCGGTCTCCGCGGCGCTCCCCCAAGCCGAGCGCCGCCCCGCCGCCGCCAAATCGCTATTTCGTTGGGCAGCCTATCGGTCACGATGATGATCATTTCTTCTTGTCGGTGTTTCTGCCACTGGTATTTGATCCATCCAGCAGTCGTGGGCGAACAACAGGCCAGATGGCGCTGTCCTCTGGATTGCGACATTGGCCGTTGATGCATCGTTTTCTGCCTGTGCACACCGCGCCGCAGGCTCCACAGTTGGAACGATCGGTGGTGGGGTCTACCTCGCAACCGTTGAGTGAGTTTCTGTCACAGTCGAGGCTTCTTCCAATGCATGCCCACTTGCACGCCCCCCCCGCGCAAACGACAGTTTGATTCGCGCCAGCGGTACAGTCGTGGCCGCACGCTCCACAATTGTGTAGGTCGCCGTCCGAGTTGATCTCACACCCGTTGGCGATTGCGCCGTCACAATCGAGGTGGCCCTGCACGCAGGCTGTGCTGCATCTTCCCGCGAGGCAGGTCGATATCTGATCGGGGCCAGCTACACAAGGGCTGTTGCATGCGCCGCAATGAGCTAGGTTACCCGACGAGTCGATCTCGCAGCCATTGGCGTTGTCTCCATCACAGTCCAGATACGGTGTTGCGCATACGGTGCGACAAGTGCCGGAGATGCAGAAAGCAATCTCGTTCAAGTGCGTAACGCAATGGGCATTACAAGATCCGCAATTGAGTGAATCCGTCGCGGAGTCGACCTCGCAGCCGTTAGCTCTGTCTGCGTCGCAATCCAAGTGAGGCGCGCTACATCGGGTCATGCACCGGCCATTAATGCACGAAGCGCTTTGGTAGGGGCCACCCTGGCATTGGGCGGCGCAAGAGCCGCAGTTGGCCGAGTTGATCGTCGGATCGACTTCGCAACCATTTTCAGGCTGCTTGTCGCAATCGACATAGGGTGATATACACGTTGTGCGACAGGCGCCATCAATGCACTCCGCGTGTTGATGCGAACCAGCGCGGCACTCGGCGCCGCATTCGCCGCAGTTGCGCACATCCGAGCTGAGATCCACCTCGCACCCATTCGCCGAATCGTTGTCGCAGTCGAAGTATGGCGATCTGCAGAAAAAACCAAGGGTGGAGCCTTCGGCTGCTTCCCCGGTGCTCAGCGGCAAGTTCGCGGTAGTTACGGCGTTTCCAATTGGGGAGGCTAGCAATGCAGGCAGATGCTGATCGCCGGCAACTAGAGTGGCAGTTAGTCCGGTGAGTCCGAGTAGCGGAGCGGTAAGGTTGATAGGAGGAAGTGACGTGCCGCCGTGGAAACCGCGAACTAGCGAGCGACCGAACAAACGTCGTCGTCTCGACAAAATGTTGAAGATCACCAAGACGGCGAGCAGAACGGCGGCAAGCGCGAGGAGCCCACCTACTGCGGTTGCGGCGACTCCGCATAAGAATGCGATCGCCAGGTAGGTTCGCCATCCGCGGGCGTCGCGTGTAGCCGTTTGTGGTGCGACGCCCGCTGCGACTTGCGCGAGTCTGTCACTGGGACCGCCGGCAACGAGGGTCCGCGCAACAACTTTCGATTCGCCATTCCCTTCCGATGGGGGGCCGAAAAGCCTGGAGTAGTAGGCGACGAAGCGAGCGCTCTCTGGGCGAGGTTTCGAAAGTGCAATGGCGTTGTGCAGCCACAACCGAAGAGGATCAGTTCCGTCGTTGAGGCAGCCGATCACATTGATCGCGTGGAGGTCTTGATGAATTTGCGGACCCGGCGCAGCGGCAGACCGAAGATGCGCGACGAAGCCAGGGTCTAGGCCCGCAAGGAGGCCCTCGCGCTCAAGCTGACATGTGGTCGCAAGCTCGTAGAGAGCATTGATCGCGCTGTGAGAGAGTCGCTTCACGGACACTATCGACGGCTCCTGCTCCGACTTGTTATTCGTCGTGGGCTCGCATCAGTCTGCCCAAGAGAAAACAGATAGCCTTTTGCGCGAGGGAATCCGAGAGTGATCCATCCCCTCGCCGCAAACGCACGTTGGACGGGGCGCTTGGCGCAGCGAGGCCGGACGTCCGGGCGAAGGCCTATGGGAAAAGTGGCCTGGAGCCCCCGGCGCCAGGATCGACTTCGGACGCTCCGGCGGCGCAAAGAGGGCCGCCCAGGGGCTCCGACGGGGCGGCAGGACGACGCCCCGTGGTGATCGCGTCGGCGTACCCCTCGCGAGCGGCGGCGCCCAGCGGTACTCGGACAGCGGAAGACGGACGGGTCCCACACGGTGCCGGCGAGGATACCGCTGAGCGAGACGAAGGGGAACAGGGATCGTGGTCAAGAAGTGTCCGGCGGGGGGTGGGAGGAGGTAGGGAGGTCGGTCACGGGGGAGCGTCGAGAGGACATCGGACGACCGCCATGGCGCCGCAGCGACGGTATCGACGAAGATCGAGGCCAGTCAGGGCGAGCATGTCGTCGCGGAAGTCGCGAGTGGCGAGAGCGGGAGTCTGAGCTTGATGCTGGAGCGGACTCGGGGGCTCCGCTAGGCTTGGGAGCGAGGAGAGAGCGTGCCGCGGCGAGCCTGGTGTGGACGTTCCCGGCAGCGAAGAGGCCATGATGGCGGATCTTGACGAAGCCTTTGGGCAGCACGTGGAGAACGAAGCGTCGAAGAAACTGATGAGCAGGCAAGGTGATGGTGTTGGGGCTGTGAGTGCGAAAGGTGACGCCGCGATGGTCGAGGGAGACGAGGCGATCGTTGCTGATGCCGACGCGATGGGTGTACCTCCCGAGGTAGTGGAAGAACTGAGCCTGATCGCCAAGGGAGGCTTGCTGTTAGACGACCCACCGGATCTTCTGGAGTCCGTCGCACAGGGCGAAAGGGTCGTCCGGCTCGGCGTAAGAAGCGCCGGGCCTGTCAAATCGGAGATGCCCGGCACGGCAGATCACGAGTCCAGGTGTGGAGGACCGCGCTCGCCCTATGAGATCCGAGCGAGGGATTGCGCCGAGTGTGGCTGTATCCGGACCGCTCTCGGAAGGGTGCTCCAACACGACATCGCCCCTTGGAAGCCGCTCGCGGCGACCCATTCGAGATATCGCTGATCCAGCCGGGGTTGGCCAGCGTCTGGGACGGAGGGTCTCATCTTGTCAGGCCCACTCTCGAAAGCGCTGCTCATCCCTCCATGGACACACGCCGCGCGGGCCAGCGTCCCGAGGTCCAGGCCTGGAACAGCTCGATCGTCTGCGCGTTCTCTGTCACGTTCTGCAAGAAGCTGACGCGGTGCTCCGCTGTGGAGATGCGCGCCGCCCGTTCGTTGAGGCGCGTGTGCGCCGCCCTGAGCGCCGCGATCGCACCCTCGGTGTCGCCCGTGGATTCAAGGCCCTTGACGTACATGAGCCGTACCAGCGACTCCCCCTCTTCGATCGTCCCGAGCGCTTCGAGCTGCTCCATGGCCCGCCGTGCTTCATCGAGGGCCTCCTCGGGTTGGCCGGCGCGCAGGAGCACCTGGGCGAGCACGGCGCGCGCCTGCGGCTCGAGCACCGGGGCCGCCTGCGAAAAGTCCATGGCGCGGCGTGCCTCGGCCTCCGCCCTGGCAAGGTCGCCTGTGCGGAGCAGGGCCCGGGCGAGGTACATATGGGCGCACCCCTCCATCCGGCGGTCGCCCATGGCAGCAAACGAGGTGATGGCTTGTTCAAGCAGGCTCTTCGCTTCGTCAGTCATCCCGAGACAAAGCAGGCTCAATCCGAGGTTCTGTTTTGCGACCCCGGCGACCTGGACAAGCCCCATGCGCTCACACTCGGCCAGCGCCCCGCGCAGGTGCTCGACGGCATCCGAATAAACGCCCAGCTCATTTTCGTCCGATGCCAGATTGGCTCGCTGAACGCAGGCCATCCGCAGGTTCCCCGCGCGCTCGAAGCATTGTGCTGCGGTGGTCTGCTTCTCGACGGCAGCCGCGGTGTCTCCGGTGAACGTCGCCAGCAGGCCGCGCACGGCCGAGAACTCGCCAATGACCCCAGGGTTGTCTTCGAAACGATCGGCGACCAGCTCCACCTTGGTCACGAGGGAGAGGGCCCGATCGTATGCACCGATGAACAGCAGCCGTCTTGCAGTGCCCGCCATGGCCGCCACCTGGGGCCCAGTGGCGATCTCGGCCAGCCACCGCATCGCGAGCATTTCACACAGCGTGGCCAGGCGCTCATGGTGGCCGAGCTGCTGGGATACATCGCTCAGCAGGGCCGCCACCGTGTACCACCGCTCGCTCCCGGCGGGCAGGCTCTCCAGGGCGTCCACAGCCCAGCGCGCGGCAGGGTCGTTCTCCCCGCGCCAGCGATGTGCGTCGGCGCAGATCGCGGACACCTGCCCGAGCACCTCCCCCCCGGCCCCGAGGTGGATCGCCCGCTCTGCTCGCTCGATCGCCCCGGTGAAGTCGTTGCCTGCCAGCGCCAGCTCCGCGGCCTCGCGATACCAGTGCACGGCGCGCTCCTTATCGCCGCCGAGCTCGAAATGCTGGGCCAGGACCAGCGGATCGGTCTCGCCGTTCCGCTCCAGCCACCTGGCTGCGAGCGCATGGCCCCGCTTCCTGTTGTCCCCTGTGAGCATGGCATAGGCCGCCTCCCGCATGAGATCATGCATGAAGGCATACTCCTGCTCTCCCTTGCGGCTCCTCTCGTGCCGCTCGACGATCCACTCCCGCTCCACCAGATGGGAGAGCCGGGCGTCGATCTCCGCAGCGGTCGTGTCCTTGCCGAGCAGCGCGCGGAGCCCTCCGGGCCAGAAGACCTTCCCGAACACGCTCGCGGCGCGGACCAGCCGGCGAGCCTCGGCATCGAAGCCGGCGAGCCGCGATTGTACCATCGCCAGCGCCGTCTCGGGCAAATCGCCTTCGAGCCCGGCGCCGCGGGCGCGCACCAGCTCTTCGAGCAAGAACGGATTGCCGGCGGAGCGCGTCCATATCCCTTCGGCGACCTCGGGCGTCCCCGACGCCCCGAGGAGCTGCGCGCTCAGCCGCTCGCAAGCCTTCCGGGACAACCCGCCGAGGCGCATCTCGCTCAATCCCCTCGCCGCCCACAGATGGGGGAACAGAGTCTTGACCTCGGGCCGCCCGAGCGCGAGCACGCACAGCCGGTGCTGTTTGAGGACGCGCAACGAAGCATCGATGTAGTCGACCGTGGCGCGGTCGCCCCATTGCAGATCCTCCAGGACGAGGATGACAGGCTGTGCGCGGCACTCGGCTTCGAGAAAGTCCAGCCAGGCCCGGCGCATCTGATCGGCCATCAGCATCTTGTCCTGGCGCGCGGCGCGCAGCTCGATCCACTCCGGTGTGGACGGCGGTTGTTCCGCCTGGAAGCGCGTGCCGATGATCTCGCCCAGGAACTCGGCGACGCGCGCGACGACCGCCGCGCCGACGTGGCGTGCCGCGCGGTCCACGAGCTTCTTCCGCCGCACGGCGATATCCTCGCCGATCTGGATCTGTGCGGCTTGCCGCACCAGATCTCCGAGCATGCCGAGCGGTGCGCCCGCGCGCATTGGATCGCCGCGCGCGATCCAGATCGTCACCGGCTCGCCGCGCCCGCGCGCCCATTGAAGGAGCTCGTGGCGAAGCCTCGATTTGCCCACGCCCGGCTCCCCCGTGAGGAGCACCGCCTGCGCGCTCGACTCGGCCTCTTCCACGAACCCCTGGAGCATCATCATCTCGCGTTCGCGCCCCACGAACGGCACGGCCTTGCCGAGCACCTTGCGGCCCGCTCCGGCGACCGCGCGCTCCCCCTTGAGCGAGAGGCCCTGTTCGTTCGACTCCACCTCGAAGCGTGCGTCCAGCAGACCGGCAGTCAGGCTGTCGATGCGCACCACGCCGCGCGAGCCTTCGAGCAGGCCGGCGCCCCGCTCGAGCAGATCCCCGATGGGCGAGCCGAAGCCCTCGCGCCGCCAGCCCATCACGAGCGAGGCCGGGTGCTCCGGGACCAAGGCGCTCAGCTCGAGAGCGCAGCGTGCCGCACGGTTGGCCGCGTCCGTGGCCACTTCGGTGTCCGGGAAGACGACCACCAGCGTGCCGTCCACCAGCCAGTTCATATGTCCGCCGTACCGGAGCGCTGCCGCTGCCACGGCAAAGCGCACCCTCAGACTGGGACCCAGGGTCACCGTCTCCTCGATGCTGTCCTCCGGGGCCCCACCGTCTTTGGTGTCTTCCGCTTCCAGGGCGGGCGCATCCACCTTCGGACCCACGATCGAGCCGACGACGAGCACGGAGACCAGCCGATCTTCCTCCCCCGTGAGAGAGAAGCTGACGGAGGACTCACCGGATCGGCGGTATCCACGGAGATCGATGGCGTCGAGCTCCGCGCCGAGCGCGGCCGCGCTCGCGGGACGGCCCGCGGGATCCTTGCAGAGCATGCGCTTGACGAGGCCGGCGAGGGCCTCCGGCACGTCGTCTCGGAGCTCTGCGACGTCGGGGACATCCTCGAGGAGGAGCTTGGCGAGGACGGCCATGGGGTGGATGCCGGTGAAAGGCGGCTTGCCGGAGAGGCAATGGAACAGCACGCAACCGAGGGAGAATACATCGGCCCGCACATCGACCTGCCGACCCTCTCGCACCTGCTCGGGCGCCATGTATTCAGGCGTCCCGAGGATGGCGTTGGACGCCGTGAGCGCGCGCGTCGAGTAGCTCGCCAGGGCGATGCCAAAGTCGATGATCTTGATCTGCTCCAGGCGCTTCCGGACCAGGAACAGATTGCTCGGCTTGAGATCGCGGTGGACGATGCCGCGCGCGTGGACGCTCGCGAGGGCGAGGGCGACCCGTCGGAGCAACGCCACGCTGTCGGCGATGGCCAGCCGCTTCTGAGCGAGGTGCTCGGCGAGGTCGCACCCGTCGAGCCACTCCATCACGAGATAGGGGCGCGGGTCGTGGCCGTGTGCGATGTAGCGTACGACCGCAGGGTCCTCGACCTCCGAGAGCACGCGCGCCTCGCGGAAGAAGCGCGCCACATCGGCGGTCGAGCGACCCGTGAGGAGCTTGACGGCCACGGCGGCACCCGTCTCCCGATCGAAGGCTCGGTAGACCGTCCCCATGCCGCCGGCGCCGACGGGACGCTCGAGGAGGAAGCGGCCGACGCCGACAGAGCTCATGGTTTCGCCGGATATGGTCATAGTGCTCTCACGCTCTCAGGCTCGTTGAGCCCTCCGAGCGCTCCAATCGTGAACTGCGAGCATTCGTTGGCCGTTTCCAGGCTCCGACTCCTCACGTGGCTCGACCTCGCACACAGGTGCCTCTCCGCCGCGGCAGACCAACGTGCCATTCTGCTGGGAACCCCACAGGAGCAAGCAGAGCGGGCGAAGTACGCTCTGGCCGACGGCAGGGGGTGACAACCTGCTGTCCCGAAGAGCCGGATGTGACCAGCACAAGTCCGGGTCTGCGAGAGGCGCCCGTGGAGACCGGGGCGCCTACTTGATCGCCCCCCGCACGTCGGCAGCAACCAGGTTGGGCGCCGGGCGCGTTCCCTTGCCCGCGCTGGGTGCTCTTTGGTTCTGCATGCGAGCCCGCAAAAGTGTCCATCACGCCACCGGGCTTTCCCATTCGAGCAAACGTTCCGCCGAGCCGGAGTGCTCGATGTCAATTCCCTCGAAGTCCACTTGGACAAGCGGCTGAATCAGGTCTTTCACCTTTCCAAGGACCATTCCTTGGCTCTTGAGGCCCGCGCGAGCTGCCTCCGAGCGAGTATCAAGTTTCACTCTGTATGTGTCGGAGGTGCCGCCGGGCTGCAATACTGGTCGATCGGAAAAATCGTTCTCCTCCGGTACCGCCAGAAGCCGCAGAAGCATCGGGTCATCGGACCCGGGCTGTTCCAAACACCAGTTTGTCCGGCCGCCGACGAGGCGGACTGCGCCTGAGCCCACGTTCTGGATGCAGAAGTGCCATGTGACGAAGTGGGGTCTGCCCTCCGTCTGCGCGCCCAGCGAGACGACTTTCACGCGGAGCATCGCCGAGATCACTGCCTTTGCCGCGTCAAGCTCGGCACGAAGCTCATCTACGCCCTGCGCTTTGCGGGTCCGCTCAAGCTCCGCCTCGAGCTCACGGATGCGTTCACGCAGCGCATCGCGATCGTCTCTGTACGCCACAGAAGGTCGCGAGGTGCCTATCCCGCTGTCATCCGCGGGGCTGGCGAGCTGCGGGCGCGATGAGTCGCGGACGTCCTCCAACAGTTGCGCGCGGCGGCGACGGCGCTGAAAGTTATTCAGGGCCCTCGTGAGTGCCGGTGATACCTTCGTCAGAACGACAGAGGCGCCGAACAACGCTAGCATGGCAACAAACGAATCCATATCACGTCGCTTTCAACCGACGGCGGTTTCTGAATGTGTCAGTGCCCGGGGACAGGATCTCAGGGGAGCAGCGAGATGTTGAGGAGCGCCCAACGCGCCATTCAGCAGCAAGGCTGGTTCGGTTGCGTCCGTCGTCATGCTTTCGATCTTCGAGACGTCATTCATGGGAGCTGCTCGTCGTTTGTCACCATCACTTCCACCATGGCTTGCGAGCGCTCGGAGCCCCGGAGCTGCCCGCGTCGATGATCTGCTGGATGGTCGAGCGCCGAATGGCCATGGAGTGCTCGCTGGCTGCGCTGTTGATGCGGATCGCTTGGCATTTCGGGTTCGCGAGGACCGTCGCCATCACCGAAAGACCGTCCATCTCCGCGTTGAATGGCCCTCCGTAACGACGCCGGAACACTTCGGGATCGGCAGAGACGAGGATCGCAGGACGGCCGTCGGGCAGCGCGCCGCTGGCGAGGGACAGCTCGTTGCGCCCTGCCCGATACAGACCGGTTGTTCCGGCCGGGACTCCAACGGCGACAACGCCGACGGATGCGCGTGTGAAAGCCTTCAGCAACTTCTCGTAGTTGGCCGGCGTGTCCTCTTGCACGCATCGAGTGATGAGATCAGAGAGGGGCGTCGGGTCGTCGTCCATCTAGGGTACCCGGTCCATCGAGGGCCTCCGAGCGGGTGGGGGGTCGGCCGAGGTCGGAGCGCGAGGGGAGCTCACCCCCGGAGGCTTTCACGGATGCGGGGTGTTGCGCAAGGGTCTCGTGAAGGCGTCCGCCCCCCGATGGGCGCCGTCGGGAGAATAGGCGGCTCGCCCCGTGGAAGCCACCCAACCTGGGCGTGCCCCGCGCCGGCAGAATCTTCCGCGACCACGGGGTCTCCAAGAAAAACATGATCGCGAACCATCTCCCGCGTGGAGGTGGGGCCACAAAAAGACGATCGCGAACCATCTCTCGCGTGGAGGTGGGTCCACAAAAGACGATCGCGAACCACCTCCCGCGTGGAGAGGGATCCACAAAACATGATCGCGAGCCATCTCCCGCGTGGAGAGGGGTCCACAAAAACACGAGCGCCACCCATCTCCCGCGTGGAGAAGCGCCCAGAAAACACGATCGCCACCCATCGCCCACGTGGGCAAGAAGGCGCCCGGAGTCGGTCTCAAGCGGTCAGGCAGGGCCCCTCCCGGCGCGAGCGAAGGGAGCGACTTGGGAGGGGCGGACGCGTGGAGGGCTCGCCCCGAACACGCGGCCGGGGGTGGGCATCAAATGACTTATCGTATTCCACGCCTCCTTCGCCACCCATGTGTCCGTCGTCTGCTCATCGCTTCCATGGCTCGCGGATGCCCGTGGCTCGCGGATGCCCGTGGCTCGCGGATGCCCGTGGCTCGCGGATGCCCGTAGCTCGCGGACATCTCGGGAAGATCGTTCGAAGGACAAGGACGGGAGCGGAGCGGGGCGAGGGGGGCTGCGAAGGTGGCGGAGCCCGTCGTGACCGTAGCCGCGCGTAGAGGGCTCCAGCCCCTCACCCGCGAGGACGGCAGCCCGCTTTG
>Ga0268298_10006956_pt1 | contig 10128 bp, 5 predicted proteins | sample WWTPWeurt_MetaG_FD_194462 | JGI IMG/M metagenome (GOLD analysis project Ga0268298, IMG submission 194462) | Activated sludge microbial communities from WWTP in Nijmegen, Gelderland, Netherland - WWTP Weurt | ecosystem: Engineered > WWTP > Aerobic digester > Activated sludge | place: Netherlands... | reverse complement strand
CGTTGGCTCAAACGCAAATACGGCGCCGACGAACAACTCCGGGAAGCCTGGCGCGACCCCGGGGTTGCCTGCGCCACGGCCGCGATTCCCGACACCGCCGTGCGCCGTTGCTGCGCCGGCGGCGGCATTTTCCGCGATCCGGAACAGGAGCAACGCGTGCTCGACTACTACCGCTGTCAACAGGAGGAGGTGGCGGCCGATATCGAATATTTTTGCCGGACCGTCAAACAAAACTGGGGACGGCCCCTCATCACCGGCGTATTTTACGGGTACTTCCACTTCGCCCTTTGCCGCGAGGCCATGGCCGGCCACCTCGAAGTGGAACGCCTGCTCAACAGCCCCTGGGTGGACTATTTCGCCGGCCCGGCCAGTTACTTCAGAGGCTGCCGCGAAGCCGGCGGTTCGGGCCTGGAACGGGGCATCGTGCGTTCGGTGCTGTTGCGCGGCAAACTCTGGTTCGATGAAATCGACAACGGATACCTTCAAGCCAAAACCGACCGCGACTTCGTGCGCTCCGCCCAACTCAACGACACGGCGTACCTCGCCATCCTGCAACGCAGCCTCTGGCTTCCACTCGTACAAGGGTGCGGGTTGTGGCTGTACGATTTCGGCCCCCGGCGCAACGCGGGTTGGTGGGACAGCCCGCTGTACCGCCAGGAAATCCGGCGCACCAGGGATTATTTTTCGGCAGCGCCGCGCCAAAAACAGGGGCCGGCGGCGGATGTGCTCGTCGTTTGGGATGCCGACAGCTATTACTACGCTGAAAATGCCTACCTGAAAAACTGCGAAGCCGGCCTCGAACAGGCGTCCGACGATCTCTTCCGTTGCGGTGTCGCCACGGATCACTACTATTTGTTCGACCTGCCGCTGCTCGACCTGAGCGCCTACAAGGTCGTCCTGTTTATGAATGCCTGGAAACTCAGCGCAGAACAACGGCAATTCATCCGCGACTCGGTGGCCGGCGGCGGCCGCACCGTGATTTGGAACTGCCTCAGCGGTTACCTCGACGGCCGGAAACGCGACCCGGCCCTGGTGCGCCAACTCACCGGCATCCGGTTGGAGGAAATGACCGCGCCTGATACGCTGCGCTGGAAAATGGACACCACGGAAATTCAAAGCCCCGAGCGCATTCAGCCGATGCTCATCGCGGCCGACCCCGATGCCATCCCGCTGGCCCGGCTGAGCGGCGCCGCAACGCCCGTGCTGGTGCGCAAGTCCATGCCCACGCACACCGGTGTTTTCGCCAGCGTCCCCTTGCACGGAAGCGCCGTCTTCCGGCGCCTTTTCCGGGAAGCCGGTTGTGCCGTGTTAAACGAGAAAAATGATTTCACCTTCCAGCGGGGCCCTTATTTGCTGCTGCACACCAACGCCGCCGGCCCCCGGACGCTTCGCCTGCACAATGGGAACAGCGTGGAACTCGACCTGCCGGCGCCGGCGACCCGGCTCCTCGATGCGAACACGGGCGATCCGGTATGGAAATAAGGTTATTGCTCACCGCGCCAAACCTTCAGGAATTTCCGGACCGAAGGTTTGCTGTCGCGGTACACCTTGGCGCCGCGGGTGGCCGTAACGATGCTGCAGGGCACCTCCTTCGATACGTCGCGTTGCGAAAGCCCGCGGTCGAGCGCATCGAATATCCGCCAGCGCTCCAGGATCATGGCGCGTTCGTGCTCGGTAAAGGTAAGTTCAAGCAATTCGAAAAATTCCGCCTCGGAGCGTACTGATTGAAACAAATGGTAAAGCATGGGTGGCCGCTTGATTAGGATGAGAAGGGTATTAAGATGTCCAATCAAAGATCGGCAAATCTGCCGATATTGTCCGAAAAAATGGGATAAACTTGCACTGCCGGGTGGGTCAATTCAGAATTGCCACAGATTTTTTAGGCTACCTTTGAACAATGAAAATACTGATCACCGGAGATGAGCGGCACTTGCCCGGAGGCCTGAACTTCTTAAAAAAGACAGGACCTTTCGCTAAGTATCGGAGCATCCACCCCAAAATTTGTCCCATCCTTTTTCAAATTTGTAAACGATGAAACGTATTCCGCTCTTTGTATTCGCCGGCCTGCTGGTTTTTCAGGCAGCCGCCCAAACGGATATTCCGCAAGCCGTAACCAAGGCCTTTCAAAGCAAATTCCCAACCGCGCAATCGGTAAAATGGGAGACGGAAGAGCCCGGCGTATTTGAGGCCGGTTTTAAACAGAACGGCCACAGGATGTCGGCAAGTTTCGATGGGGCGGGCAATTGGCAGGCCACCGAAACCGCGATCAAAAAAAGCGCCCTGCCGGATGCCGTGCGCCAGGCCGTCGCCAAATTGTTTCCGGACTTTGAAATCGACGAAGCCGAAAAAGTGGAGTCGCCCGATGGCCTGGCCTTTGAAATCGAACTGGAAAACGAATCCGGCGGCAAAGAAGTCGAAGTGGAGGCGCTGTTTTCGGCCGACGGGAAATTGCTGAAAAAAGTGGAAGCGGCGGAAGAAGAAGACTAAGAGCGCGTTGATCAGGATCGAGGACTGAGCCAGCACAGCAGTTCATGTGTTTCAAAACAAAAGAATAATTTTGAGCGGGCGGAAAACGGCAACGGAGCCGGCACGCACCCCATCTTCTTATGGCAAAAAAAAACGTCAAACCGGCGCCCGCCATCCGGCAAAACCGGCAAAATAAACCGGCATCCGGCCCGGCCCCCGGCCACGTCGCCGGGCGCTCGAAAACGCCCTTCCCGTGGATCGCCGCCGGGCTCGGCATTTTCGCCTTTTTACTCTACATCAACACCTTAGGACACCAGTATGTGCTGGACGATCCGCTGGCCGTCAGCGAAAACCAGTATGTCAAACAAGGCATCGGCGGCATTCCCGAATTGCTCACGCACCACTACCGGGCCGGCACGGAAGGCGCCGGCGCTTCGGCCCTGCTGTACCGCCCGTTGTCGCCAATTACTTTTGCCGTGGAATGGAGCCTGGCGCCGGGCAGCCCGTTTCTGGGGCACCTGATGAACGTATTGTGGTATGCCCTTACGGTTGCCTTGTTGTTCGGCGCGTTGCGGCGGGTATTGCACGGCTACCACTGGTTGTGGGCCGCCAGCGCCGCGCTGTTGTTTGCCGCCCACCCGCTGCACACCGAGGTGGTAGCCAATATTAAAAGTCGCGACGAACTGCTCAACGTGTTTTTCAGCGTGGCGGCCCTGTATGCCTGGGCGCGCTGGCTGGAACAGCCCCTTGCCGGCCGGCTGGTGCTGGCCCTTGGTTGTTATTTCCTGGCCCTGATGTCGAAAGAAAGTGCCGTGACGCTTTTGCCGGTATTTGGACTCGCAAGTTGGTTTTTCTTCGAAAAAACAGCCCGGCAGAGTCTCGTGCACGCGTTGTGGTTTGCCTTACCGGTAGTGGTGTTTCTGGGGTTGCGGGCCGCCGTGCTCGGGCAGAGTACCGACCATTTTGTGGTCAGTGAAATGGACAATCCCATTGTAGCCGCGCAAGGTTTCGGGGAACGGACGGCCACCGGCTTCATGGTGCTGTGGAAGTATTTCCAACTGCTCGTGCTGCCTTATCCGCTGCTGAGCGATTATTCGTACCGGCACCTGCCGGTGGTGGGCTGGACCAACTGGCAGGCCCTGGCGGGGCTGCTCCTGTACGGCGGATTGTTCGCGTTTGCCGTGCGCGGCCTTCTGCGGCGCTACACGCCGGCATTTTGGGCAGCGGCGTTCCTGTGCAGTATCGCACTGTACAGCCAGTTATTCCTCGTCATAGGCACCTTGTTCGGCGAACGGCTGGCTTACCTGCCGTCGCTGTGGTTTTGCCTCGGCGCGTCGTTTCTGCTTTGGCAGATCAGCGGGTTCGACCTGAAAACGGCCGCCCCATCGCTGCAGTTGCCCCCGGCCGGAACCGTTCGCTGGAGCGCCGCCCTCGCCGTATTGGTCTTGGCGTTGTGGGGGCTTATCGCCGTGTCGCGCAACGCGGACTGGAAAAACAACCTCGTCCTGTTTACGGCCGACAGCGCAAAAGCGCCCGGCAGCGTGCGCCTGCACAACGGCATAGGCAGCGAGCTCTACAGCAAATTTTCAAAGGAAAAAGGGTTGCCGGAGGCGGAAAAAACGGCCTTGCTGGAACAAATCAAACAACACAGCCAGGCCGCCCTTGCGATCCGGCCCAACCCCGTCTCGTATCTCAACCTGGGCAACGCCGCCATTGCGCGCAATCAGTTTGCCGAAGCCATACGCCAATACGAAGCGGCCTTGAAGCTGGCGCCGCAATACGGGATCGCCCGCATCAACATCGCCCGCAGCTACAAAGGTTGGGGCCTCGACGAAGGCAAACGCAACCAAAACCTGCCGCGCGCCGCCGAACTCCTGGAAAAAGCCTTAGAATACGGCATGAACGATGCCGGCACATACCTCGATCTCGGCGCCGCCTACGGCATGATGGGGCAAAACGAAAAAGCGGTCGCCAATTTTGAAAAATCCGTGCAGCTGGATCCGCAAAACCGCAGCGCCTGGCGCAACCTGTCGATCGCATACCGCGCTACCGGCAATATTGCCAAGGCGGAGGAATGCGCCAAACGGGCGCAGTAAGGGCAAAGCCGGGACGCGCGACTACTGCTGGCGGCACTACTGCTGCATGCGCCGCCGGATCGTTTGCTCAAACTCGGCTTTTTGCTTCAGCGCCTTTTGGTTTTTCAGCCGTTCGTCTTCGACCTGCGGATTGGGAATCGTATCCACTTTGGAAAGCCAGTCCAGCGCCTGCTGATAGTCGCCCAGAGCATACCAGGAGTAGGCGATATTGAATTTGCCCTCGTCGTACCGGGGGTTGATGGACAGCGCTTTTTCATACAGCGCGATCGCCTCCCGGAAGCGGTTGGCGCGCACCAGGGCCGATGCGTAATTGTTGATCACCTGGAATGCCCAGGGATTGAGGCGGTAAGCCGATTCGAAGGCCGCCACCGATGCTTCCACCTGGTTCATTTGATAGGTCGCAATGCCAACATACCAGTCGACCGGCAAGGCGACGTCGTTGTATTCGTAATAGGTGTTTTTCGCCGCATTGGCTTCGCGCAACATAGCCGGGTAATCGCCGGCCACTTGCGCTTTCAGGATCCGAAGCGTATGCGTTTCGCCAATAATACGGTGCCAGCCGATCACCAGGTTGAACGCCAGGCCGAGGGCCAGGAGGCCCGAAAAGGCGCCGCTATACCGGCGAGTGGAAATACCCGGCCATTGCGCCCAAACAGAGCGGCTCCCAAACGCCATCCAGGCAAGCAACAAGGCCAGGATGGCCTGCATCTCGATCCGCTCGCGCGGGAAATCGAAATACTGAATGATGCAATAACCCAGCAAGCCGGCCGACACCACAAGCAGGTCGTGCCGCTGTCGCTGGTCCGCCACCCGGAGCATGGCAGCGGCGGCCGCCAGAAACGCCGCCACAAACAAAGCGACGAACAACAAGGCCCCCACCATGCCCATTTCCGCGCGGATTTCCAGGTAGTCGTTGTGCGCGCGGGTGAACACTATACTTTTCTCCTGCAGGCGGTAAGCGCCTTCGATGCTTTTGGAAGGAAGCCAGAATTTCCAGCTGCCGTTGCCGACGCCCCACCAATAGTGGTCCCGGTTCAGTACATCGGTTTTGTACCACACGAAGCGCCGTTCGCGCGCCGAAGCGCTTTCGAGATAGGTGGCCGGGTTCAGGCGTTCGGCCAGGGTACTCCCCTGCCCTTTCCACGACAACAATCCGGCCAGCAGCGCGATGCAAAGCAACGCCGGCGGCAGAATTTTTTTAAAAAAGAAAGACCGGAAACCCGGCTCCAGCACCGCCCGCGCGGGTACGTACACGAGGGCGGCGCCTGCCACGGCGAGGTAAACGGTGCGGGTTTGCAGCACCAGAATCAAGAAAAGCAAGAGGGCAACCGACAACCAGAACAAGCGCTTGCTTTTAAAATCGGCCGCAAACAGCACATTGAAAATCAACAGAAAAAATAAAAAATCGGCCGCCAGTCCTTTGTTGCCGAACGCGCCCGATGCATAATCGTACAAATGCTGGTTGTCCAGCCCGTATTCGCTGAAAGCCAGCCCGATCTGGATCAGCAATACCGTGCTCACCACCAGCGTGAGCCCATTGGTAATCCCGAAAAGCGTGCGGCGTACCGCTGCGGCATCGGCCCGGAACGCCTGCCGCAACAGCCAGTACACCCCGAACAACAACAGGACCTTTTGGGCGTAAAACACCCCTTCCGACCAACTGAACGCCCAACCCACCGACGCCGCATTCATGCCGTACCAGGCCAGCAGGAGCAAGTCAAATCCACCCAGGCGCCAATCGGCATCTTTCTGCCAACGCTCCCACAACCAGGCCAGGCCGCCCAAAAGCACGGCAGACAAGAAGAAAAACCGGGAGATCAGGTAGCGGTCGAGGCATTGCGGCAAGAAAACCAGGGAGCCGGCGAAAAAGACCAGCCACAACAGGATGCGGTACGGGCGAAAAGGATCGGCAAGGGCAGACGGGGTGGGTTTTTTCGTTTGCTTTTTCGTTGTGGCCATGGCGGTGCCGGGGGAAAATTGCGGGCGGTTGAACCGGCCGGCATGTCAAAGAATTACAATCCGGGATACCCATATCGCCGTGATACGGGCCGCGATCCGAACAAAGGTAGCCAATTGCCGGGCGTACCGGCATCGTTTTTACAACGAAGTATAAGAACATGTTGGGGATTTTCTGCCGGCGGCAAAAACGAGGGCTTTTTTCGCCCGTTTTCACGTTTTTGAAGGAGCATAGCCGGGGCTACGTGACCGAAAAAAGGCGAAAACCGGCGGAAAAAGAACCCTTTTTGACCCGGTGAGAAAACCCCAAACATGTTCTAAAATAATCAGGCGAAACAGGAAAGATTTGGCACGCCCTGAACGGCAACGTGCGCCGGCGGCTTAGCGCCCGCGCCGGGCGCGCCGAAAAAGAGGAAGCCGCTCCCTGCGGAACGGCTTCCTTTACTGCATGCACAATTGAAATTGCATTGCCCAACAGGCATACGGCAATAGTTTGCAATATTTTAGAACAAAAACTTGAATCCAAACGAAAGCGGAGTGGTCAGGGTCGGGTTGCTGCCGCCCAACGCCACGTTATACGGCGATTCCACACTGGCTACATGTGCCAGTGAAATGTCGGTGACGGTAGTTTTGTCGCCGCTCCTGGGTTTCAAGGTGGAAATGGAGGCATTAATCAGGTTGTACGAAAATTCAACGGAAAAATGTTTGCCGATGATCATGTCCAGGCCGCCGGATGCCGCCACGCCGAATTGGGTGACTTTCAACTCGCTTTCTTTTTCCTTGCCATTGATAATGGGCAAGGCCAGCTGGCCGAAGAAGTACATGTTTCCGGCTACGTTCCAGTATTTCCGCACCAGCGGTTCAACGACGAGCAGACCGGTGTTGGCAGCCGTGACGCCATTTGCTTCCGCTTTGATGCTGACGAATCCGCCTGCGACGCCAACGGCGACCGTAGGCTGGACAAAAGTGCCCACAATGGGCAATACAGTGAAGTTGGTACTTTTGGTATCACCCGTTTTGGTTTGCTGAAAGCCTACCTGTGAAGTAACGAACCAAGTGCCTTTCAAGCCTTGTGCAAAGGAAGCGGTAACGATTGTTGCGAAAAGTGCCAGTGGAATAAATCTTTTCATAGTTTTGACGATTTTGCGGCACTGCAACATTACTAATGGTACTTAATCGGACGAATACAGGAAGACTTCCCCGATCTTAACTGGCAATCATGCTGTAACGATCAATAGTTCGTTTTTTGAGCGATTCACCGTTAGAAAAAGCCCTCGGTTATTGCAAAAAATATCATTCAGCCCTGCTAACAATGCCTTGGTTCGATCAAAGGTGAATGCAGCGTTCAGGCCGGTAAATGATAAAAATAACCTGGCAATATGATAGTAATCACGTTATGGAGGGAGACCCTTTCGTAATCTTGCCGGTTTTTCTCACCGGGTAAAGTTCCTGGTGGTTGAGGCGCCAACACTAAATACTTGACCGTTTGAACCCCTCTTGTGAACGGATACTGCGCTACTCCCCGGTCATGGAGCGCCCGGTTACACTCGACCCTGAATTTGTAAAAATCTAACAAAAAGTTGAAGAAAATCGCACTACGTAATCACAGTTCATCTGTAGGACCATCCTGCTTGCTCGGTGCTGCCGATTTAGAGGGATAGTCCCACAGATGACGCGGACTTCGTGTACGGATTGCCGCGGATTTGGTTTGAGATAAATGAAAATTTTTAGCCCTATTGAGATTGTGTTTACCTGGGTCGGAATGTATCCTCTATCCGGAACAAAATCCGTGGCAATCCGTAAATGAGCCGCAGGCGAATCCGCGTCATCGGTGGGACCATCCTCCTCGCTCGGCAACAACCGATTTAGCAGGATAGTCCCACAGATGACGCGGACTTCGTGTACGGATTGCCGCGGATTTCGGTTGCGGAGAAGGGAAACATCTTAGTTTAAAGCGATTAAACTTGTCTTGTTTTTCGCTTAGTTGGCGTTATCGCTTAAAAACTTCAACCGCATCAGCTGAATTTCTTCCCAGGTGATCTCGTCGTCTTTCAGTTCCTTGAAGGCCACGTCGAGGTCGTCGGTAATGGCGTCGGAGAAGTAGTCGAGCACCGTTTCGCGCACGTATTCGTCGACGGTTTTGTTGAGGTAGTAGTCGAGTCCGAGTTTGGTGCCGGACTGGACGATACCGTACAATTCATCCATCAGTTCTTCCCACGACAGGTCGTTGGATTTGGCGATGTCATCGAGCGGGATTTTGCGGTCGATGGCCTGAATGATGCTGACTTTCGTTTTGGATTTATTGGCGACGGTTTTGATCGTGATGTCGCTTGGCCGTTCGATTTCATTTTCCTCCACGTATTTGGCGATCAGGTCGAGAAAAGGCTGAGCATAGCGCTGGGCTTTGCCGATCGACACGCCCTGGATTTTGGCCATATCCTCCATCGAGGTCGGGTATTGGGTGGCCATTTCTTCGAGCGAGGGGTCCTGAAAGATGACGTACGGCGGGAGGTTGTGCTTTTTGGCCACGCTCTTGCGCACGTCTTTGAGCATATTCATCAGGGCTTCGTCGAGCACGGCGGTACCGCCTTTTTCGTCGTCAAAGTCGTAGTCGGAGTCGTCGTAGTTATGGTTGACGGTGATCTGGATCGGGTACGGTTCCTTGATGTATTTGCGGCCTTCGTCGGATACTTTCAGCAGGCCGAATTCCTCGATTTCCTTGTAAATCAGGTTGTTGATCATAGCGTGGCGAATGACCGAGGTCCAGAAATTTTCGTCTCTGCCTTCGCCGATGGCGTAGTTGTCTAATTGGTTGAACCGGAAATCCTTCATTTCTTTCGTTTCGCGGCCCAGGATAAAGTCCACGATCGTTTTCATGAGATAGTTCTGGTTCAGTTCGAGCACGCTTTCGATCACCTGGGCCATTTCTTCCTGCACGTCAACTTTTTCCTTGGGGTTTTTGCAGTTGTCGCACATTTTGCCGCAGTGTTCTTCTTCGAATTCTTCGCCGAAGTAGTGCAGGAGGAAGCGGCGGCGGCAGGAAGCCGTTTCGGCATAGGCAACGACTTCCTGCATCAGCTGGGCGCCCATCTCGCGTTCGGCGACGGGTTTGTCGCGCAGGAATTTTTCAAGGCGCAGGATATCGTTGTAGTTGTAGAAGGCGATGCATTTGCCCATGATGCCGTCGCGGCCGGCGCGGCCGGTTTCCTGGTAGTAATTCTCGATGCTTTTCGGCATGTCGTAGTGGATCACGAAGCGCACGTCGGGCTTGTCGATGCCCATGCCGAAGGCGATGGTGGCGCAGATGACGTCGATGTTTTCCATCAGGAAGTCGTCCTGCGTTTTGGAGCGGGTTTTGGGGTCGAGGCCGGCGTGGTAGGGGGCGGCTTTGATATCGTTGACGCTGAGCATCTGGGCGAGGTCTTCGGCCGTTTTGCGGTTTTGGACGTAGATGATGCCCGATTCGTTGCGGAACTCTTCTTTGATCACCTGGATGATCTGCCGGATGGTTTGGTCTTTTTTGATCTTCGGGCGGATCTCGTAGAAGAGGTTGTCGCGGTTGAACGAGGAGATATAGGTGTGTTCGCCGCCCATATCGAGGTTTTTAAGG
>Ga0268298_10006955_pt1 | contig 10128 bp, 10 predicted proteins | sample WWTPWeurt_MetaG_FD_194462 | JGI IMG/M metagenome (GOLD analysis project Ga0268298, IMG submission 194462) | Activated sludge microbial communities from WWTP in Nijmegen, Gelderland, Netherland - WWTP Weurt | ecosystem: Engineered > WWTP > Aerobic digester > Activated sludge | place... | reverse complement strand
CGATGGCTACGTGCGCGCCTACGTGCGCGGCGGCATGCCCCGGGTGATCGGCATGCCGCATCGCCATGTCGACGGGCTGCGCAAGGATGGTTCGACGTTTTCCATCGAGCTGACCGTCACGGAAATGCGCTTCGAGGACAACCGGTTGTTCGTCGGCATCATGCGCGATGTCAGCGAGCGCGTGGCCGTCGATGAACAGCTGCGCCAGCACGCGGCCACCCTCCAGCGCCTCAACGACGAACGAATGGCGGAAAGCCAGCTCGCCGCCGGCGTGATGCAGCGGCTGATGGTGCGCGCAGGACTGTCCGATCCCCGGCTCCATCACTGGATCTCGCCAGCCACCGATTTCAGCGGCGACGTGATCGCTGCGGCGCGCTGCCCTGAAGGTCGCTTGTGCGTGTTGATGGCCGACGCCACCGGTCACGGCCTGCCCGCCGCCATCAGCGTGCTGCCGGCGCTGATCAGTTTCTATACCATGGTCGAGCAGGGCTTCCCGGTCGGCTTCATCGCCTACGACCTCAACCGGCAACTGCTGGATTTCATGCCGACCGGCCGCTTCATCGCCGCCAGCCTGCTCTGCTTCGACGAAAGTACGCAAGTGACGCAACTCTGGCTGGGTGGCATGCCCGACCTGCTGGTGATCGAACCCGACGGCAAGACCTGTCGTCGCATCGCCTCCGACCACCTCGCGCTCGGCATCGTGGACTTCGACGAGGACATGGCCGGCATCAAGACGCTCGCCTGTGCGCCGGGCAGCCAGTTGGTGGTGGTGTCGGACGGCGTGGTCGAGGCCGCCAGTCCGGATGGCGAGGCTTTCGGCTTCGACCGGCTGGCCGGCGCCTTGTGCTCGGCGGCGCCACCGGATCGGCTCGACGCCGTGCGTCGGGCCGTGGCGGCCCATCTGGGCACCGCCGAGCTTCACGATGACACCTCGATCCTCATCGTCGACTGCTAACGTGACCGAGGCGACCATGGGAGCCATGCCATGACCAGCGGTGACCAACCATGCTTCGATCGCGCCATCGCCCTGTTCGATGCCGCCAACGCCGAGGATCCGCGCCTGGACAGCAGGCCGGACGGCGCGCCGGTGCCGCGCGAACTGCTCTATGCACGGCGGATGTCCGACATGATCGCTCGCTTCGCACCCGACGCTTCGGAGGTCGCCCGGTTGGCCGTGCGCGCCCAGCACATCCAGCGCTGGCAAGTGCCGCGCGACAGTTATCCGATGGACCGCGACGGCTACCTGCAATGGCGCACCGGCCTCTACAAGTTCCATGCCGAGACGGCCGGGCGACTGATGAAGGAAGCCGGCTACGACGATGCAACCATCGACCGGGTGAAACAGGCGGTGGGCAAGCGCGGCCTCAAGGTCAATGCCGACACCCAGTTGCTCGAGGATGTCGCCGATCTGGTGTTCGTCGAGCACTACATGCTTGGCTTCGCGGGCCAGAAGCCCGATTACAGCGAAGAGAAGTGGCTGGAGATCATCCGCAAGACCTGGAAGAAAATGTCGCCGGCCGCCCGCGAATTCGCGCTGGCCGGGAAGATCAAGCTGCCTGAACCGCTGAAGCCGTTGATCGTCAAGGCGGTCGCGGCGAACTGAACCGCCGGCGAAAGTCAGCCGTGGCGGCGCGCCGCCACGTCAGCCCCCCTGGCCGGATTCCAGCCAGAGCGCGCGGCCGAAGGCCTTCCAGGTCGCTCCGCCATGGGTATGGATGCCTTCCTCGCTGGCGCTTTCGGTCATGACCTTGAGCATCAGTTGCGCGAGGCCGAACAGCTCGATCCGGGCGCGGGATTGCGGGTCCACGCCCTGGCACTCCGGGTGTTCGGGATCGATGCGGCAGTCCAGTGCCGCCCGCGCCAGCAGGCGGACCTGCATTTCGTCGTTCCAGTCGATGCCCAGCACGATGCCCCGGCGGACGATGGCGTCCTCGAGTTCCCGTGCTTCGGCGTCGTAATGCTCGAATGACATTGCAAGTTCCTTCGGTTACGTCCGGCGCACGGCGGGCTTGCGCTTGGCGACGCCGTGGCGCGCCAGCACTGGCGCCAGATGCTGGCCGGTGTGGCTGGTGGCGACGTCGGCCACGGCCTCCGGTGTTCCATCGGCGATGATGCGGCCGCCGCCGTCGCCACCCTCGGGGCCGAGATCGACCACCCAGTCGGCGGTCTTGATCACATCGAGGTTATGCTCGATGACGACGATGGTGTTGCCGTGGTCGCGCAGGCGGTGCAGCACGGCCAGCAGCATCTCGATGTCCTGGAAGTGCAGGCCGGTGGTCGGCTCGTCGAGGATGTACAGCGTACGACCGGTGTCGCGCTTGGAGAGTTCCAATGCCAGCTTGACCCGCTGCGCTTCACCGCCGGAAAGTGTGGTGGCCGACTGGCCCAGCTGGATGTAGGACAGGCCAACGTCGAGCAAGGTTTGCAGCTTGCGTGCCACCACGGGCACGGCGGAGAAGAAGTCGTGCGCCTGTTCGACCGTCATCTGCAGCACTTCGTAGATGGTCCTGCCCTTGTAGCGGACTTCCAGCGTCTCGCGGTTGTAGCGCTTGCCATGGCAGACGTCGCAGGGCACGTAGATGTCGGGCAGGAAGTGCATCTCCACCTTGATCATGCCGTCGCCCTGGCAAGCCTCGCAGCGGCCACCCTTGACGTTGAATGAGAATCGCCCCGGGCCGTAGCCGCGCTCGCGCGCCTCGGGCACGCCGGCGAACAGCTCGCGGATCGGCGTCAAGAGGCCGGTGTAGGTGGCCGGATTGGAGCGCGGCGTGCGGCCGATCGGCGACTGGTCGACGTTGATGACCTTGTCGAAGAACTCGAGCCCCTCGATGTCGCGGTGTGGCGCCGGTTCAACCGCCGAGCCGTAGAGGTGGCGCGCGGCGGCGGCGTAGAGCGTGTCGTTGATGAGCGTCGATTTGCCCGAGCCCGACACGCCGGTGACGCAGGTAAACAGCCCCACCGGCAGTTCCAGATCGACCTGCTTGAGGTTGTTGCCGCTGGCGCCCATGACCTTGAGTTGCCGCAGCGGGTCGGGCGTGCCGCGTTGCTTCGGCACGGCGATTTTTCGGCGTCCACTGAGATAGGCGCCGGTGAGCGATTCGGGGTTGGCCTCCACTTCCCTTGGCGTGCCCGACGCGACGATGTGGCCGCCATGTTCGCCCGCGCCCGGCCCCATGTCGACCACGTGGTCGGCCGATTCGATGGCTTCCTGGTCGTGCTCGACGACGATGACGGTGTTGCCGAGATCCCGCAGGTTCCTCAGGGTTTGCAGCAGGCGGCTGTTGTCGCGCTGGTGCAGGCCGATCGATGGTTCGTCGAGCACGTACATGACGCCGGTGAGGCCCGAGCCTATCTGCGAGGCGAGCCGGATGCGCTGGGCTTCGCCGCCCGAGAGCGTCTCGGCGGAACGATCGAGCGAGAGATAGTCGAGGCCGACGTTGATCAGGAAGGTCAGCCGGGCCGTGATTTCCTTGACGATCTTCTCCGCCACCTGCGCCTTGTGGCCGGTCATTTGCAGGAGGTTGAAGAAGTCGCGGCAATGAATGAGCGACAGCCGGCTTGCCTCGGTGATCGTCTTGCCGCCGATGAAGACATGGCGGGCCTCGTGGCGCAGGCGGGCGCCACCGCATTCGGGGCATGGCTTGTTGTTCAGGTACTTGGCCAGTTCCTCGCGCACCATGACGCTGTCGGTCTCCCGGTAGCGTCGCTCGAGATTGGGAATGATCCCTTCGAAAGCGTGGTTGCGGTCGAAGCGCGTGCCTTTCTCGTTGAGGTAGCGGAACTTGATCTGCTCGCGCCCCGAGCCGTAAAGCACCACCTGCCGGATCGTCTCGGGCAGTTCCTCGAAGGTGACGCTGGTCTTGAAGTCGTAGTGGGCGGCCAGTGATTCCAGCATCTGGAAATAGAACTGGTTGCGCTTGTCCCAGCCCTTGATGGCGCCGGCGGCCAGCGACAGATGCGGATAGGCGACCACGCGCGCCGGGTCGAAGAACTGGATGGCGCCGAGGCCATCGCACTTCTGGCAGGCACCCATCGGATTGTTGAAGGAGAACAGGCGCGGCTCCAGTTCCTGCAGCGCATAGCCGCAATGCGGGCAGGCGAAACGCGCCGAGAACAGGTGTTCCGCGCCGCCGTCCATCTCGACGGCAAGCGCGCGACCCTCGGCATGGGTCAGCGCGGTCTCGAAGCTCTCGGCCAGGCGCTGGCGCGCGTCGGCCTTGACCTTCAGGCGGTCCACGACGATGTCGATGGAATGCTTGCTGTTCTTCGCGAGTTTGGGCAACGCGTCGATGTCATGCACCTTGCCGTCGACCCGCAGGCGCACGAAGCCCTGGGCCTTGAGTTCGGCGAACAGGTCGAGCTGCTCGCCCTTGCGGTTGGCGACCACCGGCGCCAGGATCATCAGCTTGGTGTCCTCGGGCAGCGCCAGCACGTGGTCGACCATCTGCGCGACGGTCATCGCTTCCAGCGGGCTGCCATGCTCGGGACAATGCGGTGTGCCGGCGCGCGCGTAGAGCAGGCGCAGGTAGTCGTGGATCTCGGTGACGGTGCCGACCGTCGAGCGCGGATTGTGGCTGGTGGCCTTCTGCTCGATGGAAATGGCCGGCGAGAGTCCCTCGATCAGGTCCACGTCGGGTTTTTCCATCAGCTGCAGGAACTGGCGGGCGTAGGCGGAAAGCGATTCGACGTAGCGGCGCTGGCCTTCGGCGTAGAGCGTGTCGAAAGCGAGCGAACTCTTGCCGGAACCGGACAGGCCGGTGATCACGGTCAGCTGGTTGCGCGGCAGATCCAGGCTGATGTTCTTGAGGTTGTGGGTCCTGGCGCCGCGAATCTTGATTTCGTCCATGGGGGTCGGGGCTCGCGAAGTAACCCGTCAATATACTGAAAATGCCTTGCCCGAGAATACCGATGCCACCGCCACGGCTTTCCGCGGCGTGCCGTCGTGGCTGACTTTGCCGAAGAGGGTGTTGCGCTTTGCGTCCACCGACGAAATGGTGTAGAATACACAACTAATCCAATTTATATACACATCATGCGCACAAATATCGTTCTCGACGATGATCTTGTCGCCCAGGCCATGAAGGCGGGGCCGTACAAGACCAAGAAGGAGGCGGTCGATGCCGGCCTGCGTCTGTTGGCCCGGCAGGCGGCATATCGCGACATTCTGGCCCTGCGCGGCAAGTTGCGCTGGGATGATGCCGAACCGGCCGCCGGCCAACTGGTTTCGCAAGGCGTGGCAAGCTACAACGTGGCGACCGATAAAAAGTGATTCTGGTCGACAGTTCGGTCTGGATCGACTTCTTCAACGGGCGCGAGGGTGGCGCCGTCGAGCGTCTGGTCGAATTGCTTGAAGACGGCGCGGCGCCCCTGGCCATGGCCGATCTGGTGCTGTTCGAGGTGCTCCGGGGCTTCCGCCACCAGCAGGACTTCCTCGCCGCGCGGCGCACGCTCGGGGCCTTGCCGGTGCTGGACATCGGCGGCGAGCGCAATGCCGTCAATGCGGCCGAGCATTACCGCATCCTGCGCGGCCATGGCGTGACGGTGCGCAGCCCGGTCGATGTCCTGCTGGCCAGTTATTGCATCGAACACGATCATGCCCTGCTCCACAATGACCGCGATTTCGACCCGATGGAGGCCCTGCGCGGCCTGAAGGTCTGGCGACACTAGCCTGATAAGATACGTTTCCGCTTTACCAAAGCCACTTCCGGCATGCTTTCCCCCGTTTCCGATCCCATGACCCGCGACGAGCGCCGGGCCGGCGCGTCGCTGGCGGCGATCTTCGGCCTGCGCATGCTGGGCCTGTTCCTGATCCTGCCGGTATTCTCGGTATATGCGCCGACCCTGGCGGGTGGCGACGATGTGCTGCTGGTGGGATTCGCGCTCGGCGCTTACGGTCTGACCCAGGCTTTCTTCCAGATTCCCTATGGCATGGCTTCCGACCGCTGGGGTCGCAAGCCGGTGATCGTGGCCGGCCTGTTGCTCTTCGCCGCCGGCGGATTTCTCGCCGCCGCCGCCGATCATATCGGCTGGGTGATCGCCGGTCGCGTCATCCAGGGCGCGGGCGCGATTTCCGCCGCGGTTACCGCGCTGGCGGCCGACCTGACCCGCGAGCAGCATCGTACCAAGGTGATGGCGATGATCGGCGCCACCATCGGCCTGGTATTCGCGCTTTCCCTCGTGGCGGCGCCGGTTCTCTATGCCGCCATCGGCATGCCGGGTATCTTTACCCTGACGAGCGTGCTGGCGCTGGCGGCCATCATCCTGTTGCTGAAGGCGGTGCCGTCGCCACCGGCCATGGCTGTTCCCCGACGCGTGCCGTTCGCGACCGTGCTCCGGCATCCGCAACTGGCGCGCCTGAATTTCGGTGTGCTGGCCTTGCACATGATGCAGACGGCGCTCTGGGTGGTGGTGCCGCCGCTGCTGGTCGCCGTCGGCGGCCTGGCGGTGACGGAACACTGGAAGATCTACCTGCCGGCGGTGCTCCTGTCTTTCGTCGTCATGGTGCCCGCCATCATCCTCGCCGAGAAGCGCGGGCGCATGAAGATGGTGTTCGTCGGCGCGGTGTCGCTGCTGACTTTGGTGCAGGCCGGGTTGGCCACGCTGGCGGGCGGACTGTATTCGGTGGGCGCCTGGCTGATGATCTTCTTCGTCGGCTTCAACATCCTCGAGGCGCTGCAGCCGTCCCTGATCTCCCGCATTGCGCCGCCGGAAGCGAAAGGCGCGGCGCTCGGCGTCTACAATACGACGCAGTCGATCGGGCTGTTTCTGGGCGGTGTCGTGGGCGGTTGGCTGCTGAAGCATCATGGCGCCCACGCGGTGCAATGGTTCTGTGCCGCGCTCGGCTTGACATGGCTGGTGCTGGCGGCAACCATGAAACCGCCGGCGCACGCACGAGGCAAGACTACTTGAGGAGGAACTAGGCGATGGCATCGGTCAACAAGGTAATTCTCGTCGGCAACCTCGGCGCCGACCCGGAGACGCGCTACATGCCCAACGGCGACGCGGTCTGCAACATCCGCGTGGCGACCACGGAATCGTGGAAGGACAAGCAGTCTGGCGAGAAGAAGGAGATCACCGAGTGGCACCGCGTGGTGTTCTACCGCAAGCTGGCCGAGATCGCCGGCCAGTATCTGAAGAAAGGCTCGCAGGTCTACCTCGAGGGCCGCATCCGCACCCGCAAGTGGACCGACAAGGAAGGCCAGGAGCGTTACACCACCGAAATCGAGGCCAACGAGATGCAGATGCTCGGCCGTCGCGAGGGCATGGGCGATAGCGGCCCGCGCGAAGGCAGTGGCGGAGGCAGCCGGGCGGCGCCCACGAAGCCTGCCGCGGCATCGTCCGGCGGCGGCTTCAACGATTTCGACGATGACATCCCGTTCTAGCAGGATTCGCCGTCGTATTGGTGAGTACTCGCGGCGGGACCTGCTGATCGTCGTCCTGCCGCTGCTGGCGATACTCATCGCCGGCTTCTGGGGCGCATCCCGATTCATCCAGCCGGCGCCACCCGGCAAGCTTGTTCTGAGCAGTGGCGGTGAAGGCGGCGCCTATCAGCGCTTTGCCGCCGCCTATGCCGATTTCCTGGGTCGTTACGGCGTCCGCCTGGAGGAAAAGCCTTCGGCCGGATCGATCGAAAACCTGGCGCGCCTGCGCGACGATTCGTTCGAGGTCGACGCCGCCTTCTTCCAGGGTGGCACGGGCGAGGCGCGGGAAGACGAAGAATTGCGCTCGCTCGGCGCGTTTTTCTACGAGCCGCTTTGGGTGTTCTACCGGTCGGCGCTGGCGCCGGCATCGGGCAAGCTCGACCAGGTGCTGCAACTCAAGGGCAAGCGTATCGCCATCGGCGGCGAAGGCAGCGGCACCCGCCACTTGGCCCTGGAGATCCTGCGCGCCAACGGCATCGAACCCGGCAATACCACGCTCGTCGACAAGGGCGGCCTCGGCCTGGTCGAGATGTTCGACAAGGGCGACATCGATGCCGCCTTCGTCGTCGGCCCGACGCAATCGGCCACCGTCTGGTCGCTGCTCTACACCGAGGGTGTCCGGCTGATGAGCCTGGCCCAGGCGGACGCCTACACCCGGCAGTTGCCCTACCTGGCGAAGATCGTGTTGCCGCGAGGCGCGGTGGACCTCGGCCGCGACCTGCCAAGCGCCGACGTGACGCTGGTGGCTTCGGTGGCGACCCTGCTGGTGCGCGAGGATACCCATCCGGCCTTGGTCGATCTCCTGATGCAGGCGGCCGGCGAGGCCCACGGCGGGGCGGGCGTGTTCCAGAAGCCCGGCGAGTTCCCGCGCGCCACCGCCGACGCGTTCGCGCTGTCGAAGGAAGCCGAGCGCTATTACAAGTCCGGCAAGCCTTTCCTGCAGCGTTACCTGCCTTTCTGGGCCGCCACCCTGATCGATCGCCTGGTGGTGATGGCGATCCCGGTGTTCGCGCTGCTGGTGCCGATCGTCAAGTTCGCGCCGGCGCTCTACGGCTGGCGCGTGCGCTCGCGCATCTACCGGCGCTATGGTGAACTCAAGTTCCTCGAAGCCGAAGTGGAGGACAACCCGACACCCGAGCAGCGCCAGGCCTGGCTGGCGCGCCTCGATGCCATCGAACGGGACGTGAATCACATTCCGACACCGCTGGCGTTTTCCGACATGCTCTACACGCTGCGCGCGCACATCGGTCTGGTGCGCGCGGCAATCGTGAATCGTCCGACTACAGGCGCTTGATCTTGTCCACCAGCGCCGTCGTCGAGCGCTGGTGTATGAACGGGATGGAGTGGACCGCGCCGCCCCAGGCCAGTGTCTCGGGCGCGCCGACAATCTTGTCCACCGGCCAGTCGCCACCCTTGACCAGGATGTCCGGGCGGCTCGTCAGCACGCGCTCCATCGGCGTGTCCTCGTCGAACCAGGTCACCAGGGAAACCGATTCGAGCGCGGCGAGGACGGCCAAGCGGTCGTCGAGCGTGTTGATCGGGCGATCCGCGCCCTTGCCGAGCCGCCGCACCGAGGCGTCGCTGTTGACCGCCACCAGCAGGCTGGCGCCCAGTGCCCGTGCCTGGGCCAGATAGGTCACGTGGCCGCGATGCAGGACGTCGAAACAGCCGTTGGTGAACACCAGTGGCCTGGGCAAGCCGGCCAGACGGACCGGCAGATCGGCCGGCGGGCAGATCTTGGCTTCGAAATCCGGCGTGGTCACTTCGCCGGCGGCGTCTTGCTTTCGGACGAGGTCAGATCAAGGCGACGCGCCTCGTCATCGCCAATGATCTCGAACAGGCGCACCACTTTCTGCACGCCGCCGGTGGTGCGGGCAATGTCGACGGCGTCATCCGCCTCGCGCTGTGTCACCAGGCCGAGCAGGAACACCGAGCCCCACTCGGTGACCACCTTGATCTTGTTGGCGGCGAACTTGTTGTATTCGACAAAGCGGGCCTTGACCTTGGAGGTGGTGTAGGTGTCGGTGCTGCGACCGGATAGCGAGCTGGCGGGGCCGACCAGCACTTCGTTGCTGACCGACTTGACGTTGGGCACGGTCGCCATGATCCTGCCGAGCTCGGCCTTGGCTTCGGCGGTGGGAACCTCGCCGGTCAGCAGCAGCATGCGGTTGTAGGAAGTGACGTTGACATGGGTTTCGGTGCCGAACTTCTCGCTGACCCGGTTCGATGCGCGCATCTCGATCGCCTCGTCGGCAAGGTAGGTTTCGGTGATGCGGCGATCGGCCACCATCAGGGCGCCGGCGCCGACGCCGACCACGGCGGCGGGGAAACAGCCGGCGAGCAGCGTCGCGGCGATGGCGGGCAGGATCAGTGAGTGTGCTTTCATGTCGTTTCTCCGGGAAGCAGTATGTCGATGCCGTCGCACAGGCAGTGCAGGACGAGAAGATGAACTTCCTGGATGCGCGCCGTGCGGTCGGCGGGCACGCCAAGGTGAATATCGCCCGGCTCCAGCGCGGCGGCCATCTTGCCGCCACCCTTGCCGGTCAGGGCCACCACGCGCACGCCCCTCGCTCGCGCGACGGCCATGGCGGCCAGGACGTTGGGCGAATTGCCGGAGGTGGAAATCGCCAGCAGCACGTCGCCGGCGCGGCCCAGCGCCGCTACCTGCTTGGCGAACACCTGGTCGTAGTGGTAATCGTTGGCGATC
>Ga0268298_10006954_pt1 | contig 10128 bp, 10 predicted proteins | sample WWTPWeurt_MetaG_FD_194462 | JGI IMG/M metagenome (GOLD analysis project Ga0268298, IMG submission 194462) | Activated sludge microbial communities from WWTP in Nijmegen, Gelderland, Netherland - WWTP Weurt | ecosystem: Engineered > WWTP > Aerobic digester > Activated sludge | place... | reverse complement strand
AAAAGGTTCGAATTTTGTCCAGAACATACCGCCAGAAAACGAAATCGGGTTCGGATGCAAAAATATGGTCGGCGCGAAGCGCCGTCTGTTCTGCATTCCCCCCACAAAATCCTGATTCAGCAAGGATTCGCCACGCTCCGCGTGGCTCCTCGTTTGCCAATACAATTTTATGAATAATCACACCAGAAAGTTTTTTATCTATACTCGCAAATCTACCGATACCGAAGATCGGCAAGTTAGAAGCATTTTAGACCAACTGGCCGAATTAAAAGAATTGGCGACTAAAGAGCAGATTGATGTTGTTGATATTTTCGTGGAAAAACAAACTGCTAAAGTTCCGGGTCGGCCAGTATTCAATGAAATGCTTCTCCGTATCGAGCAAAACGAAGCAAATGGAATTTTAGCGTGGCACCCCGATAGATTAGCGAGAAATTCTGTTGATGGTGGAAAAATAATATATTTGCTCGATACAGGAAAGATTGCCGAGCTAAAATTTCCAACTTTCTGGTGTGATACGACATCGCAAGGAAAATTCATGTTGAGCATCGCTTTTTCGCAATCCAAGTATTATGTAGATAACCTTAGTGAGAATATCAAGCGTGGGCACAGAAACAAAGTGAAAGACGGTATATGGCCTCAAATGTCGCCTCTGGGCTATGTAAATGTAAAAGGTGCGGGAATAGTACCCGATGAGAATATCGCACCTTTAATCAAGAAAACATTTGAAGCCTATGCAACTGGGTCTTTCACTTTGCGACAACTCCATGACAAATTTAACGGACTTGGATTGAAGCGAAAAAGCGGAAAGGAACTTGCGGTGTCGAACTATCAGCAAATCCTCAAAAATCCTATCTATACAGGACTAATGAGATATAACGGAGAGATTTTTGAGGGGAAACACGAACCGATTATCACAAAGAAACTTTTTGATTCCGTTCAAGAAGTGATGATGAGAAAATCTAAACCGCATAGCAAAGGATTGAAACCATTTTTGTACAGAGGATTTTTCCGTTGTGGAGAATGTGGTTGCTTTATAACTACCGAACAACAAAAAGGTCATAATTATTTGCGATGTACCAAACGGAAAAATCCTTGTGAACAAAAGTATGTTCGTGAGGAAACCATCACTTCTCAAATCCGAACGGAATTACAAAAAGTTTCTTTGCCACTCGATTGGGCAAATTGGATGATTGCCGAAAATGAGAAAGATCGGCAATCAGAAGTCCAATCGAGTGAGATTTTTTCTCAAAAAACAAAAGATGAAATTTCTCTTTTGGACTCAAAAATAGAGAAGCTGATGAATGCTTATCTTGAAAGTGCTTTGTCGCTGGAGGAATATAGGGACGCGAAAAGTGCTTTGGTCAATCAAAAACAGCTTCTCAAAGAGAAATTATCATCTTTCGAGAAAAAATCTCATAATCGGTTCGAACTTGCTGATAGATTCATAAAATCCAGTATAAACAATGTGGAATTGGCAAACGAGGGAATTCCCGAAAACATTTTTCGGGAATTCAAAAAAGTCGGTTCGAACTTTCAAATTAAGGATCGAACCGTACTTTTTGAGCCACGCGGAGCGTGGCGAATCCTTGCTGAATCAGGATTTTGTGGGGGGAATGCAGAACAGACGGCGCTTCGCGCCGACCATATTTTTGCATCCGAACCCGATTTCGTTTTCTGGCGGAAAGGGTGGGATTTGAACCCACGATGCCCTTTCGGACATACCGCTTTTCGAGAGCGGCGCCTTCAACCACTCGGCCACCTTTCCGTAACTAAAAAACTGTCGCCTCGTGCTTCCGTGGTTTCTTTTGAAACCTGTCGAATACTCGCATCTGCTCGCATCCGACCCACTCGGCCACCTTTCCATATTTTAATTACGTTTTTTGTGCGATTAAACTTTTCTTTTTTCATGATAAACAATCGGCTTATTTTTGCAAATGGGCATGTCTTTTGGGGAGATATGTGGGCATCTGTATTTTTTTAGAAAGTTGAAAAGGTGGGGATATACACATTGTATTTCCCCGCCTTTTTTATCCATGGATTTCACAGAGACGCTGGTATATGCGTCTCATTTCTTCCTCCATGTTTTGAAAAACCCATTGTTTTCCTACGAAAACCGCATTGACAGCGGTTCCGCGTTGGGTTTTGATTAATTCCATTCGAGGCGGTGAAGTCCCTTTCTCGATAATGATTTTTGGCGCAGTTCCTCCATGAGGAACTTTTGCTATGCGCCGGATCGTTTTCTTAAAATTATTCAACAGACCATCTGTCCCAGTATGTTGGTCGAGTTTTGCTTCCATATTTTCTCCCCTTATCTCTTGGTTGATTCTCTTTAAGCTCTCGGATATTCCAAGGGCTTTTTTGAGAGAGGAAATGCAGTTGCATTTCCTCAGAAATAAGGAGGATATGCGATCGGATCGCTTTCAAGGACATCAATCCTTACCCCTGTATCTTGCAGGTATTCCGTCTTTACGATGACGGCACCGTCTTTCCCTTGACTACCCGATGTCCGGTAGTCTCAATTGGGAACACTGTCACCCTTACCTAAGAGGAACGACGCGATACTCGGTGAACAAGAAGGTCGCTTGCGCGATCTCCTCAACCGAGTACTCGTGACGATCGGTGAGGCGGGGCAAGCCGCGTACACCCATCACCACGATCGCATCGCCAACCCCAACCGCTACGCGCGGGGGCGAAACGGGAATCGGCACATCGATCCCGAAACGCGTGCGCATGGCATCGATGGTTGCCTGGTGGCTCGGATTGAGACAGGATTCAACACCCTGCTTAACAAGAGTCTTGGCAGCATCGACGCTAAGCGGACGACGCTCAATGGTGCATGCATCATTGAACATCGAGTCGGCAAGAGCGAAGCCGAAGAAGGTAGTGCCCATTTCGGATTCTCCCGTTCTCATTCTGAAAACAGCGATACATTTCACCATGATCCGATCATGGCTTATAGCGCATGCCCGTGAGGGGTGCTGTTCAAAAAGAGAATGCCTATTTGAAAACCGAACCATGCGCCGGCTTTCTTGCGCATCCGAATATCTGCATATCCGGAAAAATATGTTTTTAAAAAAAACAAAAAGCGTCCTCTCCCGAGAAACGCTTTTTGCAAGGTTGTTGTTGGCGATTAAACACGACTAAAACCGCCAGAGAAAAGCCTTGCAAGAAACCTTCCTGGGTTTGTCGTGTTTACCTGATTTTTTAAGGAACAATCCTTTTCCTATGCACAAACAAAAAACTTTCCTTCACGGAAAGCTTTTTGCAAGACTTCTATTTGAATGATCAAATGCGACAAAGACCATTCAGGAGAAGCCCTACAAAAAACCTTCCTTTCCTTGAGTCGCATTTACCTTTTTTTCGTGATTTTGGTCGGCAGACAAAATTTAAGAGTAATTCTCACAAAAGCACCAAGTGCATTTTCAATATTTCTTACTGCCGGGAGTAGAGTGTATCACCTACAATAAAAACTGTCAATACATATAAACATAAAAATCGAATCAACAACAAAAATATACTTATTTTAAGCAAAATTGTTAGACTAAAAATAGTTTATACTTTTTTATAAAATTATGTTCATCGATCCTGTTTCGTATTTTTTGTGAACAATTTTACGGCGCTTTCTTCCGAAAAAGCGAGACCGAAGAGAATGCACAAAAGTGGAAGTGTATGTACCGAGTAGAGTGGGGTATCGAAAAGGGCGTGAACGCTGAACAGCAAAATTGCATAGACTCCGGCGATAAAAACAGGGTCAGTCTTTGATCGGTGGAGAAAGGTTACTGCTAAACCTGTTAGCCACGCTATCCAAAACAGCACACTAAATATACCTGTTTCCGCTGCGATATCAAGGTATGTGTTGTGGGCATAAATTGGTTCGCGATACTCGGCGCTCGGTTTCACTTCCAAAGGAAAATTTCCCAATCCCACGCCACTTGCCGGATGCTCAGAAAATACGCGTATACCCTCCTGCCACATGGCGAATCGTCCTTCGTTTGATCCTTCATGCATATCAAATGAAGATTTAAGGCGGTTTAGCAGAGGTTCTCCAAATGTTTTTATGCCGACAAAAACGATACTTACTGTAATAAGTAGTGCAAAGAGTGTTTTTTTGGATGCAAGTGCAAGCGGATTTTTGAGAAAAAAATGCAAGAGAAAAACGAATAGTCCGACTGAAAGTGCTATATAGGCTCCGCGAGAGAACGTAAAAATGAGTGCGAAAAATATTAGTATAGAAGCGAGTAAAAACAATTTTCGTTTTGTTTTGAGGAAAAGTATAACAGCGATCGGCAAGGTCAGTTCCCAGAAAAAAGCGGCGATGTGCGGGTCCGGAAAGAAGGCGACGGCGCGCATGAGCGTTTCACCGGAGATGTTTACGAGCCAGCTGGGAAAGTTATTGACGGCTTCTGAAAATGAAACTCCTAAGAAAAACGGCGCAATGTATTCGCGCCAGAAGTTTAGTACGGTATTTAACCCGAAAAGGAACTGTGCGAAAAATTGTGCGAGGGCAACACATGCGGAGACAGCGCCTGAAAGTGCTGCAAAAGAAAAAATCGTCTGTGCGCTTATGCGGTTTTTCCGTGCAAGCGAAGAGGACACGAAGAATAACGGGAAGATCGAGAGAAGAAAAATAAACTTTCTTATCGCCCATGCGCCATTATCAGCCCAAAAAAGTGAGAACCCCGCAAGAATGAAAAATGTTGTTCCAAACCAGAAGGATAGTTGATTCGGGAAAAGAAGCGTTTTTTTTGCGAGGGAATTTGCACACCAAAGAACGATGATAATGATTCCTATAATTCTTCCGATTGCTAAATCAACATCTTCCGCCGGATTGAGCGCAAATTGGAAGGGAAGAAATATGATATAGGCTGACAGTATCCAGTTCCACATACAAATATTGTAGGGGAAAAGAGTGTGTTTTCAAAAAGCATGGATAATGTTTGTTCTCAAACAGGGGTTTTTCGTGCTGTTTTTTATCATTTCGAAATCCCCATCCGTATCTCAGTAAAAGTAAAATATTGCAATTCAGAATAGAATTTAAGGTTCTGTAATTGTTCAAACTCTGAAATATCATTACCGTCCTGAAAAGTAAAAACCGCCTCGTGAAAAAATTTCACAGACGGTTTTTCAGTTTTCCAATAAGTAAACCTGTGCGGAATTTCCGCGTTCGGGAGACTCTCCCACACTGCCAGATCAGCAGCGACCCGCTTGACGTTTCCGGGCGTCGTTTTGATTCCCTCCGGGTTATTCGGAAATAACCTCGAAATCGTTGGGGATGCTCACTTTGCGCGAGCAATTTGCGCATAGGAGTGCCCCACGTTCCGAGGCTTCCCAATAGTCATCGGGTTTTTTACCGATGACAATCTTCCCTTCGGAAATTTTTGCTCCTTTGTGAAAGGCGACAACGGACTCGATATAATCGAACTCGGTGCCTTCACAAAAAGGGCAAACAATCTCTTCCATTTGTTCTCCTGCCAACAGACGTATTTCCCGAACTTCAGAGGAGAAATTCCGCTCCTTATATCGGGTATTGATCCGTTGGCTTTTTTTCTGTTCTTTTCTTAAGTTAGGTAAGGGTATGCTCTACTTCAGATATGCCCACCGTTTTAGCGGGTATGTTGTTGGTATCGGGAATTTTTTTGTTGGCACAAAAAGTGCCATTCCACTTCCCTGCGGCCAGCCGTGATCGGAGTGGATTTTTTTTGCCTGTCCAGTGGCAACTAAATCCATTATTCTGTCCACGTCCCCCCACTGGAATCCTTGCCAGTGGGTTCCAACAAGGATTTCTGCCCTGTCTCCCACTTCAGGGTTCGGTAAATATTTTTTTAAAATTCCAAATCTGTCTTCTTTAGGCCAAAACTGGCCTCTCACGGTTTGCATCCAGCCCTCCTCGCCGAATACGATTGGGAAGTCCTTTTCAGAAATTGGATCAACTTTTTTTTCTTCTCTTTCATCAACTTCAATAAACAGGTCTTCTTTCATGATCTTCTCCTCGCAACACGGTTCACCTCGGCATTCTTGCCTCAGTTCGTCCCGGTCGCTCGAAGGAATCGGCGAAACTGCTTTCGCACAAAACTCTTTCGAACGATCGGGATACTCCGGTTTGAAGAGAGTAGGAAATATCCTTATGGAATTTCAATGAACTTTTTGCTTTTCTCTCAAAACCTCCGATAGTTCGGAGATTCAGTTGAGAAAGAGAAGAAATCGTTGACCTCCTCTCTTCCCGTGCCCGCTATCTATATTTCCTATAGAATACGGACATTCCCCACTTGTACTTAAAAAATAAAGCATGAGTGGGGCAAAAGCTGATCAGAAAGACAAACATCCCTGTTAATAGCCCGGGTTGGAGATAACTCTCCCACAAAACCCAGAACTCTCTCCCTAGCATGTTCGAACTGTAGGTCTGCACCTCCAGCCCGATAGGGACCCAAAACCCAAGGTGATATCCCACCATAAATCCCACGACCCCCATAAGGAGTGAGGCGGGAACCACCCTCCATAAAATCCACTTTCGTTGGTACTCTGGTCTCCATCGCCAAAGTCCCCATGCAGTTTCATTTTTATCTGCCGTTGCCTTCCATAGCCATTCGGCATATACGAAAAAGGAAACCAGCAATACAGCTGGAACTAGAAAGCAAGAAAAAAATACAAATACATGAAGGAATTCAGGCAGTGTTATCATCATCTTCTTCTCCCCGCAACACGGTTCACCTCAGCATTCTTGCCTCAGTTCATCCCGATTGCTCGAACCTATCGTGAACAAATTCAAAACAGATTCGAACGATCGGGTGAGTTGCAAGGGAATATCGTATCGTTTGTTTTTCAAAGAACATTCCTTATCCAGTTGAAAGCGGCTGCGAGACGCCTATCTTTGGTGAGCGTCCCGCAAACCGCTTTGTACATGTACCTTCCTTCTCGTTACTGCTGTTTCCCGAAAAGAGAAATGCGACCGAGTAGCCGGAAAAGCGGAAGGGAACGATAACAAAATGTATATATTTTCCCTCGATTTCTCTTCACACTCGTTCGCAATTCTCTTTTCAGGGTGTTTTCAAATGTGCGTTCGAAACAGTCATCCGTATTCAATTTTTCTATCGTAATGCCACATTGTAGCACGAATTATAGTTAATGTCAATATAAATAAACAGATCGAAGTCAAATATGCATAAAAAATGCTTATTATAAGGGAATAATGTATGTATAAACATGTTATATATAGAAAATGACAACTAGGAAAACACCCCTTTGAACTGTTTATTTGCTTTCCATTATTTTGATACATGTGTTTAAAAGTATTGACAGAAACTGTTTTTTGGTATACAATTCATGGTCTTGTGCGAAATGTGTTTTTTCACATTTTTGTGCGAGGCGCAACTTTCGTAGGATGCGAAAGAGCGCAGGGGTGGCAAAAACAGCTCATATCATGAGTCTGTTCTGCCACAAAAAACAAGTTTTGCAGGAAGCGAACTTGTTTCATGAACTTCGCTCCCTGATCGGCAAAGCCGAAAAAGCGGGAACAGGAGACCGAGATGGGCGGAAGCGGAAGGTAAAAGTAGAAAAGAATTTTGGGTGGAGTGTTTCTTTTTAAACCATTCCCCCAAAATGTAAAGCCCCGATAGAAATCGGGGAAATCCAACCAGCCGTCCGGTTTTCAGGAATTGAAATCCGGGCGTTTTTCTTTTTACTGATCACTGACGTTCTTTTCGAAGTGATCGCGCTCCTTTTTTTGCAAGTTTAAAAATTGATCGAAGCGTTTCCGCGATTGTTTTATTATAGATAACAATCCCAACTCCTTCTTTAAACGAAGCGATGCGGATACGGTCATCATAAATCGCAATATCGGCAGGAAACGGAAACTCTTTTTCCTGGACACATTCGTTACTTTCACTTGGTTCCCAATTCGGGTCATTTACGGAATACAGCTCTTCCATATCTATTTTTGCAGACATTCGTTTATTAAGTAACGCGCTTAATTCCTCTTTGGTGAGATAGGAGGAGAGCTCGTCTTTTGAGTAGACAAGGTGCATTTTTACGCCTTTTTTATAGGAAAAACTTGCTCTCGCCATTTTCATGATACCTTCTTTGCCGAGGTAGTATTTAACGATCGGTCTGTCTATTTTGGTGGCGTTTATCGTTTCTAATTGGCGCACAAGGCTTCCGAGACGTTCCTTTTTTCGGTCAAGTTCCGCTTTTTGCTGGTCTATGATCGCAGTGATTTGCGAGGGATCTTCGGGGAGGAACATCTGTTTCTTATCCTGATTTTCAGCGCTTGCCAGCCCTTTTTTCATGAGGTTTTCCAATATGAAATAGGTGGTGGCGCGATTGACACCCGATTTTTTGGAGATGTCTTGGGCAGTAGATTTGCCGAGTTCGAGAAGGGCGATATATATTTTCGCTTCTTTTTCATTGAGTCCGATTTCCTGCAGTTCTTTGTGGAGGTTCATAGAATTGTTTGTAAAAAATGACACAGAACATGCACTTATTATAGCCTAAAATATCGATTTTATCAAGTATGTGTTGATGGGGAATAACTTAATATTGGCTTGTCGTGAGAGGAGTCTTTTATGGTTGAATCTCGAGTGAGAATGGTTCCCAAGAGTCTGTAGTTGCGGAAGTTCTTGTTCACGATCATCTCTATCTTTATTTAGGAGATATTGTTGAGAGGGTACTTGATTAACGTCGTTTGAATTGTTTTGTTTTGGAAGTTCAAATGATTCCATAGAAGTATGCGTTTCTTCAACTATACCATTTTGCTTTCGGCTTTGGAAAACGGGTGCTACTCTTTCTTATTTTTTCGTAAGCCAGTGAAGTAGTTTGAGCGTGTTTGCTTTACCCGTACCGAAATGTTTTTGAATATAATACCTCTGCGACTGGTAGTAGTGTTTTTTTTGTTTCCGAATATTTTTACCGAAACTTCCGCCACCGATATGTGTGAAGCGTATTTTCGGATCGAAGGCAATGAGCTTGGATTTTTGTCGCATTCTTCGGCAGAGATCAACGTCTTCAAAATAGAGAAAGAAGTTTTCGTCGAATCCGTCTATGGCGAAAAAATCTTCCGTTCTCGCAAACAATGCGCCACCGCTCACCCAAGCAACGTCGGTGCGCAGTGTCTCGGATTCCCAGAAGGGTTTGCTTTTCGGTGTAAGTATATTGTTACGGATAATGTCGTATACGGTTACTTCCGATCCGCAGTTCCACGGTTGCGGTACATTTTTTGTTGAGAGAAGTCTGCTGCCGATGATGGCTATTTCCGGATGTTTTTCCATGTAACACACCGTATTTTGTATATCGCCTGAATGCCATCGGGTATCGGGATTGAGGAAGAGTAGGTACGGCGCCGAAGCGACGCGAGCTCCCTGATTTGCTGCCGATCCAAATCCGATGTTGCGCTCATTTTGTATGGTCGCGCTGTTTTTTTCTGGGCATTCAAAGTTATTCGGACTGTTGTTTACGACGATATATTCGATGTATGAGTTCGGAATATGTTTGAGTGAAGCGATACATTGATTGAGCAAATGTTCGCTTTTGTAATTAACGATGATGACGGAAAGATTTGGTTGATTGAACATCTTGATAGGCTTTATGGACGATTTGTGCCACTTGGTCATCCGGGTGTTTTTTTCTGTCGAGAGCGTTTTTGCATTTTCGCGCTACGAGTCTGCAGTATATGCGAAACCGCATGAAACCCCGCGCGTTTTTTTGAAAAAACAGTATGCCGGAAACAACGAGCCAATACAGTTTCGAAAGGGGATCCGAGGAACTTTTTTCCAAATGATAGGCGCGCGCCTCCGGATAGACCATGACGGGGAAGCCGGCACGTCGAGCCCGTAGAGAAAAGTCGGCATCTTCATAATAGAGAAAAAACATTTCATCGAAAAGACCTATTTTTTTGAATACTTCTTTAGGTATAAACATGGAACAGCCGGTAATGTATTCCGTTGGGTAGGGTTGTTTCATATTTTTGACTGTATTCTGATCATGTGTTGTGCGCATGCGATTCCAGTCAATGCGTCCGCTCTGAAACCAGATTTTTTTCTTGTCTCCAAGTGTTCCGGCGTATATTAGTGGAGAGAGTATAGCGGGTTTTCCCATGCGTTGCGCTTCGTCTCTCAAGAGAGCGATTGTTTCGCGTTC
>Ga0268298_10006953_pt1 | contig 10129 bp, 9 predicted proteins | sample WWTPWeurt_MetaG_FD_194462 | JGI IMG/M metagenome (GOLD analysis project Ga0268298, IMG submission 194462) | Activated sludge microbial communities from WWTP in Nijmegen, Gelderland, Netherland - WWTP Weurt | ecosystem: Engineered > WWTP > Aerobic digester > Activated sludge | place: Netherlands... | reverse complement strand
CCTCCGGAAGTACGCATAATCGACCGGACGGAAAAACCGATACCTAGCCCCTATACGCCCCAACTCCTGCCGCCCTGCCCCGAAGCCTGAGCTTGAAGTTCATCGGCATCGCCGTGCGCAGGGCGACGAAGCCGGCGTGCATTTCGGCGCTGATGCAGCGCGCGGGCGCGCGCCTTGCCATCGGCCGGCCACATCTCCGGGTGGCGCTCGGCGAGGTATTCGGCGATAGCGATGTTCTCCCAGACCTGGAAGCCGCCGCCGCGGGCCGGCAGGCCGAATCTGGCCCATTTTCACGGTCGACCGCAGCAGGCCGCCCGCAGTGAACGCGGGAAGGCGGGCGCGCAGCCTGTACCCCACCCTACGCAATCTAACGTATTCCGCCGCAAACGGCCGCTCCGTAATCTGGCGCTGCGCTGCAACAACGCAGTCCGATCCGGATTTTCCCCACATCCAAGGAGCAACCATGAGCAATCGTCGCAACTTCATCAAGGCCACCGTCCTCGCCGCCGCCCTGTCGTCCATCGGCATGGCCGCGCAGGCGGCCGACACCATCAAGGTCGGCATCCTGCACTCGCTGTCCGGAACTATGGCCATTTCGGAAACCGCGCTCAAGGAAACGGCGCTGATGACCATCGAGGAAATCAACAAGAACGGCGGCGTGATGGGCAAGAAACTGGAGCCGGTCGTTGTCGACCCCGCTTCCAACTGGCCGCTGTTCGCCGAAAAGGCCCGCCAGTTGCTGGCCAAGGACAAGGTCGCCGTCGTCTTCGGCTGCTGGACTTCGGTGTCTCGCAAGTCCGTGCTGCCCGTCTTCAAGGAACTGAACGGCCTGCTTTTCTACCCGGTTCAGTATGAAGGCGAGGAACTCGAACGCAACGTCTTCTACACCGGCGCCGCCCCCAACCAGCAAGCCATTCCGGCCGTCGAATACCTGATGTCCAAGGATGGCGGCGAGGCCAAGCGCTTCGTGCTGCTCGGCACCGACTACGTCTATCCGCGCACCACCAACAAGATCCTGCGCGCCTTCCTGAAGTCCAAGGGCGTCGCCGACGCCGACATCATGGAAGAGTACACCCCGTTCGGCCACAGCGATTACCAGACCATCATCGCCAAGATCAAGAAGTTCGCCTCCGAAGGCAAGAAAACCGCCGTCGTGTCGACCATCAACGGCGACTCCAACGTGCCCTTCTACAAGGAACTGGGCAATGCCGGCCTGAAGGCCACCGATGTGCCGGTCGTCGCCTTCTCGGTGGGCGAAGAAGAACTCCGCGGCGTCGATACCAAGCCGCTGGTCGGCCACCTGGCCGCCTGGAACTACTTCATGTCGCTCAAGAACCCGCAGAACGAGAAGTTCGTGAAGATGTACAAGGACTGGGCGAAGCGCCAGAAGTTGCCGAACGCCGACACCGTGGTCACCAACGACCCGATGGAAGCCACCTACGTCGGCATCCACATGTGGAAGCAGGCGGTCGAGAAGGCCAAGTCCACCGACGTCGACAAGGTCATCCCGGCCGTCGCCGGCCAGTCGTTCGCCGCCCCGTCCGGCTACACCCTCAAGATGGACGAAACCAACCACCACCTGTGGAAACCGGTGATGATCGGCGAAATCAAGGCCGACGGCCAGTTCAACGTGGTCTGGAAGACCAAGGGCCCGATCCGCGCCCAGCCGTGGAGCCCGTTCATCGCCGGCAACGAGAACAAGAAGGACGGTCCGGAAGGCAAGTAATCCGGGCTAACTGTCAGTCGCGAACAACGGGGGCTTCGGCCCCCGTTTTTTTGGCCCGACGCGGCAGTGTTTTGAAAATCGCCCTTTTTTGACGGTCGACCGCAACCGTCACGCACTACGTTACGGAATCCGCCGCATCGCCTCGCGGGCGCTGAGCGGCGATAGCCGCCCGCCCATCGCCGCGACAAAATCGCGCACGGCTTGCGGGTTCCAGCGCGCGTAGTCACGCAAGGCCCAGCCGATGGCCTTGCGGATGAAGAAATCGCTCTCCGGCGCCAGCGTTTCCGCGTAGCCGAAGAGCCGTTCGGTGTCGGTCTCCAGCCGCCAGCCAAGCTGATGGATCACGGCGATGCGCCGTACCCACAGGCAATCGTGGCGAAGCGCGGCATCCATCGTCAGCTGCGCATCGGGGTCGCTGCAGCGCCCGGCGCGAACCACGTCGCCGACGATCCCGGCCAGCCCATCGACGGTTTCCCACCACGGTTCGCGCTGCGCCAGCGCCAGCAGCGGCGCGACCGCGCTCAGGTCGAGCCGCCCGACATGGCAGGCCAGCAGGTCGATGGCGGCGTAGCGGTATTCGCGTTCAGGCTGGCGCCACAGTTGGTCTGCTGCGGTCAACAGCCGTTTCTGGTCGAAATCCACCTTGAGCAGCGGCTTGAGCGCCGCGCGCCGGGCCGGCGTCGGAATGCCGAGAAAGGGAAACTGGTTCCGCAGATAGGCGCGCATGTCCGCCGCCCGCGCCGGATCGGCGAGCGCGGCGAGCGTGTGCTGGATTTGCGCGGCAAGTTGTTCCGGCATGGTGGCGACCTGTGGCACGGCAACCGTCAGTATGGCAGCGAACGTCTTCGTTCAGCGCCGGGTCAGCAGCAAGCCGCTCTCCAAATGGTGCGTGTAGGGGAACTGGTCGAACACCGCCGCCGCGCTCACCCGATGCGTGGCCTGCAAGGCAGCGACGTTTTCCTGCAAAGTCTGCGGGTTGCAGGAGATGTACAGGATATTGTCGAAGCCGGTGGCGAATTCGAGCGTCGTGGCATCCAGCCCGCTGCGTGGCGGGTCGACGAACAGCGTCGAGAAGCGGTAGCCGGCGAGGTCGATCTCCTTCATCCGCTTGAGCACCGTCCGGCCCGCCAGCGCGTCGGCGATCTCCGCGCTGGACGCGCGCACCAGCGCCAGATTGCCGACCTCGTTGGCGACCATATTGTATTGTGCGGCATGCACCGACGACTTGCTGACCTCCGTGGCCAGCGCCCTGCCGAACAGCGGCGCCAGCGCCATCGTGAAATTGCCGTTGCCGCAATAAAGCTCCAGCAGATCGCCGCCGAGGCTGGCGGCCTGAGCGCAGGCCCAGCCCAGCATTTGCCGGTTAACGCCGCCATTGGGCTGGGTAAAGCTGCCCTCGACCTGCTGGTAGCGCAGGTGGCGCCCGTTCAGCTCGAATTCCTCCAGCAGCCAGTCGCGATCCAGCACGACCTTCTGGCCACGGCTACGGCCAATGATCTGGACGCCGAGATCGGCCGCCAAGTCGCGCGCCGCCAGTTCCCAACCGATGCCGAGCGGGCGGTGATAGATCAGCGTGACCATCAACTCGCCGCTCAGCGTCGCCAGAAAATCCGCCTGAAACAACCCGCCGCGCAAGGTCTGGCTGGCGCGCAGCCGCGCCATCAGACGCGGCATCAGCCCGCAGATCGACTCGGCAGCCATTGGAAAATCGTCGACCATCACCGGCTGCTTCGGGTTCTCCGGATCGAACATCGCATAGTGCAGCTCGTCGTCCTGGTGCCAGACGCGAAACTCGGCGCGCAAGCGGTAGTGCTCGGGGGCGGAGGGAAAAACCTCGGGCTCGGGGATGGCGAACGGCGCGAAAGCGAGCCGGAACTGCGCAAGCTTTTCGGCGAGCAGGGCCTGGTAATTGTCGGGATCGGTGCTGGGCAATGGCATGGGCTGAAGGGCGGCAGGTCGGTTTCTGGAACGGCAGGCAAGAAACCACAATCAGGAAAAACCATCCCCGGAACCCGGGGACAAAGCGACGGCGGAATATACGCCGGTCTGCCGATTTGCGGGTGAGTTTGGCGGCAAATTCCGGTTCAAAGGGTTTGGAAATGGAAATCCGTATTATTGGGGGTAAATGGGTGCGCTATTGGTTTGATGATCCGTTCCGAAACGCTCCAACGTACGCAAGAGGTCCTGAATCTCATCGCCAGAACCGAGGAATTCAAAGGCGCATGGCGGGCTTTCGGCACGCAGGCGTCCGATCGGCTGTCAGCCCTGCGGCGCGTCACCGGCATCGAAAGTATCGGTTCATGGACCCGGATCGAAGGCAGAAAACTGTCTGATCGGGAGGTCGAGCGATTGCTTTCCAGCCTCCAGATCAAGTCGTTCGCGGCCCGCGACGAGCAGGAGGTACTCTTCGTCGGCCGGAACCGGCCACAACCCGCCGGTCGGGATTGCTATCGAATTTCAATAGCTCGGGCGTCGTGCGCGTCCGGCGAATGGCTGCTATTCGCCGAGCAGATTGACGTCATCTCTTCCTAGACCCGGCCAACTGCGGCCGATAACACCAACATCCAACCAGCCTACATTCAGCAGTTCAGGGTCAATCAACATGTGGAAGCTGTTGACACAGGACAGGGCACGCCAGTAAGTATGAGAGCATAATCTGACGCCAAACTGGGCATACGTTACCCTGATATCACGACCAAACGGATTCAACTGAGCGGAATGCCTTCCACCTTGCTTTCACGTTTCAGGGGACTGTTGAAGTGGGCCGTACGTATTGCGGGCATCGGATTGCTGTTCTATGTCGGCTACTTCTACTACTCGCTGACAACCGGAAAAGAGCGCATGACAGAAATCTGCAGGCAGATGAAGCCCGGCATGCCTGTCGAGCAACTCATCAGCCTGGCCAAAGAACACAGCCTTGGGCCGAGCATGCCGAAACCGGACACAAAACTCACCTATCTGGCAGAACTGCGGAGTTTCGGGCGGCATGCCTGCCGGGTTGAACTTGAAAACGGCGTCGTCAAAAACGCGACTACAATTACGCGGATTAGCCCCGCTCACATTTTCAGTGTCCTCCATTTCCGTAGTCCTCGCTGAATGTCGGCGCCCGTGGAAACTGGCCACGTTTGCGATTGGCGTGGGTTTATTGATTGTTGGTTCGTTCGCCTTGCCCGCCCCTGATTGGGATATTCCGATCTCCATCGTCATGGCGGGATTCACCTACCTGACTACAGGATGGTCGATGCACGTCACGGTCCAGCGAAGCTGGCGTGACTGGCCCTTGATGCTGTTCCTGACGTGGTGGTGCGTTGATGGCCTGCTATGCGCTGTATTGGTGGTTGATTGATCCGCAGGCGCTAGTGCTGATGCGCGATACCAATTGGCCTGCTTCCCTCTCCCTCTACTGGACATGTGGCCTGGTGTGGTTCTGGAACGGAACCCTCCGGGAATTGCTGAGCGCGATCAAGGCTGCATTGCATCGATGACAAGCGCTCCCATCGACCGCAACAACTTTTTTGTCTTCCTTATGCTGGGCGTTCTCCTGGCGGCTATGCCGACATCCGTCGAATCAGAAAGTGGGGTGAAAGGTGATTGAGAAGCCGAGCCGCGTGAAGATTGGTGTAGGACTGCTATGGGTAAGCCTAGTGTCCTTGCCAACCCTTCTGACGATGATCGGCAATCATCGAAATTCGACATTTATTCCCGGCAACCATTGGCTTTGGTGGGCCTTCCTTGTGGTGCTGGTTTGCGGTTACATACTCTCCGTGACCGCTCTGCTCCGCCGCGTTCAATGGGGTTACTGCGTCTGGTTCCAGACCGTAATCTCATTCATGGTCTTGATTGTCTACATTGGCTGGTGGAGACGGGAGATGAACTTTATCCAAGGGCCACACGATCCGGAATTAAGCCCGGCCCCACCAGAGGCCATGTGGTCAGCTTATCTCGTCATTCTGCTTATTACGCTGGCAACTGGACTCCTGCCATTGGCAATAAGGTTTGGGGTCAGATGGGCAAGAGCTAAACATCGGCGGCGTGAGTCGGGCGGTGACGACGAATGACCGCTTCCATTTTCCCCAGTCGGCGGATTTGGGTCGCCCCCAGCCACTCATGTACCGAGCCACACCCAAACGCACGTATCAATGCAAGTGCCCATAGCCGTTGCGCAATGACGCATCGGCCTTGACCTAGCCCCTCGCCACTCGCCCCCAGCGCGGGGCTACGCAATTCACCGTATTCCCGCCTCCCGGTTCGCCCCTTAATCTGTCGCTGCACTGCACAAATTGCGGACAGACCTTTCATGACCAAAACAATATTCGTATTTCTGCTCCTGGCCGGTAGCCTGTCGGCGCGGGCCGCGCTCGACCCGGCGCAGGTCAATCAACTGGCGGCCGAGGATTCCAGCGACAAGGTCGCGGCGATCCAACTGTTGACACAGAGTGCCGACCCGGATGCCGTGCGCGTGCTGAAGGCGATGGCCGACGACAGCCTGTTTCTGGCCGGCGACAAGGCGGTGATCATCGACGGCGACAAGGCCTTCGATGCCGCGAGCGGCGCGGCGATCGCAATGCCGGACAACCCCGAGTCAGTCACGGTCAACAACCGAATCCGGGGTGAATTGGCCAATGCGCTAGCGACGCTGAAGCTCTTCGACCCCGACGCCGGCGTCCGCCTGGCCTCGGCGCAAAAGCTGCAAAGCAGCGTCAGCCCGGCGATGGCGCCGCTGCTGGCGCGTGCGCTGGAAAAGGAGAGCGACGCGAAGATCAAGGCGCTGCTCGTTCTCGCCCATGCCCAGGCCGATCTCGCCAGCAAGGATCCGATTGCGCGCCGCGCTGCCGTCCTGGTGCTGGGCGAGACGACTTCGCCGGCGATCCGCACGCTGCTGCTGCCACTCACCGACAAGGCCAACGAACCCAACAACCGCGTGCGCTACGCGGCGATCAGCGCGGTGAAGGCCATCGATGGACGGCTCTCGGCGACGGAAAACTTCGGCCGCGTCTTTACCGGCCTCTCGCTCGGCAGCATCCTGCTCCTCGCGGCATTGGGCCTCGCCATCACCTACGGCGTGATGGGCGTGATCAACATGGCGCACGGGGAGCTGTTGATGGTGGGGGCCTATTCGGCTTACGGCATGCAATCGATCTTCCGCGCCTGGCTGCCGGAGTACGTCGACTGGTATCTGCCGGCGGCCATTCCCCTCTCCTTCTTCGCCGCGGCTGCGGTAGGCGCCCTCATGGAACGGACGGTGATCCGCTGGCTTTACGGCCGCACCCTGGAGACCCTCCTCGCCACCTGGGGCCTGTCTCTGATCCTGATCCAGGCGGCGCGCGTGCTGTTCGGCGCACAGAACGTCGAGGTTGCCAATCCGAGCTGGATGTCCGGCGGCATCGAACTGCTGCCGAACCTGATCCTGCCTTGGAACCGCATCATCATCATCGGTTTCGCACTGTTCGTTCTCTTCCTCGTCTGGGTGCTGATGAACAGGACGCGGCTCGGCATGTTCGTGCGCGCCGTGACGCAGAACCGCGCCATGGCCGGCTGCGTGGGCGTGCCCACGGCCCGCATCGACACGCTGGCCTTCGCGCTCGGCGCCGGTATCGCCGGGTTGGGCGGCGTTGCCCTGTCGCAGATTTCGAACGTGGGGCCGGACATGGGCCAGGGCTACATCGTCGATTCCTTCATGGTGGTGGTGGTCGGCGGTGTCGGCCAGCTTGCCGGCGCGGTATGGGCCGCGCTGGGCCTCGGCATCTTCTCCAAGCTGCTCGAAGGCTGGGCCGGCGCGGTGATCGCCAAGATCGCGATCCTCGTCTGCATCATCATCTTCATCCAGAAACGGCCGCAGGGAATCTTTGCCCTCAAGGGTCGCTTCGTCGATTGAGCACCGCGCCATGACTACCCGAAACAGCGAACGCACGCCTTTCACGATCCGCTTTTTCTCGGCGATGACGCGCACGCAATGGTTCGCGCTCGGCGCCTTCCTCGCCGCCGCGCTTATCGCCGTGCCCGTGCTCAACCTCGCCGTTCCGGAAGGCAGCGCCTTCCATCTCTCGGCCTACGCCATCACGCTCGTCGGCAAGATCATGTGCTACGCGATGGTGGCGGTGGCGATGGACCTCATCTGGGGCTACGGCGGCATCCTCTCGCTCGGCCATGGCCTCTTCTTCGCGCTTGGCGGCTACGCCTTCGGCATGTACTTGATGCGCCAGATCGGCCGCGACGGGAGTTACCAGAGCGATTTGCCGGACTTCATGGTCTTCCTGGACTGGAAGAGCCTTCCCTGGTACTGGAGCGGCAGCGACAACTTCCTGTGGGTGTCGCTGCTGGTGGTCGCGGTGCCGGCCATCGTCGCTTTCGTGTTCGGCTACTTCGCCTTCCGCTCGCGCATCAAGGGCGTCTATTTCTCGATCATCACCCAGGCGCTGACGTATGCCGCGATGCTGCTCTTCTTCCGCAACGAGACGGGTTTCGGCGGCAATAACGGCTTCACCGACTTCAAGCGCGTGTTCGGGTACAGCGTCACGGCGCCGGAAACGCGGCTGGTACTGTTCGGCCTCACAGCCCTCGCGCTCGCGGGCACACTGGTGCTGGCCCGCTGGCTGATCACCTCGAAGTTCGGCCGCGTGCTCACGGCCATCCGCGATGCCGAAAGCCGCGTGATGTTCATCGGCTACAACCCGCTCTGGTACAAGCTCACCATCTGGGTCATCTCGGCGGTTCTGTGCGGCATCGCCGGCGCGCTCTACGTGCCGCAGGTGGGCATCATCAACCCCTCCGAGATGTCACCCGGCAACTCGATCGAGATCGCCATCTGGGTCGCCGTCGGCGGTCGCGGCACGCTCGTCGGGCCGGTGATCGGCGCCTTCGTGGTCAACCTCGCCAAGAGCTGGTTTACGGTGAGCTTCCCGGAGTACTGGCTGTTCTTTCTCGGCCTGCTGTTCATTGTCGTCACGCTGCTGCTGCCGAAGGGGCTGGTGGGATTGTGGCAGACCCTGCGCGCCCGGAAACCGGAACAAGGAGCAAGGTAATGGGTACCCGCGACATACTCCGCAAGATCATCGGCATCGACCCCGACGAGCCGAACAAGTTCGGCTACGAAAGCAAGCGGCGCGTGCTGGACATCTCGCACAACGTCATCCTCTACCTGGAAGACATCACGGTCAGCTTCGACGGCTTCAAGGCGCTCAACAAGCTGAACCTGACCATCGACGTCGGCGAATTGCGCTGCATCATCGGCCCCAACGGCGCCGGCAAGACGACGATGATGGACGTCATCACCGGCAAGACGCGCCCGGACAAGGGCAGCGCCTTCTTCGGGCAGACCATCGACCTGACGCGGCTCACCGAGCCGGAGATCGCCCACGCCGGTATCGGGCGCAAGTTCCAGAAGCCGACCATTTTCGAGCAGCACACCGCGTTCGAGAACCTGGAACTGGCGATGAAGACCGACAAGCGCGTCCGCCGGAGCCTCATCGCCGCGCTCACCGGCGAGGATCACGATCGCATCGCCGAGACGCTGCGCCTGATCCGCCTCGACCACGAAGCCGACCGCCCGGCCGGCCTGCTCTCGCACGGCCAGAAGCAGTGGCTAGAGATCGGCATGCTGCTGATGCAGGAACCGAAGCTCTTGCTACTGGATGAACCGGTCGCTGGCATGACCGACGACGAGACCATGCGGACGGCGGAGTTGTTCGTTTCGCTGGCGGGGAAGCATTCGCTGGTCGTTGTCGAGCACGACATGGCGTTTGTCGAGAAGCTCGGCGGGCTGGTGACTGTGTTGCATGAAGGGTCGGTTCTCGCCGAGGGGGATTTGGTGACGGTGCAGAACGATCAAAGGGTGATTGAGGTTTATCTTGGAAGATAGGCTTTATTCCGCGCTTGCGGCGCGGGCGTACTTTCTTTTGCTTCGCCAAAAGAAAGTAGCCAAAGAAAAGGCGACCCCTGGGTCGGCGCCCCTACGGGGTTCCTTGCGCTACTCGGCAGGCCGGGCGGCTTGCCAGAACTCGCCTGCGGCTCAGACAAGGCAAGCCGACTTCCCCCGGCCCGCCTGCGTTGCTCAGCGCCTCTCAAGGGGGCCCGAAAAGCGTCTCGGATCAACCCGCGAATGCATAAACAGCCTGTTGCGGTCGACGACCAAAAAAGGCCAAAAACCAAACCACCAGACGCCCCAACCCGGACGCATCTCTCCTCCCCCTGACAAGGGGGAGGCCGGGAGGGGGTTTGCCTTTCCGGGCCCCTTGAGAGGTGCCGAGCAACGCAGGCTTGGGCGGAAAAAGGGCGAGCACTGTCTGAGGGGCTTCAGCCCCGAGTTGCGCAGCCCCCGCCCAAGGCGAGTAGCGCAGGGAACCGGCGCAGCCGGCACCGACCCAGGGTCGCCTTCTTCTTTGCTTGCTTTCTTCTTGGCGACGC
>Ga0268298_10006950_pt1 | contig 10129 bp, 12 predicted proteins | sample WWTPWeurt_MetaG_FD_194462 | JGI IMG/M metagenome (GOLD analysis project Ga0268298, IMG submission 194462) | Activated sludge microbial communities from WWTP in Nijmegen, Gelderland, Netherland - WWTP Weurt | ecosystem: Engineered > WWTP > Aerobic digester > Activated sludge | place... | reverse complement strand
TACCGGGACAGATGTCGCCATGGCGGCTGCGCCAGTGACTTTGATGAGCGGTGACCTGCGCGGTGTGTCGCGCGCAATCAGCCTTTCGCGTAAAACAGTGCGGACGATCAAGCAGAACCTATTCTGGGCTTTCATTTACAACGTGATCCTGATCCCCGCTGCGATGCTCGGCTATTTGAACCCGATGCTTGCCGCTGGTGCAATGGCATTCAGCAGCGTCTTTGTGGTGACGAACAGCCTGCGGTTGAGGAAAGTGAACATTTAGGAAGTCAGTGAGCAGCGATCTGTGACAAGCGAATCCCCAATGACCGGTCACCCTTCACCCGAGATCAAATCCGCTTGCGGCGGAACATTGAAAGACCCATCGGCTTACCCAAGCGCGATGTTCCATGGAGAGAGAGTCTATTTTTGTACGAAGGCCTGTTTGAAAGCGTTTCTGGCTGAGCCCGAAGCGTTCATGGCAGGCGAGATCGAGCATCCTCTTGAGGAGGATGAAATTATTGAAAGTTCAAGTTGAAAGGCAATAAGGAAACTATTAACATGAAAAGGCTGTCTCTTCTCACTCTCACTCTCACGCTGCTGGCGCTGATTGTCGCCGCTTGCGCTCCCCAATAAAGCGGACCTGCCAAGGCGGAACTTCCCGCCGGGAAGGCCTGGGCCGAAGGCAAAGAGATCTACTTTATTCATACCGAGGCGTCTGACCCGGGCGTGGCTGAAAAACTGACCAATATGATGAAATCCCCGGTGGTGCTGGTGCCTTCATTGGCGAATGTGCCGGATGATTTGCTGGCGAACGTGTATGTCTTTACCAACGGCATCGCCGGATCCGGTCCCTTTGGTTTTCAGGCCGATGTCTTCGACAACCCGCCCGGCACGGATGGATATACTCCGTTGCGCCGCCTCAACGTCATCGCCTGGGCCGATGAAAACAAGGCCCGCGAATTGACCAACGCTGCGGATGTGCTGGCGGCAAAAGACGCCGGTGAATTGACCATCGAACAGCCCGGCGTGGTCATTAACATGCCGTTCGTTGTCTGGGATGGCGGACAGAGATAGGACAGTTTCATTCATCGGCCTGCGCATCAGGGCGGGCCGATGAAACTTTTTAGCGTACCGATTTATTTTGAGGTTGCATGAGCAAAAACCAGAACAAACCCATCGACCCGGTCATCGTCATCACGCTTGGAATTTTATTCGTGGCTGTGGCGGCCTTGATGATCGTGTTTCAATCGAATGGTACTTCCATTAATATCTCTGCCGGTGCAGGGACCATGAGCCAGCTGGTTGTCGCTTTCGTGACAGGCATTACCACCGGCGGCCTTAGTTGTCTCGCCGTTCAGGGCGGCCTGCTTGCCAGTTCGCTCGCACACCAGATCGAGCAGGATTATGTGGGGCAGGCCGGGCAGAAGAGATCCAAATCACTGACGGTCCGCACCAACTCCGCTTTGCCCATTGGGCTTTTCCTATTGGCAAAACTGGTGACCTATACCTTGCTGGGTGCGCTCCTCGGTTGGCTGGGCTCCTACCTCACCTTCAGCCCAATGACCCGCGCCATGCTCATGCTGGCCATCGGCTTCTTTATGATCGGCAACGCCTTGCGCATGTTCAATGTTCACCCGATCTTCCGCTACTTTTCCATTGAACCGCCGAAGTTCATCACCCGTTACATCCGCCGTACCGCCAAAGGCACCGAGACCTTCACTCCGCTTTTCCTTGGCGCGCTGACCGTCTTCATTCCCTGCGGCGTGACCCAGGCTATGATGGCCACCGCCCTCGGCTCCGGCAGTATCGCGATGGGCGCGGCACTCATGTTCGCGTTCACGCTTGGCACCAGCCCCGTCTTCTTTATCATCGCCTACCTCACCACTGAACTTGGCGCAAAACTCGAAAAGTTCTTCATGCGTTTTGTGGCTGTGGTGGTTTTGATCCTGGGATTCGTCACCCTCGATGGCGGACTGAACGTCATGGGCTCGCCCATTTCGCTTCAAAACCTGACGCGCACCTGGTTCGCCTCACAGGCCGAGTCCAACTCTGCGGTCGTTCCATCCCAACCTTCTGCGAACGCTGGAGAGGTTGTCCTTAACGTGGAGAACAACGGATACTTTCCCGCCGTCCTCAAAGCCCCTGCCGATACAGATTTCACCTTGAGCCTTGTCACCGACAAAACCTATACCTGCGCGCGCGATTTTGTCATCCCTGCCTTGAATTACTACCAACTGCTGCCGGAGTCGGGAACCGTCCAGGTGAGCATCCCCGCTCAAAAAGCCGGTTCGACCCTGTTCTTCACCTGCTCAATGGGCATGTATACCGGCCAGATCGTTTTTGAAAATCAATAAACCATCCTTTCTTCTTTCCTTTTTGCCGAGGGAAGAAGAAAAATGAAAGAAACCGAGCATGATCAAAAAAACCTTCAAGATCCCCGATATGTCCTGCACCAATTGCGCCATGAAGATCGAATCCCTCGAAGACGACCTCGAAGGCGTCAAGGAGGTCAATGCCAGTTACCACAAACTGGAGATGGTCATCGAGTACGATGAGTCGCTGGTGAACGAAGAACAGATCATCGCAGCGGTCAAGAAAAAGGGCTATACCGCCACTCCTTCATAAATAAACTCCCGCAGATCTTGGTCTGCGGGAGTTTTTCAAGAGGGGAATTTATTCGCGGCTGCCGTATAGTTCAAGCTGTTCATGGACGGAACGCATTTTTTTCCGGGATAGGTGCGGTCGATTGGCAAGCACAAAGGAAGGTAGGATCGCCATAAGCAACGCACCCAATACATGCAGAAAAACGTGGGAACGGGAAGTACTCATAAAATAGATGCTCCTTTCTGTTTCTTTAAAATAAACGAATGAACTCTACAAAAGTTCCAAAAATAGACTGATAAAAGTTGTTGGAGTATACTGAACGTATGTCCATATACTACACTCCTGCTGAAGCGAACAATTTGCTGGAAGTCGTCCGCCCGATGGTGGGGGAGTTGATGCAGATCAGCGAACGGATTCGCTCCCGCCAGCCGGAGATCTGGTCGGTGGTGGAGAAATCTGCAGGGAATGGCGGCAACCCTGAGTTGAGCCGCCTCCTGCCAGACTTTGACCGACTGGACCTGTTGCTGCACCGCTTGCAGGACATGAACATCGAGGTCAAGGATCTGACCATCGGCCTGATCGATTTCCCGGCCTTGCATGAGGAACGGGTGGTCTACCTGTGTTGGAAATATGATGAGGGGCGCATCCAGTTCTGGCACGAGGTTGAAGCGGGTTTTGCGGGCCGCCAGCCCATCGACTGGGAATAATCCGGCCGTAGTGAACGTCTATGACCTTGCTGGTGCAAGGTCTTTTTATTTCACACCCTGCAGATGGTTTCCGTGTTGTACATTTGCGATTTATCCGGAGTCTTAAGGCTCCAGGCTTTAGACTCCACCTTGCGCCCAATAAAGGAGAAATATGAATAAAGGTATCCTCAGCGGCATTGCCGCGTATGCCATGTGGGGCTTCTTCCCGATCTACTGGAAGTTACTTCATGATGTTCCCGCTGTGCAACTGCTCGGCCATCGCATCGGGTGGTCCTTCCTGTTGCTGATGGCGTTCATCTTCATCACCAACCAGTGGAAGGATTTCCGCACGGTTGCATTCAACGCAAAAGTGCTTGGCATCTACGCCGTTGCGGGCGTGCTGCTTTCGCTTAATTGGTTGATCTATGTCTGGGGTGTGAACTCAGGTTTTATCGTCGAGACCAGCCTCGGCTACTTCATCAATCCACTGCTCAGCGTGTTGTTTGGCGTGTTCTTCCTGCGCGAAAAACTGCGTCCCATGCAATGGGTGCCCGTGGTTCTGGCCGCTGTTGGCGTGGCCTACCTCACCTTCACCTATGGAAGATTGCCGTGGATCGCGCTCTCACTGGCGGTCTCTTTCGGCTTGTATGGTCTGGTCAAAAAACTTTCACCGCTTGGCTCCGTCTATGGCCTGACCCTTGAAACCGGCATCGTCTTTCCGCTGGCGTTGATCTATCTGACCTTCGTTCAAGTTAATGGCACCAGCGCTTTCTTGCATGATGGCCTCACTGTGGACCTGCTGTTGATCGGCGGCGGTATTGTCACCACCATTCCGCTGCTCATGTTCGCTTCGGCCGCCAAACAGATCCCGCTCAATATGATCGGCGTACTGCAATACTTTGCCCCGACCATCCAATTCCTCATTGGCGTCTTTCTCTACAAGGAACCGTTTGACACCACGCGCTTTATCGGTTTTGGGATCGTCTGGCTGGCGCTCATCATTTTCTGGATCGAGAATTTGGTCGCGCATCGTACTCCGGTCGAGCCGATCCCTGAACTCGGCGAAGGGTAGTTCGCTGAAGACTTTATCCCCTAAATCGGATAAGACTTATCTTATCCGGGTGCGCTTCGGTTATAATGGCGAAAATTTTCTCAGGAGAGTTGTATGAATTTTGCTATGTGGAAGAAGGCGCTGCAGGTCATCCCGGAAGTCTCGAAGGATGAGTGGGATCGCCTGGATATCATCTCCAGGTGGTTGATCTCCACCCGCGCCGCCGTGTTGATCATGACCTTTATCTCCGCCGCACTGGCGGGGTTGTTCGCCTGGCGGGATGGTTCTTTTTCCTTCCTGCCCTGGTTCGCTCTGGTCTTCGGCCTGATCATGGCGCACGCCAGCAACAATATCTTCAATGACTTTACCGACTATGTCCGCGGGGTGGATAAGGATAATTACTACCGCAACATCTACGGCGCACAGCCCATCGCCAGCGGGTTGATGACCAAACGCCAGCACCTGACCTATTTTGCCGTGACCGGTCTGCTCGCGCTGGTGGCGGGCCTGTACCTGATCTCCGTCAACTCGAACGACCCGGTCGTGTGGGTGTTGCTTGGTTTAGGCGCGTTCTTCGTGCTGTTCTATACCTGGCCGCTTAAGTACATTGCCCTTGGCGAAGTGGCTGTTCTGCTCGTTTGGGGACCCTTGATGATCGGCGGCGGGTATTATGTGCTGGCCCACAACTGGAACTGGAATGTGGTGCTGGCCTGCCTGCCGTATGCTCTCGGTGTGACCACCGTCATTTTCGGCAAGCATATCGATAAATTGGACAAGGACAAGGCCAAGAGCATCCACACCCTGCCGGTGGTGATTGGTGAGAAGGCCTCACGTTACACTGTGCTTTCCATGATGGCCATTCCGTATTTCTTGACGATTTACCTCATCGCGGTCAAGTTCTTTACCCCGATCATGTTGATCATTTTCCTGGCGTTGCCCACTCTGTGGAAGATGGCCCCGGTATTCTTCAAGCCCAAGCCGGAGACCCAGCCGGAAAACCAGCCGGGCTGGCCGTTGTACTTTGTGGGGTATGCCTTCTATAACAATCGCGCCTTCGGCATGTACTTCATGACCGGCCTTTTGCTGGATATCGTCCTGCGTATTCTTCCGGCCACGCAGAATTTCTGGCGGTAGCCTCTGCCTGATGGTAAGTATCAAGCCCCCCGACGTTTGAAGCGGGGGGCTTTTTTGATTCCAAGGCCACGTCCTGCTTCTATTGTGAATATATTTACAAATAGGACAATTTTTGTTATAATACTGGTGATAAATTTCACAATTAGAGTTTCCGAAGAGGTCCCATGAACACTACAAGAAAACTGCATGTACTTATTGTCGGTGCGGGGTTTGCCGGGCTCGAGGTTGCGCGCGGACTTTCAAAGGCTCCGGTGCGTATTACCTTGATCGACAAACACAATCATCACCTTTTCCAACCGCTGCTGTATCAGGTGGCGATCGCAGGCCTGCTGCCCTCGCAGATCGCGCACCCGGTGCGGACCATCTTTCGCAAGCAGAAGAACCTGGCTTTTCAAATGGGCGAGGTCACATCCATTGACCTTGAAAAGAAATTTGTGAAGTTGAACGGCTCGGCCATTGCCTATGATTATCTCGTTCTGGCAGCAGGGGCGCGCACTAATTTTTTTGGGTTTGAGGCATTGGAGCAATATGGATTGCAGCTCAAAGATATCGAAACGGCGGTGAGGACTCGCAATCATTTGCTGTCGATGTTCGAACAAGCCAGTCACGAAGCCGAAGTGGAAAAGCGCCGCGCCCTGTTGACCTTTGTGATCGTGGGCGGCGGCCCGACCGGCGTGGAGACCGCCGGAGCGTTGGGCGAGTTGATGACGCATGTGATGCGCAAGGATTATCCGCGCATCGACTTCAGCGAGGCGCGTGTGATGTTGTTGGAGGCGGGCCCCAGCCTGCTGGCTGCCTATCCTCCCGAGTTGCGTGAAGCCACATTGCGGCTATTGAAAGATAAGCATGTGGACGTGTGTCTGAATACCAAAATGCAGGGATACGATGGGCAGCGCGTGGTGTTGGGGGATGGTTCTACACTCGCAACGCAGACGCTGATCTGGACCGCAGGCGCGAAGGCAGCCGTGGTCGTTGATGCGTTGGAAGTGGAGAAGGCAGGCCTGGGGCGTGTGCGCGTCGAACCGACCTTGAACCTGATGCGCTTTCCTGAAACCTTCGTCATTGGGGATGCCGCTTATGTGGCAGACTCGAATGGCCAGCCGCTGCCGATGTTATCGACAGTTGCCATTCAACAGGGACAAACAACCGCGAAGAATATTTTGCGATGGATGGCAGGGAAACCTTTGCTGACCTTCGAATACAAGGACCCCGGCCTGCTCGCCACTGTGGGACGCAATGCCGCCGTGGCGCGCATCTTCGGCATTTCCTTCAGCGGATTTATCGCCTGGGTGATCTGGGTCTTCCTGCACATCTACCGCATCATCGGTTTTCGCAACCGATTGCTTGTGATGTTCAACTGGGCATGGGATTATTTCTTCTACGATAACCAGGTGAGGTTGATCACGAAGGAGTGATCTTATAGCTGCCCGGTCTGGTACAGAACCAACATCCCGCAGATGCCCAGACTGTTGACCAGAAAATGCAGGAGCATGCCTGGGTAGACGGACTCAGTGCGCTGGTATATGTAGGCGAACAAGGCGCCCAATAAGAAGGTGGGGACCAGCGCCGCCACCTGCATGTGGAACAGGCTGAAGATGATCGAACTGAACATCAGGGCGTTCTTCCAGCCGTATTGATCGCGCAGGCCTTTGAAGAGAAAACCGCGAAAGAACAACTCCTCCACAATGGGGGCGATGACCACTGTAGCCACCACCAGCGGAATGGGCGAAGCGCTCTCGCCTAAAATGTCGAAGACCACATCGGCTTGTGTGACCACACCCAGCGCCGTCATCACGATGTTGTTGACCGCAACCACGATATACACCAGCGCCAGCAAGCCAAGCCCGCGGAAGATTTCCCGACGCTCAAAGCCGCGTAGTCCGAGTTCGCGCCAGGCGACCTTGCGCCAGGAAAAGATCACTGCGATCGGCGCCAGCAGCAACAGTTCAAAACTGGAAACCGCCAGCTGGCTGAACATGCCCTCCAGTTGCAGGAGGGAGACGCCGACAAAGAAAGCCAGCAGAAGCACGATCAACAGCGCCAGCCCCAGCCAGGCATCGGAAGCCTTCCACGGGGTGGGGGATTGCGGCGTAGGAAGGTTGTTATTCACTGGGGGAACTCTCCGTTTCTTCCAATTCACGGTATACGAACCATTGACCCTTGCGGTCGTCCACGCTCTTCATGGCGCGGTCATAATAGATGTCGAAGACCTGGCCTGTGCCCACCCGTACGCGAAAGTAATACCGGCCCACGTTCAACGAACCGCGCATGGATGCCGTGGCGGCATGAGCGGGGCGCATGTTATTGGCCATCCTGCCGCGTCGTGAGAAGTCGGTCCACTCGGAGAGGGACGCAGTTACATCAAAAGTTTTCCCATCCCAGGTGAAGCCATTGGGGCAGTGCGGAGCCTTCTCACGGACGGGCGGCTCAGCGAAGAGCACTTCGATGGTCTCATCATAAAAATGGATGGGGGTGAAGTCGGTCATGGCATCTCAAAGGGTGCGTGTTGCGCCGCCATCAACGTCGAGAATGGCGGCGTGGATGTAGGCCGCCTGCGACGATGCAAGAAAGGCCACGGTGCTGGCAATTTCGGCAGGCTCGCCGAAGCGCGCAATGGCAAGGTTCTTTGCCAGTTGAGTGCGCGCCTCCTCTTCCGTAAGATGATGCTCAACCATATAGGTTTTGATGCGCGTCTGCAATCGGTCGGTGGCAATGGAACCGGGGTTGATGGCATTGACGCGCACCCCATCTTTCAGGCCGCGGTCTGCGAGGACCTTGGTGAGGTTCATCAACGCCGCATTGACCGAACCGCCGATGGCGAACTCGGCGCTGCCGGTACGCCCGCCAATGCCGATGATGTTGATGATACCGCCGCTGCTTTGCATGAGATGAGGCCAGGCCGCGCGTGCCAACCGCATGGCCCCGAAGAACTTTAAGGCATAGCCGTCGGCCCAGTCCTCGTCTGTCAGGGTAAGGAAGTCGCCGCGCCGGGTGGCTCCGGCGTTGTTGATCAGCAGGTCAAGCACGCCGAACTTTTCGAGCGTGGTTTGCAGAACGCGGGGAGCGGCATCGGGTTGGCGCAGGTCAATGGAGAGCGGCAGGCATTCGGTCGGGAGCGAAGCGCACAGGTCTGCGAGCGGGGAACGTGCCACAAGTGTCAGGCGCATGCTTTCGGCGGATAAGCGTTCGGCAATGGCTTTCCCGATCCCTTTGCTGGCGCCAGTGACGATGGCAACTTTGCCGGTCAAGTTCAAATCCATATACGGCTCCTAATGCGGGAAGAGAATGAATTCGACGATGATGACGCCGGTGACGATCAGGGCGAAGGCGTCGAAGAAGACGGTGAGGCCCCACAGGCGCGGCAGGGCGGTGAGCAGGGCCAGCAAGGTGACAGCGGCGAGGAAGATGCAAGCCTGCACAGCCTTTTTAGAGGTCTCATTGGAGGGCTTGCGGAAGGTGAGCCATAACCCGCCACCGGAAAGAACAAGGAGCAGGCTGGCGGCAAAGATCAGCGCGAAGGTGGCATTGCCGCCCAAGCCGAAGAGACTGAAGAGCAGAATGCCGCACGAACCCCAGCGCGGCGGATTGAGATTGTATTGCCCCTGCAGCACGTTGACGAGGATCAGACGGCCAAAGGTGGCGTGGGAGGAATCCACCGACCACTGCACGGGTTGACTCTCCAGCGGCGCGAGGTGGAAGGTCTGCGCTTCCTGTTGCGCTGCAAGCGGCTGCCCCAACCCGAGCATGACCACCGGCTGGATCTCTTTCTCGATGTGGTTGACGATCTGCGCACGGACGAGACCGGTCTCGCCGGGCGCGAGCATGAGCGGACAGGCGAGGTGCATGTTCTCACTGTCGGGGCGGGGGGAGAAGGCATTGGCTTCGATCTCACTCCAGGCCATGACGGAGGAAAGCGTCAGGCCGATGGCTTCCCCGGCCACAAAGAGCAGCAGGCCCAGCCAGGCAACGAGCAGGGATCTGGTTTTCATGGGACGATTGTAGCCGAAAAGGATGCCCCATGCTGCGCTGAAACCATCCACTGCCGGGGATGAACCCATGGGTAAGTAAGATGGAAAGACGAGCGACCGTCCACATGGGTGGAGAAATCAATGATCAAACTGTATCGTGAATTGAACAGCCCGGAAGCGGATAGCATTGAAGCCGAGTTCCGTGAGTTGGTGCTGGCTTATGAGCGTGTGCTGGTGGAGCCTGCACAGGAATTGTTCGATGGGGCCGGGCTGCCGGTCATTACGAACAATGAACGTGTGGTGAGCGGTGAGGATATCCGCCCGTATTTGAAGGAGTTGGAGACGCTGGTGCGAGAGTGGCAGTTGTTCCAGGGTGATTATTGTTATGTAGGTGAGGATGGGAATTGTTAGTTGAGTCGTCGAGTAGTTGGGTAGTCGTTCGTTGAGTAGTCTAGTGGAAGACGTTCTGCTTGAGGGGAAGCGGGACGTTTTTGTTTTTAGGGGAAGGAGTGGGATAAAAGAACTCCAAAGCCGGGAGACTTTGGAGTTCGACACTATGCGTTATTGGGGGATGTAGACTGTGTAGCCGCGCGGGGGAGCGTAGAACTGTCCGCGGCCGTCGGGGCCGGTGGATTGATTGGCAGGGCGGAAGAGTTCCGTTTTGCCCCACCAGGCCGCAGGGCGGAAGGAAGCGTTGCTCCAGT
>Ga0268298_10006949_pt1 | contig 10130 bp, 7 predicted proteins | sample WWTPWeurt_MetaG_FD_194462 | JGI IMG/M metagenome (GOLD analysis project Ga0268298, IMG submission 194462) | Activated sludge microbial communities from WWTP in Nijmegen, Gelderland, Netherland - WWTP Weurt | ecosystem: Engineered > WWTP > Aerobic digester > Activated sludge | place: Netherlands... | reverse complement strand
CGCTTCCGGGGGGCCGGTGGGGCAGATGGGTGGGGAGAGATCCATCCTGGGTGATCCACCCTGCACCGATCGCGCAGGCGGACGCTCGCCTCGCCGTGCTATGGGTGGGGGCATGGAGCTGCACGAATCGACCGCGAGCGCGCCGGCGTTTTCGTACGGGGACCGCCTTTATGTGCGGGCGCCGCGCGCCATCCACTTTCCTTCCGAAGAGAGGCCGGAAGAGCACGTGTCAGAGACCAAGCGACACCTCCACGCCAGGACCACGCTCTACCTGCTGCTCGAACAGGCCCGCGCCGCGGACACCGTCGGATCGGATCAGTTCGTATACTGGGACGCTGGCAACCCAAAGAAGTGCCTGTCGCCGGACGTGTTCGTGAAGCTTGGCTCGAAGGACCGGAATTTTGATAGCTGGAAGGTCTGGAAGCGCGGCGCGCCCGACCTCGCTGTGGAGATCGTGAGCGAGTCGGATCGCAGCGACACCGAGTGGCAGAGCAAGCTGGAGAGCTACCAGGCCAGCGGGATTGCCGAGGTCGTGCGGTTTGACCCCGATGACGTGAAGGCGCCTCTCCGGGTGTGGGACAGTCTGGACGGGGAGCTCGTCGAGCGCGCGCCTCAGAGCATGACGCTGCAGGAGTGTACGGCGCTCGGCCTGTGGTGGGTGATCGCCGACTCCGATTATGGGCCGGTGCTGCGGCTCGCGCGCGATCGCGAAGGTCAAGATCTGCTGCCCACGGCGAACGAAGAGCGCCTCCGTCTGGAGGACGAGCTGGCTCGGGAGCGCAGGGCGCGCACGGTGGCCGAGCACGAGCGCATGGTCGCCCAGCACGAACGAAAGCTCGCGGAGCAGGAACGAAAGCTCGCGGAGCAGGAACGAAAGCTCGCGGAGCAAAAGCGAAAGCTCGCGGACGAGGCGCGCGTGGCGGCCGAGGAGAAGCTCCTCGCCGAGCGAGAGTCGCGAGAGCTCGCCGAGCGCGAGGTGGAGAGGCTCCAAGCCGAGCTCGCCCGCCTGCGCGGCCAGCGCTGAGCTGTCACTCCAGCTCGGGAAGAGGGGGGAGGGGAGGGAGCGGCACCCGCCGGGGGGACGCCGTAGCGACGCGGCGGGTGCTGCGGATTCAGCCGTTCTTGGGCGCTTCGACAGGGGTGCTCGGGCCCGAGACGACCGTGCCCGGGTCAGCCTCCCCTGTCTCTGGATTGACGTCCTCGATGGCGTTGCGGCCCTTGAGCGAGGCGCCGATCGCGTCGTTCTGCTCCATCACCGGTCCGAGCAAATCCACGCGAGCGGCGATGTCGGCTGGCGTGCTCTGGTGATGCTTTCCGAGCACGATGGCGACTATCTGGAGCAGTCGCTCCTGGCCTTCTGCGCGGGCGGCGCGCACCTCTCCGAACATCAACGAATCGGGGGCTGGTGCGTGGAGGGCGGCGCGGTATTGCACAGTGAGGGACTCGAGCCTTTCGACGAGGCGGGAGAGGCCCAGATCCGTGACGACGGGCGCGAGCGCGGGGCTCGCGAGCTTGCTCAGGATGTCCTCCACGGCGGCCAGCTCTTCCACCCAAGGGAGCCTGGTCACGTCCGCGACGCCGGAGGGAAAGATGGACTTGAGAAGGGTCGACACCGTCGCATGGATCGGATCCTCGGGTGAGGCGCCCGCGCGCTGCGTCTCGGCGTGATCGCGGATCGCGCCGAGCGTCCGATCCACGAGGGGATCGATCTTGGCGGGGTCCAGCGTTTTTGGAGGCGCGGCGGCGGTGCCTTTGCCGCGTGCTTCGGCGGCGACGCCTGCCCAGCGACGCTCCAGAGCGAGGCATTTCCGATCCTCGGCGACGGCGGTGGCACAGTGTTGGGCGAGGTCGGCGTGCCCTGTGGCCATTGCCTTCTTCATGACCTGGGCGAGCGCGAAGAGGCGGCGGCCGGTGGGGAACACGTAGAGATCGAAGAACCAGGAGAGCGACGTTTCCATGAGGTTTCCTCTCGTGTGAGTTGGATGACGAAGGAAGAAGGAAGAATGCGATCGTCGACGACCGGTCGGCGATTCGCATTCCCGACGCCGCTGGTCGCGGAGGCATTCCCCGTTGTCCGACCTCATGTCCCCGCCGCCACCAGCACCCCATCCCGCATCAGCCCACGTCCGCGAGGACGTCCTCCGCCGAACCTTCCCACGAACCTTCCCAGGCGACGCCGCGACGGGCCAGCAGGAGTGGCAGGCGCTGTCCTCGGATTGCTGAAAATCCCTAACCTGCGGTTCTTCCAAGCCGAGATCGAACCGCATCTCACTGAGCTTGTCGGCCGGACGTACGAGATAAGGAGCGACCGGCAGCGGAGCCGTCCTCACCCCTGCTCCGCTGGGGGTCGACAGGCAGCAGATCCGCCCTGACCCCTGCTCCGCTGGAGGTCGACCGCCAACAGACCCGCCCTGACCCCTGCTCCGCTGGGGGTCGATCGGCAACAGATCCGTCCTCACTCCTGCTCCGCTGGGGGTCGACAGGCAACAGACCCGTCCTGACCCCTGCTCCGCTGAGGGTCGCCTGCCAGCGGAAGGCCCCGGAGGCCGGACCATCCCTCGGGAGATGCCGAGTCTCGAAAAAATCGTCGCCAAAAACTCGGCCCAGCGGGACCGGATTCGGTACCGGACGAGCCCATGAAGCGCATCTTCTCCGCCGCCGCCGTGCTCTCCATGTTCGCCGCTCTGGGCTGCTCCAACGCGATGACGACGCCGATCAGCGCCGACTCCGCCGCGACCGCGAAGACGCCCGCCCACGACCGCATCGTCGACACGGACTCCGCCGCGGACAAGGCAAGTGACCCCGCCGCCGACAAGGCAAGCGACGCCTCCACCGACAAGGCTGACAAGTCGGACACGACGGACAAGACTGCCACTCTCGACGCCGAGAAGGCCGCCCCGGCGAAGGCCGTCGTCGCGCCCTGGGGCGCCGGGGATTTCGTGGTCTATCGCTTCAGCGGGAGCTTCCACAAGACGGCTGTCACGCTCACGGAGAAGGTCATTGCCCGTCAAGGCGACGCCTTCACGCTCGACGTGACGTACGACGACGGCAAGACGAAGGACTCGTTCCGCGCCCACATGAAGGGCGACTCGCCGATGCACGCCGATGTGGTGAGCGTCGCTCGGATGGTGAAGGGCGTCGAGAAGGCCGCCCCGCTCTCGCTCTATGACGAGGTGTTCGCCCGCGTGGCCCTCGTGACGGACCAGAATGAGGCGCAGCTCAGCACCGAGTCGCTCAAGCTGCCTGTCGCCGGACACGGCACCATGGCCTGCGAGCGCGCGACGTACCGCGTGAAGGTCGGCAAGGAGACTGCCACGATGCGCACGACGGAGAGCGATGCCTTCGCGTGGGGCGATGTGGCCGCGGAGATCACGACGGCGAAGGGCAAGGTGCTCTACAAGGTCGAGGTCGTGGACGCGGGCCACGAGAGCGCCAAGGCCCCGGCCGTCGCGAGCGCCGACGACGATTATTGAGGTGAGCCGCGGCTCCCCAATGCCGCTCGGTCAGCAATGATCGAGAGCTCTTTCTCCGCCGGGCCGCGGAGAGCCCTGAAATCGCACAGTGTTTCTCCGTCCCAGACTCCATGAGATCCTGAGAGCACTTCTGGCTGTTCGCCCGCGTTCGCGCTCGTTACCCTCGATGGGTGGCTTCTCGAGACGAGCAGGATGGAGTCGCCCGCCGGCCGCCGGACAGAGCAGAGCGCCCGCAGATCACGGCCGGCGCGACGTTCGGGCGCTACGAGATCATCCGGCAGCTCGGCCAAGGTGGGATGGGGGAAGTCTACCTGGCCCGTGATCGACGGCTGGGGCGGCGCGTCGCGCTGAAGTTCATGCTGGAGCTCGATCCGCGGCTCCACGCGCGCTTCGGCGACGAGGCCCGCGCCACCGCGCGGCTCTCGCACGAGAACATCGTGGCGCTCTACGACGTCGGCGACCACGAGGGGCTGCCGTACATGGTGCTCGAGTATCTCCCAGGCAAGACGCTGTCGGCCTGGCTCAGGGAGCGGCGTGAAGACGGCTTGAGCGCTCACTTGCCACCGTCCCGCGCAGCCGAGCTGATGCTGCCGGTGGCCCGCGCGCTCGTCTGCGCGCACGCAGCGGGGATCGTGCACCGCGATCTGAAGCCGAGCAACATCATGCTGGCGGACAGCGGCACCGTGAAGGTGCTCGACTTCGGCATCGCCAAGCTCCTCGGCGCGTCGGCGCTCGACAGCTTCTCCCCACGGCTTTCGCAGCGCGACGCGACCGCGCCGTCGCACCTCACGGAGACGGGAGCCGCCGTCGGGACGCAGGCCTACATGGCGCCGGAGCAGTGGCGCGGCGAAGCCGTGGACGGGCGCGCGGATCTCTGGGCCGCGGGCGTGATCCTGTTCAAGCTGGTCACGGGCACGCACCCGCTGGAGGCGGACGATCTCTTCCGCGCGGGGCTGCTCGACGAGCTGATGCCGAGCGTGCTGGAGCGCGTGCCCGACGTCGGTCGGCTCGGGGTCGTGATCGATCGGTGCTTGATCAAGGCACCTCAGGATCGGCTGGGATCGGCCGAGCAGCTCTGCGAAGAGCTCGCGGCGATCGCGCGGCGGCACACGGTGGTGCGGCAGCGCGACGACGAGGAGGCGACTCCGTACGCGGGCCTCTCGGCCTTCCAGGAGCGGGACGCGGCGTGCTTCTTCGGGCGGGAGCGCTCGGTCGAGCAGATCGTGACGCGGCTGCACGAGGCGCCGCTGCTCGCGCTCGTCGGGGTGTCGGGCGCCGGCAAGTCGTCGCTCGTGCGCGCGGGCGTGATCCCGGCGCTCAAGCGCAGCGGCGATGCGTGGGAGTCGTTCGTGCTGCGCCCCGGGCCGCACCCGCTCACGGCGCTCGCCGAGCTGGTGCTCTACGACCTGCAAGGGCCGACGCTCACCGACGCGCCCCCGTCCAGCCGCTCCAGCTCGTCCCGGTTCCTGGAGACGCGCGACACGGTGGCGGAGTGCCTGCGCCGGGAGCCGGGCCTGTTGGGGGTGGAGATGCGCTCCCGCGCCCGGCGCCGAATCTCGCGAGCCCTCCTTGTCGTGGACCAGTTCGAGGAGGTCTTCACGTTGGCCGCGGAGGACGAGCGCGAGGCATTCCTCGCGTGCCTGGCCGGCGCGGCGGACGATCCGAGCGCGCCCACTCGGGTCATCGTGACGATGCGGCACGACTTCCTCGACCGGGTGGCGGCGAGCGACGCCCCGTTCGCGGCGATGATCAGCGGCGCGACGCACCTCGTGGCACCGCTCGACGCCCGCGGGCTCCGGAGCGCGCTCGTCGTGCCGGCGGAGGAGCAGAATTACACTTTCGAGTCGGAGGCGCTGATCACCGAGGCGATCCACGCGCTGGCGGGCGCGACGAGCCCGCTGCCGCTCTTGCAGTTCACCGCGGTGCGGCTGTGGGAGGCGCGGGATCGGAAGCGCCGGCTCCTCACGGAGGCGAGCTACCGCGCCTTCGGCGGGGTGGGCGGCGCGCTGGCGAGCCACGCGCGCGACGTGATCCACGCGCTGACCAGCGACGAGCAGCGAATCGCCCGGTCGCTGCTCCTGCGCCTCGTCACGCCGGAGCGCACGCGGGCGATCGTGCTGCGGCGCGATCTGTCCGAGCTCGGGGGCGGGGCGACCGACGCCGCTCGGGTGCTGGATCGGCTGATCGAGGGCCGGCTCGTGACGGTGGAGGGCACCGGCGGTCAGGAGAGCACGGTGGAGCTGGTGCACGAGTCGCTGCTCGACACGTGGCCCACGCTCTCGCGGTGGCTGGAGGAAGAGCACGACAACCTGCGCTTCCTCTCGCGGCTGCGGACGGCGGCGAAAGAGTGGGAGGCGAGCGGCAGCGCCGAGGGGCTCCTTTGGCGGGACGACGCGGCGGAGGAGGCCGGTCGCTGGCTGCGGCACGAGGGAGCGACGCTGGACCCGGACACGCGGGAGGCGCGGTACCTCGCGGCGGTGATCGCTGTGCGCGAGCGGGAGCGGCGAAGGACGAGGGGGCGGGTGATCGGCGCCTTCGTCGGGCTGAGCCTCGTCGTGCTCGTCGTGTCCGCGCTGGCGATCCGGTCGGAGCAGGCCGCGCAGAGGGCACGGGCGAGCGCTCTGACAGCGCGCAACGCGACGCGGATGGCGGCGGCCCGCGAGGGCGTCGCGGACCCGACGCTGGTGCTCGCCTTGCTCCGCGAGATCGAGCCGGGCCCGACGCCGCAAGGGTGGGTCGATCTCGTGCACTGGGCGCGCGGCACCGGCGTCGCCGCGGTGGTCATCCAGGAGAGGGATGTCATCCGTTGGATCGCGGCCAGCCCGGACGGCAAGCGCCTCGTGATCGCGTCGGAGGACGGGACGGCGCGCATCTGGAACACCGACGGGACGGGCGAGCCGCTCGTGCTGCGCGGTCACGAGGCCCGCCTCAAGTCAGCGGTCTTCAGTCCGGACGGCGGGCGCGTCCTCACCGCGTCGGAGGACAAGACGGCGCGCATCTGGAGCGCCGACGGGACGGGCGAGCCGCTCGTGCTGCGCGGTCACGACGATCGCCTCTACTCGGCGGCGTTCAGCTCGGACGGCAAGCGCGTCGTCTCCGCCTCGAACGACAGGACGGTGCGCATCTGGAACGCCGACGGGACGGGCGAGCCGCTCGTGCTGCGCGGTCACGAGGATCGTGTCTACTCGGCGGCTTTCAGCCCGGACGGCAGGCGGGTTGTCTCCGGTTCGAACGACAAGACGGTCCGCATCTGGAGCGCCGACGGGACGGGTGAGCCGCTCGTGCTGCGCGGTCACACCGCGGAGGTCTTCGGGGTGGCGTTCAGCCCCGGCGGCGAGCGCGTCGCCTCCGCGGCGTACGACAACACGGCGCGCGTATGGAACGTCGACGGAACCGGCGAGCCGCTCGTCCTGCGCGGCCACACGGCGGGGGTCTCCCTGGTGGCGTTCAGCCCGGACGGCCAGCGCATCCTCACTTCGTCGATGGACCACACGGCGCGCGTGTGGAGCGCCGACGGCTCCGGGCAACCCCTTGTCCTCCGCGGCCACCAAGGGAGCGTGTACGCGAGCTGGAGCGCCGACGGTCGATCCGTCCTGACGGGAGCCGACAAACTGGCCCGCATCTGGAGCGCCGACGACGCCGGGCGACCGATCGTGCTCGAAGGTCAAGAAGGCGACGTGTACGGCGTGTCGTTCAGCCCCGACGGGCAGCGCATCGCCAGCGGAGCCGCCGACGGCGTGGTGCGCGTGTGGAACGCCGACGGCAGCGGGCGACCGCTCCTGCTCCGGGGTCACACGGACGTGGTCCTGGTGGTCACGTTCAGTCCGGACGGCAAGCGCATCCTCTCCGCGGCGGACGACCACACGGTGCGCGTGTGGAGCGCCGACGGAGCCGGGGAGCCGCTCGTCTTTCGCGGCCATGGCGGCCCGGTGTGGGGCGCGGCCTTCAGCCCCGACGGCCGGCGCATCGCCACCGCGTCGACGGACAAGACGGTGCGCGTGTGGAGCGCCGACGGGACGGGCGAGCCGCTCGTCCTGCGCGGTCACGAGCACAGCGTGGTCTCGATCGCCTGGAGCCCCGACGGGCAGCGGATCGTCACCACCTCGTGGGACAAGACAGTGCGCGTGTGGAACGCCGACGGCTCGGGACAACCCATCGTGCTCCGCGGCCACACGTCGTCCCTGTACGGGGCGGCGTTCACGCCGGACGGGCGGCGGATCGTGTCCGGCTCCTACGACAAGACGTTGCGCGTGTGGAACGCCGACGGTTCGGGCCAGCCGAGCGTGCTTCAAGGCTCCGACGCGGAGACGTTCTTGCGCGGCGACAGGGCGGTGAGCCCCGACGGCGAGCGCGCTGTCTCCGGGTCCGGCGACGGTCGTGTGCAGATCTGGTCCCTCGACGGCGAGGGCGCTCCGATCGAGCTGCGCACGACGGGCAAGCCGATCAACTGCGCCACGTGGAGCGCCGATGGCAAGCGCATCGCCGCGGCGTCGGATGACGGGACGGTGATCGTGTGGAGCGACATCACCCCGCTCCGGAGCTCGGACGCGCCGGAGCTGTGGGCGGCTACCAGCTATTGCATGCCGGTCGAGGTCCGTCGGCGCTTGCTCGGCTTCCCGGAGGACCAGACTCGCGCCGATCTCGAGCGCTGCCAGCGTCAGGTCCGAGAGGCCACAGGCCGTCCACGACCCGGCCCGTGACGCCGCCGGTCGTCGCGAGCGCGGACGACGATTCCTGATCTGGAGCACTTGGGTTATTTCTGAGGGCCCTTTCACCACGGAGACACGGAGGGCACAGAGAGTCACGGAGGATTTTTGCCCTCAGAGTCGGGGGATCTGGGACGAAAGAGCTCCGTGCACCCTCCGTGATCTCTGTGACTCCGTGGTGAGAAAAAGCTCCATCTCGCTCGCGCGCCGTACGAAGTAGGCGCGCCCTCCCCCAACTACCGAGCTCCCTTTCTCCCCAGCGCCTCCTGATAGCGCGCCGCGCTCTCCTTCACCAGATGCCCCATCTTGGGCGGATTGGCCTCCACGTCGGGCTCGATGCGCTCCGCTCGCAGCGCCTCCGAGCACACAGGGCCAATCGAGCCCACGAAGCTGCGAGCCAGCGCCTCGCGCACCTCGGCCTCGATGCCCTCCTCGGCCGCGACAAGGAAGAGGTTCTCGACCTGTGCGCGCGTGGTGAACAAGGCGATGTTCGACTCCCCACGAGCGAGCTTCCCGAGGGCGCGCCGGAGGGGGGCCGTGTCCTCCGGGAGAGCCCATGTATACACCTGGACGGGAGTGACATGGACGCCGCGAGCGCGCAGGCCCTCATAGAGGGTCTCGGGCGCGACGCCGTATTCCTGGACGGCCACGCGCATCCCCGAGAGCCGCGCGCCAAAGGTCGTGTCCAGCGTCGCGAGGAGCTCCTTGTAGGTGTTGGGCGAGGGGACCTGCACGAAGCCCGCGATGCCCATCTCGCGGAGCACGGCCGCCGGCTTGGGGCCGCGTGCGACGACGCGCAACGCGGGCGACAGCGGGCCGGAGGCGGCGGCGTCGTGCGATCGGTCGCTGTCCATCCGCAGCCGTGAGAGCGCCGCGACGAAGCGCTCGCGCGGGAGCACCTCGGCCACCTCGTCGACGAGGGCGCGCGTGCCGACGCCCGTGAGCAACACGACCATGTCGAAGGCGCCCCTCTCCAGGTCCGCAGCGAAGGCGAGCGTCTCGGGGCTCGGGGGCGATCGGATCTCGCGGAGAGCCGGGGCAGGGACGGGGACGCCGCCGTGCCTCTCGATGAGCGAGCCCATCTCCGACGAGCGCCGCGCCTCGAAGTAAACGACAGGAGCGCCGCGAAAATCCGGGGTATCCATGCGCGGAGAGTACTCGACCGCTCCGGCCTTCTGGTATGCTTCCCTCGCGATGTCCGAGGCGCCCGAACCGACCGGTCCCGAGACGACGACCGACGCGACGAAAGGGAGCGATCCCGCGGCGTCGCGACGTCCCTATCCGGACCCTGTGATCGGCGCGGGCATGACGCTGCTCGGCATCTTCCTGATGGGCGTCGCGGGCGCGGCGCAGGCGCACTACGCCTTCAATGTCGGGACGCTCGTGGCGTGCGTGGGCGCGGTGGTGTTCGTGCTGTTCGTCGCGCTCTCGGCGCTTCAACAGCGCAAGCCTGCACCGAACGGCGGCTGAGCCCGCGCAGCGTCCTCCAGCGGTGCCGCACGCGAGGCCCTCGTGCGCTTCGCGCTGTCGATCGGCGAGAGACTCGTTGCGAGGCTGGGCAGCGGCGGCTAGGGTCAACGCACCTTTCATCGGAGGTGCTGTGTGATCTGGCCAATCTCTTGGATCCTCGCCAAGGTCATCTGGGCGTTCGAGCTCTGTGTCGTGGCGCACGCCGTGACGAGCTGGCTGGGGGTCGATCCCAAGCACCCGCTCGTTCGATTGATCCGGGCCCCCGCGGAGCCGATCCTGAGGCTCGTGCGGCCGCTCGCGAAGAAGATCCCCGGCCCGCTCGACTGGTCCCCGGCGATCGCGCTCCTCGGCCTCGAGGTCTTGAAGCGCATCGTGGGATAGCGGGTCACGCCACTCGCAAATCCGCTTGGCGACGGGCCGCGCCTCCAGGGGCGTCGTCGCGAGAACGGGATCCGCGGAGGGGCTAGCTCTCGGGCTCTGG
>Ga0268298_10006948_pt1 | contig 10130 bp, 4 predicted proteins | sample WWTPWeurt_MetaG_FD_194462 | JGI IMG/M metagenome (GOLD analysis project Ga0268298, IMG submission 194462) | Activated sludge microbial communities from WWTP in Nijmegen, Gelderland, Netherland - WWTP Weurt | ecosystem: Engineered > WWTP > Aerobic digester > Activated sludge | place: Netherlands... | reverse complement strand
CGGCCAGGCCTGGGGCTCCAGCAACGACTTCCTGGGGGCGATGTTCGCCCGGATCTACCTGGAGGTGGGGTGGACCAACGAGTTCCTGAAGCAGACCACCGATGGCGTGCTCTCGGAGCGCGGGGTGAGCGCCGGCCTCAAGGCGCAGATCCAGCAGTTCCGGGCCGAGGCGCGCTTCCTCCGGGCGCTGGCGTACTGGCACGGGGTGGACCTGTTCGGGCCGATCCCGGTGGTGACGGTGAACAACCCGACGCCCCCCAAGCAGAACACCCGGCAGGAGGTGTACGACTTCATCGTGAGCGAGCTGATCGCGATCCAGCCGGACCTCCCGTCGGCGGGCGCGGGCACCTACGGCCGCGCCACCAAGGAAGCGGCGTCGATGCTGCTGGCGAAGGTCTACATGAACGCCGAGGTGTACACCGGCACGCCACACTACGACCTGGCGCTGGCCGAGCTCACCAACGTGATCGCCGGGCCGTTCTCGCTCGACCCGAGCTACGACCACCTGTTCCAGGCCGACAACCACACCTCCCCGGAGATCATCTTCCCGATCGTCCAGGACGGCATCCACAGCAAGAGCTACGGCGGCACCACGTTCCTGATCCACGCCTCCTGTGGCAACGCAATGAACCCGGCCAACTATGGCGTGGACGGCTGCTGGTGGGGGCTCCGGCTCAAGCCCGAGGCCTACAACCGCTCGGTGGGCGACCCGCGGGCCACGTACTTCTACGACGACACCACGACCCAGTCGATTGCCATCGCGAGCCTGACGAACTTCGCCAACGGCATCCCGGCGCCCAAGTTCACCAACATCAAGTCAACCGGCGGCCAGGGCTCGGACGCGGCCTTCCCGGACACCGACTTCCCGATGTTCCGCCTGGGTGACGCCTACCTGATGTACGCCGAGGCGGTGCTGCGCGGCGGCGGCGGGAACAGCGGCACGGCGCTGGGCTACGTCAACGCCCTGCGGCAGCGGGCGTACGGCGACAACAGCGGCGACATCACCCTCGGCCAGATGGACCTCCAGTTCATCCTGGATGAGCGGGGCCGGGAGCTGCTGTGGGAAGGTCACCGCCGCACCGACCTGGTCCGCTACGGGCAGTTCACCGGCGGGACGTACATCTGGTCGTGGAAGGGGAACGTGCAGGCCGGCACCTCGACGCCGGACCACCTGAACCTGTACCCGATCCCGGCCTCCCAGCTGTCGGCCAACCCGAACCTGACGCAGAACCCGGGCTACTAGGCCGGGCCGCACCGCAGTGGAACCAACCCGTGGCTTCGCCGTTTCGGCGGTGAAGCCGCGGGGCTTTCCCCCCCCCCGGGCCGCACCATGACCCCTGCACCTCGCCCCTTCCGCACCGGGCTGCTGGCCCTGGCCCTCGTGGCCTGCGGCGACGGGCCCACCGATGCCCACGGCAACCCCAACCCGCCGCCCCCCCGCCCCACCGTGCCGGCCACCTGGCGCGCCAGCGGCCACATGGCCGCCGGCGACGTGATGGTGCACCTCTTCGACTGGCGCTGGGCCGACATCGCCACGGAGTGCGAGAACGTGCTCGGCCCGTCGGGCTTCCGGGCCGTGCAGGTCTCGCCGCCGCAGGAACACAGCATCGTCCCCACCCACGACTGGAGCGAGCGCTACCAGCCGGTGAGCTACAGCCTGGCCCGCAGCCGCTCCGGCACCGAGGCCGACTTCACGGACATGGTGGCCAGGTGCCATGCGGTGGGCGTGGACATCATCGTGGATGCGGTGATCAACCACATGACCAACTTCCCGAGCCCCGGCACGGGGAGTAACGGCACCGCCTACAGCAAGTACGACTATCCCGGCCTCTACACCCAGGCCGACTTCCACCCGCCCTGCACGGTGGGCAACTACCAGAGCGCGGCGAACGTCCAGGACTGCGAGCTGTTCTCGCTGCCGGACCTGGCGACCGCCCGGCCCGGCGTGCGGCGGGCCATCGCCGACTACCTGCTGGCCCTGGCCCGGATGGGCGTGGCCGGCTACCGCGTCGACGCCGCCAAGCACATCCAGCAGGCGGACCTCGACGCCATCCTCGACACCGTCAACGTGACCCTGCAGGGCGAGGGCCGTCCCCTGCCCTATGTGTACCTCGAGGTGAGCGGCGCCTCGGGCGAGGCCATCGGCGAGGGGGACTACTTCGGGATCGGCTACTCCTCGGGCGGGGCGGCCGACATCACCGAATTCACGTTCACCGGCACCGGGAACAAGTTCCTGGGCACGAACGGCGAGCACATCTCCCAGCTCAACCCGGCCGGGCCGGCGGGATCGCAGTTCTCGGAGCTGGCCTGGGGCATCATGCCGACCGGCAAGGCGCTGGTGTTCCTGCAGAACCACGACACCCAGCACGGCTGCGGGCTCGACTACCGCGACGGCGACGTGTTCCGGCTGGCCAACGTCTGGATGCTGGCCGAGCCGTACGGCTACCCGCTGGTGCTCTCGAGCTTTGCGTTCAGCTGCCCCGGGGGAAACAGCATGGGGCCGCCGTCGGACGCGGACGGCTGGACCCTGCCGGTGACCTGCGCCGGCAGCCTGGAGGCCGCCGCGATCGGGCAGTGGGTGTGCGAACACCGGGACCCGGCGATCCGCTCGATGGTGGCGTTCCGGCGGGCCGTGGCCGGCACCGGCGTGACCCACTGGTGGGACAACGGCGCCAACGCGATCGCCTTTGCACGGGGCACACTGGGCTTCGTGGCCATCAACCGCGAGGTCGACAGCCTGCAGGTGGCCCTGCCCACCGGACTGGTACCCGGTACCTACTGCGACCGGTTGACCGGCGGCCGGACCGGCGCCAGCTGCGCGGGAGCGAGCCTCGTGGTGGATTCCACGGGGTCGGCGCCGGTGCTCCTGGCCCCGATGCGGGCGGTGGCGGTGGACACGGGGACGAAGCTCTGAGGCTGGGCAGAGGGGAAGCGGGAAGCGGGAAGCGGGAAACGGGAAACGGGAAGCGGCGACCGAGCCCCGTGGGGGAGCGGCGAAGCCGCGACCCGGGGGGCGAGGGAGCGCGGGAAGCGGGCACGCCAACGATCGGTTCAGGAGACGGCACGGATGCGCATGCACGATTCACTGGTCGCCGGGGCAGTGGCCCTCGCCACCATGGCGGGGCCCCTCGGGGCCCAGGCGCTGGCCCCGGACACGTCGTGGGTGCGCCGAAGCGCCCTGTACGAGGTGTTCGTCCAGGATTTCTCGCCCTCCGGTGACTTCCGCGGGGTGATCGAGGGCCTCGACCGGATCGAGTCGGCGGGTGCCGACGTGGTATGGCTCATGCCCATCCACCCGATCGGCGAGAAGAACCGCAAGGGGACCCTCGGCTCCCCTTACGCCCCGCGCGACTACCGCGCCATCAACCCCGCCTACGGCACCGCGGAGGACTTCCGCGCGCTGGTCGAGGCGGTGCACGCCCGGGGGATGAAGCTGATCCTGGACTGGGTGCCCGACCACACCTCGCCGGACCACCATTGGGTCATGGAACACCCCGACTACTACTTCCGCGACGCGCAGGGGGTGCCGATGGTGCCCCGGGACGCCGACGGCAAGCTGACCGACTGGACCGACGTGGCCCAGCTCGACTTCGGCAATCCGGCGCTGCGCCGGGAGATGACGGCCGCCATGCAATGGTGGCTCACCGAGTTCGGGATCGACGGCTACCGGGTGGACGTCGCCGGGTTCGTGCCGATCGGCTACTGGCGCGAGGCGCTGCCGGCCCTCCGCGCCGCGGTGCCCCGCCCCATCCTGCTGCTGGCCGAGTGGGGCGACCTCGCGCTGCACGGCGCGGGGTTCGACCTGACCTACGGCTGGGACGGCTACAAGCGGCTCAAGAAGGTCTGGAGCGGAGGCTCGGCCTCGGACTTTGTGCGCGACGAGATCGCCGACCTGCACCAGATGCCGCCCGGCGGCATGCGGCTGCGCTTCACCACCAACCACGACGAGACGGCGTGGGACAAGCCGCCGGGGGCCATCTTCGGCGCCGGCGCGGGGGCGCGGGCGGCCTTCGCCGCCACGGCGCTGCTGCCGGGCCGGCCGCTGCTCTACAACGGGCAGGAGGTGGAAAGCCCGCAGGCGCTGCCGCTGTTCGAGCGCGAGCTGGTGCAGTGGGACCAGCCACAGGCGGACAGCGCGCGGGCCTTCTACCGCCGGATCCTTGAACTGACCCGCACCCAGCCGGCGCTCATGCGCGGCGACTTCGTCTCGATCAGCACCGACGCGCCGTACGACGTGATCGCCTACCGGCGGGGCGGCATCGTGGTGCTGGTGAACCCGCGGCCCAAGGCGGTGCGGGTGCACGTGACCGGCATCGAGCTCGGGGGCCGCAAGGACCTGCTCACCGGCCGCACCCAGCGCGGCGACCACCTCACGCTCCCGCCGCATGGCATCCTCCTGCTGCAGTGACCGCCGAGCCGGCCGCCACCCCTGCCCACTGGTGATCCGATGATGCGCCCCGCGTCGGTCCTGTTGCTCTGCGCCACGCTCCTGGCCGCGCCCGCCGCCGGCCAGGGCACGCGCTGGTCGATGGATCCGGGCTGGCGCTTTACCAGGGGCGACCCCGCGGGCGCCGAGGCGCCCGGGTTCAATGACCGCGCGTGGCGCCGGGTCGACGTGCCGCACGACTGGAGCATCGAGGGCACCCCGACGGAGGACGCCCCGGGCGGCGGCCGGGTGGGGTACTTCCCCAACGGGGTCGGCTGGTATCGCAAGACCTTCCGGCTGCCGGCGGGCGCGCAGACCGGCGCCATCTGGCTCGAGTTCGACGGCGTCTACATGAACAGCGACGTCTGGCTCAACGGGGTGCACCTGGGCCGGCGGCCCTACGGGTACTCGAGCTTCGCGTACGACATCACCCGCCGGCTCCGCCCCGGCGAGAACGTCGTGGCGGTCCGGGTGGACAACTCCGCCGAGCCCAACTCCCGCTGGTACACGGGGAGCGGCATCTACCGCCACGTCTGGCTGCGCACCATGGCCCCGCTGCACCTGGGCCACTGGGGCACCTTCGTGACCACCCCGCGCGCCGACACGGCGGGCGCCGAGATCGCGGTGCGGACCCGGATCGAGAACGACGGGACCGTGCCACGCCGGGGCGTGCTGGCATCGGCCGTGGTCGGGCCCGGGGGCGGGCTGCTGACGCGGGTGGAGACACCGTTCTCGCTGGGTGCCGGGCAAACGCTGGAACTGGAGCAGACGCTGACCCTCGCCGCGCCGCGGCTCTGGTCGGTCGAGTCCCCGCACCTGTATATGCTGCGGTCGGTCATCTCGGATGGGGGCGCGCGCGCCTTCACTCATGACCTCGCGGACACCCCGTTCGGCATCCGGTCCACCGCCTGGGACGCCGACCGCGGTTTCCTGCTCAACGGCCGGCCGGTGAAGCTCCGCGGCGTGAACCTGCACCACGATGCCGGCGGCCTCGGCGCCGCGGTACCGGAACGGGTGTGGCTGGAGCGGCTCACCGCGCTCAAGGCGATGGGCGCCAACGCCATCCGCACCAGCCACAACCCGCCCGCGCCGGAGTTCCTGGACCTGTGCGATCGGCTGGGCTTCCTGGTCATGGCCGAGGCCTTCGACGAGTGGACCATCGGCAAGGTGCCGGAGGGCTACCATCGGTACTTTGCGGAGTGGTCGGAGCGCGACGTCACGGACTTCGTGCGACGGGACCGCAATCATCCGTCCATCGTGCTGTGGAGCGCGGGGAACGAGATCGGCGAGCAGGTCACGCCCGACGGCGTGGCGGTGCTGCAGCGGCTGCTCGACCTCTTCCACCGCGAGGACCCGACCCGGCCGGTGACCACCGGCAACGACAACATCGCCGCCGACGGACGGCCCGCCACGCTGCCCTTCCTCGAGGCCCTCGACATCGTGGGCTACAACTACGTGGACCGGTGGCGCGAGCGGCGGGAGCTCTACGCCGAGCCGGACCGCCACGACCACCCCGACTGGAAGATGATCGGCACCGAGAGCGGGACGATCTTCCAGTCGTTCGACGAGCAGTACTCGCTGGGGGACGATCCCGCGGTGCCGCGGCCGAACTACACCTCGGGGATGATCACCGCGGAGCGGCTGTGGAAGTGGGTTACGCTGCACGACTACTTCAGCGGCAACTTCATGTGGACCGGGATCGACTACCTGGGGGAGAGCACCTGGCCCTTCAAGGGATTCCCCTCGGGGGCGATGGACCTCACCGGCCTGCCGAAGGACATCTACTACCTGTACCAGAGCCTGTGGAGCACCGAGCCGGTGCTGCGGCTCTTCCCGCACTGGAACTGGCCGGGGCGCGAGGGCCAGGTGATCCCGGTGCTGGCCTACTCCAGCTGCAACATCGTGGAGCTCTTCCTCAACGGCCGCTCCCTGGGCGAGCAACGCAAGGAGTTCCCGGCGCCGGGCACCGCCGGGGGCTGGAACACCTACGCCGAGCCCCGGGTGCACCCGACCACGACCGACCTGCACTTCCGCTGGGACGTGCCCTACGAACCCGGGGTGCTGCGGGCGGTGGGCAAGCGGCGGGACGGCACGCCGGCCTGTGAGGCGGAGGTCCGCACTGCGGGGCCGGCCGCGGCGCTGCGGTTCATCGCGGCGCGCGACACCCTCACCACCACGCCCGGCGATGTGCTGCTGGCGCGGGTGGAGGTGGTGGACGCGGCGGGGGTGGTGGTGCCCACCGCCGGCCCGGAGGTGCGGGTGGCGGTGCGCGGGGGCACCCTGGTGACCCTGGACAACGCCGACCTGCAGGACCTCACGCCCTACGGCGGCGACCGGCGCCGGGTCTTCAGCGGGCGTGGCCTGGCGGTGGTACGCGCGGCCGGCCACGGCACGCTGACGGTCACCGCGACCACGGATGGCCTCGCTCCGGCTACCCTGACACTCCCCGTGGCCAGCGGCCCAGTGCCGCCGACGATCCCAGCCGTCGCGCCACGATGATCCGATCGGAAAGCCCCGCATGCGCCTGATCCCCGCGCTGGCCCTCGTGCTCCCCGCCGTCCTCGCGCTCCCCGCGAGCCTGCCGGCCCAGCGGCCAGCCACCCGTGCCGCGTACATCGATGGCGCGGGGGTGATGCGCTGGAAGGACGACCGCACCGAGGTGGCGCTGTTCGGCGCCAACTACGTGATCCACACCGCCAGCGACTACCGCGCGGCCGGGCACGCCGGCGGCGACCGCAAGGCGATGATCGACGAGGACATGGCGCAGTTTGCCCGGATGGGGTGGGACGGGCTCCGGCTGACGTTCTGGGGCGACTGGGAGTCGGCCGACAGCCTGGGCAACCTGCTGGCCACCGACCACCTGGACCTGCTCGACTGGCTGATCGCCCGCGCCCGCGCCCGGGGCATCTACATGCTGTTCAGCCCCATCCAGCTCTACAACGCCAAGTGGCCGGACGCCCTCGCAGACACCACCGCCCCCGGCTTCGGCCGGCGCTACCCGCGGGAGCGGATGGGCACCGACCCGGCGGCCATCGCCGCGCAGGTGACCTACCTGCGGCAGATCCTCAATCACGTGAATCCCTACACCGGGGTGGCCCTCAAGGACGAGCCGGCGTTCCTGTTCCTGGAGCTGGTGAACGAGCCGGTGCACCACCCGGACGACCTCGCGGGTTCGGTCCGCTACATCAACACCCTCACCGACGCGGTCCGCTCCACCGGCTGCCGCACCCCGATCTTCTACAACGTGAGCCAGGACTTCCGCATCGGCGAGGCGATCCGGCGTTCCAAGGCCCAGGGCATCACCTTCGGCTGGTACCCCTCCGCCTTGAACGCAGGCTACGAGCTCCCGGGCAACTTTCTGCGCGCCGTGGACGACTTCCCCGACATGCGCCGTCCCGAGCTGGCGCGGCTGCCGCGGATCGTCTACGAGTTCGACAGCCCCGACCTCCGCACCGGTACCATGTACCCGGCGATGGCACGCGCCTTCCGGGCGGTGGGGGCGCAGTTCGCGGCGATGTTCGCCTACGACATGCAGCGGACGGCCTCGCGCAACCTGGGGTGGCAGACCCACTACCTGAGCCTGGCCTACACCCCGCGGAAAGCGATGAGCGCCATCGTGGCCGCCGAGGCGATGAAGCGGCTCCCCCGCGGCCGGGACTACGGCCCCCACCCCGGCAACACCCGCTTCGGCGACTTCCACGTGTCGGCGGACGAGAACCTGGGCGAACTGGTGGCGGCGGATGCCTTCCTCTACGCCGGCTCCACCCGCTCCGTGCCCCCCGACCCGGCGGCGCTGCGCCGCATCGCGGGGTACGGCTCGTCCCCGACGGTGACCTACGGTGGCGAGGGGATCTACTTCATGGACCGGGTGCGTGCCGGCCTGTGGCGCCTGGAGGTGTATCCCGACGCGGTACCGGTGCGGGACCCGTTCGAGCTGCCGCGACCGGACAAGATCGTCACCCGCGCCATCCGCCGCCCGTGGCCGATGACCGTGGCCCTGCCGGACCTGGGGCGGGGCTTCGCGGTGCAGTCCGTGACCCCCGGCAGCGGCGCGCCCACGCGGGCGGAGGATGGACGCTTCGTGGTGATGCCGGGCGTGTACCTGCTGAGCGCCGCCGGCCCGGTCGATATCGCCACGCTCCCGACCCACGTGGGCCAGGTGGGCATGACCGAGTACCACGCCCCGCCCGAGGACACCCTCCCCACCGTCGTGACGCCCCTCGCCCCGGCGGCGCTGCTGGCCGGCCGCGAGGCGGTGCTGCGCGCCCGGGTGGTGGATCCGGCGCGGCCGGATTCGGCCCGGCTCTTCCTGCGGCGCACCGCGGGGGACTGGTACCACGCCTACCCCATGCAGCCGGCGGGCGGCTACGAGTACGCCGCCAGCATCCCAGGCGGGGAGCTGCGCGCGGGGCCATACGAGTACGTGATCACGCTCTATCGGGGCGGGGTGGCCACCACCTTCCCCGGCCACCGGGCCGCCCAGCCGTGGGACTGGAACTTCGGCGCGGAGGGATCGTGGCCCCTGCCGGTGGTGGATCCCGGCGCCCCGCTCACGCTGTTCGATCCCGCCACCGACGTGCACCGACTGGCCTTCACCCGCATCGGCGACGCGGGACGGAGCGGGCGCTTCCAGGTGGGGCTCTCGCCGCGCACTGGGGGCACCGTCTTTCACCTGCCGCTGCCGGTGGACCGGAGCGGCTGGAGCCCGGAGGACTACACGGCGTCACTGGTGGTCGCCGACCGGGTGAGCGCCCGCGGAGAGGCGATCGCCGCCGCCACCCGCCTGCGCCTGCGGGCGCGTGGCCTCGGCGCCGGCCAGCGGCTGTACCTCACCCTGATGGAAGACGACGGCACCAGCTGGAGCGCGGCGGTGCCGCTCGACAGTGCCTGGGCCGAACTGGAGGTCCCCCTCGCGAGCCTTACCGTGGCGCGCGGCGTGCTCCTGCCGCAGGGGTTTCCGGGAGAGTGGAACTACTGGGTAGGACCGGCGGCGGGGCGGGGCGGCGCGGGGGATGGCCTGCGGCGGGAACGGCTGGAGCGGCTGCAGCTCTCGCTCCGGCGCGCGGACGGGATGGCGGCGGCGCCGGAGGCGTACGGGGTGGAGGTGGAGTGGGTGCGGCTCGAGTTCGGGGATGGCCCCTGATGCACGGCCTGCGGCTGCCGGGCTGGTGGGCGGCCCTGGGCGGGATCCTCGCCTGCACCACGGGAGTCGAGCAGGGCGCCTCCGCACCGCGGCCAGCGCTCCGCGGCGCGGACATCTCGGCCCTGGAGCGGCTGGAGTCGGCCGGGGCGGTCTTTCGGGATGACGGGGCGCCCGGCGATGCCATCGCGATCCTCCGGAGCCGCGGCGCCAACCTCTTCCGGCTGCGCCTCTTTCTCCAGCCGGATGGCAGCGAGGTGCAGGTCAACGACCTCGAGTACACCTTGCGCCTGGCCCAGCGGGTGAAGGCGGCCGGCGCGGGGCTGCTGCTTGACTTGCATTACTCGGACACCTGGGCGGATCCGGCCCACCAGACGACCCCCGCGGCCTGGGACACCCTGGACCTCGTGGGACTGGAACAGGCGGTCGAGGCCTACACCGCCGACGTCCTGGCCCGCTTCCGCGCCGCCGGCTGCGCCCCGGACATCGTGCAGGTGGGGAATGAGGTCGATGACGGGATGCTCTGGCCACTGGGGCGGCTGAGTGGGGCCCCGGACACCACCA
>Ga0268298_10006947_pt1 | contig 10131 bp, 6 predicted proteins | sample WWTPWeurt_MetaG_FD_194462 | JGI IMG/M metagenome (GOLD analysis project Ga0268298, IMG submission 194462) | Activated sludge microbial communities from WWTP in Nijmegen, Gelderland, Netherland - WWTP Weurt | ecosystem: Engineered > WWTP > Aerobic digester > Activated sludge | place: Netherlands... | reverse complement strand
CGGCGGCAGCGGGCCGACCAGGCCGATGCGCAGGCCCGCAAAGGCGGCGCCCACGCAACCCGAGCCCGCTGGAGCTCGCGAGGCATCACCACCTGCAGCGGAGTCCATCACGGCATACACGTTCATGCCGGCTCCGCGGCAGCCGCCGAAGCGGCAGGTTCAGCCACACCCAGCCCCGGGACCAGGCGCGCATAAGGCTCGACATAGCGTGCCACCGAAGCCGCCCAATTGCGCTCGGCTTCGACGAACCGCCGCCCGGCGGTTCGCATGGCCGGCCAGTGCTCGCGGTCGTCGATGAGGCCAGCCAACGCATCGGCCAGGGCTTGCGCATCGCCAGCGCGAAACAGCCGGCCCGTCTGGCCGTCGTGGATGAGTTCGCGATGGCCGCCGACATCCGATGCGACCAGCACCCGGCCCTGTGCCATTGCCTCCAGGGGCTTGAGCGGCGTGACCAGTTCGGTCAGGCGCATCGAGTGGCGCGGATAGGCCAGCACGTCCACCAGGTCGTAGTAGCGCTGCACCTGGCTGTGCGGGACGCGGCCGGTGAACACAACCTGGTCGGCCAGTCCGGCGGCAGCCGCCTGTGCCTTGAGGGCGCCTTCCTGCGGGCCGCCTCCGACCAGCAGCACGCGCGCCTGCGGGTGACGCGCGAGCAGCCGGGGCATGGCCTGCAGCAGCAGGTCCAGCCCCTCGTAGGCATAGAAGGACCCGATGAACCCGACCACCACTGCACCCGAGAGTCCCAGTTGACGCTTGAGCTCGTCGTCGGGCGCGCCGCCAGGGTCGAAGGCATCGATGTCCACGGCATTCGGTATCACCGTCACCCGATCGGGGCTCACCCCACGCTCGACGATGTCGCGGCGCAGGCCCTCGCAGATGGTGAACACATGGTCGACCTGGCCGAAGGCATGCGTGTCGAGCGCACGCGTGGCCCGGTAGCGCAGGCTGCCTTCGCGCGTGGTGCCATGGTCGACGGCAGCGTCTTCCCAGAATGCGCGCACCTCGTAGACCACAGGTATGCCCAGTTCGCGGCCCACCGGCAGCGCCGCAAGCGCATTGAGCACCGGCGAGTGTGCATGCAACAGGTGCGGCCGCAGGCGCTGCGCGACCTGGCGCAGGCGCTGCGTCGTGGCCCGCACCTGGGCCCACTGGTCGAGCACCGGCAGCTGCGCCCATGCCTGCTGCGGCACGGCGGTGCGATGGAACAGCAGCCCGTCGACTTCCTGTTCGGGCAGAGCCGCATCGGCCGGCGCAGCCAGTGCGTGCTTGGGGCTGGTCAGGTGGAAGGTCTCCCAGCCGCGCCGGCGCTGCTCGCGCAGCAACGCAGCCGTGCGGAAGGTGTAGCCGCTGTGCAACGGGATCGAGTGGTCCAGCACATGAAGCACGCGCAATGCCATCAGGCCACCGCCGCTTCCTGGGTGTCGGCGGTCACAGTGGCCAGTCCGTCGTCGACCACATTGCGCAGGAAGGCCTCGAACATGAGCAGGGTCCAAAGGGGCGCACTGTAGTCGCGCGTTCCGTTCTGGTGCGCGTCGACCAGGTGCGACAGGTAGTCACGGTCGAACCAGCCGGTGGCGGCCAGGCGTTCACCCAGCACGGCGTCGCGCACGCGCTGCTTCAGCGGGCCGCGGAACCAGCGCGCCAGCGGCACGGCAAAGCCCATCTTCGGCCGGTAGAGGATGTCGTGCGGCAGCTTGGGCTCCATCGCCTTCTTGAGCAGGTACTTGCCCTCCTGGCCCCGGATCTTCAGGCTCGACGGCAGTGTGGCGAGCCATTCGACCAGTTCGTGGTCCATCAGCGGCTCGCGCACTTCCAGGCTGTGCGCCATGCTGGCGCGGTCGACCTTGGTGTTGATGTCGCCCACGAGGTAGGTCTTGAGGTCGAGGTACTGAATCAGGGCGAGTGGATCGTCGGTGCCGGCGCGTGCGGCATGGTGTTCGAAGACCTGCTGCGCGTCGTAGCCGGCCAGCGCGGCCTTGAACTGCGGGCTGAACAGCGCATCGCGCATCGGCCCACGCAGGATGGACACCGAGTGGAAGTAGGCCTGCACCGAGCTGCGCGCCATGCCCTCGAAGGTGGTCTTGGCGCGAAAGACGCGCGGCGCCCAGTCGGCCTTGGGGTAGACACGGCCGAGCAAACCGAACAGCGGGCGGCGCACGCCTTCGGGCAGCGCAGCGCGCATGCGCTCTTCCATCAGGTGCAGCCGGTAGCGGCGATAGCCGCCGAAGCTCTCGTCGCCACCATCGCCCGACAGGGCCACCGTCACCCGCTTGCGGGCCAGCTGGCAGACCCGATAGGTGGGAATGGCCGAGCTGTCGGCATAGGGTTCGTCGTACAGCCGCGCCAGCGTGTCGATGAGATCGAAGTCGTCGCTCTGCACCGTTTCGACGAAATGGCGCGTCTGGTAGCGATCGGCCACGACCTGCGCGAAGGCCGACTCGTTGAAGGCAGGGTCGTCGAAGGCGATCGAGCAGGTGTTCACCGGGTCGTTGGACAGCCCGGCCATGGTGGCCACCACCGCACTGGAGTCAACGCCGCCCGACAGGAAGGCGCCCAGAGGCACTTCGGCGATCAGGCGCAACCGCACCGACTCCTCCAGCCGGTGGCGCAGCTCCTCGCAGGCATCATCGGCGCCGATGGGGCTGTCCAGGCTGAAGCGCACGTCCCAGTAGGGTCGCGGCTCGGGCGCGGGCTCGCCGCGCTTCCAGCACAAGGTGTGCGCAGGCGCGAGCTTGCGTGCCTGCTTGAAGATGGTGCGCGGCTCGGCCACATAGCCCAGCGCGAAGTACTCTTCCACCGCCAGCGGGTCGATGTCGCGCCGCAGCGCGGCGCCACCGGGCCCACGATAGGCCAGCAGTGACTTCAGTTCCGAACCGAACAGCAGCAGGCCGTCGTCCAGCACGGCATAGAACATCGGCTTGACCGCCAGCCGATCGCGCGCCATGAAGAAGGTCTGGCGGTTGCGGTCCCACAGCGCGAACGCGAACATGCCACGCAGGCGCTTCACGCAGTCCTCGCCCCAGGTTTCCCAGGCGTGGACGATGACTTCGGTGTCGCTCTTGGTGTGGAACACATGACCCAGCGCCTGCAGTTCCGGAATCAGCGACTGGTAGTTGTAGATCTCGCCATTGAAGACGATGACCACCGAGCCGTCTTCATTGAACAGCGGCTGCTGGCCGGTGGCGATGTCGATGATGGACAGCCGACGGTGGCCGAACCCGACGCCCGGCTCGATGTGGATGCTGCCCTCGTCCGGCCCGCGATGGTGCTGGGCGTCGTTCATGCGCCTCAGAGCCGCGGCGTCGATCTGGCGATGGCCGCGGGTGTCGAATAGGCCGGTGATTCCGCACATGGTTGGTCAGGGGGCCGGTTTGGGGCTGCGCACGCGGCGCAGCTGCTGGTCGTAGACGGCCTGGTAGCGAGCGACCATGGCCTGCAGGCTGAATTGTCGTTCGGCCACGTCGCGCGCCTCCAGGCCCATGGTCATGCTCCGCCGAGGCTCCGTCAACAGCTCCGCCAGCGCCGTGGCCAGGGCCCCGGGGTCACCGGGTGGCACCAGATGGCCGGTGCGGCCTTCGCTGACCAGCTCGGCGTTGCCGCCCACCCGCGTGGCCACCACGGGCAGGCCACTGGCCATCGCCTCGAGGATGGTATTGGAGATGCCCTCGGCCCGCGACGGCAGAGCGAAGCAACTCAGCGCACGCATGACATCTGCCACATCCTGCCGCTCGCCGGGCAGCCACACCCGCTGCGACAGGCCGGCCTCGTCGACGATGGCCTGCACCTGAGCACGCATCGGGCCGTCGCCCACCATCACCAGCCGGGCATGCCCGGCATGTTCGCCCAGCGTTTGCACCATCCGGATGAACGCCCGCGCCAGGGTGGGCTGGTCCTTCACCGCCTGCATCCGCCCCACCGTACCCACCAGCCAATGCTGTGCCGGGTCGAACGGGCAGCCCGGCAGCGCGGCCGGAACGGCGCCTTCGGGACGGAACCGGACGGTATCCACACCGTTGTAGATCTGGCTCACGTCAGCCGCTGCGACACCGACACGCTCGCGCAGGTAGGCACCCAGGTCGGCCGACAGCGCGACGTAGTGGCTCACCCACGGGCGGTAGAGCCGCCGGATCCACTGGTACTTGCGGTTGCGCCCGTCCAGGTCTTCGACATCGCGCCCGTGCTCACCGTGCACCCGCACCGGCACCCCGGCCGCCCAGGCCGGTGCCGCGCATTCCAGCGCCGCCAGATTGCGGGTGTGCACGACGGCCGGCCGCAGCTCGCGCAGCAGGCGCCACAGCTGCGGGTACAGCCGCAATGCATGACCCGGCGGCTTGTGCAACGCGATACAGCGCACATCGGGCCGCTGGATGCGCTGTGCGAACGCGGTGACCTCGGTCAACGCGATCACCACATGCCGGTAGGCATCCGCCGGCATGTGGTTGATCAGATTGACCAGGCCGTTCTCCAGGCCGCCTGTGTCGAAGCGGTAGACGATGTGGGCGATCAGCGGGACCTCACGCGCCCCCGGAGCCAACCCCGCCGATGTCGGGTTCAGGTCGCGCATCACCACGGACCTCTCGACGCCACGGCCTTCATCAGCAGGCCGACGCCCAACGCGTTGAGATGGCGGTCATAGGGCCCGACCTCGAGCGAGAGCGTCGAGCCCTCCCAGTGGGTGGCATAGACGCGCTCGGCATCGATGACTTCGGCCCCGCGCTCCGAAGCCAGCTTCACAAACACGTCGCGTTCGAGCATCTGAACCGAGGGCGGTCCGGGTCTTGCGGAACGCCGGCCATCGACCAGCAGGACCAGGCGGCCTTGCGCCGAAGTCGCGACACGTTCGAAGAACGCATCGGCCACCGCCTGGACCACGCGCACTCGATCAGGGGGCAGCCCAGGTTGACTTGCAGCCACATCGCGGCTCGGCTGCGCATTGGCCTCAATGCCGTGCACGGGCGGCTGCGAGTCCTGGAAGGCCTGCGCCAGCAGCCTGCGCGGATCGGTCACCTTGAGCTGTCCCGCAATGTACTGCGCCAGTGCCGAGTGCCGTGCGACACGTCGGATCGCAGATGGTTCGGCCTGTCGCTGAACCCTGGGCGCGAACGTGATCGGATCGAGGCAAGCGGCATGCACGTTGCCCGACCCGCAGATCGACTGGCGCACATCACCAGGCTCCAGCAGCACGACGAAGTCGCGCAGCGTCAGCCGCTGGCGGGCAAACCGGATGCGTTCGGCGTAGTCCAGCAGCGATGAACCGGGACCGCCCATGCCGTAGACCGGTCTGGCATGCCCCGCGGAGCGCAGCGCGTGTGCAAGCTGCGTCGCCGGCCGCGAGCCCGATTCGAGCATCGACGCCTCGACGTAGCTGTCTCCGATCAGCCCGATGGCACTCGGATCGGGGCCGAAGTCCGCGTCAGCGGCGAACCCGAGGTTGTTGGCTCGCAAGCGCTGTGCGTTTCGCAGATCCCACCCCGTTGACACGACCCATTGGTGCCCAGGCGGGTAGCCGATGATCATCGGATCCACGTGATAGCCCGTCATGGTGGCGGTGGATACCGGCAACAGCCTCAGAGCCAGCTCGAATGCCAGCAACAGAGTCGCGGCTCCGGTCACGCCAAATAGAACGGGCCGCATGACCATGGCACTAGAAGTTGAAGTAGATGAAAGCGCTGACGCTGTCACGCGCAACATTGACCAGCAGCAGCGCGGCAATGGCGGTGATGACCGCACCGGCGGTGGCCTGCCGCCAGGCGCCTCGTCGATCCAGAAAGGCCAATGCACGCTCCCCCAGCGAGTTGCTGTTCGGCGCCAGCAGTGCAACGGCACCCAGCACAGCGCACCATCCGAGTCCTGCGGACAGGGACAACCCGGCGTTCCAGCACAGCGCATGGATGTCCCCGTACTGGCCAACACCGGCCAGCCCCTGCAGCATGCGCCAGGCGCCACCAAAGGACTGTGCCCGGAAGAACACCCACGCCACAACCACGCACAACAGCGTGATCGCCCAAGCAGATGTGCCGTATGCCCAGTTCGACTCCCACCTGCGAAGGCGCCCCTGCCCCATCAAGCCACGCCAACCGTGGTTGACCACGAGATAAGCACCGTGGAGCCCACCCCACACCACGAACGTCCAGGCGGCACCGTGCCACAGGCCGCCCAGCAGCATCGTCGCAGCGAGATTGAGATACCGCCGCACGCCGCCCAGGCGATTGCCCCCCAAGGGAATGTAGAGATAGTCGCGCAGGAATGTGGACAACGAGATGTGCCAGCGCCGCCAGAACTCGGAGATGTTGCGCGCCTGGTAGGGCGAATCGAAGTTGTAGGGCAGGCGCACGTTGAACAGATGCGAAAGCCCGATCGCCATGTCGGAATAGCCGGAGAAGTCGAAATACAGCTGCAGCGTGTAGGCCAGCGAGCCCAGCCACGCCTCGAGTGTCGTCGGAGTTGCACCGGCGTCCACGGGCACGAAAATGGCATCCGCGTACGGCGCGATGCCGTCCGCGAGTACCACCTTCTTGAACAGGCCGATCGCGAAGATGACCAGTCCGCCGACGAACCGCCGAGCCTGCGGCCTGTAGATGGCCGCATCCGCGAACTGCGGCATCATCTGCGCGTGGTGCAGCACTGGGCCTGCCACGAGGTGCGGGAAGTAGGTGACGAACAAGCCGTAGTGGATCGGGTTGCTCTCGTCGACCTTGCCTTGAAACGCGTCGGCCAAGTAGGCGATTTGCGTGAACGTGTAGAACGAGATGCCGATGGGCAGGATGACCCGTACCGGCACCCAGTCCAAACCCATGAGGGCGTTGAGGTTGTCGACGAAGAAGTTCGCGTACTTGAAGTAGCCCAGTGCACCGAGGTTCATCGACACGCCGATGGCGAGCCACCAGCGCGCCGAAGGCCGCCGACCGGCACGCAGCGCGTGGACGATCTGCCGCCCCAGCCAGAAATTGGCAACGATCGAGGCGAGCAGCAGCAGGGTGAACGCCGGCATCCAGTGTGCGTAGAACACCAGCGAGGCCAGCAGCAGCCACGCCGCGGCAGCTGACGGCCGCCATCGACCCAGCAGGAAGAAGCCCGCCAGTGTCAGCGGCAAGTACAGCAGCAGGAACGCCGCAGTCGTGAACAGCATGCGCAGCGCCCCTCAACGGCACCAGCGATCGACGCCGGTGCCACGCCGGCTCAGAGCCGCCAGACCCGATAGCCCGCAGCCTGCAAGGCGTGCGGGTCGAATGCGGCCTTGACGTCGATGAAGGCGCCGCCCTTGACGAGCTTGCGAGCGAAGTCCTCGATGCCCAGTTCGGCGAACTCGCGGTGCGCCACGGCGGCCACGATGGCATCGGCGCGAGGCAGGTCGTCCCACGGCACGAGGTGGACTCCGTACTCGTGCATCGCCTCGGCCGTCTCGGCCTGCGGATCGGTGACCGACACTTCCACGCCGTAGCTGCGCAGCTCGTGGATGATGTCGATGACCTTGGAGTTGCGCAGGTCGCCGCAGTTTTCCTTGAACGTCAGGCCGAGCACGTTGACCTTGGCACCCTTGATGTAGGAGCCCGACGCGATCATGTGCTTGATGGTCTGCTCGGCGATGAACTTGCCCATCGAGTCATTGATGCGCCGGCCTGCGAGGATCACCTGCGGGTGGTAGCCCAGCATGTCGGCCTTGTGCGTGAGGTAGTAAGGGTCGACGCCGATGCAGTGGCCGCCGACGAGACCCGGCTTGAACTTCAGGAAGTTCCACTTCGTGCCAGCAGCCTCGAGCACCTCGGTGGTGTCGATGCCCAGCTTGTCGAAGATGATGGCCAGTTCGTTCATCAGCGCGATGTTGAGGTCGCGCTGGGTGTTCTCGATCACCTTGGCCGCCTCGGCCGCCTTGATCGACGAGGCCCGGTGCACGCCCGGCTCGATGATCTGCTCGTAGACCTGGGCCACCTTCTCCAGCGTTGCCGGCGTATCGCCGGACACGATCTTGAGGATCTTGGTGAGCGTGTGCTCCTTGTCGCCCGGGTTGATGCGTTCGGGGCTGTAGCCGACCCAGAAGTCCTGCTTCCACTTCTTGCCCGACTCGCGTTCGAGCACCGGGATGCAGACTTCCTCGGTGGCACCGGGATAGACGGTCGACTCGTAGACGACGATGGCCCCCGACTTCATGTGCCGGCCCACGCTGGTCGATGCGCCGACCAGGGGACGGAAGTCGGGGATGTGGGCCTCGTCTACCGGCGTGGGCACGGCCACGATGATGACGTCGGCTTCGGCCAGCATGGCCGGATCGGCCGTGTACACCGCCTGCGACGCCGCCGCCAGTTCGGCGTCAGGCAGCTCGCGCGACGGATCGACGCCGCGCTGGCAACTCTCGACCTTGGCGGTGGAGATGTCGAAGCCGATCGTGCGCATGCGCTTGCCGAAAGCCACCACCAGGGGCAGGCCGACATAACCCAGTCCGATGACTGCAACGGTGTTCATGCGATGTGTCCTCCGAGATACACGTGAATTTGGATCATGGGTAGAAGCGGGTGCTGCGCGTTCGATCGGGATGTCACGGCCTGCCGTCGCGCGCCTGGCCCAGCGTGTCGCGCAGGATGTCCAGGTTGGCGGCAATGAATCGGTCGAGCGCCGGCCGGGCGCTGTGGCCGGGCCGCTCGGGTGCATACAACACGATCGCGGCCGACTCGTCGCCCATGCCGCGCAGGCGCTGCCACGCACCGAGCAGCTTGGCACGGTAGTCCTCGTGCACGAACTCGCCGTTGACCCAGTAGATCTGCCAGACGAGCATCGCCGCACGCTCGCCGCCACCCTGGGCGGTGTGTGCCTGCAGTCGCGTCTGCCTCACGGCCACGCCGCTGCCGGGCAGCCCGACCGTGTTCACGTCGACCGCATGCCACAACGCGTCTTTCGACGTGACGATCACGTTCTCGGAGCTGACCAGCTTGCGCTGTTCCGTCTGGCCGCGGTAGTACGCCAGGTAGACGCCGACCGGGCCGTCGCCCGCGCTGTGTTGGTAGATCGCCTCGGCCTGTGCTGAAGGTTCCATGTAGCGAGGCCTGAACTCCGGAACCTGGTCGGTGCGGGTCCAGTCAGCGGCCGTCGAGGGCAGTGCCAATTGGACCGGCGCCTGCGATACCGCCGCATCCAGCCGCGACAACCACAGCCGCGGTGCGGCCGCCAGCAGCACCCCGATGGCCAGTACGACGAGCCCCCCGTGTGCACGAAGCGGACCCGTGCCTGCTGCGCCCGCCGCTTCCGGCGCAGCAGCGGCTTCCGGTTCCGCCCAGCGCGCCCCGATCATGAACAGCAGCGTGATGACGATGCCGAAGAACACCCAGCCGTACACCAGATGGTCGGCGCCAACGGCGAGCTTGTTGCCCGACAGGTGACCGAGCATGACGATCATGTAGGCGCGCAACCAATTCGCAAGGATGGGTACCGCCAGCGACACGCCGGCAAAGATCCAGCGCCGCTGCCACGACTGGTAGTTCAGGTATCCGAACAGCGTGCCCACCATGAACGAGGCCATGAGGTAACGCACGCCGCTGCAGGCCTCCACCACCGACCAATTGCCACTGGGGATGACGAACTGCAGCCCTTCGCGGTAGACCGGAATGCCGCTCAGTCGCAGCGCCCAGACCGTGAAGTCGGCCGTCCATTGCATGAGCGGCGGAATCATGAACTCGCCGATCGGCACCGCGAAGAACAGGTAGACCAGCGGGAACAGGATGACCCGCGTGACCTGCCAGCCCACCAATGCCGGCACCGCCAGCACCAGCATCGCGGTGGCGGACAGTTGCATCACCGCGTTGGCCGCCACCAGCCGACCGGCCAGCCAGCCCAGTGCCGCCAGGGCGAAGGGCAGCAGCGCGATCGGCCAGGCCACCGGCACCATGGGAGCCAGCACGGCACGCCGGCGCCAGACCATCCACAGCACGAGTGGTGGCACGGCGAAGGCATGGGCAAAGGTCTCGGATCGGTACCAGATCCCGACCATCGCGGCGAACGTGTCGTAGAACAGCGCACCGGTCAGCGCCAGCCACAGGACCAGCGCCGGCAGTGTGGTGCGCCACGACTGCGTGCGCGGGGTGTCGAGGACCAGGCTCATGTTCATGCCGTGCGGACCGTTTGGTTCGGGTTGCCAGCGCC
>Ga0268298_10006946_pt1 | contig 10132 bp, 8 predicted proteins | sample WWTPWeurt_MetaG_FD_194462 | JGI IMG/M metagenome (GOLD analysis project Ga0268298, IMG submission 194462) | Activated sludge microbial communities from WWTP in Nijmegen, Gelderland, Netherland - WWTP Weurt | ecosystem: Engineered > WWTP > Aerobic digester > Activated sludge | place: Netherlands... | reverse complement strand
ACGTCGGCAGCCATTTTGGAACTGGTAAGACTGAAATCAATGACCACCGATTCGATGATTGTCAATCAGGTGCAAGCTGAGATACATAATTTAAATCATTAAAAAATCACTTAGTATGCCATCAGGTAAGAAACGTAAAAGACATAAAATGGCCACTCACAAGCGTAAAAAACGCCTGAGAAAGAATCGCCATAAAAAGAAATAAGAACTGGCATCTTTTCCGCCCTTTATATTTTCCGACCTCAACCGTTTTATTAATTCCATAAAGGGAGAAAATCCGTATTTATTTTGGAAAGGGAACTTATTATTAATTCAACTCCAACCGGAGCTGAAATTGCATTATTAGAAGATAAACAACTCGTAGAGATTCATCGCGACTCTCAGAGCAGCCGCTTCAATGTGGGCGATTTGTATCTCGGAAGGGTTAAAAAAATTACGCCCGGTTTGAACGCCTGCTTCGTAGATGTAGGCTTCGAGCGCGACGCGTTTTTGCATTATTCGGACCTCAACCCGAATTTTCGCTCTATATATAAATATACCAAAGCCGCTCAGGAAGGTAATCCGTTCAGAATGGATGCTTTTCAGAAAGAACCTGAAATTATCAAAACAGGCAAGGTAAATAATGTAGTTGCGAAAAATCAGCATATTCTGGTGCAAATCATCAAAGAACCTATTCAAACGAAAGGCCCGCGATTAAGCTGTGAAATTTCACTGGCCGGTCGTTATTTGGTGCTTACTCCGTTTAATGAAGTTGTTGGTGTTTCTCGTAAAATTGCTTCCGCCAACGAAAGAAAACGTTTGCAGGCATTAATCGAACAATTACGTCCGAAAGGTTTTGGTGTTATTATTCGCACCGTTGCCGATGGTGTAAGCACTCAACAGTTGCACGAAGATTTAAACGACCTGATTGCACAATGGGCTGAAATAACCAAACGTTTACAACATTTACAGGCACCTCAAATAGTTTACAGCGAAACACGTAAAACAAATACTTTATTACGCGATGTACTCAACGATTCATTTAACAATGTGGTGGTAAACGAACCATCTATTGCCAATGAAATAAAAGATTATATCAAAAAAATAAGTCCGGGCTCCGAAAAAATGGTCAACCTGCATAATACAGGTAAATCGGTGTTCGATCAATTTGGCGTTACGAAACAAATAAAATCTTTATTTGGTCGCACGGTAAATATGGACAGCGGTGCCTATTTAATTGTTGAACATACGGAAGCCTTACACGTAATCGACGTGAATAGCGGAAATAAAACTGCAGTTAAAGGTGATCAGGAACAAAATGCCGTTTCTGTAAATGTAGAAGCAGCAAAAGAAATTGCACGTCAACTGCGTTTGCGCGATTTGGGTGGAATTATTATTGTCGATTTTATCGATATGAAACATCCTGATAATAAAAAGGCTGTTTACAATGCATTAAAAGAGGCAATGGCGAACGACAGAGCCAAACATACCATATTGCCTATTTCTAAATTTGGTGTTGCTCAAATTACCCGCCAACGTGTTCGGCCTGAAGTAAATATTACAACAACCGAAGTTTGTCCTACTTGCACAGGAACCGGTAAAATTGAAGCCAGCGTATTATTAATTGATGATATTGAACGTAAAATTAAATACCTGGTAAAAAATCAAAATCAGCAATACATTAAATTAGTTGTACATCCTTACGTTGAAGCCTTTATTAAAAAAGGAAGATTTTTTAACAGTATACAATGGAAATGGTACTGGGAATACAAACGTAAAATTCATATCATGGGCAGCAACGAATTTCAATATATGGAATATCGCTTTTTTGATAAAGGTGATGAAGAGATACATGTGGAGTGATGTAAAAACAATCCGTCATTTTTATAATTTACATGGCTGATTATTTGAAGCAGCAACATTCCCTTTCACAGTTACATCCTTGCCCGCTCTTCGTTGCAACAAACCCGTTTAATTTCATTGTGGGATAGCCCGGTTATTATTTCATCAAATTAATATTTTTAGAATACCCAAACACAAGGTTTGTTTCCACTTCGATCGGGGCTAGGTCAACTGTAGTGCTTCGTATTTAATTTTTTTGTGAAATCCTTAAAACTTAAACACCCATTCCATATTACCTGTATCTGAATTAATAGATACACAGGTAAAATTATCATCAAGGTTAGGATGTGTTTTAAATATAATTACCAAGCTCGATTTGCGGTTGTAAACGCGTGTAATTTCGCCATCAATGCCAAGCAATGCCGTTACATCAAATTGCCATAAATTATTTTCTGTGTTGTAATTATATTTACTGATTATTCGATGTGCATCTTCCGCGATTTTATTTTTATGCCAGATGTAAAGCACAGGCTCTTTATTTGTTGTTCCTACAGGACTGTAGTTTCTATCGGTATAATAAACATCTTTATTTAAACTGATGCCATTAACTAAAAATTGTCCTTCAATAAATTGATTACCGGAAATTACAGTGGTTGGGTTATTTTCTTTTTTTGCCGCTACTCGCGTTATTGAAGAAATATTATTTTGATTGCTGATTTTTAGCAAATCGCCTCCGGGAAGTAACATGGTGTTTTGTGTAGAATAACCGGCAGCTCTATAAAAGTTGCTGAGATAGGGATTACTCATACGCAATTGCATATAAAATTCATCTTCAGGAGCTTTTATTTCAGTAATTTTATTATTGTTTAAATCATAACTGTAATGTAATCCGTTTTCAGTTGTGAAATAAAATTGTTTTTTACCGATATCCATCCCGATATATTTATCTTCAATTGCACGATCGTATCCTGTAGTTTTTACGAGTGGTGATGTAATGCCCGCAGTTTTTAATGCCGCTGCAAAATTGTTTTCAGCTATGGTTAAGCCGGGCAAAGTGCGTGTATGCAATCCATTGGTGTAATCGTAATACCAGTTTTTATCATGCACATTGCCTAAATAATATGGAATAAGCTCCGGAGCTGAATTTTTAAAATCCTGTTGTTTTACAATCTTACCTGTAATCACATCAATCACCAATTGCTGATAGTCGGTGCGGCCATTTACAAAAATACCTTGTTGACTTAATACGGTATAATAACTGCTCACCACCTGAATATATTTTTTATTGTTTTGGCTGCTTAGCGCTGTGGAATAAATTTGCGAGTAATAATCATTTTTCGCAATTATCTTTTTCCAGATGAGCTTACCGGTTTTGATATTGATATTAAATAATTGATTGTCGATACCTAACAACAAAGTATCTCCACTGCCAAATACTGCATTTACTTTATAACTCGCACGGTGGTTGCTTAAAATAATTCCTGTTGGTAAGGTAAATTGTTTTTGAATTGTTTTGTTATTAATACTGCTGAGTAATAATTCTGATTTATCACCTAAGGTTTTTGCGTGCAGAATTAAACTTTGTTCCGGATTTAGAAAAGGCGGATTAATTACGGTTTTGGTTTCTGCATTATAGGCAGCAATTAAAGCAGGCTCAATAAATGGACTGTTTTCTGTTGTGGTATTTTTAACGATAGGCTGAGGGCATAAGGTTTTTTTAATGGTACGCAATGTAGTTCCTTCAAAGGTATACGTGCAACTGTCGAAACCAACTACAGTGTTTGATGTGTGATTTAAATTAAATGAAGCAGTAGCATTGGTTGTTGCCTGTAAAATTTCCTGTGTTAACTGGTTTACATCAATAGGCTGACCTGAAATAGCCTGCTCAATGGTTTTATCTATTATTGAATTGTAATCGTTTTTAGGATGTATTTCAATTGGTGCAATTGTTTTAAATGAACTCCCGTCTAACCAAATATTTTTACCTGAAACTGTTGTAACCATTAATGCATTTTGTTCTTTGTCAAATGCATATAATTCATTTAAATTTCCGAGGTTATCGTTTACCTTAGCCAACCCTTCCTTCAATAAATCGTTTTTAGCAATTAAATTTTCTTGCGATAGAATAATATTTAAATCTGTTACACTGCGTCCATGTATGCCGTCTTTTGCATTGTACATCCAAAACACAGTATCCCGTGTTCCGATAATACTGGAATTCATATCACTTAAATTGCCTAACACCTCGCGTTTTATCAATTCTCCTTTATTTAGGGTATGCAGACTTAAACGTACTTCTGTTGAACCGCTGCGCATGGTAAATCCACCTTTTTGTTCATATATGGAAGTTTTAAATACACCTTCAACACTGATAAAATATTCGACACCTTTTGCCGAAGCAGGATAAACCTGATAAACATAATTGGCATCGCTGCTTTTTGCAGAGCGGAAAAAACCGGTGCCTTGGCAGGAACGTATTGAAAAAAACAATACGGTTATAACCAGTCCGAATACTACGAGCAGGACTAACCCTATTAAGGGTTTTTTGTTGGAGGTTTGATAAAATGTCATAAATAAATTTATTTATCAGGATAAATATTTTCCTTCAATAGGCATCCGTCGGCCCACACCAAATGCTTTAGGTGAAACACGCAACACAGGAGGAAACTGGAATCGTTTCCATTCATTATTATTCACCATTTTTAATGTTCTGCGCACCGTAAATTCATCAAAACCAAGATCTAAAATATCTTGCGGACTTTGTGATAACTCAATATATTGATATAATATTTTGTCCAATATTTCATAAGGTGGCAGGGTGTCCTGGTCTTTTTGGCCGGGTCGTAATTCTGCACTCGGTGCTTTTATAATGATATGTTGTGGTATTATTTCTTTCTCGCGGTTTATGTAAGCAACTAGCTCATATACTTCTGTTTTGTAAACATCGGCGAGCACGGCTAATCCGCCGCATAAATCGCCATACAATGTGCCATAACCAACTGCAGCCTCACTTTTATTTGTAGTATTCAATAAAATATAGCCGTGTTTATTACACATCGCCATCAGTGTCATGCCTCTTAGTCGTGCCTGAATATTTTCTTCTGTTACATCAAAAGGTTTATTATCAAATAACGGCGTTAATTCATTTACCACCTGATCATACATATTTTTAATGGCAATGGTATCGTGTTTTATGCCGATATTTTTTGCAAGATCGAGCGCGTCAGTTACGGAGTGTCCCGTTGAATATTGTGAAGGCATTAATAATCCCCAAACATTTTCTGCACCAAGTGCATCTGCAGCAAGTACGGCAGTTAATGCAGAATCAACACCACCACTTAATCCGAGAATGGCTTTCTTGAAACCTAATTTTTCGAAATAATTTTTAATGCCGGTTACTAATGCGCGATAAATTAATTCGATTTTATCTTTTGGTTGGACATTGTCCAAGGTTTGCGTTTTTGCAGAAGCAATAACTTCATCTAAATCATAAACACTTAACTGTTCTTCAAAATAACGCATTTCATCGTACACCACCGAATTAGCATTAACAACAATACTTCCTCCATCAAAAATTAAATCGGTTTGAGCCCCGCAGTGATTTACATAAAATACAGGAATTTTATATTTAGCGGTATTCGCTTTTAAGGTTGTAATTCTTCCGGCAGCATGGTCATAATCGAATGGTGATGCAGAAATGTTTAACATCACTTCAGGTTGTACTTTATCTTTTATGAGTACATCCATCGGGCAGGCTTTGTACATCGGATTGTCATTTCCAACGTTCCACAAATCTTCACAAACGGTTAATGCTATTTTGCGACCTTTAAATGTGATATTTTGAAATTCAGTAGCCGGCTCAAAGTAGCGATATTCATCAAAAATATCATACGTAGGCAGCAATGCTTTATTTACGATATGTTTTATCTCCCCCTCAAAAATAAAAAAAGCTGAATTGAATAAATCTTTACCTTCAATTTTCGGATTGCGACTTGGTGAACCAACTACCACAGCAATATCTTGTGTAAGTGGTTTAATTTTATCAATTACTTCGTAACATTTATCTACAAAATCATCAAAATCTAAAAAATCGCGTGGCGGGTAACCACACACACTTAATTCAGGAAATAAAATAATATCAGCCTGTAATTTTTTTGCATCTTGAATAAACTGTTCAATTTTATTGAAATTTGATTCAAAGTTGCCAATGTGGACATTAATTTGAGCTAGAGCAATTTTCATAAAAAAAGTCACGCCTTTTGAGCGTGACAAATTTAAAGGTTTTTATCTGCTTGTTACTTAAAACAATACGCCTATACGGATACCTAGCTGTTTCAGGAAGGCATTGTTGTCGTCAATATCATCATCAAGAATATTGGCAAAGCCGTTTTGGAAGAAAATACCGGCCATGATATTGGTATTTTCTGCAATTGAATATTCAGTTCCGATGCCAAGCGTAAGGCTCATATTAAACAATTGATTTTGAGCGCCTGTGAGGTTGTCTTTGTCTCTCAGGTTTACATCTTCAACAACAGCAATATCATTTACCAATAAATCGCCACGGCTTTTAATACAAATACCCGGTGTAATACCAAACTGACCATAATAGCTGAAATAATTAATTTCATTGGTGCGCAGCCTGATGGTAAGTGGAACTTCTATGTATTGTGAGCGGGCATCCCATTCTGCTGTGATATCAAAAGCAGTATCGGTTGAAGTAATACCAACTCTTACATAATTGATGATTACTCCGGTTGAAAACGCATACCGTTCAACACTGCCAATTGTTTGATCGAATAATAAACCATATTGGAAGCCTGCTTTGGTTCCAACACTTTCATATAATTCACCGTCAACTTTTACCCAGTCAAAAACCGGGCTTGCCGTTAAGCCGAAACGGAATTGTTGCGCTTGCACTGCAGAGAGTATTGCGCAAAAAAACAGGGTGGATAATATAATTTTCTTCATACCTTATTAGTTTTACATTTTAAATTAAGAGATACATGGTGCACAAACATAGGTTATTTTTTGTAATTCTCAGCATAAGCATACTAGGATTGACATTGGCGACGGGTTGTGGGAAAAAAAATAACAATCCGCATCCTGATATTTCTAATGTGCCGGAGCAACAAGTTTCCATTATCCGATTGGAAAAATTAATAGGTGCTGCTAATCCAGATAATTATACAAGTGTTTTTGAAGGTATTGAAAAGCAATATCCCGAAATTTTTAATTCCTATAATGCCAACTTTTGGGGTTTAGTTAAAGATGATACCACACAACATTACAATTTGTATGATTCACTTTATCAAAATACTGCGGGCAATGAATGGATGGGCAGGCTGGAAGACAGTGTGGCATTGATTTACAACGACATTTCCGATATTGAAAATGAACTTAGCAAGGCTTTTCGGTATTACAAATATTATTTCCCGGACAGCAGCTTGCCCCAAGTTTACACCTATTTAGGCCCATTTGTTTACCAAACATTATTTAATGAAACCACGGTTGGTATTGAGTTAGACATGTATATGGGTCAGCATTTTGGTTATTATGGCAGTTTTGAAAATAACATGCCACTGTATATCACTTTCCGATTCGACAGGCCGTATATTCCTTTAAATGTGATGCGGAGTTTACTGGATGGCTACATTCCCGCACCGCCGGCTCCGGAAATGTCGCTACTGGATGCTATGGTTTTGGAGGGAAAAATGATGTATTACCTCGATTGTGTGCTGCCCGACATGGAAGATTCTGTTAAAATGGGTTATACCGAAGCCCAATTGGAGTGGTGTTATGATAATGAGGCAGAAATTTGGAAGTTTTTAGCAGGTGAGGAATTGTTATTTTCTAAGCGCACTGATGATATGCGACGCTATATGGATGATGCACCTACATCGCAGGGAATGCCTGAAGATGCGCCCGGGAGGGTTGCTGCATGGACAGGCTGGCAAATTATAAGAGCCTTTATGCAGGAAAATCCGGATACGAATTTATATGAATTGTTTTATGAAACAGATGCGCTGAAGATTCTAAAACTGTCAGGATACGGACCTGAAGATTAATTGAGCATAAATGGCGCTATCATCTGGAATTCAGGAATAATAACATCAAAGTATTGGCCGTCCATAGTTCTCACCATCAGGTAGGTGCCTTTCATTTTTCCCATTGGGGCAATTAAATGGCATCCTGAAACATATTGATGCATGTGGCCGGGTTCAATAACCGGTGTTTCGCCTATAACACCTTCACCTTCTACTTCGCGCCAAATGCCCATTCCGTCGTAAATATGCCAATGTCTGCGCAGCAACTGAACGGTATTTTCACTTTTATTTTCGATGGTAATACGGTATGCAAACACAAACTCGCCTCTGCGGGAGTGGTCGGGTTGAAAAAAGGTTTCAACGCTTACTTTTACACCTTGTGTTATGGATGTTACCATGTCCACGTAAAAGTAGTTAAAAATCAAATTTGTTCGCCTAAGCGCTTAAAAAATTATGCACAAGGCTCAAAGCCTCTGCCTGAGCGCGTTCCAGCTCGTCGTTTACAATCACATGGTCGAATTGCCCCGAAAAAGTAAGCTCATATTTTACCCGCTCAATGCGCGTTTTGAGTGTTTCCGGCGTTTCTGTGTTGCGTTTGGTAAGTCGGTCGATTAAAACTTCCAGTGAAGGTGGCTGAATAAAAAGCGAAATAGTTTGTTCGGGGTATTTATTTTTTAGCGATAATGCACCTTTTACATCTACATCAAAAATAATGTGCTGATTGGCGTTCCAAATACGTTCAACTTCACTTTTTAAGGTGCCATATAATTTGCCCGGATACACTTCTTCCCACTCAACAAATGCATCCTGATTTATTTTTTCTTTGAACTGGTCAACACTCAAAAAATAATAATCTTTTCCATCGGTTTCCATATTGCGAATGGTTCGCGTTGTGGCTGAAACCGAAAAGGCAAGTTTTGGTTCGCTGGCAAGTAAATGTTTAACAATAGTTGTTTTTCCTGCTCCTGATGGTGCTGTAACAATTACTATTTTGCCCTGCATTATAACACGTTATTTAATTGTTCTTTTATTTTTTCAAGTTCATCTTTCATAACAACAACTTTGCGTTGCATTTCTGCGTGATATGATTTTGAACCGATGGTATTAATTTCTCTGTTCATTTCCTGACAAATAAATCCGAGTTTTTTTCCTTTTTCACTGAGTGATTCATTAATGGTATCAATAAAGTAATCGCAATGTGAACGCAGGCGTGTTACTTCTTCTGTGATATCCATTTTTTCCAGATAAAAAATTAATTCCTGCTCAAACCTGTTTTTATCAATATCTTCATCACCCATATAACTTTGCAAATCGCTGAACATTTTTGTGCGCTGTTGCTCCATTCTTGACGGGTCGAGACCTTCAACTTCTTTTAATGCTTCGCGCATCAGTTGCACTCTTAATACCAGATCTTTTTCAAGATTTGCACCTTCATCGGTTCTGAATTTATTTAATTGTTTGCAGGCATTTTCTAATTGTTTATTTACTTCCGCCCACTGTTCTTCCGACAAACTTTCGTTTGAAGTTGTAGTTACATTCGGCAGGCGAAACACAAGATCAAACACTCGTGAATCATCCACATTTAATTCGTTTGCAATTGCTTTAAGCTGACGATAATATTCTTTAACGGCAACGGGATTTACTTCACCACCTTTATCATCAGCCATTTCGTAACCGAGTGTGCAATCGGTTTTACCGCGCATAATCGATTTATTCAGCAGATTGCGAATTTCAATTTCATATTCTTTAAAAAGCGGAGCGATGCGCAGGTTCAGATCAAACGATTTACTGTTTAATGTTTTGATTTCGAGCACAATATTTTTACCACCAAGGCTAAAAGTACTTCGTCCATAACCCGTCATTGATATAATCATACAGTCAATTTGAACACAAAAATACGATTATACGGTTGGATTCAAAGATTTTTTACCGAAGCATGCTAACCAAAGCAGGGTGGGGGAGATTAATTCAGTGCATTTTGTTTCTTCACCGATGTAAAACTCACCAGTGCAACACCGGTAAATACCAGTAATGCAGATATTATTTTTTCGAGGGTGAGATGGTCATTTCCATAAACAACGGCAATGATACTCGCAATTACAGGCTGTGTATAAATGTAAATACTCACTAAGGCAGGAGAGCCATAGTTTAATCCTAAAATATTAAATAAATAAGCCAATACGGTGGCACCAAGGATAACATAAACCAGTGCCCAAATGGCAACAGATGGAACAGTTTCCCAATTAACGGCAGCAGCTTCTTTCCAG
>Ga0268298_10006945_pt1 | contig 10134 bp, 8 predicted proteins | sample WWTPWeurt_MetaG_FD_194462 | JGI IMG/M metagenome (GOLD analysis project Ga0268298, IMG submission 194462) | Activated sludge microbial communities from WWTP in Nijmegen, Gelderland, Netherland - WWTP Weurt | ecosystem: Engineered > WWTP > Aerobic digester > Activated sludge | place: Netherlands... | reverse complement strand
CTGGTCGGAGTGACGGCGGACGTGCATGTCGTCGAGACCGACAAGGTGGAGCGCACGCTGGTCGGCAAGGCCAAACGCGTGATCGACCGGCGACCGAAGTGAGGTCCCCGGGCCTCCAGTGCAACGGGTAATGATAAGTCGACCAATTGGTCAGTTTTATGTGTAAGAGCAGGCATTCGATGCCGAATAAACAGTGCAAATAACCAAATCAGTGCGCCATTTCGGTCGGTGTTATTATTCGACTAATTGGACGGATAAAATGTCTGCCGCGCAGCAATTGGCCGAGGCCGGCGCACGGCACATGACCGGCCGCCGGCCCGCATCGGCGACGCTGGCATAAAGGGGGGATCTTGTCGCAGTTCCTGCAATTCCTGTTTTCGGGCATCACGGTCGGCGCCACGTACGCGCTGGCAGCGCTGGGCTTCACCCTGATCTACAACGCCAGCAACGTGATCAACTTCGCCCAGGGTGAGTTCATCATGCTCGGCGGCATGCTGGTGTTTTACTTCCTGCAGGCCGGCCTGCCGATGCCGGTGGCGATCCTGCTGGCGATCGCGATCCCGGCCGCGGTCGGCATGCTGCTGGAGAAATTCACCATCGAGCCGGCGCGCGACGCCGATGTCGTCACGCTGATCATCATCACCATCGGCGCCTCGCTGGCGATCCGCGGCGTGATCCAGGTCTGGCTGGGCAAGGGCACCCACAGCTACCCGGCGTTCTCCGGCAGCGAGCCCATCCTCATCGGTGGTGCCACGCTGCTGCCGCAGAGCCTGTGGGTGCTCGGCATCACGGCGCTGGTGGTGGTTGCGCTGTGGTACTTCTTCAGCCGGACCCTGGCCGGCAAGGCGATCCTCGCCACGTCCTGCAACCCCCTTGCGGCGCAGCTGGTGGGCGTGAACACGCAATGGGTGCTGCTGGTCAGCTTCGCGCTGTCGGCCGCGCTGGGCGCCATCGGCGGGGTGCTGCTGACGCCGATCACGCTGACCTCCTACGATGTTGGTATCCTGCTCGGCCTCAAGGGCTTCGTCGCGGTGGTCGTCGGCGGCCTCGGCAGCGGCCTCGGCGCGGTGATCGGCGGGCTGCTGGTCGGCATCATCGAGGCCATGGCGGCGGGTTACATCTCTTCGGCGTACAAGGATGCGGTGCCTTTCATCCTGATCCTGGTCATCCTTTTCTTCCTGCCGCGCGGCATCTTCGGCGCCAAGGTCACGGAGCGGGTATGAACAGCCTTCGCCGCCACAAGCCCCTGCTGATCCTCGCCGGCGTCCTGCTGCTGCTGCCGCTGGTGCTGCCCAACAATTTCTACTACGACATCGCGATCCGCATGGCGATCAACGCCATCATCGCCCTCGGCCTCAACCTGCTGATCGGCTTCGCCGGCCAGATCAGCCTCGGCCATGCCGGCTTCATCGGCATCGGCGCCTACGCCTCGGCGATCCTGCCGACGCATTTCAACTGGCACCCGATCCCGGCGATGCTGGCCGGCGCCGTGCTGGCCAGCGTGCTGGCGGCGATCGTGGCCAAGCCGATCTTCCGCCTCAAGGGCCATTACCTGGCGATGGCGACGCTGGGGCTGGGATTCATCATCGCGATCGTGATCAAGAACGAGGCCAACTACACCGGCGGCCCGGACGGCATGCCGGTGCCGGCGCTGGGCATCGGCAGCTTCAGCATCAACGGCGAGAAACAGTGGTACTGGGCGCTCGCCGTACTGCTGCTGTTCAGCTTCTGGGCATCGCGCAACCTGATCGATTCGCCTTTCGGCAGGGCGCTGCGGGCGCTGCACGGGTCAGAGGTGGCCTCCCAGGTGATGGGCGTCGACGTGGTGCGCTACAAGGTGGCGATCTTCATCCTCTCGGCCTTCTTCGCCAGCCTCATGGGCAGCGTGATGGCCCACTATGTCGGGTTCGTCACGCCCAACATCGCCGACTTCTTCCACTCCATCGAACTCGTCACCATGGTGGTGATCGGCGGCATGGCGTCGATCTACGGCTCGCTGATCGGGGCGGTGCTGCTCACCGCGCTGCCGCAGGCGCTATCCACCTTCGAGGGCTGGGAGACCGTGGTCTTCGGCTGCATCCTGATGTTCTGCATGATCTTCATGCCGCGCGGCCTGGTGCCGACGCTGGCCGCGCGCTTCGGCGGCCGCGGCGGGGAGGGCGACTGATGGCCCTGCTCGAAGTCGACAACCTTTCGATCGCCTTCGGTGGCGTCAAGGCCGTGCAGGGCGTGAGTTTTTCCGTCGATGCCGGCGTCGTGTACTCCGTGATCGGCCCCAATGGCGCCGGCAAGACCACGCTGTTCAACCTGATCACCGGCGTCTATACGCCGAGCGAGGGCGAGATCCGGCTCGACGGACAGTCGATCGCCGGCACGCCGCCGCACGCGCTGGCGTTGCGCGGCATGGCGCGCACCTTCCAGAACCTGCAGATCTGCATGAACATGACGGCGCTGGAGAACGTCATGGTCGGCGCCCACCTGCAGCTCGACCGCAACCTGGTCAAGGCCATGCTGCGCTTTCCCGGGCTGGCGCGGCGCGACGCCCAGTTGCGCGACGAGGCGCGCGAACTGATGCGTTTCGTCGGCCTCGAAGCTTACTGGACCCTGGGCGCCAACTCGATGCCCTATGGCGCCCTGAAGCGCCTGGAGATCGCCCGTGCGCTGGCGGCCAAGCCGCGCATCCTGTTCCTCGACGAACCGGCCGCCGGATTGAACTCAAAGGAAACCGCCGAGATCGACGAACTGGTGCAGAAGGTGGCCAGGAGCGGCATCACGGTGGTGCTGGTGGAACACGACATGAAGATGGTGATGAACATATCCGACCGGATCCTGGTCCTCGACTACGGCAAGAAGCTGGCCGAGGGCACGGCGCTCGAGGTGCGCGAGAACCCGGACGTGATCGCCGCCTACCTGGGGAGTACGGTATGAGCGGCCGGCTGCGGAGCCGGGCGGCACCGGGGAGGAGGGGCGAATGAGCGTGGCCCTGCAGACCATCAGCAACGAACACCGCAGCATGTGGCAGGTGTCGGTGGTGCTCGAGGAATTGTGCAAGCAATGCGGCGATCCTCAGCAGAAGCCCGATGCCGAACTGTTCGAACTGATCCTCGAATACATCGAGCAGTACATCGAGCGTGTGCACCAGCCCAAGGAAGAGGCCTACCTCTACCGGGCCGTGGCCGAGCGTACCGCGGAGGGCGCCGAGATGATCGAGCAGTTCCGGCGCGAGCATGCCGCGAGCCCGGAGATCGTCGCCCGCCTGCGCAGCCAGCTGCACGACCTGATGAAGCACTTCCCCGAGGGGCGCGAGCAGTTCCGCGTCGACCTGGAAAGCTACATCACGCTGCTGCGCACCCACATCAAGCGCGAGGAAAGCGACCTCTTTCCGTTGGCGCGCAAGGTCCTGACCGACGTCGATTGGGACGAGATCGATGCGGCGTTCGCCGACAGCCATGACCCGCAGTTCGGCGAGGAATCCCGGGCGAAGTTCCGCGCCCTGCTGTCGCGCATCGTCAACGAGGCGCCGGCGCCGATCGGATTCGGCGTGGCGCGCGAGGAGCGCAGGGATGCGGATGCCCATCCGGTGCTGCTCTCGGTGCGGGACCTGTCCAGCCACTACGGCCGCATCCAGGCCCTGCGCGGCGTCACCATCGAGGTGCGCCAGGGGCAACTGGTGGCGCTGGTGGGCGCCAACGGCGCCGGCAAGACCACGCTGCTGCGCGCGATATCCGGCGTGCAGAAAGTCTCCAGCGGCGCGATCAACTTCGCCGGCCAGGACATCACCCATGCGCGGCCCGACCATCGCGTGCGGCTGGGCATCTGCCAGGTGCCGGAAGGCCGCCAGGTGTTCGGCCCGCTCAGCGTCGAGGACAACGTGCGCCTCGGCGCCTACATCCGCAACGACAAGGATTCGATCGCCGAGGACATGGAGCAGATGTATGCCATGTTCCCCATCCTCAAGCAGAAGTTCCGCCAGGCCGCCGGAACGCTGTCGGGCGGCCAGCAGCAGATGCTGGCGATGGCCCGCGCCCTGATGGGGCGGCCCAAGCTGCTGCTGCTCGACGAGCCGTCGATGGGCCTCGCGCCCCTGCTGATCCAGGAGATCTTCAACGCCGTCGTCACCCTGCGCGAGCAGGGCAAGACCGTGTTCCTTGTCGAGCAGAACGCGCAGCAGGCGCTGAGCATCGCCGACCGCGCCTACGTGATCGAGACCGGCGAGACCGTGATCTCCGGCACCGGGCCCGAATTGCTGAACAACGAACAGGTGAAGTCCGCCTACCTCGGTATCTGAATCCGTATTTTCCTGCGCGGCCCGGGAGGCGCCGCAACGCAAGCATCGCCGTTCGGCCCGACTCCGGGCTTGCAAGCTGGACAAGGTTCATTAGAATCACCAAGTCGCAATTGCCGTCATTACACCTATAAAGGAGGAAACACCGTGCGCAAACTTTCGTTGCTGAAGTCCCTGGCCACCGCGGCCGTCGCCATCGGCGCCAGCTTTTCGGCGCTTGCCGCCGACCCGATCAAGATCGGGTCCGTGCTGTCCGTCACCGGTCCCGCCGCCTTCCTCGGCGATCCCGAGCTGAAGACGCTGCAGCTCTACGTGGAGAACATCAACAAGGCCGGCGGCGTGCTCGGCCGCCAGCTGCAACTGGTGCATTACGACGACGGCAGCGACGCCGCCAAGGCCAACAGCTTCGGCAAGCGGCTGATCGAGGACGACAAGGTCGACATCATCGTCGGCGGGACCACGACGGGTTCCACGATGGCCATGGTGCCGCTGGTCGAGAAGGGCGAGATGCCCTTCATCTCGCTGGCCGGTGCCGTGGTGATCATCGAGCCGGTCAAGAAGTGGGTGTTCAAGACGCCGCATACCGACCGCATGGCGGCGGAAAAGGTGTTCGAGGACATGAAGAAGCGCGGCCTCACCAAGATCGCCCTGATCTCGGATGCCGGCGGTTTCGGCGCCTCCGGAAAAAAGGAGACCGAGGCCCTGGCTCCCAAGATGGGCATCACGCTGCTGGCCAGTGAAACCTACGGCTCCAAGGACACCGACATGACGCCGCAACTCACCAAGATCAAGAACACGGCGGGCGTGCAGGCCATCTTCGCCTTCAGCTTCGGCCAGGGTGGGGCCGTGGTGAACAAGAACTACAAGCAGCTCGGCATCACGCTGCCGCTGTATCACGCACATGGCGTGGCCTCGGAAGAGTTCATCAAGCTCTCCGGCCCGGCCGGCGAAGGCGTGCGCCTGCCGGCGGCGGCGCTGCTGGTCGCCGACAAGCTGCCCGCCAACGATCCGCAGAAGCCGGTCGTCACCGCCTATCGCAAGGCTTTCAGTGACCGTTACAAGGAAGACGTATCCACCTTCGGCGGCCATGCCTACGACGGCCTGATGCTGGCCGTGGAAGCCTTCAAGCGCGCCGGCAGCACCGACAAGGCCAAGGTGCGCGACGCGATCGAAGCCACCAAGGGCTACGTCGGCACCGGCGGCAAGGTGACCATGTCGCCGACCGACCACATGGGTCTCGACCTGACCGCCTTCCGCATGCTGGAGATCAAGAACGGCGACTGGGCGTTGATCAACTGAGCGAGCCTCGCCCCGAAAACGACAAAGCCCGCTTCGGCGGGCTTTGTTTTGTGTCCGGCCCGGAGGGACGGACGGTATCCGGAGGATTGGTCTGGTGCGACGCGATCGCGCGGGGGGACGGAGTCAGGCGGACAGGCTGCCCGGCCGGCTGGCGGCAGCGGCTTTCGTCCTCGCCTTGGCGCTGCGCGCCTCGGTCGACAGGTAGTCGACGATGGCGTTGCCGCTGCTGCCCGGCAGGAAGAGCTTGTGCACTCCCTTGGCCAGAAGCTGCTCGGCCGGCTCGCGCGGGATGTTGCCGCCGACCACGATCAGCGTGTCGTCGAGCTCGTTGGCCCGCGCCAGCTCGACCAGTTCCTCGATCTGCGAGTAGTTCGAGGCATGCGAGCTGATGCCGATCACGTCGACGTCTTCCTGGATCGCCGCATCGACGATCATCTGCGGCGTCTGGTTGACGCCGAGATAGATGACTTCGAAGCCGGCATCGCGCAGGATCATCGATACGACTTCGCCGCCGGTCGTGTGTCCGTCGAGGCCGATCATCGTGACGATGACCTTGATTCCGTTTCCAGCTTTCATTTGACTCTCCCCTGTTCCCTTCCGGGTTGGTGACCGCGCGCCATCACTGCAGGGCGAACGGGCTCTCGATCATGTTGAACGGATCGTAGCTGAGGCCGCGCGCCTTGCGGATGGTGCCGATGACCTCGCCCGAGGTGGCGTAGGCCTCGACCGCCTCGACGATGGAGGGCATCAGGTTGAAGCGGTCTCCCTTCTGCGCGTCGGTGTGGAGCTGCTGGATCCTGGCCTTGAGCAGGTCCTGGTCGCGCGTCGGCTTCCACTTTGCCATGCGGTCCGCGATGGCTTCCGAATCGCCCGGGTGCAGCTTCTGGATCGGAATCTCGAAGTCTTCCTCGGGCGGAATCGCCAAGTGGTTGACGCCGACGATCAGGCGCTCCTTCTTGTCCATCTCGATGAACTTCTTGTTGGCCTCGTCGCGCAGCATTTCCTGGATGTAACCCTTGTCGATCGCGGCGATCAGGCCGCCCAGGTCGTCGATCTTCTTCAGGATCTTCGCCGCTTCCTGTTCGACCTCGTTGGTCAGCGCCTCGACGAAGTAGGAGCCGGCCAGCGGGTCAACCACGTCGGCGACACCGGTCTCGTGGGCCACGATGTGCTGGGTGTTGAGCGACATGCGCGCCGCCAGCGCCGAGGGCTCGGCGTAGGCGTTGTCCATCGTCGCGTTGTCCATCGCCGTGCAGCCGACCATGGCGCCGGCCAGCGACTGGATCGCGCAGCGCGAGATGTTGTTGAGCGGCTGCTGGTAGGTCATGGTGCGGCCCGAGGTGTGCACGGCGATCAGCATCTGGCAGGCCTTCTCCGTCTTCGCCTTGAATTCCTCCTTGGCGATGCGCGCCCACATGCGGCGCAGTGCGCGGACCTTGGCGATTTCCTCGAAGAAGCGCGTACCGATGCTGACCAGCTCGTAGGGCACCATGGCGACATCGTCGAAGTCGAGCCCGCGCTCGTTGACCAGCTTGCCGCAGAGTTCCTTGTACATCGACAGCACCACGGCGATGGCCTGCGCGTTGTTGCCGCCGGATTCCTGGAAGTGCTGGCTGATGACGCTGGAGCGCATGCGGATCTTGTTGCGCACCACGTATTCCGAGGCATCGAGCCAGAGCTTGAGGTTGAGGTCGAAGGGCTGCACGTCGGTCTGGCCGAAGTAGTTCTCGAAGGGCGACTCCATGACGCTGCCGTGCACTTCGCTGGGGTCGATGCCGCGCTTGTGCGCCAGCGCCACCACGTAGGCCAGGCGCATCACGGTCGGCGCCGAAGAGCCGAGCAGGGTGATCGACTGGCCGGTGAGGGGGATGCCCTCCATCAGTTCCTCGAATTCCAGCAGCGAGCAACCCGGCCAGCCGAGCACGCCGGCTTCCTTGCGGCCCAGCGGATGGTCGGGGTCGATGCAGTGCGAGAAGACGCGGTCGCTGATCACGCACAGGCCGCCGCGCTGGCCCATCTCCCGGTATTTCTTGAGCACGCCGTTGGCCTGTACCGAACTGCCGAGGCCGGCCGTCATGCGCTGGGTCCACATCCGCGTGCGGTAGCCGCTCTCGTGGTAGCCGCGGGTGTAGGGGTAGGCGCCCGGATGCCCCAGATCTCTGGAGTAGTCGAAGCCTTCAATGTCGCCGGGCGTGTAAACGGGCTTGATCACATATCCGTAGTCGGTTTCGCGCTTCATAGTTTCTCCTGTGGATGCGGCCGGCGTCGCGGCGCCTGGCGTGCGGGTCGTGCCTGTCCGCTTCCGGGCAGTCGGATGCAAGCCTAACAAAACCCGACCAATCGGTCAACATTATGGTTCGAATGTTGCGGAATTCGCCTATGATCCTCTGCTGGTGTTAAATCTGTAGCGTCCGTTCGCTCGATGGTATTATTCGAATGGAAGGACGGTTAAAGGCGGGCGGTGGCGCCGGCTCAGAGGAGGGGACGTGGAAGATTCAGATCGCAATCTGCTCGCCGCCGTGGCTGGCGGGCATATCCGTACCGCGGCGCGGCTGATTTCGCGCGTCGAGCGCGACGATCCCGGCGTCGTGCCGCTGCTGCAGGCCCTGTATTGCCAGGGCGGGCGCAGCCGCATCGTCGGCGTCACCGGGCCGCCGGGCGCCGGCAAGAGCACGCTGATCAGCAGCCTCGTCGGCCATTGGCGCCGTAACGGCCTCAAGGTGGCGGTGCTCGCCGTCGATCCCTCCAGCCCGTTTTCCGGCGGGGCGGTGCTCGGCGACCGCCTGCGCATGGTCGACCACAGCGGCGACGCCGGCGTCTTCATCCGCAGCATGGCCTCGCGCGGGCATCTGGGCGGCCTCTCACGCGCCACGGGGGACGCGCTGACCGTGCTCGACGCCATGCCCTGGGACATCGTGCTGATCGAGACCGTCGGCGTCGGCCAGAACGAAACCGACATCATGCGCCATGCCTCGGTGGTGGTCCTGCTGCAGACGCCGATGGGCGGCGACGACGTCCAGGCGGCCAAGGCCGGCATCAACGAGATCGGCGACATCTTCGTGGTCAACAAGAGCGACCACAAGGACGCCGACCGCACGGTGCAGATGCTGGCGGAGATGATCGCCCTCGGCCAGCGGCTCCACGCCGAGCGCACCTGGCGTCCGCCGGTGGTCAAGACCCAGGCGGTCAGGGGTGAGGGCGTCGCGGAACTGGCCGGCCACATCGACCGCTGCTTCGCCGACCATGCCGACGGGTCCGCCGTGGCCCGCCAGCGGGCCCGCACTCGGATGCGCTTCCGCGTCGGCGAGGTCCTGCGCGACATGCTCGACCGGCGCATGCGTTCGGACGACGGGCAGTGGCTGGATTCGCTGCTCGACCCGGTGATCGACCGGGAGAGCGATCCCTATGCGCTGGCGGCGCGGATGCTGGAGCGCGCAGGCAGCTAGGTTCCCTGCGGATCGGCCGACGCCGCCCGCGGTTCGCGGCGGGCGTGGCGTTCCGCGTGGCGGCTTACTTCTGCCGGCGATGCACGCGCACCGCCTTCGCCTCGTAGCGCGGCAGGCTGCCTTCCTCCAGGCATTCGACCTTGACCCGCACGCCAAGGCGGGAATGCACTGCGTGGCCGACGTCGTGCTCGATGTCGGCCAGGGTCCGGCCGCTGTTCCGCGCCTTCTCCACGGCGACGGTGATCTCTTCCATCATCATCGGATCGCTGTCGATGTAGATGTGCCACGCTTCCTTGATCGTGCCTTCGGTGTCGGCAATGATGTCCTCGACCTGGCTGGGGAAGACCATCACGCCGCGGATCTTCAGCATGTCGTCGCTGCGGCCGATGATGCGGCCGATCTTGGGCATGCCGTGGCGGCCGCAGGGGCAGTCGTAGGGCTTCTCGGAAAGCTTGACCAGGTCGCGCGTGCGCCAGCGCACCACCGGGCTGCCCTCGCGGTCGAGCGAGGTGATCACGATTTCGCCGACCTCGCCGGGCGCCACCGGCTTCAGGGTTGCCGGATCGACGATTTCGGTGATGATCGTGTCCTCGTTGATCAGGTGCATCTCGTCACTGTCGTGCGAGTACGGGCAGGAGATGCTGACCAGCGGGCCGCCGGCCTCGGTGGTGCCGTAGATGTTCTGCGCCTTGAACCCGGCGGGCATTTCCGCTTCCAGCTGGTCGCGGAAGGCGGCCGAGATCGACTGTCCGCCGAACACGCCGACGCGCAGCTTCCATTCCTTGCGCGGATCGATGCCCTGCGCCTTGGCCTGGTTGATCAGGGTCATCAGCCATAGCGGCGAAAGCGAGCAGGCGGTGAATTCGTGGTCGCCCAGCCACTTCAGCATCAGGTCGCTGCGGCCGGGCCCGATCGGGAAGTTGACCGCGCCATAGGCAGCGAGTCCGATGTCCATGGCCAGCCCGCCGATCCACAGGCCGTAACCGTAGCCCTGGTAGACCTTGTCGCCGGGAACGATGCCGGAGGCGCGCAGTACGCGGCACATCTGGTAGGGGATCAGGTGGTTCAGGTCGCGTTCGGTGAGGCCGAACATCACCGGCAGGC
>Ga0268298_10006944_pt1 | contig 10134 bp, 6 predicted proteins | sample WWTPWeurt_MetaG_FD_194462 | JGI IMG/M metagenome (GOLD analysis project Ga0268298, IMG submission 194462) | Activated sludge microbial communities from WWTP in Nijmegen, Gelderland, Netherland - WWTP Weurt | ecosystem: Engineered > WWTP > Aerobic digester > Activated sludge | place: Netherlands... | reverse complement strand
AGCAGCACGTTCGCCTTCTGCACCGACGGGAGCTTCATCGACTCGGCGTAGGTCATCGGGGTGAGCTGCTTGTCGGTGGCCTCGCGCCCGACCGAGCCGGCGGCGTTCCTCCCCGCTGCGACGTCTGCGTCGAGCTTCGCCTCGAGGCTGCCTTCGTTGCCGCTCTCCGACGACACCAGGAAGCCCACCTCGAGGAAGAGCGCGTTGGTGAGCACCATCTGCGCGCCCGGCTTGAGCGAGCCTGCGGCGAAGGTGCCGTCCTTGGTGCGCGCACGCCACGTCACCAACACCGGATCGGTTCCGAGCTTCACCGACGCGTCCTTCGGCAGGCTCAGCGTGTAGCTCTTCTCGTAGTCGAGCTCGACGCGCTTGGCGGCCTCGAAGTCGGTGCACAGCATCGGGTCGACTTGCAGCCGAGTCCGCGTCGAGCCCGGGTCGAGCACGAAGAACGACTTCTTCGCCGAGGGATCGACGATGGGCCCCATCTCGCAGACGACCCCCAGGTTCTTCTTCGCCTTCACCACGAGCGTCTCTCCGGCGGTGATCGGCACGACCTGCACCGCGCCCGACGCGTCCTGGAACTCGAGCTTCACGTTGCTGAACTGATTGGCGATGTCGACGAAGGACACTCGCACCGAGGGCCAGTCGAGCGTTCGCGATTGCGTCTTCGCTGGCCGGCGCTTCACCTGGTGCGTGTCGGCCGAGAGCTTGAGCACCCGGTGGTTCTCGTCGAAGGCCGGCACCTCGGCGATCGGCTTCGCGGGTGCTTCGATGGGCTTGGGCTCGACCGGCTTCGGTTCGATCGGCTTGGGAGGCAGCTTGATGGCGACCGGCTCGCTCGGTCCCGTCGGTCGAGGTGGTTGAGCCACCATGAGCTGCACGGCCACCCCACCGACGATCACCAGGAGCACCACCAACACCGCGACCGCGATCAGCCGAAGCGACCTCGAAGGAACCGCCGACTCTCCGGTCTTCACCGGCTCGAGCTCGGCCATGGTGGAGTCGGACCTGGCGCGCGGCGCGGCGACGGAGCGCTCCGGCTTCCACGCGGCCAGCTGATCGCGCTCGGCCTCGCTGAAGGTGCGCGGTTCTCCCTCGGCGCGGTGTTCGTCTTCGTAGAGGAAGTCGAGCAGGAGCTTGAGCCGCTCGGCCGAGAAGCTGGGCGCGTTCTCGGAAAGGAACGAGGTGAGCGCCTCGAGCATCTGCTGGGCGGACCGGTAGCGCTCGGCCACGTCCTTCGCCATCGCTCGATCGACGATCGCCTCGAGCTCCTCGGGCACCTCGGGGTTCAGCTCGCGCACCGGCGTGTACTGGCCCGCGACGAGCTTGGGCATCACGTCCATGTACGGGCCTTCGAAGGCGAGCCGCCCGGTGAGCATCTGGTAGAGCGTCGCGCCGATCGCGTAGACGTCGGTGCGCGCGTCGACTTCTCTTCCGCGCGCCTGCTCCGGCGAGAAGTAGAGGAACTTGCCCTTCACCACCCCGACCTGCGTCTGCTTGCGCCCGGCGAGCCGCGCCTTGGCGATGCCGAAGTCGGCGACCTTCACCTCGCCCTCGAACGACAGGAGGATGTTGTCGGGCGTCGCGTCGCGATGAACGAGGTGCAACGGCTGGCCGTCGGCGCCGCGGCGGGTGTGCGCGTGGTGGAGGCCCTTGAGCGACTCGGCCGCGATGTACGCCGCGACGGGGATCGGCAGGTGCCAATACCCCTTCTTCTGCGCCCGGCTCATCGCGTGGGCGAGGCTCTTGCCGTTCACCCACTCCATCGCGAGGTAGTACTCGCCGTCGACCTCACCGAACTCGAAGACCTGGGCGATGTTGCCGTGGGACAGCGTCGCCGAGATGCGCGCCTCGGCGATGAAGGACTCGACGAGCTCGTTCTGCACCGCCAGCTCCGGGAGCACCTTCTTGAGCACCACCGGCTTCACCACGCCGGCCGCGCCCTTCGACTGCGCGAGCCACGCCTCTGCCATCCCTCCGTGACCGAGGGAGCGAATGAGCTCGAACTTTCCGAAGCGCTTGGCAGCCATGTTGGGCGCGGGCGGAAGATTGGTGGAAGGGTGGCTGCCTCGCAAGCGTGGCAGGTGTGCGGGTTCGGACACATTCGGCGCCGAAAACGCGGCTTGGGTCAGGGAAGCGTTCGGCTAGAGTCGTCTCCGCCGTGAGCTCGAGTGGCATGTCGCTGTTGCGTGTGACGTTTCTCGGGACCTCCGCCGCGGCGCCCACGCTCCATCGAAACGTGTCGGGCATCGCGGTGAAGGCCGACGCCGATCTCCTCTTGTTCGACTGCGGAGAGGGCAGCCAGCGCCAGATGATTCGGTACGGCACCGGCTTCTCGGTCTCGGCCGTCTTCTTCACCCACTTCCACGCCGATCACTACCTGGGGATCATCGGCTTTCTGCGCACGCTCGGCATGGGCGGGCGGGAGCAGCCCCTGACGCTCTACGGGCCTCCCTCGGCGCGGCGGGTGCTCGACACCGCGATTCACCTCGGCGTCGAGCGGCTCGCCTTCCCCGTCGACATTCAGGAGCTGAAGGCTGGAGAAGAAGTGCGTCGCGGCGGGTACTCGGTGAAGGCGGTGCGAGTCGATCACCGGGTCAACGCGCTCGGCTACGTGTTGCAGGAAGACGTGCGGCCGGGCCGGTTCGATCTCGCGGTGGCCAAGTCGCTCGGCATTCCCCCTGGGCCCGCCTACGGGAAGCTCCAGAAGGGCGAGGCGGTGACGCTGGCCGATGGGCGCGTCGTGCAGCCGTCGGAGGTGCTGGGGCCGGCCCGCCGGGGACGCAAGCTCGTGCTCTCGGGTGACACCCGGCCCTGCGCGACCGTCGTCGAGGCGGCGAAGAACGCCGACGTGCTGATCCACGAGGCGACCTTCTCGGACGACGAGCAGGAGCGCGCGCTCGAGACGCGGCACTCCACGGCGCGGGAAGCCGGAAAGGTGGCGGCGGAGGCGCAGGTGAAGCGGCTGGTGTTGACCCACTTCTCGTCGCGACACGACGTCGACCCCGAGCCGCTCGTGGCTCAGGCGAAGGAAGCGTACGGCGTGGGGCCGGTCGAACCCGCGCGCGATGGCTTCAGCTTCGAGATCGCGCCGGTCGAGTAGTCACACCCGCGAGACCGGCTCGCTTTCTGGTACTTCACCGAGGCGCTTCAGGTCGGCGCGCGAAGGGCCTCGGCGGTCACTTCGCGGGTCTCCCCGGCACTCCGGAGCCGCCATCGGGCAGCGGCTCGCCGTGTCCCGGCCCGAGGATCTTCGCCCGGTAGCGCTCGAACTCGAAGTGCGGCGAGTTCTCCTGATCGTGGCAGCCGACGCACGTCTTCGCCTCGTTCGCGCGCACGACGTACTTCTTCTCCGGCATCTGGGTGTGCCGCCAGCCCGGGCCGTGGCACGCCTCGCAGCCGACCTGATCGCGGCCCTCGACGTCGTCGATGCGGCACACGCCTCCGGGTTGGCGCCAGCCGGTGACGTGACAGCCGATGCAGTCGAGGTGGTACTGCTTCTTCTTCTCGAGGAGCGACTCGTAGGCGTGCAGGTGTTTCGTCTTGCTCCACACCGCCGCGGAGTCGGGGTGGCAGCCCATGCACGCCGCGGAGCCGACGTAGCCCGTGCGATCGAGATCCGGCGGCCGGCAGGCCTCGGGGTGCGCCTTCGCCCACGCGAGGTTCAGCAAACCCACGTCTTCGTCGTACTTCGCCTCGATGGCGGCCACCTTCGGGTCGATCGGGAGGTTCGGCTCGATGGGCACGAAGGTGAGGCTCACCACGTTCTTGTCGGCGGGGAGCTGGAGCGGCGTCTCCGCGAGCGTCTTTCGCCGCAACACCACCTCGTCGAGCTTCGCCGCCTTGAGCGCTTTGAGCTGCGGATCGATGCCGGGCTCGTCCAGCTGGGCACGGAGCAGCTCGACCCGGGTGTCCAACGCGCTCAGCTCGCGATCGCGCTCGCCTTGGCCGGTGACCCACTCCGCGTGCCCATCGGTGACGAAGTTGAAGTCGAGGCGCAGGAGCGAGCGGCCCTTGCTCTGGACGCCGACGATCTTCGTCGTCACGCCGACCTTCTTGTTCTCTTCCGCCGACAGCTCGTCCTTCGCGTGGGTGGAGACGAGGAGGTCGACGCTCGGCGTGGGCGGCGACGAGAGGAGCACTTCGAGGGGAAGCGGGACGAAGCCGACGACGAAGATCGCTCCATCGGCCTTGGCCTTCGTGGCGATCGGCTCGAGGCTGGGCGCGTCCTTGCCGGCGATCACCGCGATTCGTCGGTCACCGGCGTCGAGCCACCGCACCGTCTCGATGGGCAGCTCTGGCAAGGCGAGCGAGCGATGGAACGGCTCGCCACGCGCTTCGTCGAACGGACCGGGAACGCGCACCGTGAGCCCCATCTGCTTCCACGCGTCGGCGAGCGCGCGCGCCTTGCGTTCCTGTTGTGCGACCGCCTCCTCGGGGATCGTCGCGGTGGCGAAGAGCCCGTCTCCCGAGTCGACGAAGAAGACGTTCGTGCCCGTGGTGCGCGCGCTCTCGATGACCGCGGCGGTGCGGCCGATCCCTCCGCGCATCGCCTCGCTGCAGCCACAGGGAGCGAGCGAGCCCTTCACTTGCGAGGAGACGAAGAGCACGGCCTTCGCGGGACCGCTCGGGCGGGTGAGCCGCGGGCACGAGGCCACCAACGCGGCGCAGCCGATCGCCCACAGCCAGCTCGTTCGCTCCACGAAGCGCACGCTCAGCTCACTTCTTGGTCCACTGATCGAGCCAGCCGAGCACCGTCTCGTGCCAGAGCACGCTGTTCGCCGGCTTGAGCACCCAGTGATTCTCGTCGGGGAAATAGAGGAACTTGCTCGGAATGCCTCGCCGCTGGAGCGCGGTGAACGACGACATGCCCTGGGTGTCGACGACCCGGTAGTCCTTGCCACCGTGGACGACGAGCATCGGCACCTTCCACTTGCCGACGTGATCGATCGGGTTGTGCTTGGTGTAGCCCTCCTTCTTGTCCCAGGGCGTGCCGCCGTGCTCCCACTCGGGGAACCAGAGCTCTTCGGTGTCGAAGTACGCCATCTGCTCGTCGAGGTTGCCGTCGTGGCTCACCAGGCACTTCCACGGCTCGTTCCAGACGCCGGCGATCCAGTTGATCATGTAGCCGCCGTAGCTCGCGCCGAGCGCGCACTGCCGATCCTTGTCGATGAAGGGGTACTTCGCCTGCGCCGCCGCGAGGCCCTTCTGGAGATCTTCGAGCGGCTTGCCGCCCCAGTCGCCGTTGATCGCGTCGGTGAAGGCCTGGCCGTAGCCAGTGCTCCCGTGGAAATCGACCATCACCGCGACGTAGCCGTGGCCGGCGTAGACCTGCGGATTCCACCGGTAGTGCCAGTCGTTGCCGAAGCTGCCCTGCGGGCCACCGTGAATGAGGAACGCGAGCGGGTACTTCTTCTTCGGGTCGAAATCGACCGGCTTCACCAGGTACGCGTAGACGGTGTCGCCCTTCGCGCCGGTGAAGGTGAACTGCTCGGGCTGGCCGAGCTTCACCCCAGCGAGCAAATCGGCGTTCACCTTGGTGAGGAACGTCGGAGTTCCCTTGCCATCGGCTGACAGGCTCACCAGCTCGACGGGCGAGAGGAGCGAATCGAGCGCGAAGATGAGCTTGCCGGTCGAGGCGTCGATGGTGGTGACGTGGCCTTGGTTGAAGAGGCGCGTCGCCTGGCCGGTGCCGACGTCGATGCCGAAGAGCGCCGCCTGGCCGAGATCGTCCGCCGACGCGTAGAGCGTCTTGCCGTCCTTGCTCCAGGTGAGGCCGTGCGGCGAGCGATCCCAGGCGTCGGTGAGCACGCGGTCGGTGCCCTTCGCCCAGTCGCGCACGACGACGCGCAGCTTGTCGGCCTCGTACTGCGGCCGTGACATCGCGAGGTAGGCGAGCTGGGTGCCGTCGGGAGAGAAGGTGGGCTGGGTGTCGGTCGCGCGGTTGGTGGTGGTGAGCTTCGTCGGCGCCTTCGAGCCGTCGACGGGCGTGAGGAAGAGATCGATGTCGGTGCTCCAGGCCTCGCTCTTGCCCACGTCGCAGGCGCTGAAGACGAGGCCCTTGCCGTCGGGCGTGAAGGTGAACTCGTCGGAGCCTCCGAACGGCTTGGGGGGCGCGTCGGCGTTGAACTTCTTCATCACGTCGACGGGCGTGCCTCCGGCGACCTTCTGCACGAAGAGGTGCGCGCGGCGGCCGTCGCGCCAGGTGTCCCAGTGGCGGAAGAAGAGGCTGTCGTAGAGCTGGCCGCTCGCCTTCGACTTCGCCTTCTCGTCGAGGCGCTTCTTGGTGCAGTCGAGCGAGTCGCAGTCGGGAAAGGTCTCGGCGGCGAACGCGAGCTGGGTCCCGTCGCGCGAGAGCACGAAGGCGTCGACGTCGATGGGCGACTTGGTGATCTGCACCGGCTCACCGCCGTCGAGCGAGAGCCTCCACACCTGGCTCGAGCCACCGCGCGGAGAGAGGAAGAAGATCGACTTGCCGTCCGGCGCCCAGAGGGGATCGGTGTCGGGCTCGGGCGCGCTGGTGAGCTGGCGGGGGTTCGAGCCGTCGGCGTTCATGAGCCAGAGATCGATGCGGCCCTTGTTGGCCTCGAGATCGGTGGTGCGCAGCTGGTAGACGATGCGCGTTCCGTCGGGCGAGACCTTGAAGGCGAGGATGCGGCGGAGCGCCACCTGATCCTGAATGGTGTACGGGCGCGTCTTGGCGGGGGCCTGGCTGAGCAGGGCAGTGACGAGCAGGGTCGAGAGCATGCCGTCGTCTACTTCGAGCCGTGCGGGACGAGAACCAGATCTCGCGTCAGTTTTCGAAACGGAAGAGCGCGTTTCCGCGATCGTCGGGAGCAGCGAACTCGCGATGGTAGAAGAGGACGATGCCGTCGCCCTGCTCGGCGAGGAAGAAGGCGAGCACTTCGCTGATCGTCGCACCGAGGTGATGCGACCCAGGAATTCCCATCTCGAACTCGACGATCTCGGTGGTGGCCTCGAGATGCGTACGCACGCGATCGGCACCGTCTTGGCCCTCGAGCGATTCCAGGAGTTCCTCCAGCTCGCCCTCGAGCGGCGGCCCCCGCCTCACCTGCACCGGCCGATGCTCGCGATGAAAGGTGAGCTCGATGCCGTCGATGTCGGTCGCGCCCTCGGGCGTGAGGCTGAAGACCTCCCACATCGCGTCGACCGCAGCCTCTTCACCTTCGGGGAGTTCGAGGGACTCGGCGAGCGTCATCAGGTCTGCTTGCTCGAGCTCCTCGACCAGCCGGGCGCCGCTGACGTGCGCGACCGATCTCTTCAAGTACACCATCACCCGTTCAGGCATGCTGCCTCCAGGAGCAAGGGTTTCACATGCGACCGTATTGGATCGACTCTCACGACGTTCGGCTCGGCATCGCCGCCCGGCCACGCGGAGGCGATTGGCTCGAGGATGAATGTCGATCGCTCTCGAGAGACGGTGTGGAGGTGCTCGTCTCGTGTCTCGAGCCTGACGAGGTCGCCGAGCTTCAGCTCGTCGAAGAGCCCAGCTTCGCCGCCGCTGCTGGGCTCGAGTTCATCGGCTTTCCTCTTCCGGACCGCGGCGTCCCGGGCGACCAGGCGGCCTTCCGTGCGCTGATCGACCGCCTCGAGGCGTTGGCACGAGCGGGCCGTCGGATCGTCATTCACTGCCGCATGGGCATCGGGCGATCGTCGCTGGTTGCTGCCGCGATTCTCGTTCGGTTCGGCGTCTCGCTCGCCGACGCGTTCGAGCGCCTCACTGCCTGTCGAGGCTTCTCCGTGCCCGACACCGCCGAGCAGCGCGCTTGGCTCGAAACACGCTGACGACCACCTCGCATCGGGCGCGAGCTGGGTCCGTGTCATCGACACCCCGCCGTCCGCAGCCAAGGTCAGGAGCAACACGGTCGCACGGATCACTTCAGCATCAGCTCCACCTTCGCGTCGGCCGACAAGGTCGTTCGGGTCTCGACGCACGGCCCCATGCACGCTCGAACGGTGAGCTCGAGACCGCCCAGCTCTCGCAGCTCGAAGCGCCCCTGCTCGTTGGTCGCCCCTCCGGTGCTGCGGGTGCCGCCGGTGGGGATGACGTTGACCACCGCGCCTCTCTGCGGTTCGCCGTTTGCCTTCTTCACCAGCACCTCGAGCCGGTGGGTTTGGAGTCGTGCCGGCAGCTCGAGATCGATCGTCGCTGTGCCCGCCTTCCCGATGGTGACGCTCTTCGCCTTGTCCTGGGTGCCGACCCCGGGAGCCCACGTCGTCGGATACGGCGAGTCGGCGCTGGGGCCTCCCGAGTCTTTCGGCGAGACCACGACGAAGAAGGTCCCCGGCTCGATTCCGTGGATCTCGTAGCTGCCGTCGTCTCCCGTTCGCCCGAGGAGGTTCCAGTGCTGCAGCGCGGGCTTCTTCGCGAGCGCGTGAACGTTGAGGCCGGCGACCGCGGCGCCGTCGCTGGTCACCTTGCCCCGAATCGTGCCGTTCCACGCCACGCTGATCTCCGGGCGGGGGCAGGCGGCGGGGTGGGGTACCTCGACGAGGATCGGCTCTCGTCGCCACTGGGTGATCGAGGGCGACACCAGCTCGAGCTCGTACGACCCCGGCTCGAGGTCGAGCGAGAACGCTCCTTTCGGGTCGATCGTCGCGCTCGCCTCGCGGCCCTTCACCTTCACCACTGCTCCAGCGATCGGCGCCTGCTCGTGCCCGTCGGCTCGAACGATCAGCCCATTCACCACCGCCTTGTCCCGCTTGCCGAGCCGGTGGGCGAACTCGACGTCTTCGTCCTTCTTGGTGAGGAGGTGCGTCCGGCTGCAGGCGCCGACCGAGAGCTTGCCGTCGCGGCCGCCCGCGTAGACGACGTAGGTGGTGCCTTCGGCGAAGGTGAGGCCACACATGCTGCCGACCGAGAGGTGGTCCAGCTCGACGGTCTTCCCGAGCGGCGTCTTCGCGTTGAGGGTCTCGAGCACCTCGAAGGTCGTGCGCATCGTCGCGTTGGTGAGCGGGGCCGTCTTCGTCACCTTGCCGACGAAGACCGTCGCCGAGAACATCGACTCGCACGGCGGCCCCGGTGCGCGACAGGAGCACGCCATCGCGCTCGAGGCAGAGAGCGCCGTACCCACCGCGAAGAGCAAGGCCAAGACGCGCACGAGCCGGCTCACTTGAGGGTGAGCTCGACCTTCGAGTCCGCCGTCAGGGTGCGCTTACCGTCGACGCAGTTCTTCAGCGCGCTGGTGCAGGCGCGAATCGACAGTTCGACGCCGCCGATCTCTTGGAGCGCGACCACTCCCGCTTCGTCCGTCGAGCCTCCGGCAGTGCGCTTGCCGGACGCCGGAGTGACGGCGACGTGTGCGCCCTTGACCGGAGCGCCGTTGGCCCCATTGACGACGACCTTGAGCGAGTAGGTGGGAAGCCGCGGAGGCAGCTGAAGATCGATCGTCCCCGTCCCCGAGGGCTCGACGCGCACCGTCTTCGCCTTCGAGGGCTTCGCTGCGTTCGGCGCCCAGGTGGGCGGGTAGGGCGACTGAGCGCTCGGGCCCCCGAAGTCGGGCGCAGACACGGCCACCCAATATTCCCCAGGCTCGACGCCGGTGATCTCGAAGGTGCCGTCCGCCCCGCTCACCGCCGACAACCGCCAGTGCCGGTTGCGCTCGATCTCGGAGATGGCGATCACCTCGACGTGGGCCACCGGCGCGTTCGCCTGAGTCACCTTCCCTCGAATCTTCCCGTTCCACGACACCATGATGACGGGCTTGAGGCAGGCCGCCGGGTGATCGATCGCGAGCAGCGTCGAGCGCTCCGAGCCGAACCGTTCGAGCCATTGAGAGGTCACGTCGAGGCGGTAGCGGCCGGGCGGCAGCTCGAGGGTGAACGCGCCAGCGGCGTTCACCTTGGCCGAGATCCCCGCGTCGGCGACCTGCACCTCGGCGTTCTTGAAGGGCGCCCGCTCGTGTCCTTCCGCGCGCACGAGCTTGCCTTGGACGACGGCGCGCTCACGGCTGGGGTTCGACCGCGCGAAGGTGACGTCTTCGTCCCGCTCGGCGAGCGGGTGGGTTCGTGAACAGGCTCCGGCTTGGAGCAGACCGTTCACCTCGTCGGCGTAGACCACGTACGCGGTCCCGGGATTGAAGATGAGCCCGCAGATGCTGCTGACGAGCAGGT
>Ga0268298_10006943_pt1 | contig 10134 bp, 9 predicted proteins | sample WWTPWeurt_MetaG_FD_194462 | JGI IMG/M metagenome (GOLD analysis project Ga0268298, IMG submission 194462) | Activated sludge microbial communities from WWTP in Nijmegen, Gelderland, Netherland - WWTP Weurt | ecosystem: Engineered > WWTP > Aerobic digester > Activated sludge | place: Netherlands... | reverse complement strand
GGCCTGCACCTTGCCGGTCACCTCCAGGGTGCCCTTGGCCTGTTCGGCCCCGGCCTTGGCGGCGGGCTTGGCCATCAACTCGAGGATCGCGACATAGGTCTTGCGGGCCAGCTGCGCGTTCCATTCCTTGTCGCGCATGATGATCTCGAGCAGGGCGTCCATCGATTCAGTGAAGCGCCCGGCGGCCAGTGCGATCTGCGCCAATTCGTAGCGGGCGTCGAAGTCGCGCCGGTTGACGCCGATGGCCGCCTCGAGCTCGGCCGGCGTGCGTGCGGCAGCCGCTTTTTCGCAGGCCTGCAGCCACAGGCCGATGGCGGCGATGCGGGCATCTCCCAGGGCCTTGTCGGCCACGGGATCGAAGGCCTGGCGGGCCTGGCCAGTGCGTCCGGTCTCGAGCAGCAGCTTCAGGTACTCGCAGCGGGCGCCGTCATTGGCCGGATCAATGGCCACGGCCTGCTGCAACCTGGCCAGCGCCGCATCGGTGTCGCCGTCAGCCTCGAGCGACTCGGCCGCCTGCAGGTCGGCCTCGGCTTCCATGGCCTGCTCGGTGGGCACGTGGCGGTCGAGGAACTCCCGCACCTGGGGCTCGGGCAGGGCACCGACGAAGCCGTCGATGGGCTGGCCCTTGTCGAACAGCACGCAGAAGGGGATCGAGCGCACGCCGAAGGCCTGGCTCAGCTGGCCGGCGATCTCGGGCTGCTCGTCGCTGTTGAGCTTGGCCAGCTTGAAACGGCCGCCATAGGCCTTCTCGACCTTCTCGAGGATCGGCCCCAGCGTGCGGCAGGGGCCGCACCAGGGCGCCCAGATGTCCAGCAGCACCGGCTGCTGCATCGAGGCCTGGATGAGATCGGTCTCGAAGTTCTGCAAGGTGATGTCGCTCATGGCGTGTCGTCTCGGGTGCGAAAGGAAGTCAGGGAGCCGAAGGCAGGGTTGAACCCGGTCAGATGGGGGCGGACACCTACAATCCAAGGCTTTTGTCGACGCGATGCCGGAGCCTGCCTTGCCAAACCACGCCCAGCCCCTCGTCGGGGTGCTGATGGGCTCGTCCAGCGACTGGGAGACCCTGCAGCATGCCGCCGCGATTCTCACCGAGTTTGGCGTGCCGCATGAGTGCCGCGTGGTCTCGGCACACCGCATGCCGGACGACATGTTCGCCTACGCCGAGTCGGCGGCGGCCCGAGGGCTGGCCGCGATCATCGCCGGTGCCGGCGGGGCGGCGCACCTGCCCGGCATGCTGGCGGCCAAGACCACCGTGCCCGTGCTGGGCGTGCCGGTGGCCAGCAAGCACCTGTCAGGGGTCGATTCGCTGCACTCGATCGTGCAGATGCCCAAGGGCGTCCCGGTGGCCACGTTTGCCATCGGCACGGCCGGGGCGGCCAACGCCGCGCTGTTCGCGGTGGCCATGCTGGCCACGCGCGACGAGTCCCTGCGCGCGCAGCTTGACGCATTCAGGGCGAGGCAGACCGCTGCCGCGCGGTCGATGTCGAAGGACCTGACATGAGCGCGCCGGGCCGTTCCCAAGCGCTCATCCCGAAGCGCGCTGCGCGGAGGGTCGTCCAGTGAGCGGCGTGCAGTTGCCCGGCGCGACGCTGGGGGTGATGGGCGGCGGCCAGCTGGGCCGGATGTTCGTCCAGGCCGCTCAGGCGATGGGTTACTTCACCGCGGTGCTCGACCCCGATCCCACCTCGCCCGCTGGCATGGTGGCCCATTACCACATCGAGACCGGCTACCTGGACGAGCAGGGGCTGGCGCAGCTGATGCAACGCTGTGGCGCCATCACCACCGAATTCGAGAACGTACCGGCGGCCGCGCTCGAGTCGCTGGGCGCCTACCGTCCCACCGCGCCGGGGGCCGATGCGGTGGCGGTGTGCCAGGACCGCCTGCTCGAAAAGGCGCAGTTCGGACGCAGCGGCGTGCCCTGCGCACCGCATGCGGCCATCGACTCGGCCCTGCAGGCCGATGCGGTGCCCGACGCGCTGTTCCCGGCCATCCTGAAGACGGCCAGGCTGGGCTACGACGGCAAGGGGCAGCGCGCCGTGCCCGATCATGCGGCTCTGCAAGAGGCCTGGGATGCCTTGGGGCGCGTGCCCTGCGTGCTCGAGAAGCGCCTGCCGTTGCGCTGCGAGATCAGCGTCATCGTGGCCCGTCACCCCACCGGGCAGACGGTGCACTTCCCGGTTCAGCAGAATCTGCACCGCGATGGCATCCTGGCCGTCACCCAGGTGCCTGCGACGCGGGTGTCGGCAGAGGTTCAGCAACAGGCCGTCGACGCGGCCATGCGGGTCGCCGCGTCGATGGACTACGTCGGCGTGCTGTGTGTCGAGTTCTTCGTCACCGAAGACGGTTCGCTGGTGGCCAACGAGATGGCTCCGCGACCCCACAACTCGGGCCACTACACGATCGACGCCTGCGATGTGAGCCAGTTCGAACTGCAGGTCCGAACCCTGACCGGGTTGCCCTTGACCGCGCCGCGGCTGCACTCCGCCGCGGTGATGCTCAATCTGCTGGGTGACCTCTGGTTTGACGAGGGCGGCCGGCCCCGGGTTCCGGATTGGTCGGCCGTGTTGGCGCTGCCGGGCACGCACCTTCATCTGTACGGCAAGAGCGGTGCACGACCGGGCCGCAAGATGGGGCACTTGACGGTCACGGCGGCGGATGGCGCACAAGCCTGGTCGACCGCCGTGCAGGCCGGGCAGATTCTCGGGCTGGACCTCGGTGACGACCCCACCTGAGCGCGCCTGCGTTTCGACCGAGGCGACACCGGCCACAGGCGTCTGCGCCCCCGAGGTCGCCGGCCTCGTCGATGCGGCACAGGCCTTGGCGGCCGGCCAGCTGGTGGCCTTCCCGACCGAGACCGTCTATGGGCTGGGTGCCCGCGCCGATGACGACGCGGCCGTGGCCCGCATCTTCGCTGCCAAAGGGCGGCCCAGCGATCATCCGTTGATCGTCCATGTGTGCGACCAAGGTGGTGCCGAGGCGTTCGCAGGGCAGATGCCGGCCCCTGCGCAACGACTGATCGATGCCTTCTGGCCGGGCCCGGTGACGGTGATCGTGCCTCGGGCGCCCGGCCGCGGCGCCGCCGCCGCGGGCGGACAAGCCAGCATCGGCCTGCGCTGCCCGGCGCATCCGGTCGCCCTGGCGCTGTTGCGGGCCTGCGCAGGCCTGGGCGTGCCCGGCGTGGCCGCGCCCAGTGCCAACCGCTTCGGCCGCATCAGTCCCACCACCGCGGCCCATGTGCGCGAAGAGTTCGGGCCAGGCCTCATCGTGCTGGATGGCGGGGCGTGTCAGGTGGGCATCGAGTCGGCGATCATCGACTGCACCCGACAGCAGCCCGTGCTGCTGCGACCCGGCCTGCTGACTCGAGAGATGCTGCAACAGGTGCTGGGCGAGCCGCTGGCCGAACCCGATGCGCACTCGCCCCGGGCCTCCGGCACCCTGGAAGCGCACTACGCACCAAGGGCCAGGCTGCGACTGGCAGACGTTGCCGGCCTGGACCTGCTGGCCGGGCACGGCGCGGGCCTGGCGGTATATTCCCGCAGCCGCCCTGCATTGCCGCAGGGGGCCGTGTGGCGGGCCATGCCCGCCACACCTGAACTTGCTGCCCGCTGTCTGTTTGCCGATCTGCGCGCACTGGATCGTGCGGACATCCAGCAGATCTGGGTGGAGCAGCCGCCGCGTCTGCCCGAATGGGAGGGCGTGCGCGACCGGTTGCGCCGCGCGGCAGCGGCAGGGCTGGAGGCAGGGCCGAACAGCGGTCCTGCGCACGAACAGGAAACGACATGATGGTGTTGAGTGAACTGCGCCGGATCGGCGGCCGATGGACGGCGATGGCGGCGGCTGCCGCGGCGCTCGCAGGTGTGCTGGCCGCCTGTGGTGGCGGGACGGCCCAGGTGTCGGCCTTCGTGCCTCAGCGCATGATCGTACTGGGTGACGAAAGCAGCGTCATCGTCGATGACGGCGCCCACAACGGCAAGAAGTACAGCGTGAACGGCCTCAACACCAGTTCGGTCCGCGATTGCCTGCTGCAGCCCACCTGGGTGCAGAGCCTGGCCAGCCATTACGACATGGTGTTTGCCGAGTGCAATGCGGCAGCGGCGACGCCCAAGGGCTTCATCCGGGCCAAGGTGGGGGCCACCGTGGAAGGTGCGACCACTGGCCTCGACGCCCAGATCGCGGAGCAGACCGCATCGGGCGGCGCCATTGGCAGCACCGACATCTTCACCGTGATGATCGGTGCCAACGACCTGATCGCGCTGGCCGATCGCGTGCAGGCCGGCACCCTCACCGCTGCCGATGCCGTGACCGAAGCTCGGCGCCTGGGGTCGCAGGTGGCCAAGCGCGTCAATGCCCTGCTGGCCACCGGCGCACGGGCCATCGTCGCCACGGTGCCCGACATGGGCAAGAGCCCCTATGCGCTGGCATTGGACAAGCAGAGCGCCGGCGCCGCCGAACGCCTGAGCACGCTGACCTTCGAGTTCAACGCGACCTTGCGCACCGGCATCGATCCGGGCCGCTTCGACGGCCGCAACTACGGGCTGGTGCTGGCCGACGACGTGGTGCAGGCCATGGCACGCTACCCCTCCATCTACGGGCTGACCAACGCCGTCGATGGCGTGTGCCGGGTCGCGCTTCCGGACTGCACCAGCGCGGCTGCCGATCTGGTGGAGGGCGGGTCTGCCGGGGGATACCTCTGGGCTGACGCAAAGCGGCTGGCGGTATCGGCGCACTCGCAGATCGGCACGCAGGCCGTGTCGCGGGCGACCAACAACCCGTTCTGACCGCCTGGTCTGCGGGTCGGGTTAGCCCGCTTCAGCGAGGCTTCCGTCCCCTCTATAGTCGGCCGCGAAACCGAACGGTCGTTCGTTTTGATGAAGCTGGCCCGGCAACGGGCCACATGACCCACAAGAGGGGATGCGCATGAAGATGATTCGAAGCGCCGGCCTGTCGCTGCTGGTGGCGGCCTGGCTGGCGGCATGTGGCGGCGGCGAAGGCCCGATCCCGGGAAGCGGCTCGCCCGCCGGTGCCCCCACCACCAAGGGCACCTTCACCTCGGTGGTGTCCTTCGGCGACAGCCTGAGCGACGTCGGTGCCTATGCGCCGGCCACCTCGCTCACTGGCACCGGTGCGGCGCCGTATTTCGGCGGCAAGTTCACCACCAACAGCGCCACCGCCACGGTGTGGGTCGAGAACCTCGCCGGCTCGATGGGCCTGATGGTCACGCCGGCGGAAGTCGGCTTCGCCGGCCAGTCGGTCAAGTGCCCGGCGGCTGCCATCAATGCGGCACTGGCAGGCACCTGCACCGGCTACGGCCAGGGCGGGGCCCGGGTCAGCGATCCAAACGGCATCGGGCGTTCCGGGGGCGCACTGACGGTGCCGGTGACCACCCAGGTGGCCAATCACCTGTCCCGCTTCACCAGCTTCAAGAGCAGCGACCTGATCCTCGTCTGGGCCGGTCACAACGACATCTTCACCCAGTTCGGCATCTTTGCCGCCAAGGCCACGCAGATCCAGACGGATGCGGCCACCGGCAAGATCACGGCGGATGCCGCCAATCTGGCACTGTTCAATGCCCAGACCGAGGCACAGGCTGGCATGAAGCAGGCGGCGCAGGACCTGGCCGCCCTGGTGAAGACGCAGATCCTGGCCAAGGGCGGCAAGTACGTGGCGGTGATGGAACTGCTGGACATCGCCAAGTCGCCCTTCGGCGCCACCGTGCCGGCATCGGCGCGGCCGGTGCTGACCGATCTGTCGCGTATCTTCAACCTGTGGCTGCGCGATGGTCTGACCGATCAGCCGGTGCAACTGATGGACACCAACAACTTCCTGACCGAGGTGATGGCCAACCCGACCAAGTTCGGGTTCGCCAACGTCACCGTGCCGGCCTGTGATGCCGCCAAGATCTCGGTGATCACCGGTGGCCGGATCACCGACGGTTCGTCGCTGTTCTGCAACAGCACGGCGGGTGTCCCGTACTTCGGCTTGCGCACAGGCGCCGACGTCAACACCTGGATGTTTGCCGACGGCGTGCATCCCACCACAGGCGGCCACAAGCAGCTCGCGACCTACGTCGCGGCGCAGCTCAAGGCCTACGGCTGGCTCTGACCCCCGCGCGCAGGAGACCCTCATGACATCCACGCTGCAACAACTCGCAGTGGCCGGGGCGCTGGCTGCACTGGGCGCCGGGGCCTTGGCCCAGGAGACCGTCGTCAAGCTCGGCATCACGCGCTACGACACCCACTCCAAGACCTCCGGCATCAGCGGCATCGGCGTGCCCGCCGGGGCCGACGCGGTGACCGGCGATGCCACCACCGTGATCCTGGTCGTCGAGCGCACGCTCACGCCGAACATTGGCGTCGAACTGGTGCTGGGCGCGCCGCCCAGGATCAAGGCGCAGGCGGCGGGCACCGTGCCCTTCCTGGGCGAGGTCATGACCGCGCGCAATGTGGCCCCCACGCTGCTGGCCAACTACTACTTCGGGTCGCCCAACGACTCGATCCGGCCTTACCTCGGGGCAGGTGTCAACTACACCCGCTTCGTCGGCGTCGAATCCAAGCTGGCCAAGGAGGTTCGCCTGAGCGACTCGGTCGGCCTGGCGGTGCAAGCCGGCGTCAACATGGCCTTGTCCAAGCAGACAGGACTGTTCGCCAGCATCGCCAAGGTGCAGGTCAAGAGCGATCTGGTGGCCGCTGGCTCCACGGTGTTGACCTCGACCATCGACTTCCGTCCGATCACCTACTCCGCCGGCCTGTACTACCGGTTCTGACGTCCTGGGCAATGTGGCGCCGCGCGACGCGCCACGCCCGGCGCGCGCGTGCTTCGACGCCGATGGGGCCCCCGCTACACTGGCCGCCCCCATGGATCCGCGCCTCCTCGCACTCGACACCTCCACCGAGCGTCTGGCTCTGGCGCTGACGGGGCCGGAAGGGCCCCGCAGCCTGACCGAGCCGGGTGGCGCGCGCGCCTCTGCACGACTCATCCCCGCCGCACAGAACCTGTTGCATCAGGCGGGCCTGGCGTTCAGCAGCCTGGACGGGATCGCCTTCGCGGCCGGGCCGGGAGCGTTCACCGGGTTGCGAACGGCGTGCGCGGCTGCCCAGGGCCTGGCCTTGGCGATCGGCAAGCCGGTGGTGGCCCTGGACAGCCTGATGCTGGTGGCAGAAGACGCGGTGCCGGCGGCGAAGGTTGATTCGGTGGTCTGGGTGGCGATGGACGCACGCATGGACGAGGTCTATGCGGGCGCCTACCGTTCCACCGGAAAGGCTTGGCAAGTGGAGGTGCCGCCCGCCTTGTACACGCTGGAGGCGCTGCAGCAGCGCCTGTCCGAGAGGCTGCCCGAATGTGTCGTCGGCAATGCACCGGCGGCATTCGGTGGCCGTTGGCCCGTCAACGGGGCACGTCCGCTTGGCGAGGGCACGGATCGCGGCGCTGCGCTGGCGCGCCTGGCGGTGCAGCGGTGGCAGACCGCGCCGCGGCTCGATGCGGCGCAGGCGATGCCGCTGTACTTGCGCGACAAGGTCGCGCTCACCACGCTGGAACGCGCCCAGGCGGCGGCGTCGGCACAGACGCACCGCGGGCAGCGGGGGTGACGGATGGGTGGCGGTGCGCTGTGCCCCGGGGTATCGTCGATTTCGCCGTCGTCGGCGGCGAGCGACGGCCCGGGCGATGCCGGCACGCGAATCTGCCCCGTGCATGCCGGGGTGGCCCTGGTGCCGATGCGCGCCGACCACCTCGAGGCCGTGCTGGCGATCGAACAGGTGGCCTACTCCCATCCGTGGACGCGCGGCAACTTCGTCGACTCGATGGCATCGGGATACCTGATGCAGTGCCGCGTCGATTCGGCCGGCACCTGCCTGGGCTACCTGGTGGCGCTGCCGGGCGTGCAGGAGATGCACCTGCTCAACCTCACCGTGGAGCCTGCCCACCAACGCCGCGGGCATGCGCAGGCCATGCTGGGCTGGTTGTGCGAGGTGGCACGGCGCCGGGGCGATGCCATGCTGTGGCTCGAGGTGCGTGAGAGCAATCTGGCGGCCCGGGCGCTGTACCTGCGGCATGGGTTTCGAGAAGCGGGACGCCGCCGAGGCTATTACCCGGACAGGCCCGATCGGCGCGAAGATGCGGTGGTCATGAGCCTGGATCTGAAAGCGGCCTGCGTGGTGTCCGGCAAGGGGGCATGCGATGGCCTGGACTGAACGCCAACACCGCATGCTGGCCGAGATGGGCGTGCGCCTTTGGCAGCCCCCGGGGAGCGACGCCTCAGCCACCGACGCGGTCGCCGCGGAGGTGGCCGTTGACGATGCCCGGCCGGCACCCTCGCCAGTGGCGGCCTTGGTGGTGCGCGAGCCCTCTGCGCCGGCCATGGCCGTGCCAGCCGCGGCGCCGGCCACGCGGTCCACTTCTTCCCCTTCCGACACCTGGGCACCTGCACACGGGCTGGACTGGCCGGCCCTGCGCCAGGTCGTTCAGTCGTGCCAGGCATGCGGCCTGGCGCGAACGCGAACTCAGACCGTGTTCGGCGTCGGGCACGCCCGCGCCGAGTGGATGATCGTCGGCGAGGCCCCGGGCGAGCAGGAGGATCTGCGGGGCGAGCCATTCGTGGGCGCAGCGGGCCGATTGCTCGACCGCATGCTGGCGTCGCTGGGGCTCACCCGCGACGAATCCGACGGCGCGCACCAGGTCTACATCGCCAACACGCTGAAGTGCCGGCCACCCCGCAATCGCAACCCGGAGCCCGACGAGCTGTCGCGCTGCCTGCCGTTCCTCGAGCGCCAGGTGCAGCTGGTGCAGCCGCGCGTGATCCTGGCCATGGGGCGTTTCGCCGTGCAGGCGCTGCTCGACACGCAAGAGCCGATCGGGCGCCTGCGCGGTCGCGTGCACCAGTGGCACGGCTGCCCGGTGGTGGTGACCTACCATCCGGCCTACTTGCTGCGACAGCCCACCGAGAAGGCACGCGCATGGGCCGATCTGTGCCTGGCCGCGGAAGTGCACGGGGCTGGCCAGGGCCATTGACATGGTCGACGAGGCACAGGCCCCGGGGGCTGGACATCCGCCGGTGGATCTCGATGATCTGCCGCTGCCGGCCCTGGTGCTCGATGCCGATGGCCACGCACGCCAATCCAACGCCGCCTTCTGCCGCCTGACCGGCCTGGCCGCGGAGCAGCTGTTCGACACCGGCTGGCAGGCCGCGTTGCCCCCGGACAGCCGTCCGCGCCTGCATGCCGCCCTGGTCAGCCGTGCCGATTTCTCGATCGAGCTTCGACTGCTGCGTCATGACGGCAGCAAGGGGTGGCTGATCCTGCATGCCACCTGGCGCGCCGCAGGAGCCACCTACCTGGGTGTTCTGACCGATGTCTCGGCCATGCAGCTGGCGGTGCAGGCGGCGCGGGCGGAAGTCGAGCGCTTTCGCATGCTGGCCGACAACGTGCCCGCGTTGATTGCGTATTACGAGCGCAGCGACTACACCTGCGTCTACGCCAACCGGGCCTATGCCGAGACCTTCGGGCACGATCCGCGCGCCGTCGTCGGCAAGACCTTCGCGCAGGTCATCGGAGAAGAGGCGACGGCACAGATCCAGCCCAAGGTGGACATCGTGCTGACCCAGCGGCGCACCGTGTCCTACATGCGCGAGCTGCGTCGGCCCGACGAGCCGCCACGTTGGATCGAGGTCAACCTGATCCCCCATCAGCTGGGCGACGGCCTGGTGGTCGGCGTGTTCGTGCTGATCGCCGACATCACCCGTCACCGGCAGGCCGAGCAGGACGCCCGCGAGAGCGAGGAACGGCTCGCCAAGTTCATGGATGCCACCGTCGAGGGCATCGCCTTCCATCAGGACGGCTACATCACCGATGTGAACGCCCCGATGGCTGCCCTGCTCGGTCAGACCCAGGCGTCGATGCGTGGGCGCTTCGTGCTGGACTTCGTCGCGCCCGAATTCATCGCGCGGGTGCGGCAGGGCATGGCCGAGCTCTCCGAGCAGCCCTACGAGGCGGCGCTGGTGGATGCGCAGGGGCGGGCGATCCCGGTGGAGCTGATCGTTCGGCGCACGCTGCGCCACGGCCAGGAACTGCGACTGGTGGTGGTGCGCGACATCCGTGACCGCCAGGCCGCGCGCGAGCGCATCCGCCAACTGGCCTTGCA
>Ga0268298_10006942_pt1 | contig 10138 bp, 9 predicted proteins | sample WWTPWeurt_MetaG_FD_194462 | JGI IMG/M metagenome (GOLD analysis project Ga0268298, IMG submission 194462) | Activated sludge microbial communities from WWTP in Nijmegen, Gelderland, Netherland - WWTP Weurt | ecosystem: Engineered > WWTP > Aerobic digester > Activated sludge | place: Netherlands... | reverse complement strand
GGCCGGTCTTTACTGCATAGGCAATAAAGGTTAGGCGGCCATCGATGACACCAGCCGCATCCAAACGCTCGGCGATAGAGACCACACCTTCGCCGTCCTGTATCGAAAATCGCTGACTTGCCTCCGCCGACCCATGCGCCGTATCGGCTCGATCAGTGAGATACCAAAAAGCGACACCAAAAAATATGGCTAACGCCACCCCGGCGACCGCTATCGCCCTTAAGATACCGAGAATGGATTGCATGAAAAAGACGTTAGTAGCCAATGACCTGCACCACTACATCTCGGTCACGAGCGCCATCGAACTCAACAGCGAATATGTTCTGACGTTCCGTAAGGAGCAGAACCCCTTTTTCGATCGGTACCGTTTCACTCGTACCAAGCAAAATCGCTTTACAATGGGAATGCCCGTTGGACCGACCATCAGAATTTGATTCTCGACGCAACTCGAAAAGATCGTGCGAATACTGATCATCAACCGGAACAACCTTGTAGAGGATGCGCATAAAATCCTGAAGAAGCATCGGCTCGTTGTGATTGATCGCCACGCCCATCGTCGTATGCGGAACATAGACGAGCGCCTGCCCCTCGCGAACACCTGAACGACCGACGATATCCTGAACTTGCGTCGTGATATCGATAAATTCGATCTGGGTCGTACTCTTGATATCGATCCGCTCCTTATGGATTTTCATACGTTTGTATTTTCCTCACCAGCTAGCACCCTCAACTGAGGCGTAACCCTTAGACCGCCGATAACGCATCCTGCAGAGCCGATTTTTCCTGAACCCCAACAAACTCCTTCACAACCTGCCCACCCTTGAAGACCTTCATCGTTGGTATCGACATAACACTATAGACCTGCGCAACATCCGGATGCTCATCGACATTGAGTTTGCCAATTTTCACTGCATCCATCTCGTTCGCGAGGGCATCAACAACCGGCCCCATGATCTGGCACGGACCACACCAAGGCGCCCAGAAATCCACCAGCACCGGCTTTTCGCTTTTCAAAACTTCAGCTTCGAAATTCTCCTTGGTAAACTCTATCGCCATATCTTTTCCATCAACGATTACCCTACCATTTTAGTTCTTCACCCTGAAAAAAGCAAAGGGGCATAGATAAACGATGTTATCATGCCCCTGAATCTGGCAAATCAACAGCTTTGACCGATACGTCGTCAATCGCAACATTTTTGGCAAGCAGTTGAGCATAGACGATCGCAAGCGACTCGGCACATGGGTCATGAGTCTCTCGCCCGATCTCAAGCATCATCTGAGCCTGATTCTCCGGAGTTGTAGCGGCATAAAATTCCAAAAGAAGCCGCTGCAACCGGATGTACTGCACATGCCGATTGTTCATGATCTACTCCCAGAAACAAAGTGCCCATAGCATACTCATAGCTATTTCAAATGTCAAAAGCCCCTCAGTCAAACACGGACAGGAAGAGCCGGCCCCTCTGGCTCGGGATAAATTGTTACTTATTGCTCTTCAGAATTTCAAGAAAGGCCTTTGGCGGTATCGCAACATGTCCGGATTCTTTCATGCGCTTTTTTCCCGCCTTCTGTTTTTCCAAAAGCTTCTTTTTCCGACTAAAATCTCCGCCATACATATAACCCGTGACGTCTTTGCGGAAGGCCGAAATCGTCTCGCGGGCGATTACCTTCGATCCGATTGCGGCTTGAAGCGCTACCGCAAATGCCTGCCGCGGCAGAACCTCCTTCAACTTCTCGACCGTCTTCTTCCCTTCCTGATGTGCTAGGCGTGCTGGTACCATCCGGGAAAATGCGTCGACCTTGTCGCCAGCCACTAGAATATCAAGTTTCACCACATCGCTCTCACGATAGCCGATCCCTTCATAATTCATCGACGCATAGCCCGATGAGACGCTCTTCAGCTCATCATGGAAATTGACAATCACATCCATAAGCGGCGCATCGAACAAGATGATGACCCGACCCTCATCAATATATTCGGTGTTCCTGTACTCGGCCCGTATGGTCTGAGAAAGATTCATCACATTTCCCAGATACTCGCCTGGCGTAATGATAGAAAGTGCTACGTAGGGCTCGTAAATCTTTTCAATGCCGGCCGGATCTGGCATATCTGATGGCGAATACAATGGCATACGGTCCGGATGGCCATACAGAGAGACTTCGTAGACGACTGACGGGGTCGTGATCGTCGGCACCAGTCCGAATTCGCGCTCAAGGCGAGCCTGGATGATCTCTAGGTGCAACAGCCCGAGAAAACCGCAACGAAAACCTCGACCGAGCGCCTGATTGCTTTCGGGTTCAAAAGTGAAAGCAGCATCGTTCAGCTTCAATTTATCCAATGCGTCACGCATGAACGCATAGTCCTCGCCATCAGTCGGATAGAGGCTCGCGTAGACAGCCGGGCGGATCTCCCGATATCCCGGGAGAGGATCAACTGGAACGGCATCGCGATCCTTTTGACGAAGTGTAATCGTGTCGCCGACCCGGCACTCGGCTACTTCCTTCAATCCGGTTGCGATGTAACCGATGTCACCAGCGCAAAGACCCGCCTGCGGAGTGAGGGCTGGAGCAAAATGGCCAACCTCGACCGTGACGCTTTCGCTCCCGGTTCCGAGCATTGACAGCACATTGTCGCGCTTGACTGAACCATCAACCACGCGGACAAACGCAACAACGCCTTTATAGGTATCATAGACCGAGTCAAAAATGAGCGCCCGGAGCAGCTTACTAGCGTCCCCCTTCGGGGCCGGGACGCGTTCAATAACGCGCTCGAGCACTGCCTGCACACCCAAGCCAGTCTTTCCAGAAGCAAGGAGAATGTCCTCTTCGGAACAGCCGATGAGGTGGATGATTTCCTTTCTCGCTTTGTCTACCTGCGCATTCGGGAGATCAATTTTGTTTACCACCGGAATGATCTCGAGCCCCTGCTCGATCGCAAGATACAGATTAGCCAATGTCTGTGCCTGGACGCCCTTGGTCGCATCCACCAGAAGAATTGCCCCTTCGACTGCGGCCAGCGAACGTGAAACTTCGTAATGGAAATCGACATGCCCAGGAGTATCGATGAGGTTAAGAAGATACTCAATTCCCTGGTGGCTGTAATGCATCTGAACTGGCTGAAGCTTGATCGTGATACCGCGTTCCCGCTCCAGATCCATCTGATCAAGCAGCTGCTCTTTCATTTTTCGCTTCTCAACCGTCGCTGTCAGTTCCAAAAGACGGTCAGCCAGCGTTGATTTGCCATGGTCAATATGGGCAATGATGCAGAAGTTCCGAATGCGTGATTGATCCATATGGGTTTCGAGATTGTCTCAACATCAGACAAAGCGACCGGATTGTAGCAGGGAAAGTTGGGATTGGACAACCCGGGACACTACCAATCGCCCCGTTCCGGATGATCCTCCGCCAAAACAACTGTTTCGGGGCGGCGCAAAAGCCGGCACCAGATAAAGCGCTTGATCTGGGCGTACTCGGGAAGCCCGAGGACTGCCGAGAGCGAAATATAGGTCGCGGCGCCAATGACCACGCCCACACCGAGTTTCACTGCGACCTCGAGGAATGTATCCAGCCGGTCGATGGTAAGCGCAAAGATTCCCTTGGAATACTGGGCCACTATGGCCGAGAGAAGGGCGATAAGGGCAATGCGACCAATCCTCGATATCAGTTGCCAGTCGCGCCACGCCGCTACGCGGCGTCGGAGCAAAAAATAGAGGAGAACAGCATTGGTGATGGCGCCAATCGAAAATGCAATCGCGATGCCAGCAACCGCATAGCGCGGAAGGAGGAGTGGGATAAGTGAAAGATGGACAGCTTCGGAAAAGAGCGCGGCCAGGAGCGGCGTCTTCGTATCTTGGAGCGCAAAAAATGTCCGGACAAGGAGCGGGATGAGGCTCTGAGCAAACAGCGATGCCGAAAGCCAGCCCAGAACGGTAAAGGTAAGAATCGTGTCTTCCCAGTTAAAGGCCCCGGTCCCGAGAACAATACGGACGATTTCAGCTCGAAATATAATAAGGAGAAAAGAGAGCGGCAGAACAAAGTAAAGAATGCGGCGGGCCGTCTTTGCAAAAACGGAAAAGAATTCCTCATCCTCGCGCTTGGCTGCCAGTGTTGATAGAACTGGAAACGAAGCGAGTGAGAATGCGATGCCGAAAAGTCCGAGAGGAACGCTCTGAATATTGATTGCAAGCGTGAATGCCGCCAGGCTCCCTGAAACGAGCGTCGACGAAAAAACAGTGACTATAACGAGACTAATCTGATTGACTGCCATCGCGAGCGAGCGCGGCACCATCAACCAAACGACTTTGCGCAGGGCCGGATCAACCATGCTCTCTCTTAGGGGCAGGAATGTCAGGTGATAGCCCGATCGGAAAAATGCCGGCAACTGAACAGCAGCATGGAGCATCGATCCGAGAACGACACCACAAGCCAATCCCAGTGGTCCGAAGGCCGGATATAGCACGAGGATACCGAAGATGATGCCGAGATTGTAGAAGACTGGAGCAAACGAATACGCAAGGAATTGCTTGAAAGAAACCAAGACACCGCCGATTACCGCTGAAATCGCTAGAAAAACCGGCGAGAGCAGCATGATCCGTGTCAGCGAAGCAACCAGCATCTGTTTCTCCGGCGAAAATCCCGGAGCGATCCAGGCCGCAACCTGATCTGCAAACACGATTCCCGCCAAAGCCGAACCACCCAAGACAATAATGAGCCACTGGAGTGCGCCCTGAGCTAAACGCCAGGCTTTTGCCCGCTCATCATGAGCAATCAACTCGGTAAAAACCGGAATAAAGGCAGCGGAAAGCGCACCGAGTACGAGGAGGCTATATATGAGGTCCGGGAGACGGAAGGCGGCATAGTATGCATCGAGGATATCTCCGGCTCCGAATGAAGAGGCAAGGAGACGGTCGCGAAAGAAACCGAGCGCGCGACTCGCTATACCCGCAAGAGCTATAATAAAAGCTGCGCCCCCGAGTGTTTCGATAGGGCGCTCGCTCCACTGCCAGATTCTGGATATCATCCGTATCACACTCGGTCTCGCTACTTCTTCTTTTCAACAGGGTTCCTTCCAAATACAGCGCCCCAGTAGAAATCTTTGTTGAGCGTTGTATTCGTCTCAAACGTACGCTGGTACGGTATCAAATTTCCCGGTGTCTGCCAAACCGGTTGCAGCGCCTCAGAATAACGGATTCTCGCGGTAAGTGATGCCCCTCCAGAACCGGACTGCTTTTGGTAGAGGACCGAGTATGCCGACGCCGCTTCAGGATCGTTGGCATCAAGCAAAACCCGAAATGGCAACACATACTTGTAGCGAACCGTGACCGACTCACCAGGACTTACATAGACCCAGTTTCCGAAAACCGTCTTCCCTTTATCTTCGGAGATGCGAGTTCCTGTCATCTCATCAACAACCATTCCCTCCTCCTCCTTTGCGATATCCGGATCACGACGAAACCCGAGCGCAGCATAATCGAGCGGCGCTTCGGGAAACTCTCGCGTCATCCCCTCCGCCGATATGAGCTGAGCCCCCCTTGGGACATATACGCGCAGATAATCAGCATTCACCTTGTTCCACCATTCATACGGGGTATTTCCCCCTTCATGTTTTCGGGTAATCTCCACCGTATCCGTCACACGTCCATCTGATCCGATCCGCGATTCATGAATGATTGATTCATGGATGACGCCGTCTGTCTTATAGCCATTGATATTGGTGTGAATCACCGACAGATAATCATGTGGGGCCTCCAGCACTTCACCAGACCAGCCTGCCCCTCTGATGAGGCTTTCGATCTCTGGATGACGCGAGTACAGGAGGATATGCTTTTCGTTGAGCAAGGTTGCAAGAGTAGTCCCCAGTTCCCAAGTACGCTTCGGATAGCTGAAGGAAAGAAACTCTTGAAGCAGAACCTCCGTAAGATCTCCCAGTATTTTCTTCGGGTTGTTCTCCTCGCGATCATACTTCACCTCGACCTCCTCTTGGATGATCCCGATGAAATTCTCGGCATCGATAGTGGCTCCATACTCAGGCAATTCGACTGGACCAACAAGCTCCAGTATCCGCCTGAGGACTTCGGGTGTCAGCGTGATTATGCCATCAACGGTTGGACCGCCCGTCTTTTCATAGAAAAAAATTGCTTTCTCTGCAGAAGTCGGAAAATCCGGAAACCAGTTGCTGTCATGGAGACTCCATCCGGCGCTAATTTTTTGGATCGGTTTCGGCGGAACGATGTTTTCTTTCAGCTGGCCGTCCGGGTTAAAAATACCATCGACGAAAAAACGCCGGATCCTCCCCTGATTCACATCGAGCAGGGCATAGCTTCCGATGAATCCGCCGGTCGCACGTAATTCATGGTTGTTCTGAAAGAGAAAAAGGTATACGCGCGGACCATGCGCGCCGAGGAGTTCTGCAAATAATTCCTGATGCTCTGCATAGCCATCCAGGAGTGCCACGCCAATCGGCAATACTTCACCGAAGCGCTCTATGCGGCCACGATACGCTTCCGGTAGCACCTCTGGACGCACCCGTCGAAACGACTGATTCGCGATCTCAAGCTCCGCGCGAGCCTTGGTGGCGGCTTCTCCAGATCGCTCGAGTGCATCGATCATCGATATCGTCCCGGCTGGAGCAGATTGAGCCATGAGTATCGTTGGCAATGTCGAGAGCAACCCAGATGCTGACCGGGTGCCAGCCTGACCGACGCGAAAGAGAGCCTGTCCGGTCATCCCATGGGAAAGCCCCGGGATGGCTGCGCCAGCCTGAGGAAGCCAGGAAAACGGATGAAGCCAGCGCTCCCCGAGAGTGAAGGCCCGCTCTGCCTCACTCAGGTGACGCTGGCTTGAGATGAGATCTCCAGAACGCGCGGTCTCAAGTGCTAGCTTCAGGCTTTTTGCGCCCGACTCACCGAGTTCAACTAGGCTATTACGAAGGGTTATCAGCCCAAACGAAAGAGCGCCGAGAGCGATCAGGATCAGCACCAATAGCACATAGGGGCTGTGCCGCCGCAAGATCAAATGAGAGAATCTTTTGGATGACGCACCTGATGCCATTGACCGTTGCGGAGGTTCTATCTCTGATGGATTAAGACGAACCCGCATTGCTGGCTTCGTTCCACTTCGGATTCTTACTGGTCTGACATCAAGCATATGATCGATCAGTATTTCTTGGAAAGACAGTTTTTATAGAGCCGAGACGTTTCGAAAGCCATCCGTTCCCAGGAAAACCGGCTCGCCTGGTCAAATCCGAGCTGCCGATGTCTTTTCGCACGCTCGCTCTCAAAAGCCTGTTGGAGTGCGCGTATACAAGCCTTTCCATCTCGTGGATTAAAGTATACGGCTGCCCCAGCATAGATCTCGGGAAGTGAACCGGCACGAGCCGCCACGACCGGAAGACCGTAATTCATCGCCTCAAGTCCGGGGAGGCCGAATCCTTCATAGAAAGACGGGAAAAGGTACGCACGTGCCCGGCGATAGAGCACGCCTACTGACCGGTCATCGATGTAACCAGCGAAACGGATATTGCTGACACCAGCTGCTGTTACCTGTTTTCGAAACGAATGATAGAAAAAATCCTCCTTTCCTACACAGAGGAACACGACATCTGGCATCGCCGGAGCAACTGAAAGCAGAAGCTCAAGATTCTTGTGCGGATATGCATTGCCAACATACAGAACAAAAGGGAGAAATTGATCACTCCCCGTTTCATCCTGACCGCCGAACAGACCAAGAGCACGAAGCAGCTCACGCTCGACCGAAGGATGAGTCCAGAAACAGGATGATTCCGCTGCTTCGAGCGTCACGACCGTCTTCAAGGCTGCCCACCGATACGTCGAGCAAATGTCGGTCCGCGTAAACTCCGATACAGCAATGATCGCCCGGGCACGCCTGATCGCTAACGTGATAACTATCCTATAGGCAACATATTTCAACCAGTAGAGGAACGGGGAAAGTTCACTCGCCTTGACGGTCGGAAAATGGAACAAGATGAGGTCATGCACCGTGACGGTAAATGGCGCTGGGACAAGGATCGGGACGTTGAAGTGCGGGAAATGTATTAGATCGAATTTGAAACGCCGAAGCTGGAGCGGGAAAAGCAGCTGCTCCCGCCACCCATACCACGGATAATCTGCCATGACCTTTGTGAAGCGAGGATTCTTCGGTTTGTACTCATCAAAATTTTCCCGCCGGAGAAATACCACATACGTACACGCATCCCCGGGGACAGCCTCGAGATACGTAATGAGTTTCTCAGTGTAGCGCCCGAGCCCTTTGCCCAGGGACCCGTAAAAGCGGGCGTCAATACCTATCTTCATATGCCTTCATGACGCCGAATCAGTGAGCCCGAGCGGCACGTTCCCGTTGACCGAAAATATGTAGAGTGCCTGGGCCGCAAGAATCTGGAATATCCCCGTTTCCTCGAGACGATTCTTCATCTTGTGAAAAACAATGAAGGCCGCCACCCCGTTCACTTCTTCCGGTGAACGAACAAAGGAAAAACGGCCATCTTCCCAGAGATATTTCTTGCTCCTAAGAAGATACGCTCCATCAAAGGATCTGATCGCTTCCCCATGTTGCTCCTCCCCTGTCTGGTAGCGCTCAAGGATTGATCCCTGTTCGACTGCAACAAAGTAAAGCGCGACACAATCCGACTGCGCCAAAAGCTTGGTCGCTTCAATAATTGGATCATACGACTGTTCACGGCCTTTACGCTCCGCAGTCAGAGCCTTCACTTGGGGCAAGGAGACAATCATGTTGCGCATGATATCAATCCGCCGATTCATCTCGCCTATGTAGGAATATGACTGCGAAAGATCTTTACGGATCTGATTGGCTTCCTGCTGGAGAGAAAGCTTCTCACGAACTGTCCGGATGAGCGCGGATTCCTTGCCGAGATAGAGCAGGAGTCCCAGCAAGCCAAAGCACAGGATAAGCAACGACTCAAAATCATCTTCGCTAAAAAACAAAATCCCCTCCCGAACAAATTCGGGTGTCACAATCATGGATACAAAGAGGATGAGGTACACCCAGTACATGCTGCACTTGCTTCTTAGAATTTTAATGTCTGAAGATACGCCCGAAGCTTCTCACCAACCTCCTGATGCTGAAGGCCATAATGAATCGTCGCCTTGATGAAATTGAACTTATCACCGGTATCCAGCCATTCGCCAGAAAGCTTTTTCCCGTACAACGGCCTACCCGCTGCCAGCATAAGGTCAAAGGCATCCGCGAGACGGATCTCGCCGCTCTTCCCCTCCTTCATAGAAGCAAGCGTCCTGAAGACCTCTGGTGTGATGATGTATTTTCCTACAGCTACAAGATTCGATGGAGCATCCTCTGGCCTCGGCTTTTCGACCACTCCCTTCACTTCGTAGTTCAAATCGTCAAGCGCCGTCCCGTTGATGACGCCAAACTTTGAGACTTCTTCGTGTGGCACCTCTGAAAGCCCAATCACTGGATCATGGTATTTTTCGTATGTTTCAATCAGCTGACGCGAGGCCGGCACCTCAGAGTCGTAGAGACAGTCGCCGAAGATGACAAGCACGCTCTCGTCATCATCGACAAGGTGGGCCGCCTGGAGAAGCGCATGGCCGTCGCCGAGCGGGACCGGCTGGCGGACATACGAGAATCTTGCGAGGCCAGAAATTTTCTGGACTGCCTCAAGAAGATCATGCTTATTCTTTTCGACAAGCGTATCTTCAAGCTCGTAGGATACATCAAAATGATCCTCGATCGCCCGTTTCCCTCGGCCAGTTACGAAAATAATCTCCTCGATCCCTGAGGCGACCGCCTCTTCCACGAGATACTGGATCACCGGCTTGTCGACGACCGGGAGCATCTCTTTCGGTTGGGCCTTCGTCGCAGGCAGGAACCGTGTCCCGAAACCGGCAACCGGAAGGATGGCTTTTTTCACTGGGCGCTCTTGATTATGCATACCGTTTTAATGAAATATCTTATTTACTAAGCGAAATGATTCTCTTGAATTCCTGGTTAAACTCGGCGAGCGATTCCTGAATCATCGGATGAAAGCGGCTACGAAAATCCTTTTCGCGGACATACAGGCTCGCATCGAGAAGCGAGTCATGCGTCCCGACGTCGAACCAGGCGCCATCGATGACACGCACGTCGAGCGCCCCCTTCTCCA
>Ga0268298_10006941_pt1 | contig 10138 bp, 12 predicted proteins | sample WWTPWeurt_MetaG_FD_194462 | JGI IMG/M metagenome (GOLD analysis project Ga0268298, IMG submission 194462) | Activated sludge microbial communities from WWTP in Nijmegen, Gelderland, Netherland - WWTP Weurt | ecosystem: Engineered > WWTP > Aerobic digester > Activated sludge | place... | reverse complement strand
TTATTTGCATTTAAAACTGTGTCAATAAAAAAATGATTTGTGTCCACTCAAAAAGTGCAACCGAAAAAAGTAAAAGTTTCTTGTCGTTTTGTGTCGTGCTGCTCAAAAGTCTTGGTCAAGGTTGCAGTGATTGTCAAATGGTGTACTGTGTCCACTTACTTATGACTTGAGCAAAAGTCCACCCGTTACAAATGCTAAATTGAAAAACTAAAGAACAAAATATTTACAAAAGTTAAGCAAAGAACGTCAAGCCGATGTGGGCTTTAGGTCAAGTCAAGCCTAAATGATAAATAACATTTTTACTGTCGCCCCAATGCTGATGAAACTGTTGGGCAGTATGGCACACAACGGGCAGGGCTTTATGCAGGTTGGGAATTAGAATTCCGTCCGCCCACAACCGCTGCTGATTGAAAATATATTGTTGAAGTTATGTACAAAAGCTGATAGTTATTCGTCTGCTGGAACTGAAGCTTGGATTTGCAATTAGCTGATGTCACAAGGTCAAGCCCAACTTGCATAAAACCCAATGTTAGTAGCCGTTTTTTTTACGCTTTTTCATTTTTGTTGTCAAAATAAAAACATTCTTTTTTGTGTCATGGAATAACTCGGGATTAGCTGGTGATTTGAGAATGTCTATAGATTTTATTACTGCAACTTCCAATTTAACTGATGCTGTGTCTACAAGTATTCCGTCAATAACATAAACTGTCGGCAAAGTTGTGTCAACAGATGTTTTAGAGTCAAGTCTAATGTCTGTCAAGCTCACAAATGAGTTCTGTTTTTTTCTAGTGATTAGAATAGCACCTTTTGCTCCACTGAAAATCTTTGCGTCTTCACCTTTAAAGGATTTCATCTCTTTAATATTGTCTGGGTCAATATAGGTTTTAGACATATCCATTTCAATGCTGTCAACATAAGTCTTACCTGGAATAGCAAAAAATGTAGAGGTTACTTTAATTTTCGTTAAAGTGTCCGGCAACGTCTTTGTCTGCCCAAAAGAAGCCAATGACAAAAAAAGTAAAATACTTGAGATTAAATGTGTCATGTCAGCTTGATGATAAGAAACGAGGGTTTACATAAAATGGCTACTAACGAAAAAGGCTTGGCGTTGTTGGGGAATTAGTATTCCGTCAGCCCATAACCGAAGCCCAATAATTGCAATATTGCTGATGTTTTATTCATAAGCCAAATTTATAACGTCCAGCCCGAACTGAAGTACAATAAAGAACAAATGTTGAGGCTATATTCGTCAAGCCCCAATAATGCCAAACCATATGTTGGCTGTAGCTCTTTCGTCAAGTTTAGTTTTATTTAATCGTTGAAATTTACAGGCTCAGGTGCTCCTGCTAATTTTCTTAAATGTTCGAAGGCGTTTTTAATTGTTTTATTCCTTTCAATGTGGTCAAAATCAGTTTTGGCAGAATAAAATGCAATTGGAATTTCAACTTTAGAATTTAATTCGGGACTGCTTGGTAAAATAAGAGTTTCGTAATTAAATTTTCGTTCGCCAGTATTGTTTAATCCTTTTATTTGATATGATTTAATACAATTTTTTTGAACACAATTAAATCTAAGTTTGACTATACAAGGTTTATTTTCTTTGTCTGTTTCCTTTTCATCAATATTAATGCTTATACTTTCAATTTTGCTTAAGTCTAACTCAATTTTGAGTTTAACAAAGTTTCCCCAATAGGTGTCGCTAGTGTAATCTTTATAGGTAGAAAAATAATTACTCTGATATATGAATTTATTCTTTGAGGTGTCAAATTGTATTTTTTGGGTTTCAATACCTTCAATCCAAAATGCATTATCACTTTTATAAGTACCTGTAATAGTATACATTTCTTCAAACCATTTTTCAATAAACATAATTGTTTGACTTTTTGTAGCCTTATTTTGTGCGACTAAAGAATTATTTTTTAAACAAAAAATAATGAAAAAAATTAGTGTGATTTTTTTCATTTAATTATTATTAATGGTTCTAACTATTGTATAAGGTTTATTGCCTACACTATTTGTTCTCTTTGCAGATTCCAAAGCTTCATCAAAAGTATTTCCACTTCCAATTGAATATTGCATCGGCTTACAATCGTAAACATTTGTTTTTACATATTTTATTATTACAACTATTTTTCCATAAGTTGAGTTTGTCCTAATTGTTACTCCAGATTCTTTGTATTGGTTTTCAAGTGTTGTTTTTAATCTTTGAACCTCTGTATTGTAGTCACCACTTCCTTGACTTATTTGAATTTCAATATCAGTCTTATCTGGATAAGCCGCATTTCCACTTTTGCATTTTATTTCTTTGCTTGCAATTGCATAAATGACCTTTTTAGAAGTGGTTTGTCCTAGAGAATAATAGCTAAACGACGAGAGCATAATTCCTAAGAGAAAGATTCGACTTGAGATTTGTTTTTGCATTTTTTTTTTAATTTAATTGTTGTAAAATATTTAATAACCCTTGATTTATTATAAAGTTTATTTAGAGTTACAGCCAACGTTTCGCGGCTTGGCGAAGTGCGGGATTTTTAGCACTAATGTTTATTAAAAGCAATACTGTTCAGTTTTGCACTACCGTTTGATAGAAGCACTTCACCCCGCATTTCGCCAAGCCGATGTTGTGTGCTGTGCTTCTTTTCAGTCAGTAGTTTGTACTCCGATTTTGAAACGAATAAGTCGCCCTCTACGGTGTCAAGTTTTGTTGTGATTGCTTTAATTGCTTCGTCTGATTGGTCAATTCCAATCCATTGTCTGCCGTTTGTTTGTGCTGATTTTAAAGTTGTCCCCGAACCTGCAAAACAGTCAAGAACGATACTGTTTTCATTTGATGATGTCTTAACGATAATGTCCAACAAGTCGGGATTTTTTTCTGTCGGGTAAACAGGATATTGGGGGTCTTTAAATTCCCAAATGTCTTGCATACGCTTTCCTTCCTGCTCGTCAAAATAAATTTTCTTGCGTGGATTTCCGTTGTCGCTCCACTCAATTAAGCCGTCATTGTCCCATTGTTCCAACACTTCCACATTGCTTCGCCAATGTCTGCCCGATGGTGGTAAAATCCCTTTAAACGCTTTTGATGTATTTCCGTTTTGTGTTTCGCCCGGTGCGTGCAACGGAATTGTAGTGTAACGCCTGCCGTCTTTGTCGGTTTTGGGGAACAATTTTATTTTGTCTTCTTCGGTGTATGGCGTTTTAGGTTCGTTCCAAATTAAGTTGTCAGACTTTGAATAAAACAAAATCAAATCTTTAATGTTTCCATAACCTTTTCGTGCAAAATTTTTCGGGTTACATTTTACTCTTGTGATGTCATTTCGGAAATTTTCAATCCCGAAAATTTCGTCCATTACCACTTTTACATAATGCCCGATTTTGTAATCAATATGCAGATAAATTGACCCTTTATCAGAAAGCAACATTTTCAAAAGCACCAACCGTTCACGAATAAATTCAATGAAGTCAAAACCTTTCAATGTGTCGGTGTATGCAACCGTTCCGTTTGAGCTGTTACTGATTGTGTTTGCCCTACCGTTAGTAATTGTAAATGTATTGTTGGTTGCAAAAGGCGGGTCAATGTATATCAAATCAATTTTACCTGCAAGATTGTGTTTCGTGATAAGTTGTTTTAATGCAACTAAATTGTTTGCTTGAATAAGTAAATTCGGATTAATGCTATCGTTTATTTGCACTAATTCAGTGTCCGAAATACTGTCAAATATTTCCCGTTCCGATTTTTTATTTGGATAGTGTAACTGCATAGAATTTTAGATTTGGTATAAAAATTCACGCAGCACCAAACTGCTCATTATGTTAAGGTCTTTGTATGTTGTGGTAATGTCTTTATACATCTTGTTTCTTCCTTTGATGTATAAAACTCCGTCAAGAATGGCAATTTTAATTGCCTTTACATTTTTTGCTTGAATGGTGCTGATAGCATCATTAAATTGTGCATTTTGATGTCCGCCAAAGTCAGTAAGAAATTTGGCTTCGCCAATTACATATTTTCCGTTGAAGCGTCCGATAAAATCAAGTCCTTTGGTGTGTTTGTAATTTAGTTCGCTTGTAGCAAAATCCATTAATTGCTTATCACTTCCGTTTAGAATAGCATCTTTTTTATTTTTGGTAAATTCATCAAGTCCGACAGGTTGAATACCCAATGCCTTTGAGTTTAACCAACGTCTGAAAAATGGTCCAATTTGTCGGTTAGTTTCTTTGGGTTCACTACAACGTTCAAAGATTTTATCCAACCCCATTTCATACAATCGTCCGCAAATTCTGTTTATGGTTTTAGGATTTCGTTCAATAGCCGAAGCGTCACGTTTTAAATAAGCGATGTAACTGTCTTTAATCGGAAAAAGTTCAAATTTTAGCAGTTCACGAATTAAAGCATCGTTGTTTTTCTTTTTAAATGCTTTCTCAATATTCGCCCAACGTTCTTTGTTAATATCTCTAATACCTTCGGGAATAGTTGGATAAACCTGAAAAAGGTCGTCCAAGTAACTCCGTTGGTTAGCATAATCTATACTTAATTCTGTCCAATAATTCATAATGTAAAGGTAGTCAAAAAGTTTCTTTTTAGGTTTGAAAAAAGTCAGAAAGTTGTCAACGAAAACTGTCAGATGGAGCGGTCACTCAGCATTGCACACAACGAAAAGGTATTGCCGATGTTGGGGCAATAGCGTTCTGTCTGCTGGGAACAAAAGTATAATTGAAATACAAATGTTGAGAATTTATTTTAATGCTTAATAGCGTTCGGTCAAGCTGGAACTGAAGCCAAATATTAGTGCTAAAGTTGAGATGTATTGGGTCAAGCCCCAATATTGGCAATACTTATGTTGCACGTTGTGTTTCTTTCTCTGTCGTTCTTGTGCATTGGACAATAGAATTACTGTTGTTTATGTTTTGCACTGAACAGCCTGTTTGCAAAGTTGGCTTTGCAGCTTTGTCTTGTGTGCTTTGCAAAGTGGCTGTGGTGTTGATGTATATTCGTTAAGCCCCAAACTTGAGATTTAGGGTGCAAGTAATTGATTTTGAGTTGTCTATGTATAACTCCCAAGTGAGTGAGTAAAGTTTCCAAGTAAGTGAAATGTCTTTTCAGGTAAGTGAGTAAAACTTCCAAGTAAATGAAATTAATTTTCAAGTTGTCGACTGAAACTTCCCTGTAAGTGAATTTAGTTTTCAATTGAGTGGATTGTCTGCCCAAATAGTCGAGTAGTGTCGCCAAGTGGGTGGATTTAATTTTCATATTGTCAACTAAAACTCCCTTGTTGGGGGATTGAACTTTCAAGTTGTCAAGTCGAGTTTTCAAGTAAGTGTTTAAAGTGTCCAAAAAGGGTAAAGAAAAATCCTTGTCTTGCAACAGGGACTTTGAATATTATTTAAGGTGTTGGTGGTGTTGTCTTTTTAACTTTCATTGCTGCTTGCTGTGCCGTAGCAATTTTAGTATAACTAAAACTTTCTTTTAGTGGTTTGTCTTGTATGAACAAACGAGAAGAAATTTTACCCACTGCAATTACATCATCATATAAATCGTTAAAAGTATTTATTGCTGCTTCACTTAAAGTTGGTCTGTTGCTTTTAAATGTTTCTTGTGATACGTTTGAGTTTTTAAGTGTATCGGCAAAGCCAATAATTTCTGTAATACTTGCAGCGTCTGTACCTTTTGTAGTTACTTCTGTTTTTAATGCAGCATCCATATTCTTTTTAAACTGATACAACAAATCAATCAAAGCATCTTGGCTTTTGTTTTTGTAAGCATCTTGATAATAAGAAGTGAAGCCTAATGTATTTAAAATTTCGTCTCGGCGAATGGGTGTTTTTTTAAAGTCTTGTTCTATTTGCACTTTGAATAAACCTAATTTGTCTATTGCTGTTTTTTGTATGGCTATTAAAGCCTGTGTTGCTTGTCTTAATTCTTTTGCACTATCAACACCCAAATTTGCTTGAATAACTGTGTCGATACGTGCTTTAAGATTTGGTAAAAATGGGTCTGCCCAAGTAGCACGTTTTGCAACCAATGCTGTTTTGTTTTTTATTGCATTTTCTACGATGGTTGAAAGTGATGTTAGCATTACAACATCGGTGTGTCGGTATTTGCGAATTACTGTTGCCATAATTGAAAATTTTATGTTGTGAAATTAAGGAAGATTGAATAAATTACTTTATTTTTTCTGTAGCAACTAAAAGTTTTAATCTTTCTGTTAGTGTTGACAATCTTAAATTTAAAATATCAGCATTCTTGCTTTCGGTGTAAAGGGTTTGTAGTTCTGCAATGCTATTATCTATGGCTTGGATGTTTATGTTTTTGCCAAGTTGTTTTGTTTCTTGTAGAATATTTTTTATGTCGTTGAAATTGTTTGTATATATTTTTTGGTATTCGGCAAATATTTTTTGGATGGTGCCTGTTATATCTTTTGCAGATTTTATTGCATCGCTTGGGAATACAATGTTAGAGTTGATTTCATTATTAATTTGTTGTTCAATTAATGTGTCAATACTATACTTATCAAGGTATTTTAATAATAGTTCTTCTGTTGTTTTTTGTTTTAATGAGTTTCTTTGTAATGTGCTATTATATGAGATGATGAGGTCGATAATATTTTCTTTTAAATCGGTTTGTAGCTCTTGTAATCTTAAATCTATTTTGTCAATTTTAATGTCAAACTGTTGATTTGCTTGATTTAGTTTTTCGTATTGACCAAAATATTTGCTGATATTTAAAACAAATGTATCAAGGTCAGATTTTGTAATTTTTTTTTCTGTTACAACTAAATTGCCTACAAGACTTGTAAGTGTGCTAAATATGCCAACTGTTGGGATTAACCCTTTTACAAGATTTGACTTATTTTGATTGCCAATTAAACTACCTACGATGTCTGTAAATTTATTTGGGTTTACATTTCGGGCTTTTTCTAAAAGTGGTTTTAATGCAATATTGATTTCAAGTTGCAAGTTAAATCCCATATCGCTACTGGTAGGGTTGTTAAAATTGCTAATTTTATTACGATAGTTTTCTTTTTTAATTAAACTGTTTAGTGCTGAAATACTATTAATTGCTGCATCTGTAAATTCAATAGCTGTATGATATTGGGTAGTTAGTTTTTGTTGAGAAGTAGTTTGAGAGAAGCCTTTGGTTATAAGGGTTAGGGTTAGAATAAATAATATAGTAAATGTTTTAAACATTTATGTTAATGATTATTAATTTGATATAAAAAGAAAAAATTGGTGGATGCAAAACATCCACCAATTAGAAAGATATACATATAACATCTTTTTAAAGTGGACAGGTAATTACTCTGAATATTCGAGCAAATTAGTTGAAGTTTTTGTTTTAGTGCATTTGCCTTTATTTTCACAAGCAGTGCAAATGCCACCTACAGGGTCGCAGCCTTTACTTGTTGCACAGTCTGTAGTTGTGCAAGTGGTAGTTGTAAAAGCATCAACAATATCTCCATTTAATTCTAATTCAAATGATGAACGTGCATTTACCCCCCTAAAAACTAAATGGTATTTTTGTTTATCTTCTGATGTTTGAATTGAAACATCATCAAATTTTACATCAAGTTGGGATAAGCGTTGTAAATTTCTTTCAAGATTTCTCATCATTTTTTCTTTATCAACAGTAATCTCTGGTCCATTCTCGCCCATTTTTCCAATCGTCATTTTTATTTCTTCTTGTGAGAAAGACAAATGGCTAATTAATAATAAACAGCAAGAAATAATAATTTTTTTAAAATTCATAGTTTAATTTTTTTTATATTATGTAATAAAATTATACGTTAATTAACGGTTTCCAGTTTTGTGATTTCTCAATGGTCTGTGTTTGCTTCACCAAATTAAATGTAGTTTTAATCAAACTTTCTTTTTTCTTTTTCTTTGAGTGAATTAGGAATTAATGTCTCGCATTTCGTAGCTACTGAAAATATCATTTTTGAAATGATAAGACAAACTTATAATATGAATGTGTAACAAAAAGTGCAATTTATTTGTTGACTTTATTTTGCTTGAAATATCATACTGCAAAGGGTTGTAGAAAATAAGTAACAAAAAGTATAATTTTTATGTAAAAATAATTTCTTTTTTTGGCTGATAAATACGAACAAGTTTTGCTATGCCAGTATTTATAGAAATATTAATTAAATCATAATGATTTTTTACTTTATAGGTTTGGCGTAAGTTATCACAATATTTTTGGATTGAAGATTCGCTTTTACTCATAAGTTCTGCAATTTCTTCTCTATTAAAACCTGCTGCATTTAATTGTAGATATATTATTTCATAGTCTTTTAAATGAGTATGATTTTTTTGAATTATTTGCTGTGTGCTTAATCTGTTTTTATGGTTTTCTCCATCATCTTCAAGCATTATGTCAATAAAACGAGTTGATGAATTTAAAATATGATTTAAAGCGTTTTCAAAAATATCATCATCATTATAAATTTTTTGTGTTAATGCAGTTTTTATGATAATAAATTTTGATAAAAAGGCATTGCCCCCTTCTGTTAAAAATTCTTGGACAACAATTCCATCAGTATGTGATGATAAGCCAACAATTATAATATTTGGAAAAAGTTTTTTGCAAATGATTGTAGCTAAAAGCCCATCGCAACAAGGCATTTGCATATCCATTAAAATTAATTTAGGAAGCTCCTTTGGATTGCGATGTAATTGTAAAATTAGGTCTCTACCACTTGTAGCTTTAATTGATAGCTCATAGTTTTTTGTTTCATTAACTGCTTTTATTATTCTGTGCCTGTGTTCTTCTTTGTCTTCGGCAAATGCTATAAGGGTTTTGTTTGATTTCATACTTCAGTTTGCTATTTTTCTTGTATGGGTGGTGGGTGGGCTTGGCTGTTGACTATGTATTGTTTGTTGATGTTTTGCACAAAAGGTTAATAGAATTACAACTGCTGACAAGAAGCGTTGGAATTAAGGCTCTTTTGCAAGGTTGGGTTTGTGTGTTAGCCTTGTGTGCCTTGCAAATGTGCCTTAATGAAGCGTTGACTGTTCTTTTCATTTTTATGAATTTTGGTGGTCAATAACATAACGTGCAACGTCCAAATATTGCCGATGGTGGGGATTTCAAGGCACTACTGCTCCACTATTGCACAAAAGTTAAATAGTAGTACCATTGCTCAATTGTGGCACGTCTGCCCCACTATTGGCAATATATTGTTGGCAGCAGTTAATTTCGCATTATGACAAAAGAACAATTAATAAAAATCGCACAGGTAGCATTTCCTGAAAGAGTAAAGCAATTTATCAACTTTGAAAATGCCGAAATACATTCAATGTCTGGCGTTCATAGACTTTATGACAAAGACACACCATTTATGTTAATGCTTCCAAAAGAGTGTTACTTATCTATTTTCATTGGAGAAGATAAGTTTGTCCAAATACAGGTCGAGCATAAGGCATTTAATCATTATGCAGCCATAAAGGAAATGGAACGGTTGGGGCTGGTTTAATTGCTGCCAACGTTCAGGGCTTTGTGATGCTGTGGCATTGGCAGCACAAAAGATGATTGAAAAACAAAAGATGCCGTGATGTACAAAAGCTAAATTATTAACGTCCAGCCACAGTAGCACAAAGCCCCTTGTTGTGTGTTCGTGGCGGGTAAATTAAAGAGTATGAAAGTAAAGGAGAATGTTACTATTTACCAATGCGAATTTTGCAAACGGAAAATGTTTGTTAAACACGCAATGGAAAAACATGAAAAATGGTGTAATAGTAACCCTGAAAACTTTAGGGCTTGTTCTGGCTGTCAGCATTTGGAAGAAGTTGAAGTTGAATACTCGTATAGCGTTCCAACATTAGGTGAAAACTTAGGTGTAATATTTGACGGCAGTACAGTTGAGAAGAAAACAACTGGTTTCCGCTGTAAAAAACTTGACAAATGCTTGTATCCTTTCAAAGTAGAAAAACTCGGTCTGCCTGATAAGTATCCTGAAACTTTTGAGGACAAAGAACCGATGCCAAAAACTTGTGAACACTACTATACGGAAGCATGGTAGCCATGACACACAACGTTCGAGGCTTGCCGCAGGGCTGGTATTTTATAACTGTCCGCCCGGCAACTGAAGCCGATTGAAAAACTGAAGTTGAAGTTAACAACTATAAGTCAAATAGAATTCGGTCAAGC
>Ga0268298_10006940_pt1 | contig 10138 bp, 9 predicted proteins | sample WWTPWeurt_MetaG_FD_194462 | JGI IMG/M metagenome (GOLD analysis project Ga0268298, IMG submission 194462) | Activated sludge microbial communities from WWTP in Nijmegen, Gelderland, Netherland - WWTP Weurt | ecosystem: Engineered > WWTP > Aerobic digester > Activated sludge | place: Netherlands... | reverse complement strand
TTGATTTCAGCCTGATGGCATATTGCACTTTAGAAGTGCAGTACTTTTCGCTGCAAATCTTCTTACAGACGCGTGACCAAAAGCGGACAATTCCTGCGGGAAATACGCTGCTGACAAGCCCTTCGTGTCAAGAGGGGAAGGTGCTCTGACTTTTATCTGGGCGGCCAGACTGCTCGCTGTTTCCTTTCTTGCAGCTCTTGCAATTCTTGAGCGGCTTGCGCCGCTTCTTCCGCCTGTTTTCTGTTGGCTTCCCGCTGCTCAGCCAGCTGCTCAGCCAGCTTTTCTTCCGGGCTTTGACTAACCATAAGTGGAGAGTTGCCCACAACGAGTGTAATCTGGCTGGGACCGAGGATGGGGGCCAGTATATTGGCCATGAAAGCGAGCGTGGCATTGATCACGGCAAAGGAGCTGTTTCTTTCCCTGATACTTTTGCCCCAGTATGATGCACAGTCTTTCGTTATGACCATTCCGTCTTTGCGCCGGTAGAAGCGCACGCATAGCTTGCCTTCTTTCTCTTCTATGAGAGCGAGGGCCTCTTCCTTTGTCATTGCCGAAAGGTTGTAGACATTTTGTCGGCAGGACTGGCAGAATCGAATTCGCTCATCGCCGCTCATTTTTTGCCATTTCATGGGGCAATTGAAGAGCATCGGCATCGCAAAAAGAGGGTCATCTTCCTTCTCCAATTCCGATGCCATAGTCAACCTCATCGCAGTCTCAGAAGGGTTTTCGGGGCCCGGCGCAGAAGAATTCAGGCGTGCCTGAATAGCAGTTCAAAAAACCTAGTTTGTTTTGCCCGGTGTTTCAAGATGGCTAACCGACGAGCTTTCGAAATTTACAAAGTGATATGGAGGCCGCGTTGCGTGCCCATCTAGTTTATAAACAGTCTCATTTAGAAGCAGATTGATCAGGGGCAGACCGGCGCCAGATGCTCGTGAAATTCGCCTGTGTATTTGAATTTGGGAGCAATGACAAGCTTGCCGGCTTTGTCGATGTAGCCCCATTTGCCTGATAGGTACACACTGGCCAGTCCTTCCGAGAAACGGTCGGCAGCGTCGAATTGCGGTGGAATCAGTGTCTTGCCGGTCAGTTTGATATAGCCCCATTTGCCGGGAATCCACGAACGGTAGCCTTTACCGATATTTTGCCAGGTACCGAACTGCACGGCTGCTGTGTCTTGCGATGGAGCGTGCACATCTTGGAATTGCGGTTTGATAGAGAGTTTGCCGTCAGTGTTCAGAAAGCCCCAGCGGTCCGGGCGATTGACACCCTGTTTGTAACCCAGGGCCACCGGCGCTAGATTTTGCGAGAATAGACCGGCTGCGTCGAATTGACTATCGATAACGGTCTTGCCGCTTTTGTCGATATAACTCCAGTGCGCGCCCCGTACTTCATAGCGGTCGTCTCCGATTTTGAAATTGTAAGAACCGAAGCCGTCGCCTGTCATTACGGCTGCTCTGTTGTCGCTGAAGCGACAGACAGTTTGAAATTTCGGTTCAATCTTCCAGGTGCCGGTGCGATCTATAAAGCCCCACTTGAGGCTGGACTGGCTTGCCGGTGCGAGACCTTCCGAGAAACTGGAAACCTCGTCGAACTGTGGTTCAATGACGAATTTACCGCTCTTGTCGATGAAGCCCCATTTGCCTTGTCTGGCTGCTGCCAGTCCTTCAGAAAAGGCCAGCACTTCTTCAAACTGTGGTTGAATGACGAGTTTACCTGAGCTATCTATAAAGCCCCACTTCGCTTCGCCGTTGTCGGCTTCGTCGCTCTTTTCTGACTGCTCATCTTGATCGTCCCTGGATTGCTCTCCGCCGGCGGCTGCTTTTGCCTTCGCTGAGACATTTACTTTTACGGCTGCCAGACCTTCACGGAACTCTCCCGCCTCTAAGAACCGGGGCTTGATGGCATAGTCGCCGCTGGGAGAGATATAGCCCCAGCGCGGGTCTGCACCATCATCATCCGAGGCCGCGGCCGGTGCCCATTGGCTGAGACTACCCAACCATAGCAGGGAAGCTGTAAAGGCAAGCAGCCGCCTGCCGGTTTTGCGGCTGGAGCGGCGCACGCGCTTTATTGAGTCTTTCTCTAGGGTTGGTCTGGAGGGAGCGAGCATCTTGAAATTCCTTGTCCTTTCAGTGCAGTTTCAGTGAGCTTGCTTTACTTACTTCTTCATTCTTGGAGTTATTGGCCGGCTCTGTGGAGTCTAGCTCTTGCTCCACTGCCGAGCCGATCGATTTAGGCGGTTTTATGGCTACTTGAGATTTCCCGGTGTTTACTTGCGGACTTTCACAGGCTCTTGCGGATTCTGGTGTTTCCGGCACGTCTCTGGGCTTGTGAGGCCGCCTCCCAGGCTCGCGCGCTCGCCTCTGTACTACTGGCTAAGATAGAACTATAAAAAGTAGTAAGAGCGACAGCCCCCTCCCACCCAACCAGGTTGTTTTTATTAGCCTCCATGAGAAAATCAAGCTTCTCGGGCTCTCATTGGCTGCCAAGTGTGCTATTCACGTTCAGTTGTGGAAAACTATAGGGACCGGCCCCGGAGCGGCGGCGTATTCTTGTCGCTGCCCTGGTACGGACAGTCAGTTGCGATGTGAATTGCGATAATAATTGCGGACGTGTGAGGATGGTCGGTTGGTGGACATGAAGCAAGAGCCTCAAGTGAAAGAGGTTACGCCCTATAACTCGGAACAGGCCAAGTTTGAATTCCTGGTGGAACGAATTTCTACCAGGGTGCGGGGCAAGATTTTTGAGTCTTTCAAGCGCCTGGTGCCGCCTACCCGCGAGTTAAAGGTGCTGGACGTGGGCGTAACTTGTGACCGTCGAGCCGATTCTAATTTTTTCGAATTGCACTATCCTTATAAAGATCGCATTACCGCCGTTGGGCTTGAGAATGCGGCCTTCCTTGAGGAAATCTATCCCGGCCTGACCTATGTCAAAGCCGATGCCCTGGATTTACCCTTTGAAGATGATTCTTTCGATGTGGTTGTAAGCTGGGCGGTTATTGAGCATGTGGGCTCAAGAGAACGGCAAAGGCGCTTTATCAATGAGCTTTCGCGGGTCGGTAAGAAGATCTTTGTCACCACCCCCAACCGCTGGTATCCGGTGGAGTTTCATACAGTGTTGCCCTTCATGCACTGGCTGCCGCCCAATCAGTTTCGCTCTATTTTGAAAGCCCTTAAGAAAGACTATTTCGCTGATGAGGCCAATCTCAATTTGCTCGACGAGAAGGAATTTTTTGCCCTGGCGCCCCAGGGCATGAAGGTACAGGAAGCGCATGCTCGCTTGCTGGGACCTGTTTCCAATCTGGTGCTTTACGGGGAATGGCAAGGTCAGGACTGAGCCCGATCATTGGGTTTTGTCTTCCGATTTGCCTTCAGACCGGCTTTCAATATTGTTCTCTTTCAATAGTTTCACCATGAAGGTGGAGGGCCGCTTGCCTGGCTCCGGTACTGCAATGAGCCTGCCGTTTTCGTCAATGGTCTGCCAGCCTTCGTCTCTGGCGGTAGTCGTGCCGACCAGATCTTCCTCTTTCATATTGAGAGGCACTTCCTTGAGATAGGGCTCTTGCACCAGGGCTTTTACCCCTAGCTCTTGCAGCCTTCTGTAAATGGCTTGCCTACCTTCTCTGGATAGTCGCCAGAAAGCTTTGATGTCGGTAACATCGGCTACGATTTCCAGTTTTGCCAGACGGGCAAAGAAGTAACGGCAACTGCCCAATTGGGCAATGCGATCACCGGGTTTCAGACCGAGTTGAGATAAGGCCCCTGGTATGAGCAATTCTACAGACTGAAATCCTTCTCCCAGGGCCCTCTGGTTTGTCAAAAGGGGCCAATAACCGCCGCCCACAAGAGCGAGCCTGATCAAGATGAAGCCTACTATGGGCGCCGCCGCTGCCAGCCAGACTTTTCGCCTCTGGAGACGAGGCGGCTTAGTGCAGGACAGGAAGATGCAGGCATAGACCGGCACCAGATACGGTGTGTAGTAGCGATCGGAATTGACTGTCACGTCTATGCCCAACATGATAAAGCCCAAACCGACGGCTGCCGGCAACCAGAGCGGTAATGTCTCTGGCAGGGCGTGTCGGCTCAAAGGAACGGTTTTTGAGCATACAGCGGTCAGGAAAAGGATGAGCAGCCCGCCGCCAAAGAGCAGTGTATAGCGCAGAGCATTGGCAATCACTCTTGGTATGTATTCATGCCATTCGATGATGAGCGGCACGCCTTCGTACCAGTATGACGGGGCGTACCAGGGCGCATAGGTGGTGCCCGGGAACTGTCCCTGGAATTCGTATATTTCCGGCTTGGTGCCGAGCAGGCGGGTGGGATGTACGAATTCGGGAGAGCGTCCGTGAATAATGGGCTGCTTGAGGAAGATATTCCAGCTCTGACCGACCTTCCACACATCGCTGAAAGTAAGGTGCCCAGCCTTTTGCGATATTAATGCAATGTAGGGTGCCACCAAAATGGTCAGGAGCACAAAGGCGGTAAGGAGTGGTTTGCGTATTTGCTTCTGGCTGAGAGCTTCCGGTGCAAGCGCTAGCAACAAGAGGTAAGAGTAGGAAAGCATCGGCGCTTTGCAGAGGTAGCCGAGAGCACCTACGAAGGCCAGCAGGAGGGCGGTAAGCATGGCTCCGCCTCTACCGCTTCGGCTCAAGCGTCTCAATTTGAGGGTGAGCGCCGTGGCTGTGAAGCCGAGGGCACTGGCCAGGAGGTCTGGGGTGCCGTACATGGTTTGCCCCAGGGCCAGGCTCGAGTATATAAAGATGAAGCTGAGGAAGACGACCATCAAGCTGTAGAACCAGTTCTGGTCGACTTCAGTGCTGACTTCTGTGCTGCCTTCTGTGCTGCCTACTTTGCTGATTTCTTCGCTGACTTTTGTGCTGCCTTCTTCGCTGGCTTCGGCTCTAACTGGTTGGGCTTCTTGCGGTTCCTGTCCGGCCTCGCCGCTGGCTTGCTTTTGTTTTTCTAGATTGGATAATTTGAAATTCTCCTCCAGGCGTTGCTTCAGCTCACCCAGTAAGAAAGCAAAAGAAGCAGTCAGGCTCAGGTAAATACAGACATTGGTAAGCCGCACCGTCAAAAGCTGCATCTCCACGGAAGCGGCCGAGAGCTTCAATACTAGTGCCGTCAAAATGCCGTAAAGCGGTGACCAGTATGGATTGATGAACAGTTGAAAGTTGCCGTTGAGGAAGGCCTCACCATTGTCCAGGTAAGAAATCAAATCAGTATCCCAGAGGTTGGCCAGTCGCGACCAGGCCAGGGCTTCTTCCAGCGCCAACAAGAACCCGCCGCACAATATGGCGGTGGTTGCGAGCCTGGCGGCTCCGGTCAGCTTCACCCGGGCTCTCCCTTACTCATGGACATGGCTGAAATAAAGAGCGATGAGAAGAAGCAGGAGACGCCGATGATGATCAAAGTACTGGCGAAGGCTGCAAACTCTGGACGAGGCAGGGGCGTCAGACCCAGGTTGATCCATTTGAAGACCAGAACGGCCATGATGGCGCTGCCGGTCAAGGTTAACAATAGTCCTGTAATCAGGCCTGTTTCCAACTTAAACAATTTGTAGAAGGAAAGTATGAAAGGATTGTTTCTGTCAAAGCGCCGGCTCCAGGAATAGGTTTTGGCATGGAGCCAGAGGCTCAAGATCTGGAAGCCGGTTACGGCCATGGTCAGTGCCACCATAGCTGATACTACGCCAAGGGCCCTTCCTTCCGACTGAATGAGCCGTAAGAGCACGACCAGGTGCAAAAGCATGCCGCCGCCAAAGAGGAACAGCCCGGGAATGAGAAAAACCTTGTTGGGGGCGTAAATAAGCATCATGCGCAGGCTGCGCCAGCCGTCTTTGAAGGTGTTGAGCTTCGACTCGCCCAGGCGCTCCCCCAGTGTGATCGGTATTTCCTGGATGCGCAAACCGGCAAGCTGGGCATTTATAGCCAGTTCCAGGTTGAATTCCATGCCCGGGCTGACTGGGCGAATTTTTTCATAGGCTTCTCTGGTGAAGGCCCGGTAACCGCAGTAGACATCAGAATAACGGGTGGCAAAGAGGAGGTTTAAGATGAAGGTGAGCATGGGATTGCCCACATAGCGGTGCAGCCAGGTGATGTTCTTTTCGCCCTTACCCAGATAACGGCTGCCCGTGACAAAGTCATATTTGCCCTCTTGTAGACCTTTGAGGAAGTCGGGAATCATAGTCAGGTCATAAGTGTCGTCGGCATCAGCCATGATCAGATAACGGCCTCGGGCATGCTCAAAGCCTTTCAAATAAGCATTGCCGTAACCTTTGAGGGGCTGGTGACAGAGGTTGGCTCCCATTGACTGGGCGATTTCCACGGAGCGATCGGTGGAGCCGTTATCGGAGACCACCACTTCGCCGTCGATGTTGTGCTCCTTAAAAGTTTTCTGGATTTTTTCAATGCAAATACCGAGTGCCTTTTCTTCATTCAGGCAGGGCATCACCACTGATACCAGGGGGCTTAGTTTGTCTGGCTGGTCATCTTGGCTTGTCATCTTGGCTTGTCGTCTTGTTCAAGTTCTTGTTTGCGCAGCAAAATCATCTGCATGTTGGAGGTTTTTGCTCCCAATTTTGCCCTCACTATATCGAAACTGGTGAAGAGACTCAATAGAAGCAAATTCTGGAAGGGGTTGAAGAGCCTGACAACCCAGGGGATGGCTATTTTCTCTTTCACTATGTGGTGCAACGAGTAAATCCAGAAACTCTGAGCCGGCAGGTAATTTACCTCTTTGACTGTCAAATCGGCAGCCGCGGCAAGTTTTTCCAGGTTGTCGGGATTGAAGATGTACCAGTGCCTGGGAAAGTGATAGCCTCCCCAGTAGCGCTTGCGAAACAGTTCCACGTCCAGACTTTGACTGTTGGGTGTCTCCACTACCAGTACGCCGCCCGGCTTGAGCAGTTTGGCCAGGGACTCTATCACCGTTTGCGGGCTCCCTACATGCTCCAGCACCTGGAGTAAGACAATCAGGTCGAAACTGGCTGCCTCAAGGTCTTTTGCTGCTTCCTCCACTCTCCCCTGGACGCAGTGGAAACCCTGCTTGCGAATTCTTTCTACGGTATCGCCGTTGATTTCCATGCCGTAGAGGTTCTGGCGGGCATAACCCAGTGCTGCGAGTATTTGCAGGTTTCTGCCGTTGCCGCAGCCCACATCAAGAAAGCGCAATTCCTTTGTGGAGACATGTTTGAGCCAGCTTCTGGTCTTTCTTTTGTCGAGGAAGTCTTTGGCTTTCACCGCCAGGGGACTTATGGCGCTGTCGTAATTGTAAGAATAATAATTGGCCGGGTAGATGCGACTTAGCTCAGCAGCAGTGGGTCTCGGGTTTAAATAAAGCGTATGACAGAGGGGGCAGTCGACCATGGTAAAGGTATCGCCGCTGGTGTCATACTCGAAATCGAGACCGCTAGCCACTACCGGCGCGCTCAAGGCTTTGTCGCCGCAGACGGCGCAGACTGCATTCTCCATATTCAGTGGGGTTGATGCTGTGAGGGTGCTCATCCGGGCTGTTCTTTCGTCAAGAGTGTTACTTGTGAATCCTCTTCCGGCACAGGCAAACTGGCAAAAAGCTGGGCGAGAAAGCCTATATAGCTCTTGTGAAAGGTGATGTCGGGGCTGTCTTTGAGCTTGCGGTAAGCCTTCTCACGGTTGTAGTAAGGCACCCTGGGGAAGAGATGATGTTCGGCGTGCAGGTGCATGGAATGCGGCGCAAAGATAATCTTCTCAAGCAAATTGGGCGTGAAACTGACCAGACGTTTGACGTCGGCTTTGCTGTCCGGTAGGACGGGCACGGCATGGTCGCAGAAGGCTCGGATTTCATCGGCCAGGAAGACGCAGACATAAATAGGTCCAATCCAGTGGCTGAGGTAATACCAGAGCGGTAGATGCAGACCAAAGAACATAATGCCGAGGATGAGCAACTGCCAGAGCGCCACGCTCAGCCGCGACCGGACGTAAGCGAGCAGCACCTGGCTCTTCTGCGTACTTTTACAAGTTCGGCTCTGGGGCAGATCGGCATAGGCTTCCTGGCTCTCCGGCTCAATTTCCTCTACACCGGTGCTGGTTGCTTTCAGGTTTTGATTAGCCTTGATGCTGCCCAGGGGCGAGACCTTGAGGACGGTTTTGATGAAGGTCTTGAGCCCGAGGCAGAAGGAAAGAAGGCTTAAGAAGCTGTTTTTGTCGGAGAGGCGGTGTAAATAGCGGTCGGGATCATCTTCGTGACCCAGTCGCTTGTGATGGTCGAGGTGGTTGCGGCGGCCGTCTTCAAAGCCCATGAGCATGGGTGAGTAGATGAGCCAGCGGCAGATCCGGTCATTTACCGAAAGACTACTATGGAGGCAGCCGTGCAAGCCGTCATGACCGAGGATGAAAAGTCCGTACTGACCAAAGCCAATTAGAAAGAAGGCGGCAGTGAGCGTGACGGCGGGCATAACCCCGGCGTTTCCGGCGGCCAGGCAGAGAGCTCCAAGCATTATTGAGAGCCAGTTGATGCCGCAGTCGAGGGCGGAACGGGCGGGATTGAGCTTGAGCCATTCTTTGAGTTCTGAAGCCGGTATAGAGGTTCTCAGGCGCCGTTGCAAAATGTCGAGATTGGCGGGACTACCGGCACCTTGAGGTTGAGAAATAGCACTATCGAGATTCATAGAATAAATAGTATCCGCAAATTCGCCAGGTTTGCTCTCAGCTAACCCAAAACAAATACCCGAGAATAGAATTCCCACTTGGAGAACTTTACCCTCGGGTATGTGTAGGTTTTTCAATCAGCTCTTAGCTGGAGGAATTTCCCTGCGGATCGTATTCAGCGACCAGTTGTTCTTGCAATAGTCTTCTTTCCGAGCCGTTGGAACCGGGCATGGGATGATAGAAGACGAACAACTCGGCCGGGCGTCCGCCGTGGCGGTCCCACCAATTGCCCACCTGGCTGTTGATACTCTGAGCCTGAATAGACAAGTCGTCGGCCTGACCAAAGAACAGCACGGTGTGCGACTTGGGTCTGGCATCCGGGTCTTGCTTGTAGGTGACGGCATAGAGCGCCGGGGTTACCGGAGGCTGCCATGTGTCAAGAGTACCAGCGGCGATGAACTTGATGCGCTGGCGCTTACCGAATGAGAGAGCAGCCATTTAGCGACGTCCGCCGCCGCGATGACCACCACCGGTGTTGGATTTGGGCTGGGAGATGCTGACGGAAATCTGTCTGCCGCCCAGGTCTTTGCCGTTCAAGCTGGAGATTGCAGCTTCAGCCATGGCTTGGGATTCCATTTCAACAAAGGCGAAACCACGCGGACGTCCGGTGTCACGGTCTTTGATGACGTTTACGGAGCTGACCGTTCCTACCTGACCGAAAAGTGTTTGCAAATCGTCATCGGTGGTGGAGTAGGAGAGGTTGCCCACGAAAAGCTTGTTATTCATATTTATTACCTTATGTATTTCCTTCCAGGTTCATCTAAAAGGAGCAGTGCTGATTTCTGTAACTCGGGACCCTGTATTGCTTGCACTGACGGTTGGGATCTAAGGAGCATTTTGGTGCTTTACCCAGGGCTCAACCGGTTGTGCTTTTCGAACCGTGCTCAGAAATTTGTGCAGCGAAACTGCAAGATGAGAACTTGGCCTTCAATACAACCTTTCAATGATCGCACAGAATTGCATTTATTTGGCAAAGTTTGAAATTAATGTGAGTATTAAGTTTGCGGCTGCTGTCCCGAAAGCAGGCAGGGGGCACCTTTCCGGCAAACGGACTGGGGTTTTTCGGGGGCTAATTCAAATTCATCAAACTCAAAATTTGGGTCGATTCGGCCCTCGCGTAGCGGTTGCAGCGGCTCTAAGGTCCATGGGCTAGAATATCGATCTTCCTAAATTGACGGCATTTTTTGCCGCTGACATCATCTCAGAGGCGCCCCCATAATGAAATCGATTCAGAGCCGATCTCTAAAGCGGAGCCTGGGTTTGGGCTTCGCGCTCGGTACCGGTACCCTCCCCCTACAGGGCTTGACTGCCGCTCTTTGCCTCTCCTTCTTATTGCCGCTGGCGCCGCCGCCGCTCTCAATGGGGCCGGTGCCGGCTGCGCTGGCGGAAGGCAAGACCCTGGTGCGGTTTCGTTCTTTTGACAACAGTATCTTTGCCGAAGCCAAACGAGACAAT
>Ga0268298_10006939_pt1 | contig 10139 bp, 8 predicted proteins | sample WWTPWeurt_MetaG_FD_194462 | JGI IMG/M metagenome (GOLD analysis project Ga0268298, IMG submission 194462) | Activated sludge microbial communities from WWTP in Nijmegen, Gelderland, Netherland - WWTP Weurt | ecosystem: Engineered > WWTP > Aerobic digester > Activated sludge | place: Netherlands... | reverse complement strand
GATAAAGGACGGACTATGTGGAGTCGTATTGGGCTTAAACGAAATTGGATTTGAAATCACTCCGGTGGTATTGTCAAAATCCATGAGTTCTACCAGGTCGTTATCGAAGGAGTGAACAGCAACCAGCTTGTTTCCCCTGGAAGAGAATTTCAATGTACCGATCTCGTTGTTTTCAAAGCCTGAGATCACGGTTCCGGTATGACTGACAACCGGTGTAGAACTCAACCCAGACGAGGTAAGCAGGTAAGCATGGTATTCATCGCTATCCCATTTATGAACCAGTATCCATACATCTTTTTTATTGCAATGCCGGATTCCTGCGATTTTTTCGAAGATAACGTCTTCAACCAGTACATTCTCTACAACAACCTCCCCGAGACCTCCGTCTCTTCTTATGTTTACAACGTTGTACTGAAACTGATGGGTTTCCTGCAAAGCGGCCCCCGTGGTGAATACATAATACATACTGTCGTTTCCTGGCATGGGTACGATCAATGTGTTGTTTGTACTGCTTTGATGACCACCAAGATGCCCGCCATTTTTCATTTGCAGATGAAGCCGGTTCATGATCACTTGGCCGTTGGTGTAAAACAACAGCCTGCCGTTATGGTCCGAAATCGAAGAGCATCCTTCAAATGAACTGGCCTTACCGTCCTGGAGGGGGAGTGGCGGTGTTTGATTAAAGTCGAGACCGACAGAAGTTCCAAAGTACCAGATATTGGTACTTTTTTGACTGAATGCCGATAGCGTCAGCAACAAAAGGGCGGATGAGAGAATGTATTTTTTCAAGCGCAACAACTAGTTTTCTGTTTTTACAAGCAATACGGTGGCAAAAGCCTGCAAACCCTCTTCTCTTCCAACAAAACCCATATGTTCGGTGGTGGTCGCCTTTACAGCTACATCGGAGACACTGATACCCGTTATTCCGGCAATGGTTTCCTGCATTTGCATAACATAGGGTTTTATCTTAGGAGCCTGCAAGCAGAGAGTGCTATCAATATTGACAATCTTATACCCCTTTGTATGGATCAATTTGGTGCAATGCGCCAATAAGATTTTGCTGTCGATTCCCTTGTAAGCGTTATCGGTATCCGGAAAGTGAGTGCCAATATCGCCCAAAGCCAGTGCACCAAGAAAGGCATCGCATATTGCATGCAATAATACATCAGCGTCACTATGTCCGAGGGCGCCCTTTGTATGAGGAATCTGCACGCCACCGATCCATAACTCCCTTCCTTCAATCAATTGGTGAAAATCAACGCCAGCGCCTATTCTGTATGCCATGTTTATTTTATTCTGTAAATATCCGATTTTTTAAGTTATCCGTAAACAAAAAGCGTCACACCGTTGGTGTGACGCTTTTCTATGAAAAAAGTAATATTATTTACCGCCGAAATCGAACAGCAGTCCGAAACGGTATGTATTTGACAGTGGGTTACGGGTAGTACCGCTACCGTTAGCAAACACATAAGCGAAGTTCAATGTAGCAACGCTGTATTTTACGCTTGCACCTACGGTGAAGTATTTCCTGTTTCCTTTGTTTGGATTCTCGTAGAAATAACCGGCACGGAAACCAAATTGGTTGTTATACCAGTATTCAGCACCAACAGAAAGGTTGATTTCCTGGATTTCCTCATTGATCTTGCCATCAGCATCGCCAAATGATTTAACCCAGCTGCTTGCTACACTGCGGCTGCGGTATTTAGCCAGCGCTGCAGAATCAGAAGAAGTATTACCGGTCAATACGGGAGGAGTAGGAACCAGCAGTTTATTCAGGTCGAGGGCCAATGTAACTTTATTAGCCTCGTCGAACACTTTGGTATAAGCTACACCCAAACCGAGGTTTGCAGGAATATAATCTTTTTGAGTAGCGTCGCTAGAATAGGAAACTTTAGAACCCAGGTTGCTCAGGGTAAGTCCCCAGTTCAATCCCTGGCCATTTTCTTTAACCCCGTGGTGATAAAGATGCAGGTCACCGGCTACGGAAGATCCAGCCTTGTAGTTCTGGCCGTTGAAATTACCGCTTGACAGGTTGGAATTGATATAGCGGATGGCGATACCAATACCAAACTTATTTGACAGTTTGCGGGAATACCCGAGATCGATTGCGAATTCTTTTGGATTGTAAATATTCAGGTCATTACCCAGTTGGTCTGTGAATTGAATCTGACCCAATTTGAAATAGCGCATAGAAGCTGAAAGAGCTTGACGGTCGTCTATTTTATAATAACCCGCAAGAGAAGCGATGAATACATCATTCACAGAGAGGTCACGTAACCAGGGAGAATAGTTAACGCCGATTCCTATCTTGCTTGATGCAAAAGGAGTTCTGGCTATGTTAGCGTAATTCGCATTGGCATCTGGTGCAATCGCGATACCAACATCACCCATACCAGCGCTGCGGGTATCAGGCGTAATGCGTAAAAACGGAACGGCGGATGTTACGGGGTTAATCTTACTCTGGGCGTTAGATACAGTTATTGTTCCTCCCAGTAACATAACTAAGGCAGTTAGTTTCAAAGTTACTTTTTTCATGCGTTTTGTTTTGTCTTGGTTAGGTAGACTTACCTCTATAAGCGTTAAGTTTTATGATTGCTATTATGTTGTAAAAATAATGGTTTTATTCAAACGAACAACTAAATTATAAAATCTTGTTAAAAAACCCAAAAAAAAGCCCCCTTTCAACTCAGAACGGCATGACTACCATCCAGTAATTTACCGTATCTGTTCAATGGGGCAATTCCGGTCAACGTATGGTTGCGGGAAGTTTCCCTTAAACGTTCGTCGTTGAAGAATATTGTCAAACAGCCCAGAAAGCCGGATGTACAACAATCTGTAAATCACTCACCCCAGTCATTGCTGTCCACCGGTAAAGAACTCCTGACCAGGTTAAACCCATCAGTTTTGCAAGATTAAAACTCTTGGAATTATCTTCCAAAAAAATAATCAGGCACCGGTCCCGATTTCCGGAGTGTGGGTGTTTCCCTATTCATGCCTTTCCTTTCGATACAGGCTGGTATTTGATCGACTATCCCAGTATGCAGGATGATAGTAAAAAAAAGCGCTAATTGACCCTATATCGAGTAAAGTATTTATATTCGCAACCTGTATAACCCCACATACAATAATAAAGAAAACCTTTCGTTAAACAATCTGATAAACGAATGAACATGACAAAATTATTTTCTGGTAAAAGTCTGGCAATCCTTGCTTTAGCGGCCCTCGCTTTGGGTGCCTGTAAGAAAAGCGGGTCTAAAAGCGGCAAATCCTCTGTTACCGGTTGGAACTATGATGACAAAAACATGGGCAACTTCCATGTTGCCAAAGTGAAATATCCCAAAGCAGGTCCGGGTCTGGTATTCGTGCAGGGCGGCTCATTTGTAATGGGCGCCAAAGACGAAGACGTGATGGGCGACTGGAACAATATTCCCCGCCGCATTACTGTACCATCGTTCTTCATCGACGAAACCGAAGTTGCCAACGTTCATTACCGTGAATATATTTACTGGCTTGAGAACACCTTTTCCGGTGATTCTAACATCCTCTATAAAGCACTGCCCGATACGCTTGTTTGGCGGGAAGAGTTGGCCTACAACGAACCCTACGTTGAATATTACTTCCGCTTCCCCTCCTACAACTACTACCCTGTTGTGGGCGTAAACTGGCGCCAGGCTCATGACTTCTGTATTTGGCGTACAGACAGGGTGAATGAGCTGAACCTTCAGAAAAAGGGTTTCTTGAAAAAAGATGCGATTAAACGCGAAATGAAAGGGGCCGGAGCTGACGGTTCATTCAATACCGAAACTTACCTGATGGCCCCGGATATGATCCAGGGAAGGAATAAGCCTAAGAAGTCTGAACTTAAAGACGTAAATGGCAAACCCAGGTCTACTGTTCGTATGGAGGATGGTATTCTTAATATGGGTTATCGCCTTCCTACTGAAGCTGAATGGGAATACGCGGCATACGGAATGCTTGCACAAAACCCATCTCCCCGCAAAAAAGAAGGAAAGAGTGGCGAAGAATTATTCTCGAATCAACAGATTTATTCCTGGAGTCAGAATGCAAATGGCCTGCGGGATAACCGCCGGGGCGGCTGGCAGGGTAAATTCCTGGCCAACTTCAAACGCGGAAGCGGTGATAACATGGGTGTAGCGGGTGGTCTGAATGACCGTGCTGCAATACCCGGAAACATCAAATCCTTCTATCCAAATGCTTTTGGCCTCTACAATATGAGTGGTAACGTAAGCGAGTGGGTAGGCGACGTTTATCGTCCGCTGACACCGATGGAAGGCCAGGACTTCAACTATTTCCGTGGTAACAGATTCCAGCGCTATTACAAGAATACTTCCGGCGAATACGAAAGAGACAGTATGGGTCGCCTGAAAAAGGTTGATATTTCTGATGAAGAAGTTCAAAACCGCAGTAATTACCAGAAGAACAACGTGATCAACTACCTCGATGGCGACTCAGCCAGCGGTGTTTACTATGGCTACGGAGTTACTTCTCTTATCAGCGACAAATCAAGAGTAATCAAAGGTGGTAGCTGGAACGACAGGCCTTACTGGCTGTCTCCCGGAACACGCCGCTTCATGGAAGAAGACCAGGCTGCAAGTACTGTAGGTTTCCGTTGTGCGCAAACCTATCTTGGCCCGCCGGAAGGCCCTGGCTTCAAAGAGGGTAACATCTTCGGAACCCGCAAACAGAACTCCCGAAAGAAAAAGAAATAATCATTATAAAAAAACTCCCGGTAAATACCGGGAGTTTTTTTATGCGTACTTGCCTCCGCTCAATTATTTTTGACGCATGGAAATTCATTTATTATATAAGTTATACCAGCAACATCCTTCCGTACAAACTGATACCCGCAGGTTAAAAAAGGGAGATCTGTTTTTTGCGCTGAAGGGCGAACATTTTAACGGGAACCAATTTGCCCTCCAGGCCCTGGAGCAGGGCGCTTCATTTGCCGTCATCGACGAGCCACTGGACATTGCGGATTCAAGATTGATTAAAGTTGACGATGTTCTTACTACGTTACAGCACTTAGCGGGATACCACCGCCTGCAACTTGATCATCTTGATAAATCAAGACGATTGCCCGTTATTGCCATAACAGGCAGCAACGGAAAAACCACTTCCAAAGAACTTATGCATGCGGTTTTATCGACCACCTATAAAACTTACACTACGGAAGGTAATCTGAATAATCACATCGGCATCCCGCTTACCCTGCTGAAGATTAAACCGGATGCCGAAATAGCCATTGTGGAAATGGGGGCAAACCATCAGAAGGAAATCGAAGGATACTGCTCCTATACACGCCCTACGCATGGAATCATAACGAATTGCGGCAAGGCTCACCTCGAAGGCTTTGGAGGTATTGAAGGAGTCAGAAAAGGGAAAGGTGAATTATATGATCATCTTCGCGTGAACGAGGGGTCTGCCTTCGTTATGTGGGATTACCCCTACATGAGAGAAATGAGCGCAGGTATCCGTGAAATAATCACCTATGGAACGAAGGAAGCTTCTGTAACCGGGTATGTTGAAAATGGCGCCGGATTTCTGGAGGTCAGAATCACAAAGGGTCCGGATTTGGGATTAATAAAAACAAACCTGGTTGGAGAATACAACCTTCCCAATATTCTTTTGGCTGTCACTATAGGCAGGTACTTTAATGTTCCTGATGAGAAGATCAAATCAGCTTTGGAAGGTTACGTCCCATCCAACAGCCGATCTCAGCTTATTGAAAAAGACAGCAATAAGATTATTCTGGATGCCTATAACGCCAATCCAACCAGCATGAAGGCGGCCATTGAAAATTTTGCAAAAATGGAGGGCACTGAAAAAGTTTTAATGCTTGGAGGGATGATGGAACTTGGACAGGAAAGTCTCGCTGAACACCAGGTTTTAATCGATCTTATTAACAATTACTCCTGGAAGAATGTGATACTTGTTGGAGGAGACTTTAAGAACGTATCCCACCGTTTTATTTATTTAAATAGTTCTTTGGAAGCGGCGCAGTGGTTACAGGATCAGAAATTCAAAAACACCAATATTCTTGTCAAAGGCTCAAGGAGTACCCGTATGGAAAAAGTTCTGGAATAGACGTCGATTCCAGAAATTTAAAAGCCTCCTTTGCCTAAGCGCAGGAAGCTTGCTGCGGAGACTGGGGGATTCGAACCCCCGATAGAGTTTCCCCTATACACACTTTCCAGGCGTGCTCCTTCAACCACTCGGACAAGTCTCCTTTTTTACAGGGTGGCAAAAATACAGTTTCATACATTATGAGCCGAATATTTTTTCGGCATTGAGCGTGGTAATCCTTGCTACTTCAGCGGGCGAAACGTGCTTTATTTGAGACAGTTTCTCAACGATATACTTCAAATACCCGCTCTCATTTCTTTTCCCCCGAAACGGTTCCGGAGTTAGGTATGGAGCATCCGTTTCCAATACCATATGCGAAAGATCAATGTTGGTCAGCACATCCGCCAGTCCGGATTTTTTATAAGTAACCACCCCACCGATACCAAGATAGAAGCCCATGTCAATTATTTTTCGGGCATTCTCATAACTATCGCCAAAACAATGAAATATCCCCCGGATACCTTTGGAAACATACTCATTCACCATGCTAATGGTTTCCTGCATTGCATTACGTGTATGTATAACAATGGGAAGGTTATAGTGCAGCGCCCATTCTATTTGCATCCGAAAAGACCGATACTGCTGTTCCAGGTGGGTCTTGTCCCAGTAAAAATCGAGTCCAATCTCCCCTACTGCGCAGAACTTTCTTTTGGCCAGCCACTCTTCCACATGAATCAATTCGGATTCAACGTTCTCTTTCACCGAGCAGGGATGCAAGCCCATCATTGCGAAGCATATGTTGGGATAAGCTTTTTCCAATTGCAACATGCTCTCTGTTTCAGCGCAATCTATTGCCGGAAGGTAAATTTTACCAACACCCGATTCAACGGCCCGGTTTATAACCGTGTCAATATCCTTTCGAAAGCTATTAACATACAAATGGCTGTGTGTATCTATCAGCATATACGTATTTGTTGCAAAATTCATTAAAAATAATTTAACGAATCTTTAAACTCCGCTAAGCAGGCCCTGTCTTAAGCTCATTGCATTATTCACCTAAATTTTTTTTATGAAAAAGATTACAACCACAGCCAGTTTGCTCCTGGCTTTAATCCTTACGGGTGCATTAATGCTTGCCGGGTGCAAGAAGGACGTCAGCGTTAACAACGCCCAGAGCGACACGCCACAAGAGACCGCAGCAACGCAGGAGGCTACCACCGATGAGGCTGAATCGGAAGCCATTTATGACGATGTATTCAACATCACGGCCAGTATGAACAGCAGCCAGGTTGGCGAAGATCTGGGCATGAATGCCAATGTTTCCGGGCTTTTTGAGCTTGGCAGCACGAATCCAACAAATCAGGTTCGCTGTTTTACCATCTCTGTGGTCCCGAATATCCCAGGTGTATTCCCCAAAACAGTTACGATCGACTTCGGAACCGGTTGTCTTTGCCGTGATGGGAAGTACCGCAAAGGAAAGATTGTATCCATTTACACCAACCGCATGACTGTACCCGGGGCCAAGGTTTCTACAACGTTTGTCGGCTATTTTGTCGACAGTTTCAAAGTAGAGGGCACCCATATTACCGAAAACACAAGCACATCAAATATGCAAGGCTGGAAGGTGCAGGTCATAAACGGGAAGATCACGAATACCAATAACAATCGCTGGCGGCAGTGGAACAGCCTCAAGAATGTGCTTCAAATTGAGGGTAACGGGACCGTTCATTTCCCCCTGGATGACGTGTATAAGATTACAGGAAATGCCCACGGATCGAACTCTGGTGGACATACCTGGTCATCCTTGGTGGTTGACCCACTGATCAAAAAGTTCAGTTGCAGGTGGATCGTTCAGGGCAAAGTAAGACTCTCCAGGGACAACAGGGAAGCGTTGTTAGATTACGGAAATGGAACATGTGATAATGTAGCCGTAATTTTTATCAATGGTGTCCCCCATATCATAACACTCTAAAAAACAGGAAAAAAATTGTTGCTTATTTAACAACAACAATGTACATTTATCCCAGTTTTCATAGGGTACGGATTAAAAACGGGCCAGGGTTTCTACCCCGGCCCAATTTTTTTTCAGCAATTTCCTCTCTAATCTTCCTTTAATCTTCGGCTCATTTTTCAATTATTTCGGTACTTATCTTATGAAACTGATACCCTTGATTTGCAAAGTATTCCAGCACCTTTGGTAAACTATACCTCAGCCGTTCATACGCTTTTTCACTGTCGTGAAAAACAACAATGGATCCGTCTACGACATTATTCACCACGTTTTTATAGCATTTTTGAGGAGAAATTCTTTTATCAAAGTCGCCGCTTAAAACCGTCCACATGATCTCGTGAAATGGCTCGGCCAATTTCGAAAGCGTTTCCCTTTGTCTTCGGGTACTGCGGCCATATGGCGGTCTAAATAGGGCTGAATGAATATATTGCCGTGCATGCAACACATCTGTAACATAATCGGCAGTTCCGGTCTTCCACCCATTGAGGTGATGGTGCGTATGGTTGCCCACAGCATGCCCCTTTTCCAGGATATCCTTGTAAACCTCTGGAAACAAGGATACATTCTTGCCGATACAGAAAAAAGTGGCTTTTGCCTGATATTTATCCAATTCTGAGAGTACAAAACGGGTGATTTCAGGGTGGGGCCCATCATCAAAGGTTAGATATATTATTTTTTCACTATTTAACAATCTCCACACACCCCCTCCATACAATTTAATGAGCCAACTAGGCGTTTTGGCAAGGTAAAACATGAAGCAATTTAACTTTTTTTAAACCCACTTAAACTTCGTTCATAACCCACCGTCTCAGGTCCACTTAAAAAAATAATCATTATGAAAATCAAACAGCTTTTACCCGTTTTCGCGGCAATTATGCTGGCCACCGGCTTCAATTCTTGTAAAAAAGCCGACAACACAAGCTCTGAAGACATCGAAACCACTTTTGAACTTAGTGGCGATCAGGCGATCGCTGACAATCTCTCTGAAGACGCTAACGACATGTTTATGCAGGTAGCCGTTGAAAACAGCGTAGCAGGAAACTTTGCTCCTGGTAGCGAAACCGTCGAGAACTTCATCCCCTGTGCGAACGTAACAATAACCCCGCAAACAGGCTTTCCCAAAACCATCGTAATTGATTTTGGTACAGCGTGCACCTTTAACGGTGTTACCCGAAGCGGAAAGATCAATATCGTACTCACCGATTCAGTTCGCAAACCGAACAGCCAGGCTACTATGACCTTCGACAATTATTACGTGAACCTGTACAAGATTGAAGGGCAGATAGTGTGGACGAACACAAGTACACCCGGTACAAGAAGCTGGACAAGGGTTACCACCAACGGTAAAGTAACCGCTCCCAATGGAAGGTACTGGCTTCACAGCGGCACTAAAAATGTGACTCAAACAGCTGGTGTTGCCACTCCTACCTGGATAGACGACGTGTTCTCTATCACCGGTAACTATTCCGTAACCAATGCCGCCGGCCGCACCAGAACCGGTACCGTACTTGAAGCGCTCCAAAAGAAAAACAGTTGCGCAAATATCGATAAAGGCAAATTAAAAGTGGAAGGACCAAACCATTATGCCATCATCGATTTTGGTAATGGCGATTGCGATAACCTCGCTACCATCTCCATCGATGGGCGTCCGCCAAGAACAATCATTCTCCGTTAACTTGGTTTTTTATAAGGATCAGACCGTCACGCAGTAAACGTGACGGTTTTTTTATGCCTGAACAGAACCTATCTTTGCCGCATGAGCAAAGTACGTGTACGATTCGCCCCCAGCCCTACCGGTGGTTTACACCTTGGAGGTGTACGAACTGTTTTATACAACTACCTTTTCGCCAAACAACACAAAGGTGATTTCATACTTCGGATCGAAGATACAGACCAGACCCGTTTCGTTCCCGGGGCGGAAGAATACATATTTGCCTGCCTGAAATGGTGTGGCATGGAGCCGGATGAAAGCCCGCTACACAAGGGATCATATGGCCCCTACAGGCAAAGTGAACGCAAGGAACAATACCGGCAATATGCGGAG
>Ga0268298_10006938_pt1 | contig 10141 bp, 11 predicted proteins | sample WWTPWeurt_MetaG_FD_194462 | JGI IMG/M metagenome (GOLD analysis project Ga0268298, IMG submission 194462) | Activated sludge microbial communities from WWTP in Nijmegen, Gelderland, Netherland - WWTP Weurt | ecosystem: Engineered > WWTP > Aerobic digester > Activated sludge | place... | reverse complement strand
ATGGTTGTCTTATTGTGGTGGCTTTTGCCACTGTTATGAGTTTTATCCTTTTCAAAGTGGTAAATCTCATTCACCCTTTAAGAGTGTCTGACGAGGAAGAAGAAAAAGGATTAGACATTACCCAGCATAATGAAAAATTATAGCAGCTGTTTCTTCTGCAAATCTTTTGCTTAAACAACTGGTTCCTGCTGGCTCAGGCAATGAAAACTGCCCAAACCCCAAATGATATCGGTCGAATCAATACCAACAACCTCCCGGGAGGGGAAACATTTCTGAATAATCTGGAATGCTTTATCATCCCTATCAGAACGGAAAGTGGGTACAATCACAGAATTATTAGCTATATAAAAATTAGCGTAAGAACAAGGCAACCGCATATCCTCATGAATCAGTTCAGGCGGCATTGGTAGTTCCACAATATTCAACTGTTTCCCATTTTGTAAACGCATTTCGTTTAACTGCCGGAGGTTGTGTTGCAACAATTTGTAATTGTCGTCGTTTTTATCTTCTTCTATCACTGTAATAACAGTATCCTCATTTACAAAACGGACTGTATCATCAATATGTCCGTCTGTATCATCTCCCACTATTCCTTCATCCACCCACAATACCTGCTCCATACCATAATAGTTAAAGAGATATTCTTCGATTTGCTGCTGGTTCAAATGAGGATTACGATTAGGATTAAGCAAACAGGCAGTAGAAGTCATTACTGTTCCTTTACCATTAAATTCTACTGAGCCACCCTCCATAACAATACCCGGATGATAGACAGGTATATTATAGTGTTTACCAATCAAAGTTGGAACTACATCATCGAGGTCATAAGGCGGATACTTATTGCCCCATGCGTTATAACCCCAGTCAACGATTACTTTTTTTATTTCTGCGTCTGGATTAATAAGGAATGCAGGGCCATGGTCGCGGCACCAGGCATCGTTTGTAGGATTAAAAAAGAATTCAACTCTTGATAAATCAACACCGGCTGCCTGCAAATGGCCGGTTGCAAAATTTTTCATTGCTTCGTCTGCAACATTGATACGAACCAATTCTCCCTTTGTAAGCTCTTTTACAAACTGAGCATAAAAAGGAAATATCGTATGAATCTTTCCCGGCCAGGAAGATTCTTTGTGCGGCCAGCTCAGCCAGGTAGCAATATGCGGTTCAAATTCAGCAGGAAAGTAGTAGCCGAGTTGTTTGGGAGTAGGTGCGGTCATCAGTCTTCGTCAATAAATCGTTTAGTAATTGGTTGATAAGAATCTATTCTGCGATCCCGCATAAAAGGCCAGTGTGTTCTGTAGCGGTCAGTTTTTGACAGATCAAGCTCAAGCACTTTCACCTCCTCCTTATCATGCGACGCCTGGTAGAGAACCGTTCCGAATGGATTAGAAATGAAAGAACCTCCCCAAAATTTCATAGCGCCGTTTTGCTCAAGGCCTACCCTGTTTACACTCACCACATGTATTCCATTGGCCACTGCATGACTACGCTGAATAGTTTGCCATGCTCCGTATTGTTCCGTATTTGTTTCTTCATCCTGTGATGTTGACCAACCAATAGCTGTAGGATAAAACAATATCTCTGCCCCCATCAATGCAGTGATCCTGGCGGCCTCTGGATACCACTGGTCCCAGCAAATGAGTATACCTATTGTAGCAAATTTCGTTTTCCAGACTTTATAACCCAAGTCACCGGGAGTGAAATAAAATTTCTCATAGTAAGCAGGGTCGTCGGGTATGTGCATCTTCCTGTACTTTCCAAGGTAGCTTCCATCAGCATCAATCACAGCTGTAGTATTGTGATAAATACCCTGTGTTCTTTTCTCAAACAAGGATGCAATGATTACAACACCTAACTCAGCGGCTGCTTTCTGCAATATTTCTGTAGAAGGACCCGGGATCGACTCAGCCAACTTGAAATTTTCATAATCTTCCACATCACAGAAATAAAGGGAAGTAAACAACTCCTGCAAACAAACGATTTGTGCACCCTCTGCTGCTGCCTTCCTAACTCCATCTATTGCCTTTCCAAGGTTCTCCTGCTTATTGCTGCTGCAGGTCATCTGTACCAGTCCGACTTTAACCTTACTCATAATAGTAAATTAAGATGCAAAAATAACTGATTGAAAATCTCCGTATGATAATATTATGCCGAATTCCTTCCGGCATTGATGATTCCAAAAGAACAGCGCATAGCCAATTTTTCAAAGGTCTCCCGAAGTGCAGCAGGCGCTGACTCTTCCTCCAGCTCCCTGATCCTGGTCATGGCATACTGCTGAATTGTTACCAATGGCAGTACTATCTTTTCCCGCATCTGTATCGACAACTGATCGACAGGGTAATCAGCCATCAATTCATTATTGCCGGTGATCTTGTACAAATATTGCTTAGTCAATTCGTATTCATCCCGGATCATCCGGTATAATTCTCCGAATTGCTGATGCTCTTCCAGGTAAGCAGTCAGCGGGAAGAAAGATTTCATCATCGCCATTTCACAATTATCCAGCAGTGTACGGAAGAACAATGACTGGTGATATAATTTTTGCAGCTCCAGTAATTTTCCCTTCTTTTCCATCTGTTGCAATGCAGTACCTACACCATAATAACCTGTTACATTTTGTTTCAACTGACTCCATGATCCCGCAAAAGGTATTGCCCGCAGGTCCTTTAATAATAACCGGGATGATGCACCTCTTTTTGCCGGCCGGCTGCCAATATTTGTTTCACTGTAAAAACGCAAGGGGCTTACCTGTAATAAATAATCTGCGAGGTACGGATGATCCCTAAGCCCTTTGTAAGCTTCAAAACCTGCTGTCGACAGCTCTTGCAAAAGATTCTCCTCGTTTTCCGAAAGTGTAGTCTCTTTAGTAGAAAAAAGATCATTGGTGATACCTGCATGTAATAATTGTTCAATGTTGAATTGTGCAGCATCCACCGTACCGAAATTGGAGCTAACGGTCTGTCCCTGTATGGTCAGTTGTATCTCCTTATTGGAGATATTCTTTCCCATCGAGGCATAAAATTTATGTGTCTTACCTCCCCCTCTTGCAGGCGGGCCTCCGCGACCATCGAAGAATACAACTTCAATATTATTTTGTCTTGACACCAGGGTCAGTTCTTCCTTGGCTTTGTATATGCTCCAGTTAGCCATCAGGTAGCCACCGTCTTTGGTACCATCCGAAAAGCCGAGCATTATCGTTTGGCGTTTCCCCCGACGCTCCAGGTGTTGACGGTATGCAGGCAGATCATATAATGTCTGCATCACTGAAGCAGCATTTTTAAGATCACTGATGGTTTCAAAAAGAGGGACAATGTCTATGTTCATTTCCTCAGGCTTCCAGCCAGACAACAGAAATAATCCATACAATTCCATTGCATTCAAAGCACTATTGCATTGACTGATAATGTAGCGGCTACAACCTTCTACCCCATTATATTGCTGAATATCTTTTATGACTTTGATCGTTGCAAATGTATCCCTTAACACAGGATCTGCAATTGAATTACACTCAACTGTTGTATCAACTGATACCAGTGAATTCATTTTATCTAATTCAGAAAGTTCAGTATAATTAACCGGCAAGGCTGATTTACCTGCTATCAATTCTTGTAAAACTTTTCCATGCACAGCACTATCCTGCCGTATATCCAATGAAGCAAAGTGCAATCCGAATAACCCGATCTTATTGATCAGGTTGTTCAACATATGCAGGAATAAACCATTGTGCTGATGAATGATCACTTCTTTGATCTCATACAATGTATTCAGAACTTCTTCCTTCTTAAGATCAGCTTTAAAATCAGGAATAAAGAGGTTGTTATACAATCTTGACTCAAGCTGCTGCAATAAAACTTCTATTCCTTCAAATGTCAGTCTTCTTCTCAGTCTCCGCACATCCATATAATAACATTTGATGATGGCACCCCGGAGTGAATTGGCCACCTGTAAGGTTGTTTCGCTTGTAACAAAAGGATTGCCATCTCTGTCACCGCCAGGCCAGAAGCCCATTCTAATGACCGGGTTTTCTCTGCTTATTGCTTCCGGAAACTGGCTCTCCAATGATGATATGATCTTACCGGCTGCTGAATAAAAAACATTTTCGAGATACCAGATCAGGCTAACTGCCTCATCATAAGGTGTAGGTTTCTTTTTTTTGAAAAAGGGTGTTTTGCCTAACTGCTGTAAATAGGTATTAACAAGATTAGTATTGTTATCTGCCAGCGCTTTTGCCAGGTCATTGATAATCCCCAATACAGAACCAGGGTAAAACTGGGTTGGATGCGCTGTAAGCACCAGCCTGATGGCAAAGTCTTTAAGCTTTATTGCCAGCTCGTTTTCCTTACCTGACTGTACTACTTCTGATTCAAGATGTTTCAACGTACCGACTCCATTAAGGTCATTTACATACCTGAAAGCTGCATCTTCCAGTGCATCAAACAGCACAACCTGTCTTTCGATGTACTGAACAAACCGAAATAAGAGATCATTCTTCTCGTCGGTTTTTGTATAAATAGTATGCTTACTGAAAAAGTCATCAATGATACTGGCCGGGCTCAGCCTCCTTTTATATCCTTCCTCGCAATTGTTTGACAAAAGTGAAAGTAATATTCCCGTCTTCTCAATACGGTGAAAAGGTAGTGAAGTAAATAAACTATTGTAAAGCTGGAAGCGGATACCCACTTCGCTTTTAAACTGCTGCAATGCTCTTCCGGATTGATGGTCCATGATTGTGATTTATTATAATTCAAACAGCAAGCAGTAAAGTGAAAATACTTTATTTATTTAATAGTACGTCATCAGAATCGTCAATAAAAAATGCCCCCGGAAATCCGGAGGCATTCATATTAAACAGATGTTGGCTTCTTTTATTCAGCAGCTTTTTCTTCTGTTGCAGCAGGTCCTTCCGTTTTGTCAGTTGCCTCTGCTTTCTTTTTAGCACCGCCAGAACGACGGGTCTTTTTGGCGGGGGCTTTGGCTTCGCCTTTACCCTTGCCGTAGATTTCGTTGAAATCAACCAGCTCAATCATGGCTGTATCAGCATTATCACCAGGACGGAATCCTAATTTGATAATTCGGGTATAACCACCGGGGCGACCAGCAATCTTTTCAGCCACAGGGCCGAACAACTCTTTCACTGCTTCTTTGTCCTGCAGGTAACTGAACACTACACGACGCTGATGAGTGGTATTATCCTTTCCTTTTGTGATCAATGGTTCTACATAACCTCTCAAAGCTTTTGCTTTGGCGGTAGTAGTAACGATCCTTTTGTGCTGGATCAGCTGGCAGGCCAGGTTGCTGAGCAACGCATCTCTGTGGGCCTTTTTTCTGCCAAGATTTTTTACTTTGTCTCCGTGACGCATGACGTTTAGTTTTATTCGGCTGTACCGTGTCAGGAATTACAGCCTACATTATAAAAAGGAAGCAGTTCACCAAAAGGCAAACTGCTTAAAATTAGAATTCGCTCAGATCAATACCCAACTTCACCAGGTCCATTCCGAAGTGCAGACCTCTTTCAGTCAGCACCTGCTCAATCTCAGCCAGTGATTTCTGTCCGAAGTTGCGGAATTTCATAAGGTCTTCCTGCTCGTACTGCACCAGTTCACTCAGTGAATTGATCTTGGCAGCTTTTAAGCAATTGAAGGCACGAACAGAAAGATCAAGATCTTCCAGCGGGGTCTTCAATACCTTACGCAATTGTAAAGTCTGCTCATCCACCAGGTCTTCTTTCTTTTCTTCCTTATTGTCAAAAGTGATGTTCTCATCAGTAATAATCATCAGGTGCTGGATCAGGATCCTTGAAGCCTGCTTCACAGCTTCTTCCGGATGAATGGTACCATCGGTAGAAACTTCCATGATCAGTTTTTCAAAGTCTGTTCTTTGCTCCACACGGGTATTCTCAATAGTGTACTTCACATTTTTGATCGGAGTAAAGATGGCATCAATCGGAATATATCCCATCGGTGCATCTTTCGGCTTGTTATCTTCAGCAGGAACATAACCACGGCCTTTACCGATAGTAAGTTCAATATCCATTCTTGCAGAAGAATCCAGGGTACAGATCAGGAGATCCGGGTTCATGATCTGGAAAGAATGTGTTCCTTCACCGATCATACCGGCTGTGAATTCAGTTCTGTTTTTGATTGAAAGAATGATCTTTTCATTGGCCACTTCATGTTCAACAGCCTTTTTGAAACGAACCTGCTTCAGGTTCAGGAAAATTTCTACCACATCTTCGCTAATACCTTTCATGGTAGCAAACTCATGCTCCACACCTTCTATTTTCACACCAATAATAGCATAGCCTTCCAGTGAACTGAGCAACACACGGCGAAGTGCATTACCAATGGTTACACCGTAGCCGGGCTCCAACGGACGAAACTCAAACTGAGCTTCAAAATCAGTTGCTTTCTGCAGAATGATTTTATCGGGTTTCTGGAAATTTAAAATTGCCATATTGAAATTTAGATTTAGGATTTACAATTTTTGGTTTGCTGCTCATTCGCAGCCGGTCAACCTTACTTAGAATACAATTCCACGATCAGTTGCTCCTTGATATTTTCAGGAACACTCTCCCTTTCAGGATAGGTAATGAAAGTACCTTTCAGTTCTGTTTCATTCCAGTCGAGCCAGCTGAACTTTGGATTCTTAGGACGAACAACACTGGTAATTGATGTTCTTCCTTTGCTGCTTTCCTTAATAGTGATTACATCACCAGCTTTCAGCTGAAAAGAAGGAACATTCACCACTTCGCCATTTACTTCAATGTGTTTGTGGCTAACGAGCTGACGGGCAGCAGGACGGCTGGGAGCAATACCCATACGGAAAACAGTGTTGTCCAGGCGGGCTTCCAGCAGTTTGATCAGGTTTTCACCTGTTACACCTTTGCGGCGGGCTGCTTCTTCAAATGTTTTACGGAATTGTTTCTCTAATACTCCATAAGAGTATTTGGCTTTTTGCTTTTCACGGAGCTGTAAGGCGTATTCACCTAATGTTTTACGCTTACGCTTTTCCCCGTGCTGACCGGGAGGGTTGCTGTTTTTACCCAACCACTTACCATTGCCTAAAATAGGCTCACCAAAAATGCGGGAAATCTTGGTCTTTGGACCATTGTACCTTGCCATAGTTTTTATTCATTTCCGCTTTTTAAAAACCGGTGAACTGATCGTTGAAAGCGGTAAAAATTAATCAGTCACCTTTTAATTAAATGAAAGCACTATGCTTCAATATGTCTGAGCTGATAGCAATGAGCTATAAGCTTTCTTATACTCTTCTTTTCTTAGGAGGACGGCAACCATTGTGCGGTAAAGGAGTTACATCCTTGATCATTACCACTTCAATTCCGCTTTGAGACAAAGAACGGATGGAGCTTTCACGACCGGCACCTGGTCCTTTTACATAAACATCAACCCTTTTTAAACCAGCATCAAAGGCAGTTTTAGCTGCATCTGCAGCAGCCATTTGTGCGGCATAGGGAGTGTTCTTCTTAGATCCTTTAAAACCCATTTTACCAGCACTGCTCCAGGAAATAACCTGGCCATTTTTATTGGTAAGGCTGATAATAATGTTGTTGAATGTAGCTGAAATGTGGGCATCTCCGTATGCATCCACTTTCACCACTCTTTTCTTGGCCGCTGCTTTTGCGCTTTGGGCCTGTTGTTGTGCTTTTGCCATAATTGTTGTTCTGAGGTAATCTTTACTTTTAAATTTAAACTTTGGTTTCCCAAAGCCTGAATCAACCCTCCTGCTGACTTACGAAGCTATCCGGTGCTGATTCAAAATATGTAAGTCTCCTTCACTTTGTTCAGGTTGACAACTCAATTTGTCATTCTGAGCTAAAAGCGAAGAATTATTTCTTAGCTGCTTTTTTCTTACCGGCAACTGTTTTACGCTTACCTTTTCTTGTACGGCTGTTTGTCTTGGTACGCTGTCCACGAACCGGCAGACCTTTACGGTGACGAAGACCACGGTAGCAGGCGATATCCAGCAAACGCTTAATGCTCATCTGCACTTCTGAACGAAGCTGACCTTCAACTTTCATCTCCTCCGTAATCGTATTACGGATAGCATTCAGTTCATCGTCATTCCACTCATGTACTTTCTTGCTACGATCGATATTATTCTTGTCAAGAATGTACTTGGCAGTAGAAGGACCAATACCGTAGATGTAGGTAAGTCCTATTTCGCCTCTTTTGTTTTTTGGTAAGTCAACACCGGCAATACGAGCCATATATATTGTTTAACGTTTTAAAGTTTAATTTTTAAAGTTGGGTTTCTGATAATCGGGGAGGTTTTCACTTTTAAAAACTTTAAACCCGAAACCTGAAACTTGAAACTTATTTATCCCTGTCTTTGCTTAAAGCGGGGATTCTTTTTGTTGATAATGTACAGCTTGCCCTTGCGACGTACAATCTTACAGTCGGCGCTGCGCTTTTTGATTGATGCTCTTACTTTCATAATAATCAGTTTTTAACGTTGTTACCCTGAGCTTGTCGAAGGGTTATTTATACCTGAAATTGATTCTTCCCCTGGTTAAATCATATGGCGACAACTCCACTCCCACTTTATCACCAGGAAGGATACGTATATAGTGCATCCTCATTTTACCGGATATAGTAGCCAATATTTCATGGCCGTTTTCCAGTTTTACCCTGAACATTGCGTTGGACAGGGCCTCGATAATCGTACCGTCCTGTTTTATAAGGGGTTGTTTCGACATATTTTTTTGGGAACGCAAAGGTAGGTGTATCAGGGGGAAAAAAGAAAAAACCCCCAATTTTTTTAGGGGGTATGTGGAAAAACAGTATTGATTCTCAATAAATCGGCCATTTTAAGGCATATCCAGGTGGATTTTGGTCATATCCAGGTACAGGTTTTGAAACTCATGAACGGATAATGGGGTATAAAAATGCCTTCGGTCTTCTCTCCACCACATCTCCATTTTCGAAAAATCTCCCTTTTTAGGCACCAGAACCCGGAAAGAATCCCTTTTGTATTTATAGCCATCTTCTGCCTCCTCCCCGGTGAATCCAAACTTCAGCAAATGAGACTCATCCAGCGGAACTGCAAACATTTCGTCCTGGCTAAACCAAAATTCCTGTACTCCGTTATTGACCAATGCCTGGTGCTCTTCATGACTGATATCTACCACTGTGCCCTCCCTCATAATTCCTTCGTCGTTGATGCTGATTACATCGCCTGATTTAAGTTGTCCGATTTTAAGCATAGCAATTCGTTTTTAGTTAACCGAATATAAAAAAGATTCGATATATCCTCAAATGACCTGTGTTGTTTTTTAAATGATGTTGTAGCTTTAGTACTTATCTTAAACCAAAATCAACAACATGAAAAAAAGTATTGGTACATTCCTCATCCTTTTTAGCTGCGGACTACTAATTGCATGCGGCGGAGACAAAAAAGAAAAAACAGCGGCAGATATAGCTGCAGAATGGTGTGAACTCAATGGCAAGGTAGCAAAAGCTACAGAAGGGGCAGAAAAAGAGGCTGCCAGGGCAGCCATTAAAAAGTGGGAAAATGAAATAGAGGCAAAGTACAAAGACAATGAAGCCTTTATTAAAGAGATACAAAACGAAGCTGAAAAATGCGAGGCTGCCTCGGAAGGCAGATAATTAAATCTTTATCAATCCAAAAAACCCGTTAGTTCAACGGGTTTTTTATTTAAAATTTGCTTTCATTACCCGAAGTACATTCCCACCTAATATTTTTTTAATTGATTTTCTGCTATAACCCCGATTTAGCAACTCTTCGGTGATCTTTGGATAGGTGGTTACATCATCCAGCCCGACAGGCAGGGAGCTAACACCATCAAAGTCTGACCCGATTCCAACATAATCATCGCCTACCAATTTTACAATATGATCAATGTGATCAACCAATTGGACAAGCGAGGGCCTCACCTTGTTCATTTCCGCATCATAATACTGTTCCCACTTTGCTTTAGCTGCCGAAGAGTCGCCATTCGTTGCTGCTAAATAAGAACGGAAAACAGAATCCCTGACAACTTTAGCCAAATAGCTTTGTCGCTGGTCATATTCTTTGCTGATAAACCCGGAATAGAAGTTAATACAGATCACACCGCCGTTTTTTGACACTGCTTTTATCTGTTCATCTTTTACATTCCTGA
>Ga0268298_10006937_pt1 | contig 10142 bp, 8 predicted proteins | sample WWTPWeurt_MetaG_FD_194462 | JGI IMG/M metagenome (GOLD analysis project Ga0268298, IMG submission 194462) | Activated sludge microbial communities from WWTP in Nijmegen, Gelderland, Netherland - WWTP Weurt | ecosystem: Engineered > WWTP > Aerobic digester > Activated sludge | place: Netherlands... | reverse complement strand
AGTTTTACTCCTTCTCCATTGGAAAGGCCTATGGTAACATAAGCAGTTTTACCTTCTCCAACAAGAACATCCTTCACTTCCTGTGCCTGATAGCCAACAAAAACTCCTTTTACAGAATATCTTCCCGGCTCTAAAGGCTTGATAAAAGCTTCTCCGTCCATATTGGTCGTGGCAACTCCAACCTGTATTCCATCCCTATATGCAACAACATTTGCAAACGGTATAGTTTCCTTGGTTACTTTATCCTGCAGAATAACTTTTATCGCACCGTTTCCGGATTGCGCGAAGCCAGCCAAACCGGTGAAAAATGCAAAGACAATGGCTAAGTAAATGTTTTTTCTCATATTGTTAAATTACCTTAAATGCTACAATTTTATAAAGACCTTAAAAATATCAAAGCTTGGATTATATTGCAAACAAAATTCATTCTAATTTATTAATAGAGTGATTATCAATGCTTTATTATTTAATTCTAGAAATGTCATTTTTTGCTAATTATTTCCTATTACAATTTTACGGACAATTGCTTTAATTAAAATTAACAAATTAAAAAGTGGCAGTGGCTTTTCTATAAGTGGCTAAAAAGAAGGATTAAATGGAGTCTAAACAATCACACCTTCTTTTTCTTTTTGAACCATCGTTTTAGGAAGAATTCCCTCTTGTTCTCATTGTTTCGAATAGCAGTTTTCTTGCTCTTCTTCATTCTTTTCCGAACCTTTTTTGTCTGAATGCGTTTGTGATGTTTCTTGATCGCTTTTTGTTCTGCTTTCTCCTTACGTCGTTTTTCTTTGGCCTCCTTTTTCTCCGCCTTTCTCAATTTTCTTTCGCTTTTAAAGGACTTTTCAGCAGGACCTTTACCGTCTTTTTTATCCTGCGCATTCGCAGAAAAGAAAGCCAGGATCATGACAAGCGATATGAGGCATCTGAAACTTTTCACTTTTCGAATTTTACCACTTCAACACCAAATCTGCGTAAAAAATCAACACCTTCATCACTTGCCAGTCCCTTGAAGGCAGCATAACTATCTTTGTAAAATACTTTTTTTATTCCTGTTGAATAAATAACTCGTGCACAGGCAATGCAGGGAGAAAGCGTAACATAGAGTGTTGCGCCTTCCATACTCACATTGTTTCTGGCCGCATAGAGGATCGCATTCTGCTCTGCGTGTAAAGCCAATGAGCAACTTCCTTTGCTGTCGCGTGGACATCCAGTTTCAGGCCATTCTTCATCGCAATTATGTGTGCCGGCAGGTGGACCATTGTATCCAAGAGAAATGATGCGTGTGTCTTTTGTAAGCACAGCTCCTACACTTGCCTTAACACAGTGCGAACGAACAGCGAGTTTAGATGCAAGATCCATGTAGATCTCTTCAAAACTTGGTCGTATTTTTTTTGTGCTCATAATCGCTTTTTTTATATCTGCCCATTATCAGATCGATTCACTTACCACTTCAGTCACAACATCAGGAAGCAATCTCTTCATAAGCGCTTCAATTCCTGATTTCAAAGTCATCGTGCTGCTTGGACAACCGCTGCAGCTCCCACGCATTTGAACGGTAACCACACCATCTTTGAGTTCCTTAAAAGTGATCAAACCACCATCTTGTTCCACAGCCGGCCGAATATACTTTTCAAGGATCTCTACGATTTTAATTTCCGCTTCATTCTGTGGAACCGCATGATAAGTATTCACCTCAACTGTTTCCTTGAAGCTTGAATCTTTCGCAACCTGCTTTTGTGGCAATTTATCAATGATGCTGTTTCCTTTATTCAGGTATTGGGTAATGAAAGTTCTTAATTCGTCCATCACCTCTTCCCAAAGCACATTGTCACTTTTTAAGATCGAAACATAATTGGATGATATAAGAACCCGTTTCACAAACGGAAAATTGAACAAAGCCAGTGCAAGGGGCGCATCTTTGGCCTCAGCAGAATTCTCATAATCGGCAGAAGCGCCACTTACCAATAATAATTTATTGGCAACAAATTTCAAGCTTGCAGGATTCGGTGTAGCCTCTGCGTATATGATAAAAGGTATTTCGCTCATGTCCATAACACGACAAAAATACAAACTATTCACAGAGCATGCCTTTCTTTTTTATCAGGAATTAAATTAAATAATCTGAGTACCTTTGCATTCAATGCAACTGAAAACAGATTATCTAATTATTGGATCAGGTATTGCCGGCTTGAGTTTTGCTTTAAAAGCAGCTAAACACGGGAGGGTCATTCTCATTACTAAGGGAAATGAAGATGAAAGCAATACCAAATATGCCCAAGGTGGAATTGCAGCTGTATGGGATAATGCAGACAGTATTGAAAAACATGTTCAGGATACACTGATCGCCGGATCAGGCGTCTGTGATGAGCAGATCGTAAGAATGGTGATTTCAGACAGTAAAGAAAGAGTAAGAGAATTGATCGAAATTGGTGCCAATTTTGATAAAAAGAATAATGGTGACTATGATCTTGCCAAAGAAGGTGGACACAGTGAGAACAGAATACTTCATTACAAAGATGCAACAGGAACAGAAATAGAAAGGGCGCTACTAAAGATGGTGAGATCAGAGAGGAACATCAGTATCCAGGATCATTATTTCGCCATTGATATATTAACGCAACACCATTTGGGCGCCGTTGTTAATTCCAGAACACCGGGAATAAAGTGTTTTGGCGCGTATGTACTGAATACAAAGAATGGAGCAATTGAGACAATCCTTTCTAAAATAACTGTCATGGCAACGGGAGGAGCAGGACATGTTTATACGACAACAACGAATCCGGTTATTGCTACCGGTGACGGAGTTGCCATGGTTTACAGGGCTAAAGGAAAGGTAAAGGACATGGAGTTTGTTCAGTTCCATCCTACATCACTTTATAATCCAGGTGAACATCCGAGTTTTTTGATCACTGAGGCTATTCGTGGATTCGGAGGCGTGCTCAAAACACAGGACGGAAAAGAATTCATGCAGAAATATGATTCGCGAGGGTCTTTGGCTCCGCGTGATATTGTTGCCCGTGCAATTGACAATGAAATGAAGACACGTGGTGATGAATTTGTCTATCTGGATTGCAGGCATCTTGACCGAAAAGGATTTATCGATCATTTTCCCAACATATTCAATAAATGCATGTCTCTCGGTATCGATCCATTCATGAAAATGATACCTGTACTTCCTGCTCAACATTACATGTGTGGAGGAATATTGACCGATAAGAATGGAAAGAGTTCAATAGAAAATCTATTTGCCATTGGTGAATGTGCCTGTACCGGCCTTCATGGCGCTAACAGATTAGCCAGCAATTCACTGCTGGAAGCAGTTGTTTTTGCACACAGATCATATGAAAAAAGCACAGAAGAATTGAACAAGATTGAATTTCAGGATGGAATTCCTGACTGGAATGCCGAAGGAACTGAGCAGACAGAAGAAATGATCCTGATCACGCAATCGCAGAAAGAAGTACAGCAGATCATGTCAAATTATGTTGGCATTGTAAGAAGTGAATTAAGATTGAAAAGGGCTTTCGACCGACTGGAGATCATCTATCAGGAAAATGAAAAATTGTTTGATGAAAAGATCCTCACGCGCAAACTTTGTGAGTTAAGAAATCTTATCTGTGTGGGGTATCTAATCATCAAACATGCCATGAAAAGAGAAGAAAGTATTGGCTTACACTTTATGATCAAATACAAAAAAAAGTAAGCAGATCGCGGCACCTGCCTTCTTAAAGTAATTGGCTTCGGTACAATTCATTTTATCCAAGATTTTAACAAAAACAGTCCCCTACTTTGCCAGATTTGGGTGAAATGGTCTAAAAACTGATTAAACGGGCCTTCTACCTTATGTAAAAGTTTCGGTTAAAAGAATTAGTTCGATAAATTTGTAAAGGACAAAATGAATTTAAAAATGAAAAAATTAGCATTAATATTTATCCTGGCTTTAGCCGGATTTGGTTTAAAAGCCCAACAGGTTAAATACTACTTAACTGACCAGCAAAGTCAACCTTGGGGATCACAATCCAATGTTCAGAACATGAACCTTGCATTTGGTGCAGGAAACTGGACTCAGGGATTTTTCCAGACAATAAACGTTAACGCTTTATTGCAGCCTTCAGTTTGTCTGATCTACTGTGATGGTGGTTCAATGGCTGCTGCATCCATGAATAACTTTCTGGTTGCTAACTTGCCTGCCATTCAAGCCTGGGTATTCGCTGGTGGACGTTTATTCTTAAATGCAGGTCCTAATACAGGAGCCAACATGAATTACGGTTTTGGTGGTGTGACCTTGAACTATTCCAATATCGGTAACGGTGGTGGTGGGCCTTATTCAGGTCCGGGATACGCTCAAACAATTCCTCCTCACGCTATTTATTTAGGGCCAGCTCCTATCACAGCAACAGTTCATCAAGATAATTTTTATTGCCATGGTTATATAACAGGACCTGGTATCACGCCCATCATTTGTAATACGGTTCAGGCTTGGACCACATGGAACGGAGCGCAACAGCCAACAAACGGAAATGTTATTTTAGCTTCTAAACCTTGGGGTGCCGGTATGTGTTTATTCGGAAGTATGACGAATACCAGCTTTCACAATCCTCAGCCAAGTGCCGGTAACCTTCGTGCTAACATGCTTAGCTGGTTAGCAATTTGCTGTCAACAACCTACGATCACTGTAGCTGCCAGTTCTTCTGCAATATGCAGTGGACAATCAGCAACGATCACAGGAGGTGGTGCAGGTATCGGTGGTACTTATACGATCAATCCAGGCGCAATTGTTTCAAATACTGCTGTAGTTTCTCCTACTGCCAACACAATTTATACTGTTGCCGGAACAAACTCTGCTTCTTGCCAGGGAACAATGACATTTGAAATTAAAGTAAATCCTACTCCTACTGTAACACTTGGAAGTAACGGACCAATTTGCAGAGGATCTGTATTGAATTTAACTTGTAACCCTTCAGCTGGAAATCCAGTGCTTTACAATTGGGTAGGGCCGAACAGTTACACTTCAGCATTTCAAAATCCACAGGTTGTAAACGCGCAACCTACCTTAACCGGTGTTTACAACGTAACAGTAACAAGTGTATTCAGTAATGGAACTTGTAGTAATGTAGGAACAACTTCAGTAGTTGTTGTTAATACGAACTCTATTGCTGTTGGAAACCCTACGGTTTGTCAAGGTACTGCACTAACATTAACTGCCGGCGTAGTTGGAGCTTCTTCATTTACCTGGAATGGTCCTGCTCCTGTAAACTTCACTTCAAACGTGCAAAATCCTCCGGCGATCACTCCGGCTTTACCTGTCAATTCAGGTAACTATACTGTTACTGCTGCCTTTACCGCTTCAAACACAACCTTAGTTTGTAACAGCACAGCCGTTTCAAATGTCTCTGTAGTTGCAACATCACCTTTAACACTTAATTTACCGGCGAACATTTGCGAAAAACAAACAGCTGTTATATCTGTAACTGCAAATCCTGCTCCTATTTCTTATAGCTGGAGTGGACCAAACGGATTTACTTCTAATGGAACAGGCACAACGATCACCAATATCGTTCCTGCAAATACCGGTGTTTACAATGTTTCAGCCATGTGGGCAATTGGAAACGTAAGTTGTAACGTGAGTACATTCGGACAGATCAATGTAGTACCTGTTCCAAACATCAATGTAGGAACACCTGCTGTTGTTTGTCACCCTGCCAATGTATCATTAACTTCAAGTGCACCAGGCGCTATCAGTTACAGCTGGACAGGACCTAACTCTTACACATCAAACATCCCGAATCCGATGTTAGGAAATCCTCCTGTATCTGCATCAGGTGTTTACACCGTAACCACTGCTTTCACAAACGGGGCATTGATCTGTTTCAACTCAAACACAACACAAGTTACTATCAATCCTTCATTGCCTTTCTCTATTGAGCCTTACAAGCAAGTTTGTTTCAACACTACTTATAGCTTAAGTGGTCCTGCAGGAGCAACAAGTTACACATGGGCTGGTGTGAACGGATATACCAATACAAATCAAGTACTGGTGTTGCCAAACATTCAGGCTAACCAGGCAGGAACATATACCTTGTCGGTTAATCTTGGACCTTGCTTAACTTCAGCAGTTCATAAGATCGATGTATTATCTCCAATCTCTTTCACTGCAACTCCAGGAAATGTGAGTATTTGTGATGGTGACAGCGTGAAACTTTTCGCAGGTGCTAGTGGTGGAAGTCAGAATTATGCTTTCACTTGGAATCCACAACAATGGTTAGGATCTCCTACAGGAAGTGTTCAGTATGGTCATCCAAAAGGAACTACTATTTACAACTTAACAGGATATGATATTGCTTGTCCTTTCTATACCATCGCAAGTTCATTCACTGTAGAAGTGAAAAAAGGACCTCAGCCTGATCTGGCACTTACAAAAACAGAAGGTTGTGAGCCTCTTTGCATGAAATTGAACAGTAAAGTTCAGGGACTTGCACAATCTATTACTTATGATCTTGGTAACGGAGAAGTATTCCAAGGAGATGATTTTGATTATTGCTTTACAACTCCGGGTACTTATAACCTGAAAGTAAAAACAAAAGGTAAGAACGGATGTACTTCAACTTACGAGATCGAAACACCAATTGTAGTGAATCCACTTCCTCATACAGAACTTAACTGGAATCCGGATCCTGTAACAACTACTGAGAACAATGTAACCTTCTACCCTGCACACCAGTATGGTCCTGTAGTGAAATACGAGTGGGAATTCCAGGGAACCAATGGAGTTTCAGGTTACGATTCTTCTTCTATGAAAAATCCAACAAGGATCCTGGATCATGTAGGAAAATACCCTGTGTTATTGATCTCTACAACCGACAAAGGATGTTCTGATACATTATACAAAGTAATTGAAGTGAGAGATGAATTCAGTGTGTATATTCCAAATACATTCACTCCAAACGGAGATAACCTGAATGATGTATTCAATGTAAAAGGAGTTGGACTAAGCAAAGACGGTTATTCAATGGAAATTTACGACAGATGGGGTAACATGGTTTACTCTTCAAAAGAGCTTACCAAAGGATGGGATGGTCGTGTAAATAACCTGAACGGAGAAGTTGGAGTTTACGTTTACAAAGTAAAAGTAAGCGGTGATAACGGACAAGGTAAAAAAGAATATGTTGGACATGTAAGTCTGATCAAGTAATTAATCATAACATTCTAAAAAAATCCCCTCCGGTTTGTGAGGGGATTTTTTTTGCCCTTCATTTTCCCTTACCTTCGATTTAAAAGAACTTAATTGGTCATGAGACATATTATCATCACTTTATCATTACTCGCTTTAATAGCCTGCGGCGAATCAGGAAAAGAGTCTAATAAAAATAGTGCTGATTCCACACAAGTTTCAATAGATACGGTTTTCAGCAGTGCATGCTTTGACCTAAAGGATTTCAAGAAACTGGAATTGCCTTTGAAGCTAGACAGCACTTACATTTTACACGCTGACACATCTGATAAATTACATCATTATCAGATCAGGAATTTAAAGTCGTGCTTTCCTGACACTCTTTTTAAAACAGGATTGCGCTCACTAATCAATGAATTCTGTGAGATCGATTCGCTAAAGGAAAACGGTGCTTATGAGGAATACCTAAAAAAGATCGATATTGGCATGACCAAATCTTCCATTTCATATAAAATTGGTTACGTAACACTAGCAACAGGACTGAATGTATTTTTATGGGGGATCGAATATAGCAGCTATGAAGCTTGTCCGTACTTCTCAGGAAAAATTTTGATTGCAACTTTTGTGAATGAATCCGGAAAGAATTCAAGCTTTATAATTTCGGAAAGTTCAGGAGCCGGAGATCCACCCGCAACCGGTAAAACTGATCTTTGGTGTACGATCACGAAAGAAGGAAGTTTTCAGCTGAACGGCATCAACATTTCAGATGACATTGATGTGCCGGGAGTTGAAACGGAAACGACCACGACAACAATAGATCTCACAAAAAACACATTTAGCATGGGTGAAATCAAAAGACTCGTGAGAGACGATGAGGATGCTACTCCTTAAAGATTGCTTTTAATTCCTTCATGAATTCTTCGGCGGAATCCAATTCGATCCAATGAATGTTCACACCCTCTTTCTCCATTCTTCTGAACCAGGTCATTTGTCTCTTCGAGAATTGCAGAATGGCTGTTAAAAGTTTTTCCTTCATTTCATCCATATCCATTTTATCCTGGAGATAATAGGAAATGAATTTATACTCAAGGCCTAAAAACTGGAGACGCTCATATGTCATGCCCTTATGCAGCAATTGCTCTACCTCTTCTATCATTCCCTGTTCAATTCTTTCTCCGAGTCGTTTTTCTATATGCAATTTTCGCTTACTTGCTTCTGATCTGATGCCAAAATAATACGGTCTGTATGGAAGTTCTTTTTTATCGAAATCGAACTGATTTACTTCGAGAAAAGCACTTATCTCCAAAGCGCGAATAACACGTTTCCGGGAATTGAGATCTACATGTTCCAATTCTTTTCTCTTCTTTTCCTTAAGCTTCCGGATCAACTCCTCGAGTGATAAGTGCTCCAGCGAAGCACGTAGATCAGGAGATTCGGGGATCTGTGTCAAAGAAAAATCTTTTCTGAACGAATCGAGATACAAGCCACTTCCCCCACAGATGACCGGCATTTTTCCTCTTTCCTCTATATTCAAAAAAGCAGCTTTGCTGTCGCGCATATATTCATGAAGAAAATATTGTCTTTCCGGCTCACAGATATCGATCAGATGATGGTCTATCTTTTTTCCATTCACCACATATTCAAAAAGATCTTTGCCGGTTCCAATATTCAATTCCTTGTATACTTGCCGTGAATCGGCACTAATGATCTCTCCATTCAATTCATAGGCAATACGACAGGCAAGTTTTGTTTTTCCACTTGCTGTTGGACCGAGAACAAGTATGCAATTAAAGTCACTCATTGCAGGTATAGATCATTTTGATGTTTCCGGGCCCACTCACTTTGTAATAATCTTCAGGAGAAGCATTCTCTTTTAAACGCATTCTTCTTCCTTGATCTTTTTTATGAATAAAATATTGCAATTCCCCTGTTTCGCTTACGACCTTGAATCCGGCTTTTTTATAAGCTTCACCATTGGAAAACTGCTTATCGATGTAAGTCATGATGTCCCCCGCTCGCTTCTCCTTGCAAAAATAATTGAGCAATCGGCTCAGTCCCCCTGTTACGGTGATTCCGCTCACAGTACAAAAACGTATCAATTCAAAGGAACGAAGATCAGCAGAAAGCCGGTTCATCTTTCTGCCTTTGGAAAAGGAAGCAAGAGCGAGTAATTCTTTTTTATAAAACAAGCCTAAATGGGTGGCAGCTGCAGCCTCCCCAAGAAGATGATAGGTATTTAAAAAATCAGCTGCTTTCTTTTTGTCTACCCTATTGATCTCACAGGAACGAGCAAACACCCTCTTGTTCAGATTCAATTTCGATAGAATGATGGCTGTTATTTTTTCATGTGAGGTAATGAGAAGATCAGCGGGAATATCCAAGCTGATTTTCTTTTCGTCTGCTGAAAAATGATACAATTCATTTGTAAAGTACACGACAAGTCCTTTTTTCTCAAGAGTGGAAAAAAAAATCTTTCTGTATTTTGAGATGGACTCCAATACACCGAAGGTGTTCATTGAAATCAGGCCTTTACGCTTTGCGTTGCCTTATTCACACAAGCAAGAATTCCGGAAGCCAGTTCACGCATCTGTTCTTCGGTCCAAGATACTTTTACACCAAATGAGATCAATCTTCCAATGATGGCTTGTGTTTTCGGTAATTGCATGGCATTGTAATCCTGTGACTTGCCTAATACCTCAACCGGCAATTTAGATACCGTTTGAAGGTTCTTCATGTGATCCCATTGATTAATGAAATGATACATATTCAGGAACCAATAATCGAAGCCTGCAACACCGGCCTTATTAAATTCATCCACAGTACGCTTTGCTGCTTCGGTATCCGGTAAAAGAATATTCAGATGGGTACAAGAATCTCCAGATGGATCACCCGGAATTGCGAAAGAAATATTGGAATTGACAGAAAGCAGATCCTGCATGAACTTTTTGTTGTACTTGTTCTTATCTTTTAT
>Ga0268298_10006936_pt1 | contig 10143 bp, 10 predicted proteins | sample WWTPWeurt_MetaG_FD_194462 | JGI IMG/M metagenome (GOLD analysis project Ga0268298, IMG submission 194462) | Activated sludge microbial communities from WWTP in Nijmegen, Gelderland, Netherland - WWTP Weurt | ecosystem: Engineered > WWTP > Aerobic digester > Activated sludge | place... | reverse complement strand
GCTCTACCTCGAGACCACCGGGCCCGGGAAGGAAATCACCTTCTACATGAACACGCCCGGCGGCTCGATCACGGCCGGCATGGCGGTTTACGACACCATCAAGCTCATCAGTTCGCCCGTGAAGATCGTCGTCACCGGCATGGCCGCGTCCATGGGTTCGATCCTCCTGTCGGCCGCGAAGAAGGGCAACCGCTTCATCTACCCGCACGCCCGCGTGCTCATCCACCAGCCGCTTATCACCGGCCGGATGGTCGGCCCCGCCTCGGACATCAACATCCAGGCGAAGGAAATGGAGAAGCTCCGCACCGAGCTGAACCAGATCCTCGCCACGGCCTCGGGCCAGTCGTTCGACAAGGTCGCCAAGGATTCCGACCGTGACTTCTACCTGAACGCTGAGGAGGCCATCGCCTACGGCCTGGCCGACAAGATCGTCGAGAAGCTCTGAACGCGAAAGGTGGAGCGCGGCCTCCGGACGCGCTCTCAGGATTTGCATCCCAAGCAACCCGTCCAGAGGCCGGGTGCCACCACCGAGCCCGCCACCCGGCGGGCTTTTTTATTTGGTCGCCGGCGGCGCCGGTTCCAATGCGCCCAACTGCCGGGCGAATTCCAGCGACAGTTTCAGGTCGCCGGCCGCGTCAGCAGCCGAACGCGCCTCGGTCAGCAATGTCTTCAACGCTTCCGGCGTCGGCGACTTGGCTTGGGCCAGATTCGCATAGACCTGCAGCGCAACCGGGCGCGCCCCATGCGCCGCCAGCAGGCCAGCCATCTCGCGCAACAGCGGCCAGTCGGACGGGCGGATATTCTTCAATTGCGCGGCAAAGCCCAGGGCGGCTGCCACGTCGCCCGTTTTCCCCTCGGCCACCGCCAGCTTCGCCCAGGCCAGACCGATGGGCAGACTGGGATGCGCCTGCTGCTCGGCCTTGAGCAGGGCCAGCGCCTCGGCCGCCTTCTCCGCCCGGACCAGCCGATTGGCCCGCCGGATGACGGCATACGGCGCCCCGCCTTGCTCCGCGAGCGGAACCTTGAAGGGCCGGTAGAGCGGATCGCCGATGGCCACGGCCTGCCAGCTCAGCGCCGGCAGCGCGTAATACGCCGCATCCCCGAAATTTTTCCCCTGGCTCAGGGCGCGCAGCAGGAAGTTGGGCCGGTGGGTGAACCCCAAGTAGGGTTCGAAGACATTGCCCACCGTGGCCGCCACGCCGCGCGCCACCAGCGGCCCGCACCAGGCGGAGGCATCGGAGTGCAGGGTCTGCGCCGAAAAACTGTGGATGTGCAACGCCACCGCGCCGGACGGAAAGGTGAAGCCTTCGCGTGCGAACGGCCCGTTGAGGTTGCCCGCATACCAGCCGAAATAGAGCGCGGGCGCATCGAAGCGCGCGGCCGGGTCGAAGGTCGCGCCCGTGGATTCCGTGTCGCCGTCAAAGCCGAGCTCCTGCAACTGCTTCAGCGTGGATTGCAGCCACTGGTCGCCGTCCGGATGGGGCCCTTTCAAGTCCACATAATAGCGGCCGATCAGGCCGGTGCGCTCGGCGGCCAGCGCCGAGGTGACGAGGTGACGGGCGCTTTCCCAGGTGGGCCCGTCGAGACGCGCGACCTTGACCACCATGTCGGCGTCGAGCGACGGCGGCCGGTCGTTGGCGAAGAGCGGATTGGGCACCATGGCGGCAATCTCGTAGCCGCCCTGGGCGAGCAGGCTCAGCTCGGCATCCACCGCCGACTCGTTCTTGTTGAGCTCCGGCGCAATTTTCCGGCCCGGCTTGGCTTCCAGCAGCGTGGGGTCGTTGTAGATGCGCAGCGGGACGCCGCGGCAGACGACAAGGTAGGAGACCCGGTTGCCCGTCCCGGCGTAGCGGCGGCGGCCCAGGCGGTCGAGCAGGTGACTGCTGGTGCCCTCGATCCAGCCGCGTCGGTGGAGCTCGTCCTGCACCGGCTGCCAGACCTGGTCGATGAACTCGCGCCAGGTGATGCTTTCGGCCTCGGGCAGCGGCAGCGCGAGGATGTTGGCCGGCGGCACCGCGCGCTGCCCGGCATAAAATTCCGCGAGCCGCACCGACTCGGGCTGGCGGGAGTTGGCGAGGATGATCACGCGTGAGGCCAGATCGTCAGCCGCGCGGGACGAGGGAATAGCCGCAAAAAGGCACAAAAAGGCGCAAAGATAAAAACTGTAGCGGCGGTCTGTGACCACCGTCGTCGGCGCTCGCAGGGCGCCGCTACAGGTTCCGGCAGTTCTCACTGGCTGCCGAGCCTCCAGCCCAGCCACACCGCCAGCAGGCAGAGCGCGACGGAGAGCAGCACATTCGCCACCGCCGCACCCCACTGGCCCTTCTGCATCTGCTCCAGGGTCTGCCAGCTGAAGGTGGAGAACGTGGTGAAGCCGCCGCAGAAACCGGCGACGAGCAGGTGGCGCAACGCGGCGGCGGTGCCCGTCTCACCCGGCCCGAGCCGCGCCATCAGCCAGCCGATCAGGAGCGAGCCAAGCCCATTGACGAGCAGCGTGGCCCACGGGAAACGCGCCGGCAGCGACTGGGCCACCAGCGCGCGGGCGACCGAGCCGGCCGCGCCGCCGAGGGCGATCCAGACGAGGGCCGGCAGGGTGCTCACGGGGAGTTGCGCGCGGCCCGCTTGAGCAACTGGGCCTTCAGGTAGGTGTCGGGCCCGGCGTTTTTCCAGGCGGTGATCCAGATGGCCCCGAGCATCTGGCCGCCGGTGAGCAGGCGGGCCTTGATGAAGTCCTGACCCTCGACGCTGGTGGCGGCGACCTCGGACTTGAAGACGCCCTTCTTCTCCAACGCGTAGAACGGCTCGACCAGCTTTTGCTGTGCGACGACGTAATTCATGACCGCGGTGAAGAACGGGTCGCGCCCGCCGGCGGCCGGGGCCAGCGCGAGCGGCTGCGCCGGGGTCACCGCAGGCAGCAACGCCGCCGTCGTGAGGCCGGCCTTGTTGATGAAGCCGCCGTCAATCCAGCTGTGGATGCCCGGCCAACGGGTGTAGCCGTTGGGGTTCTCCCCCACCCAGCCGTTGTGGTGGTGCGTGGTGTGGAGCGGCTGCGCGCAGTCGCCGACATAGTGGCCCATCACGCCCATGATGTAGATGATGTTGGCCCGGGCGTTGGCGATCTCCTCCGGCGTGCCGGCTTCCTCGAAGACCTTGAGGTAGGCGAAGGCCGACTTCAGCTTGCCGTAATACTCGGTGATGGCCCACGGCGCGAAGCCGGGCCACTCGCGGGTGCGGTCGGTGTTCTTCGACGCATCGAAGCTGGCGTAACCGCCGGGATTCACCGCGCGGCCGGACGCAAACTGCGTGGCGAACACGTAGCGCATGGCCGAGACCGTCTCCGCGCTGAGCCCAGCTTCGGCGAGCTGCTCGAGGTCGAGATAATGATCAGGACTGTTGTAATGCTTGATCGGCAGGTCGGCGCTGTTGCGCCAGCGATCGGGCTCGCCGGCGAGGAAGGCGATGCGTTCGGCGTTGGCCGGCTCGCGCACGAAGGCCGGAAAGTCCGCCGGCAGCGCCGCCAGCGCGACCTGGTTGACCATGCGGTGCCCTTCGTAGTCCCAGGCCGACGCCGTGACGGCGGCACCCAGCGTGGACAGCAGAATCAGGCGACAGACTGGTGATGTTTTCATGGGAGAGTTATTTTTTGTCGGGATCATCCCCCGGACGCAAGGCCGCGAGCGTCGCGGTGTAGTGGGCGATGCCCTCGGCCAGCGACTCGGCGATTTGCTGGCGGAACTCGGGCGTGGCGACACGCCGGGCCTCGGCGTCGTTGGAGAGGTAGGCGGCCTCCACCAGCACGCCGGGGCAGGTGAGCGTGCGGAGCACCGCAAGGCGGTAGCGCTTGTAGCCGCGATCGGAGGCTTTCAGGTCCGTGACCAGCTGGCGGTGCAGGCTGTAACCAAGCAGGGCGTTCGCGGTGTCCTGCCGGTTGCCGGGATAGTAGGTCTGCACCATCTCCCGGTCCTGTTCGGGCTGGGTGGAGACTTGGAACTGCGGTGTCAGCACATAGGTCTCGACGCCGGACACGCGCTCGGGGTCGCGGTCCACGGCGTTGAAGTGCAGGCTGAGGAAGAGATCCGCGCCGGCCTTGTTGGCGACGGCGGCGCGCATGGGCAGATCCACCACCGGGCTGTTGGAAAAGCGTGTGTCCGTGGCGCGCGTCAACAGCACCCGGTAGCCGCGCACCTCGAGGAGCTTTTTCAGACGCAGGGCGACATCGAGCGTCATGTCCTTCTCATCGAGCTTGAGGCGGGTGTTCTGTTTGCCGGGGTCGGTGCCGCCGTGGCCCGGGTCAATGACGATCAGCCCGGGCGGGGCGGGCAGGAACTGCCGGTGGTCGGCCGGGGCGAGGAGTGGCGCGAGGGTCTTGATGACATCGAGCTTGGCCACCCACAGGTCGTCGCCGCTCAGGTAGGCCAGCTCGCCAAGGAACACGCGCGCGCCGTCGAGGTGAAAATCCCGCTCGTCCCGCTCGAGGGTGAGGCGCACGCCGCGGGCGTCGCTCAGCGTCATGACCTCGCCGCGCTTGGTCCAGGCGGCCTTGAGGCCGTAACGCTTGGCGATGTCGCGCACGGCGACGTAGTCCACGCCGCGGAATCGGGTGAAGGGCCAGACCTGGACCGGGCGGGTGGGCGCGGCGCGAACCGAGCCGGTTTTGGCGGGCTCGGCCGGGGCCGGTTTGGCGGGGACCGCCGGTTTCGGCTGGGCCGGGGCCGCGCACGCGGTCAGCAACACCAAGAGCAGCGACAAGCCGCGTGCGGGTAACCGCGCCATGGCAATCGGCGCCGCCGGGCCTACGGCGCGGCGGGCGGCGGGGGCGGCGGGCTGGCCGGGGCCTGCGGCTCGCGAACGTGGAACTTGGGCTTGCGCTTGTTCACCGGCAGCGGCGAGAGCATGACGTTGATCTGCTTGCCGTTCAGCTTCGGCGGGGAGTCGGGCGTGCCCATGGTTTCGAGGTCGGCGAGCGCGCGCTTCATGACATCGAAGCCCATCTCGGTGTGCGCCATCTCGCGGCCGCGGAACTTGAGGCGGAGCTTCACCTTGTTGCCGTGGTCGAGGAATTCCTCGGCGTGGCGGACCTTGGTGTTGAAATCGCCCTTCTCGATGCGGACGGTGAACTCGATCTCCTTGAGCTTGGCGCCAGCGGGCTTGCTGTGCGCGTGCTTCTTCTGCTCCTCGTAGACGTATTTGCCGAAATCCATGATGCGGCACACCGGCGGCGTGGCGGTGGCGGCGACCTCCACGAGGTCGAGGTTGAACTGCATCGCGAGCGCGATGGCCTTCTGCGTGTCGAGGATGCCGAGCTGGCGGCCTTCGGGGCTGATGACGCGAACCTGGGGCGACTTGATCCGCATGTTCCGGCGGATGGCGGCGAAGGGGTCGTTGTTGCGACGGTTGTCGCGGTTAAAGGGAGGGCGGCCGCCGGGCGAAGGAGAGGATAGTGCCATTCAGGAGGTGGGATTGCTGGTCAGGTTGGTCGCGGGTGTTTTTGCCCGTAAGCCGGGGGATGACAACACCTATTATTTCAGAGGGAAAACGGCCGTTTTCAGACGCTGAAACTCTCGCCGCACGAGCAGGAGGCCTTGGCGTTCGGATTGGAGAACTTGAAGCCGCCCGCGACCATTTTGGACGAGTAATCCAGCACCGTGCCCTTGAGGTAGAGCGCGGTCTTGGGGTCCACGGCGACCGGCACCCCGGCCGAGCGCACGAGGATGTCGCCCCGGCGCAACTCGGGCGTGAAGCGCAGTTTGTAGCTGAGGCCGTTGCAGCCGCCGCCGGCAATCGCGATGCGGAGGTAGGCTCCCGCCTGCTCGCGCGCGACCAGCGCCGCGACCTTGAGGCCCGCGTCGGGCGTGAGGCGCACGAGGTTTTCGTTCCCCTCGCGCACGCCCTCGGGCAGCGGCGGTTGGGCGGTGGGGGCGGTTGACACGGGCCCACTCATGCGCCGGAACGGGATTTTATCAAGCGCCGCGCCACACTCACGGCGTTGGCGAAGCTGCGCGCGCTGGCCTTCCCCTGCCCCGCGAGGCCGAAGGCCGTGCCGTGGTCCGGGCTGGTGCGCACGAACGGCAGGCCGAGCGTGACATTCACCGCCTCGTCGAAATCCACCGCCTTCAGCGGCGCGAGACCCTGGTCGTGATACAACGCCACGACCACATCAAACTCGCCGCGGAGCGCGCGGGCAAAAAGCGTGTCGCCCGGCTGGCAGGCCGAGAGCCCCGGGAATTCCGCGCGCAGGTGCGCGAGCGCCGGGTTCAGGAAATCCTTCTCCTCGTAGCCGAGCAGGCCGTCCTCGCCGGCGTGCGGATTGAGTCCACAGACGCCGATGCGCGGTGCCGCGATGCCCTCGGCGCGCGCGAGCGTGTCGGCCGCGGCCACCGTGCGATGCAGCAGGTGCGGCCCGAGCTGCCGCGCCACCTCGTGCAGCGGCACGTGCCAGGTCGCGAGGACGACGCGCAGCCGACCGCCACAGAAAGCCATCACCGGCTCCCCGCCCCACTTCGCCGCGAAAAATTCCGTCTGGCCGGGAAAGGGGTAGCCGATCCTCGCCATCGCCGCCTTGCTGACGGGCCCGGTCACGACGCCGGCAAACTCGCCGGATTGGCAGCCGGTCGCCGCGCGCTCCATCGCCGCCCAGGCAACCAGCGCGCCCTCGCCGTCCGGCTGGCCGGGCTTCGCGGCATATTCCTCCAGCCCCACGGCAATCTTCGCGCCCGCAGTCGGCAGCGAGGCCAGCCACTGCGCCGGGCCGATGAGGGCGACATCCGCCGCTTCCGCGGGATGGGCGGCAAGCCAGCTGGCGATGATCTCGGGCCCGATGCCGGCGGGGTCGCCGCAGGTGAATGCCAGTTTTGTGGGGGGATGGTTCAACGCAGAGGGCGCGGAGAACGCGAAGACCGGCGGAGCTCGACTCCGCGTTCTCCGCGAACTCCGCGTTTATTCGATTGATTCATTTTTCGGGCCCGCCGCCGGGCGGGCAAAGCCGCGCTTGCCCGCGCCAAAGAACTCCAGGAAGCGCCGGGCCTCCGCGCTGGCCACGCCGGCGCCGAGCCGTGCGGCCGCGGCTTTCCGCGGGTCGCCGGCGGCAAACACGTCGCGGAAACATTCCTTCAATTCGCGGATCGCCTCGCGGCCGAAGCCGCGGCGCTTGAGGCCGACGACGTTGAAGCCCGGCACCTCGTCGCGCTCGGCGACCATGAGAAACGGCGCCACATCCTTCGTCAGCCGCGTGAGCCCGCCGACCATCACGCCCTCGCCGATGCGGACGAACTGGTGCACGCCCGCGCCGCCGCCGACGAAGGTGAAGCTGCCGACCTCGACGTGCCCCGCGAGCATGACGTTGTTGGCCAGCACGACATCGTCCGCGAGGATGCAATCGTGCCCGGCATGCGAGTTGGCCATGAAGAAGCAGCGCGCGCCGACGATCGTGTTCTTCCCGGCGTGGATGGAGCGGTTGATCGTCACGTGCTCCCGGATCACGGTGCCCGCCCCGATGCGCACACCCGAGACGGTCGCGGGGTCGAACTTCAGGTATTGCGGGTCGCCGCCCACGACGGCGAAGGGATGCACGACCACCCCGTCGCCGAGCACCGTGTGCCGGCGGATGATGGCATGGGCCTGCACGACGCAGCCCGCGCCGAGTTGCACGCCGTCCTCGATGATCGCGGTCGGGTGGATGCTCATCAGTCGTTGCCGCGCGGGCGTTTCGCCGGGAGCAGATCCATCTGCGGGTCCACCAGCAGGTCGTAGTTTTTCAGGATGCGGATGAGCTGCAGCGTGTCGCTCTTGCCGTAGTTGCGGTTGAGTTCCACGCGCTCGATCAGGTCGAGCAGCATGGCGCGGAAGGAAATCACGGCGTCAACGCCCTCCGCCTTGAGCATGGCGACGGCCTGGGAGCGGAACGGCTCGGCCGTGGGCAGGCCGGGCAGCACGAGGATCTTGGTCAGTGACTCTTTCGGATCATCGGGATTGTCGGGGAAGAACCGCGCCGCCTCCTTGATCACGTTCTGCTCGAGGAAGCGGAAAATCTCCGGCTGGTTGCGCAGCGTGCTGGGCGTGAAACGCCCGGCGGCGTGCCAGCCCTTGATGCTGACGACGGCGCGCTGGACGAAGGGCAGCTCGGTCGGGAAGAGGAAGAACTCCGGCTTGCGCGAGCCGCGCTGCCAGGCCGGGTTGAACACCAGCAGGTCGATGACCTCCTCGCCGGCACCGCGCTTGGCGCTCAGGGCGTATTTGCGGGCCTGGCGGACAAAAAAGCCGGCCTGCTCGAAATACTCGCGGACAATGCCTTCGTCGATGGCGGACATGGAGGGGCAATCTACCTATTTGGACCCGGATAGCACCTTCAAATTAGACCGCACCGAGCTCGCGCCAGACCTCCTCGACCAACGCGGGCGGGATGCCGGAGCGGGTGGCCGCCGCGCCCAGGGAGTTGAGCACGACGAAGCGCACGCCGTCGGCGCGGTTCTTTTTGTCGCGCGTCGTGGCGGCCTGCAGATCGGCAATCGTGAGCGGGGCGCGGAGCTTCACCGGCAGCTGGTGGGCCGCGACCGTGCGCTCGATCCGCGCGACGTCGGCGGCAACAATCAGGCCGAGTTTCTGCGAGAGCCGCGCCGCTCCGGCCAGGCCGACGGCCACCGCCTCGCCGTGCAGATAGGCGCCGTAACCCGTCACCTGCTCGATGGCATGGCCGAAGGTGTGTCCCAGATTAAGCAGCGCGCGACCGCCCTCGGCGGCGGTTTCGAATTCGTCCGCGCGGACGATCCCGGCCTTCATTTCGCAGCAGCGGCGGATGACTGCGGGCAGGCCGGCGTGCGCGGGCGCGAGCACCGTCCCCTCGAGCTGGGCAAAGAGCGCCGCGTCGCCGAGGAGGCCATACTTGATCACCTCCGCCATGCCGGCGGCAAATTCGCGCGGCGGCAGCGTCGCGAGAAAATCCGCGGCGATATGCACGGCGCGCGGGTGATGGAACGCGCCCACGAGATTCTTGCCGGCGGCGAGATTGATGCCGGTCTTGCCGCCGACGGAACTGTCCACCATCGCGAGCAGCGTCGTCGGCACCTGGATGTAGTCGATGCCCCGCAGGTAGCTGGCCGCGGCGAAGCCGCCGAGATCGCCCACGACCCCGCCACCGACCACCCACAGCAGTCCTTGGCGCGTGACCCCGTTCGCGGCCAGGAAATCCTGCACGCGGCCATAGCTCGCCAGCGACTTCGATTTTTCCCCGGCACCCACCGTCAGGCGGGGCACCGAGCCAAAGCATTGCTTCAAAAACTCCGCCTGCGCCACAGCCACGCCTTCATCGGTCAGAAGCACGGACTTCCGACCCTGCTTGCCCGCTTCGGCGACAGCCTGCTGGAGGGCAGAGACGGCCCCGTTGGAAAAGTGAATCGGATAACTTCTTGCGCCAAGTTCGACTCTGAGCTCGTTTGTCATTGACTCGTTAAAAGCCAGCTACTTGCGAAGGTCAATGCTCGTTCTATGACACTTTTTGAGATGAAATCTCAAATATGTATTTGACGTGAGATTGCGTCTCATCCTCAGATACTCGCCTGTGAACGAAGCTCCCAAACACCTGATTATCACTCAACCCACTGACGCCCGGTTTGTCGTCGGCGCCGTGCTCGCCCTGTCCGTGGTCGTGGCCTTCGTCCTGATCCTGCACTTCGCCTAATTTCCAACCTGCCGCCGTCACGTTCCCTGGGCCAAACCAGCAATGTGTGTGCGGTTCCAAAATCACCGGTCCAGGCCGGCGGCAGGTTGGCAGCTCCTTTCATCAATGAATCAACCACGCTCCATCACTGAGACCAAGTCTCGCCCGTTAACGCGCCGCACCATCCCGCTGGCTCTCGCCTGCTGCGCCTTTGCCGCAGCCGGAGTCGCCCAAGCGGAAATGGCTCCCAGTTATCTGCCGCCGACCAATGAGATCCTGCAGCTCGAAAAACTCCAGGTCAACGGCCACAACGGCAAGGACAGCTACGCCGTCCAGCGCAGCATCACGGCCACCAAGACCGACACCGCCCTCGTTGACATCCCGCAGGCCGTCACCGTCGTCACCCGCGAGCTGATCGACGATCAGGCGATGCGCAGCATCGGCGACGTGACCCGCTACGTGCCCGGCGTCGGCATCGCCCAAGGCGAGGG
>Ga0268298_10006934_pt1 | contig 10144 bp, 6 predicted proteins | sample WWTPWeurt_MetaG_FD_194462 | JGI IMG/M metagenome (GOLD analysis project Ga0268298, IMG submission 194462) | Activated sludge microbial communities from WWTP in Nijmegen, Gelderland, Netherland - WWTP Weurt | ecosystem: Engineered > WWTP > Aerobic digester > Activated sludge | place: Netherlands... | reverse complement strand
TACCGCCCTACCGCCTTACCGCCCTATCGCCTCTCCGCCCCCCGGTGGTAGGCGTACGCCACGCCGAGCGAGGCCACGCCCAGGATGAACGCCGAGCCCACCCGGTAGAGGGCATCGAGCTCGGAGAGGTCCACGAAGACCACCTTGAGCAGCGCCAGGCCGGCCACGAAGAACCCCGCCAGCCGCAGCGGCTTGATCTGGCGCCGGAAGCCGAGCAGGAAGCAGATCGCCGCGCCGAGGATCCACCAGGCGCTCACCGCGAGGCCGCCGGCGAGGTTGGCGGTGGCGGTGTCGAGGCTGCTCAAGTCGAAGGCCCGGGTGAGCTCCCCGGTGACACCGAAGAGCAGCAGCACCCCCGCCACCCCCCAGAGCCAGGGCCGGAGGGAGAGCCCCCGCCCCCAGCCCTCCGGCGGCGTCGTTTCCCGGAGCAGGCCGGCGGCGAGGGCGGCCGCCGTGAGCACCGCGCTCCACAGCGCCACCGCCCACCCGCCGATAAACGCCGCCTCCGTCTCCGGCCGTGCCGTCGACAGCGGTCCCAGCAATGCACCGAGCGCCACCCCGTAGCTGGCCAGCGCGTACCAGCGGCCATCGCGGCGGTCGCGGACGCGATCGAGCCCCGCCCACAGCAGGGTCAGGGCCAGGAGGGCCCAGGCCTCGGGCAGTTGGTCCTCCCACCGGACCAGGGCCGCGATGCCCAGCGCCACCGCCGCCACGGTGCTGAAGCACCGCACGCCGGGGATGAGTCCCACCACCAGGTACGGCAGGGCGACCAGCAGCGGCAGCAGCCCCGGCGTGGCGTCGAGCCACTCCGGCGCCACCTGATGCAGCGCGCCGGCCACCAGCAGCGGTGAGAGGTAGAAGTAGAAGGTGTCGCCGAAGGCGCCGGGGTCGGGCCACACGGTCCGGGCGCGGAGGGCGCGCCACCAGACCGGCGCGGTCAGCACCAGCGCGCCGAGCAACGTGGGCCAGTGGTCGGTGGCCCGGTGGTCGGCGATGCCGAGCAGCGCCCAGCCGCCGCTGAAGGCCAGGAAGCGGGTCTCGAACCACCCCTCGCGCAGGCCCACGAAGAGCCCCGCCGCCCCGCCGAGGATCCCGTAGAGGTACACCCCGGCGGCATCGGCGCGGTTGAAGGTCACCGGCACCGCCACCGTGAAGTACGCCAGGGCCACCACGGCCATGGTGAGGCGCCAGCGGCGGGCCTGGGCCACCCAGCCGAGCGCGGCGCCCATGCTGCCCAGGTAGAGCAGCAGCAGGTTGATGCTGCCCGATTCGGAGCCCACCACGATCGGCGCAAAGAAGGCCCCCAGCGCCGCGGTGGTGGCCAGCGCCTGGAGGTTGATGACCCACGCGATACCGGCGAGCGCCAGCGACACCGCCGCGAGCGCGCCGATGGCCGGCGTCGGCGGCAGGAACTGGTACAGCCGCGCCGCGGCCCACACCGCCAGGTAGATGATCGCGGCCCCGAGCCCGATCAGCGCGGCGCCGTAGCTGCGGGTGCCCTTGCCGTGCAGCCGCCAGCCGAGGACACTCACCGCCCCGCCGGCGAGGGCCCCGCCCACGCAGCGGGCCAGCGGCGAGATCCAGCCGCGCTCGAAGGAGAGCTTGAGCAGGTATCCCGCGGCGAGGATCACGAAGATGACGCCCACGGCGAGCAGGCCGCGCTGGCCGAGCCACTCCTCGGAGATGATGGACGGGCGGGGACGGGACGGTTCGGGGGGGCGGCGGCTCGGCGCCTCCTCGAAGGGACGGATCGGCGGCGGAGGTGGCGGGAGCGGCGGAGCCGGCGGCGGCACGGGCGGGGGCGACGGCACCGGCCGCACGCCCTGGTTGGCGGTCACCAGCTGCCGCACCAGCCCCTCCAGCACCGCCAGGCGCTGTTCCAGCCGCGCCAGCCGATCGTCGTCGCTCACTTGGCCTCCCGGGCCGCGGGGACGGGGGTCTCGCCGGTGGGAGGCGAGGGGAGTTGTTCCACCTGGAACGCCAGCACGCTCACCAGCGCCATCATGATGGCCGCCACGATGAACGGCCACTGGTGCCCGATCCGCTGGAAGACGATCGTCCCCACGATCGGCGCCGCCACCCGTGCCAGCCCGGCGTAGGTCTGCGCCACGCCCATGGTGGTGCCCACCTCCGCCTTGTCGGAGTAGCGGGACATGAGCGAGGTGGTGGCCGGGAAGAGCAGCGCGGTACCCACCGGCACCAGCGGCATCAGCGCCACCAGCACCCAGAGGTTGCCCGCCACCGGGTAGGCCAGCATCCCCGCGATGAGGAACGCCGCGCCGAAGCGCATGGCGCGGGTCTCGCCCACCCGCTCCACCACCGGCCCGAGCAGCACCAGCCGCATGACGATGTTGAGCACGCCGATGTAGGTGAAGAAGTACCCGATCGTCACCTCGGTGATGCCGTGCTCCTCCTTGAGGAAGAGCGCGATCAGCGAGGTGAGCGCCGAGAAGGCGAGCATGCCGATGCCGTAGATCCACACGAAGCGCGGCACCGTGCGGGTGGGATGCCGCAACACCACCCACGCCGCGTGCCACACCGGCTTCTTGCTGAGGTTGGCCAGCCGCTCGGCGGTGGGCCGGGTCTCGGGGAGCCAGCGCCAGGCGAACCAGGCGTTCACCAGGCAGAGCGCGGCGGCGATGAGCCCCGGCGCCGAGCGGTCGAGGTGGGTGGCCAGGCCGCCGATCACCGGCCCGAGCGTCACCCCCACGTTGGTCGAGGCGGAGAGCCAGCCCAGCGCCTTGGCGCGGTCCCGGGGCTTCACGGTGTCGGCCACGTAGGCCTGGGCCACGCCGGTGGTGCCGCCGCCGGCGCCCTGCACCAGCCGCGAGAGGAAGAGCATCCAGATGCTGGTGGAGTAGGCGAACACCACGTACGCGATGGCGCTCGCCAGCAGCCCGATGACCAGCGCGGGCCGGCGGCCGTAGCGGTCGGAGAGCCGGCCCCAGAACGGCGCGGCGATGAGCTGCGCGATCGAGAACGCGGCGATGAGCCACCCGATGCGCTCGGGGGTGGCGCCGAGGTCGCTCGCGAAGAAGGGGAGGATCGGCAGCACCAGCATCAGGCCGATCATGTCCACCAGGTTCACGCCGATCAGCACCGACAGCTGCTTGAACTCCCCCGGCAGGGCGCGGCTGGGATTCACCGGGCAACCACCTTCCGTTCGCTCCCGAGCGCGAAGACCAGCCCCGAGAGCAGCATGAGGAACACGCCGTACGCCGCCGACACCCCGACATCCCCCTGGCGGAGGCTGGCGAGGATCTCGAGCGAGAGGGGACGGGTGTCGTACGTATAGAGAATGATCGAAGTGACGAAGTCGCCCAGGGCCGTGACGAAGGCCAGGGTGGCGCCGGCGGCGAGCGCGGGCCTGAGCAGCGGCAGCGTCACCGCGAAGAGGCGGCGCCGGGGCCCCGCGCCGAGGCTCGCGGCGGCCTCGTCGAGGGCGGGGTCGAGGCCCCGGAACCCCGCCAGGATGGCGCGGCTGGCGATCGGCAGGTTGCGGATGACGTAGGCCATCGGGAGGATCCACAGCGTCCCGACCAGCACCACGCGGCCCAGCAGCGGGGCGTGCACGCTGAACGCCGTGGCCAGCGCCACCGCGAACACCGTCCCCGGCACCAGCCACGGCACCGCGAGCAGCCGCTCGATGAGCGCCGCCCCGCGCCGCGGCCGCCGCACCGTGAGCAGCCCCGCCGCGAGCGCCACCCCGATGGCCACGGCGGTGGCCAGGGTGGCCATCCACAGGCTGTTGCCGAGGGGCCGCAGCCGCTCGGGATCGGTGGCCAGCGCCACGTAGTTGGCCAGGGTGTAGGCGGGCGGGAAGGTCTCGATGGTCCAGGTGCCCACCGGCACGAACGAGAGCAGCACCAGCGTGGCGTGCGGCAGCAGCAGCAGCACCGCGAGCCCCCACCCGAGCCCGGTGGCCAGCAGCCGCAGCGCGGGGGAGCGGATGGGCGCCGCCGCCGGCGCGATCCCCTTCCCCGCCGCGGCCACGTCGCCGCCCCGGTCACTGGCCAGCCAGAGGCCGGCGAGCGCGAGCAGGCTCAGCACCACGGTCTGCGCCATGGCCATGCCGTACTCGCCGTTGAGGCGGGTGAAGACGATCTGGGTGGTCATCACCCGGAAGCCGCCGCCGAAGATGTACGGCGCACTGAAGGAGGCCAGCGCGGTCATGAAGGCGAGCAGCGCCGCACCGCGGAGCGAGGGGAGCAGCAGCGGCAGGGTCACCCGGGTGAGGGTGCGCCAGCGGCCGGCGCCCAGCGAGTGCGCCGCCTCGATCGCCGCGGGATCGAGCCGGGCCAGCCCCGCGCGGGTGAAGAGGTAGAAGTAGACGTAGAGCGAGTAGGCGTGCACCAGCAGGATGGCCCACGCCCCCTCGAGGCGCCAGGGCGGGTCGGCCAGGCCGAGCGCGGCCTGCACCAGCCGCCCCACGAACCCGGTCTCGCCGTAGAGAAAGAGGAAGGCGATCACCCCGACCAGCGGCGGCAGCACCACCGGCAGCGCCACCAGCGCGCCCAGCAGCCGCCGGCCCGGGAAGTCGTAGCGCTCGAACAGGAACGCCAGCGGCACGCCGAGCAGCGCGGCCAGCACCACGCTGGCCACCGAGGTCCACAGGCTGCCCCACAGCGCCTGCCACTCCCGCGGCTCGCGCGCGAAGCGCTGGAACCAGGCCAGCGTGAAGCCGTCGGGCCCCCGCACGCTCTCCAGCGCCACCAGCAGCAGCGGGTAGGCCACCAGCCAGGCCAGCCCCGCCACCAGGGCCAGGGTGCCGAGGCGGCGCTGGCGCTCGGTCACCGGCCGTCCTCCGCGAAGCAGACGATCCGCTCGCCCCGGTCGGCGCGGGACTGGGCGGGGGCGAGGGTCACCCGGTCGCCGGCGGCCGCCGCGGCGGGATCGGCCGCGAGCTCCACCAGCTCGCCGGAACGGAGCCGCACCTGGTAGAAGGCGCTCGCCCCCGCGAAGCGACGGTCCTCCACGAGGCCGGTGAGCCCCGCGGCGCCGGGCGCGGTGAAGGCCAGCGCCTCGGGCCGCACCAGCAGCCGCACCCCCTGCCCCGCCGCGAGGCCCGGGATCCGCGCCACGATGGGCGCGGCGGGGAGGGCCCAGCTGGCCTCGCCCAGGGCCACGGTGACCTCCGCCGGCGTGACCGCCGTGACCCGCCCCCGCAGCCAGCTCGAGCGGCCGATGAACTCCGCCACGAAGGCGGTGCGCGGCGCCTGGTACAGCGCCTCGGGGGTGCCGACCTGCTCCAGCCGGCCGTCCTTGAGGACGGCGATCTCGTCGCCCAGGTCGAAGGCGTCCTCCTGCTCGTGGGTGACGATCACGGTGGTGATCCCCACCCGGCGGATCAGGGCGCGCAGCTCGCGCCGGGTCCGCTCCCGCAGCGCGGGATCGAGGTTGCTGAGCGGCTCGTCGAGCAGCAGCACCCGCGGCTCCGGCGCGAGCGCGCGGGCCAGCGCCACCCGCTGCTGCTGCCCGCCGGAGAGCGCGGTCACCGCGCGGCGCTCGAAGCCGGCCAGGTCCACCAGCGCCAGCGCCTCGCGCACCCGGGCCTCCGCCGCCGGCCCGCGCACGCCCCGCGCCTCGAGCCCGAAGGCCACGTTCTGCCCCACATCCAGATGCGGAAAGAGGGCGTAGTGCTGGAACACCATGCCGAAGCGCCGCGCCTCGGGCCGCAGCGCGACCACGTCGGCGCCGTCCACCACGATGCTCCCCGCGTCCGGCGCCTCGAAGCCGCCCAGCAGCCGCAGCGTGGTGGTCTTGCCGCTCCCGCTCGGTCCCAGCAGCGCCAGCGTCCGCCCCCGCGCCAGGGTGAGCGAGAGCCCGAACACCCCGGCGTGCGAGGAAAAGGTGCGGGTGAGGCCCTCGAGGACGAGGTAGCTCATCGCCGCGCCCCCGTGTGCCGCACCTGCTGGTCCCAGTAGCCCATCCAGCCGGCCCCCTCGCGCGCGAGCAGCGCCCAGTCCATCGGCTCCACCACCATGGTCCGCTCCACCTCGGTGACCCACGCCGGCACCCGCGCGGCGGGGAGGTCGTGCCGCGCCGGGAGCCGGAACACCCGCTCCGCCGCGAGCACCTGGGCGTCGATGCCGCCCACGAACTCGATGAACGCCCGCGCCAGGTCGGGGTGCCGCGCGCCGCGCACCAGCGCGATGGCGTCGTCGATCACCACCGTGCCGCTCGAGGGAAAGACGTAGCCGAACGGCATCCCCTTGCTGCGCGAGATGAGGATGTCGGGCAGGTCCCACAGCGTCACCAGCCCCTCCTGCCGCGCCAGCTTGGCGTCGAGCAGCGCCGGCGAGAGGGCGTAGGTGCGGGTCTGGCCGTCGAGCCGGCGCAGCCACGCCATCCCCCACGCGGTGTCGCCGGTCTGGCGCAGGCCGCGCTGGAGGATGAGCCCCCAGATGGCGCGCATGGTGCCGCTGGCCACCGGGTCGCGGATCAGCACCCGGTCGTGCCAGCGGGGCTCGAGCACGTCGTCCCAGTCGCGCGGGGCCAGCGACTCCGGCACCGCCACGTTGTTGTAGGCGATGATCGCCGGGGTGCGGTACACCGGGTAGTAGAGGTCGCCGGGGCCGACGCCGCCCGGGTCCACCTGCCCCGCCCAGCTGGGCCGGTACGGGGCCAGCAGCGAGTCGGCGATGCCGCGCTCGAACAGCGTGGTGGGCCCGCCGAACCAGAGGTCGGCCTGGGGGTTCACCCGCTCCAGCCGCAGGCGGTCGAGCACCTCCTGGCTGCCCAGGTCGAGCCAGCGTACGTCCACCTCGGGGTGCAGCCGCTCGAACTCGTGCTCCAGCAGCGTCAGGTGGTCGCGGCCGTGGGGGGAGTAGATGGTGAGCGGGATCCGGCCGTCGCCGCAGGCGGCGAGGAGGAGGAGCCCGGTCATCCAGCCCCGCGCCGGTCGCGTCACTCCCGTTCCACCGCCGGCAGGCTGTCGGCCCGGGGCCTGGGCGCGGGGCCGGTGGTGGCGCGCGACTCCCCCAGCGCCAGCAGGTTGGCGAAGAGCCGGAAGGCGCCCGGCACCGCCGCCGGCAGCTGCCGGAAGAAGCTGAGCCCGGTGTACACGTACGTGCCGCGCCCCACCCGGGCCACCAGCAGCCCGCCCTGCAGCGGGGGCTCGCCGGGATCGTGCAGCTCGAGCAGCGGGCTCCAGGCCCGGTCCCAGCTGCGCGCAAAGTAGAGCCCCCGCTCCTGCACCCACCCCTCCCAGTCGCCGGGGCCGAGGCGGTTGGGGGCGCGGAACGCGAGGGCGGCGGGCTCGAGCAGCCGCACCGGCGCGGCCTCGTCGGTGACGCGGTCGTGGCCGCCCAGGAGCGCGGTGGAGATGGGCCGCACGGTGTCGCGGGTGGCGGTGCTGGCGGTGGTGCCGGGGGCGCGGCTCCCCACGGTCATCGGGTAGGGCGCGTAGCCCCCCAGGAAGTAGCCGTACTGCTGGTACTGGACGATCACCGTGCCGCCGGCGCGGGCGTAGGCCAGCAGGCGGTCGTTCTGGGCCGGCAGCGCCGTGTCGGTCTCGAAGGCGCGGGGGCCGATGACGATCACCGGCCACTGCGCGGGCGTGGCGGCGGCCAGGTCGGCGCCGGTGATCACCGTGACCGGGAGCCCCACCTGCTGCAGCGCCTCGGGCACCCGGTCGGCGGCGCCGCGCAGGTAGGCCACCGCGCGGAGCCGCGGCAGCGCCAGCGGCGCGGCGCGCACCACCGCGCTGGCGTGACGCGACCAGGTGCGGGCATGGATGTGCGGGTGTTCCACCGTCCGCAGCCCCACGTCGAACACCCGGCCGCGCCGGTCGATCGCCAGGGCGTCGACGCGGTAGCTGCCGGTGGTGAGCGCGGCGGTGGCGGTGACCCGGAAGGTGAAGCGGCGCACCTCGCCCGGGCGCGTCAGGCGGAACAGCTGCGGCGCCGGCTGCGTGAACCCCGCCGGCACCACCAGGGTCACCTTGCCCTCGGTGGTGTCGCGGGCGCCGTGGGTCAGGGTCACCACGAACTCGCGGCCGTGCCCCGCGCCGACGGGCCACACCTCGGTCTCCGGCGTGAGCCGCACGTCCACCACGGGCACCACGGTGATGGGGCGCCGCACCTCGCCGGTGGCCTGGTCGTTGGCGCGCCAGGCGATCTCGCGCGGCTCGCGCTCGCCGGCCTGGCCGGGCGCGAACGGCGTGATCCACCAGCGCGGCTCGCCGAAGGGATCGCCCCAGGCCAGCCGCTGGTCGGGATCCCAGGTGTAGAGGTCGCCCTGCCGCGGCGCCCGCAGGAAGTACGGGGTGGTGTAGTCCTCCGCCGCGGGGAGGGTCCCCTCGAGCCGCGCCGTGAGCAGCCGGCCCGGCGCCAGCATCCCGGCGTCGCGCGGCTCGGCGCTGAGCCGGCCCGCCGCATCGACCACCGCGCAGGAGCCGCGGCGGGAGGAGAGGTTGAGCGGGAGGCGCGGCGCGGAATCGGGGAAGAGGTTCCAGGAGGAGCGGGTGCCGCCGAGGCAGAAACCCGCCGGCGCCGGGGCGGGGCCGGTGTTCCACAGCGTGGCGGTGACCGCGAGGCTTTCCCCCGGCGCCACGCGGAGCTGGGTGGTCGTGGCGTCGACCACGACGCCGGCCGCGATGCGCCGGGCCCGCGCCAGGCGGCCCACCTCGCCCTCGAAGGGATCGCCGTCCAGGCGCACGTCGGCCTGCACCTCGCGGCCGCGGCCGCCGGGGGCGCCGTCGAGCGCGGCGCGGCGCGCCGCCTCCAGCGTGGCGGCGGCCCGGTCCAGCAGGGCGCGGAGCGCATCCCCCTCACGCGGGGCCAGGTGGAGCCGGGCCGAGTCCACCTGTGCCACGTACAGCGCCAGCGCCGCCGCCACCTTGCGCCGCGGCTCGGCCCGGAGCGCGGCCACGAACGGCACCGCGGCCAGCGTGGTATCCACCCCGCCGAACAGCCCGCTCCCGCCGCCGGTCCGGTCGGTGAGCAGCGCCAGCCGCACGGTGGAGGGGCCGGCCGCCTGCAGCTGCCCCATGTCCTGCGAGCGGTGCAGGCTGCGGCCCCGCATGGCGATCTGGTGGAACGACTGCCCCACGGCGGGATCGAGCGCGCCACCATCGAGGGTCAGGGTGGTGGCGGCGGAATCGAACCGGGTGCTGCGGTACAGCTTGAGCGGCGCCCACGGCGCCAGCCCCTCCTCCCGCTCCAGCTCCGGGAAGCGCGCCGGATCGCCCGCCACCAGGAAGGCCTCCTGGGCCGCCCAGCCGGCGGCCTGGTGCTGGCCGTGGCCGTCGCGCGGGGTGCCGCTGAACACCGACACCACCACCTGGGGCCGGAAGCGGCGCACGATGCGCACCACGTCCTTGAGCACCGAATCGCGGGGCCAGTGGGCCCAGGTGTCCTCGAGATTCCTGGAGTAGCCGAAGTCGTAGGCACGGGTGAAGAACTGGCGGGCGCCATCGAGCCGGCGCGCGGCGAGCAGCTCCTCGGTGCGCAGCAGGCCGAGCTCCTCGCCCAGCTCCTGCCCGATGAGGTTCTGGCCCCCTTCCCCGCGGTTGAGCGAGAGGTAGGCCGCCTCGGCCCCGAAGCCGCGCACCAGCACGGTGAGCAGCTCGGTGTCCTCGTCGTCGGGGTGGGCGGCGATCAGGAGGAGGCGCTGGTTGTGGCCGAGACGGCGCAGCTCCTGGTCCTGGGCGACCAGGCCGCCGGTGGCCGGGGGCGCAAGCTGGCCGGCGAGCGGCCCGGCGAGGAGCAGCAGGGGGAGGAGCAGGCGATGGCGGGGCACGGGGGTCAAGGTAATCCCCGGCGGAGGGCTCAGAAAGGACGCCGGGGGAGCCGGCTCAGAACTGGTCGTCGAGGCCGTCGGCGTCGCGCTTGCCGGCGAGCATGGCGGCCACGAAGCAGGCCAGGGCCAGGAAGGCGAGGATGATCCCGCCAAGCGGCGAGATGCCCTTGAGGAAGAAGATCATCCCGAGGGAGACCAGCACGGTGCCGAGGCCGCGGAGGACCTCGTCGAGATTCTTCCAGTGGGTCTCGCGGCCCCACTGCACCGCCCCGGCCAGGCCCAGGAGCCCGACGATCAGGAGCGCGCCCCAGACCCACACCCAGATCCAGCGGCCCGGGAGGTTGAACAGCACGCGGGAGAGCATCACGGGGCCACCACCGGGACGGCGCCCGCGGTGCAGGCC